>Ga0105100_10001956_pt1 | contig 12022 bp, 9 predicted proteins | sample PPLLak12cMay2015_2_FD_87033 | JGI IMG/M metagenome (GOLD analysis project Ga0105100, IMG submission 87033) | Freshwater sediment microbial communities from Prairie Pothole Lake near Jamestown, North Dakota, USA - PPLs Lake P8 Core (1) Depth... | ecosystem: Environmental > Aquatic > Freshwater >... | reverse complement strand
CGTTGGCTCCGATGGTCTCCTGCAACAAGGACTTCGGCTCGGCGTCGATCCGCCCTCGCGTGACCCAGACCCAGCCCTTGTCGCCCTCGAATCGCACACCGCCCTTGATCTTCTTCTCATCCGCGGCGATGAGCTTGACGCCGCTGGCGTAGGTGTATTCGATCCGGAAATCCCCGTGCACGTCCCACAGGCCGTCTTTCGGGAACTCCGCATCGCCGACGATCTCAATCGGCCCGGTGAGCTCCGTGCCCATACCCCAGTGCGCGATGTCGAGGTGGTGACTACCCCAGCCGGTGATCATGCCCGCGCCGTAATCGCTGATGCGCAGCCACCCCGGCCGGCCGTTGAGACTGTTCTGGGGATGCACCCGCTCCTCGGTGTACGGCACCCACGGGGCCGGGCCCAGCCACATCTCATAATTCAGATTCTCCGGCACCGGCATGACCGGCTTGGCCCCGCAGCCGGGGTCGGTTCCGAAGCCGACCTTGATCGTGTGGAGCTTGCCCACGCGGCCGTTGCGAACCAGCTCGCAGGCGGTCCGGAATTCCTTGTCCGATCGCTGCTGGCTGCCGACTTGAAAGACCCGCCCACAGCGGCGGACCGTGTCGCTCAGGATACGTCCCTCCTGAATCGTCAACGTCAGCGGCTTCTGCAGGAAGATGTCCTTGCCTGCCCGTGCGGCTTCCAGCGCGGGCAGCGTGTGCCAGTGGTCCGGCGTCGCGATCTGCACGGCATCGATGTCGTTGCGTGCGCACAACTCCCGGAAATCCTCATGGACGGCACAGCCTCTGTAATCCCCGCCGGGGCTTCGCTTGGCGTAGGTGGACTCGATCCTTTTCTTGGCGAGGGCCGCGCGTTTGGAGTCCAGGTCGCAGACCGCCACGACCTGTACCTGCTTGAACCCAAGGGCTTCTCCGAGATCGCCATTGCCCATGCGGCCGACCCCGATGCAGCCCACGGTGATTCGCTCGCTCGGAGCGTCGGCGCCGAACACCGAGGCAGGGACAAGCATCGGAATCGCCAGGCCGGCCCCTGCGGCGGCCGAAGCCTTCAAAAAGTCGCGACGTGACACCGTTCTCAGGACCTTGTTCATAAGGCACTCCTCGCAAAGAATCATGCTTCGACGATCCAACCTCCACGAGACTATCACGCCGCCGCCACCCTGTCAACGCAGTGAAATTCCGGCGGCAGGATAACCGCGACCTCTCCTCCTGTGGGGTGCCAGCGGCAAACGCAGCTTGCCGAGGGTCTGCCCATTCGCCATCGGCAAAGCCTTCGGCCTTGCCGCTGCCACCCGGACCTTCTGTACCTGTTCCGTCACAACGTCGTCGCATATTCTGTCGCGCAAAAAGGCAGGTTTTTGCTCTCAAGGCGCGCCGTCTTGTAGTATCATGATCGTGCGCATGGTGCCGGGCATCAGGCGTGATGCGATACCAGATGAGTCTTGATAAGGAGACGGTGTTCATGAAACGAGCCCAGAGCAGACGAGAGTTTCTGACCGCGGCGGCGGCCGGGACCGCAGCCGTGTTCGCAACAGTCAACACATCGAGCCATCGGCAGGCTGCGCTTGCCGCTGCCACCCCGGAGGGTCCCAGGTTCGAGCTGGGTCTGGCCTCCTACACGCTTCGCAAGTTCAACCTGGACCAGGCGCTGCAGATGACCAAGAGGGTCGGCCTCAAGCACATCTCCCTCAAGGACGTTCACTTAGCGATGGACAGCACGCCCGAGCAGATCAGGGACGCGGCCGCCAAAGTCCAGGCCGCCGGAATCAACCTCTACAGCGGCGGCGTCATCTACATGCGAAACGAGCAGCAGGTCAATCAGGCGTTCGACTATGCCAGGACCGCGGGCATGAGAGTCATCATCGGCGTGCCCAACCCCGAGCTGCTCCCGCTCGTGGATAGGAAGGTCAAGGAGTACGACATCAAGGTCGCGATCCACAATCACGGCCCCGGCGACAAGATGTATCCGACGCCGGAGTCCGTCTACGAGAAGATCAAGGACCTCGATGCGCGAGTCGGCTTGTGCAACGACATCGGCCACACGATCCGCGTCGGCGTGGACCCTTCGGCCTCAATCGAGAAATATGCCGACCGGCTCTATGACGTGCACTTCAAAGACGTGACCGCCGCATCGGCCAAGGGCGGCGCCGTCGAGGTCGGTCGTGGCGTCATCGACATCCCGCAGGTCGTGCAGACCCTCATCAAGATCGACTATGCAGGAATTGCCTCATTCGAATACGAGAAGGATGACAATGATCCGCTGCCGGGCTTGGCCGAATCGGTCGGCTATACCCGCGGCGTCATGAGAGTCCTGGCGCCCGGAGCGACGCAGGAAATTGTGAACCCGGCCAATCGAAGAAGGTAAGAACGCAGAGAGACAAAAGGTAGGAGGATACCATCTTCTCGCCTTCTGGCGCGAACGCAAACCCTTGCGGTGTCTGGAACGTACGGTCCTGTGAGATGGAATGGGGGGTAGGACTATGCCGTACAATATACGGATCGTCAGCACGTATCCGCCGCGACGGTGCGGGATCGGGACGTTTTCTCGCGACCTGGCGACCGCATTGGCGCATTTCACCGCGGAGGTCGGCCATATCCGCGTCGCAGCCATCGACGGCGCTCACGGCCCCTACGATATCCCGGTCGATCTGATTGTCGATCAATACAATCCGGAGTCGTGGCGAAACGCCATCACGCATATCTGCACCCGAGCCAGTGAAGGCAGGAACCCCACCATCATCATCCTCCAGCATGAGTTCGGATTGGACCCGAGTCCCGAGGGCAAGCCCGGCGCGGGCACCAACTTCGTCGATCTGGCCAGGGCCTTTCACGAGAAGGGACTGATCACCGTCGTGTACCTCCACACGGTCCCCGACCAGCCCAGCGAGCACGAGCAGAGGACCATCCGGGGGCTTGCCGAGCACAGCGACGGCCTGATTGTGACGACGGAGAGCGCCATCCAAATCCTCGAATCCGAGGCCTATGGAATTCCTCACGAGAAGCTCAAGCACATCGATCACGGCGTCCGGATGCACAATCCGTCCTACTTCGACCGGCTGACGATCAAGCGGGAGTACGGCCTGGAGAACCGGTTCCTCATCACAACGCTCGGCATGCTCTCGCCCGGCAAGGGCATCCAGTACGGCATCCGCGCCTACGGCCTGTTCCTCGACGAGTCCTGCACGGCGGAACAGCGGAAGAACATGGTCTACCTGATTGCCGGCAAGTGCCATCCGGATTTCGTTCGCACCGACGGCGGCGCGCCCTACCGGCAGTACCAGGGGCTGATCTGCCAGGCTCTCGACCAGGCGGAGACGAAATGGTGCCGGGTCCGGGAATTCGGCGACGCCAACTTCGAAGAGTATGACATCGTTTTCCTGGACAGCTTTCTCGATGAGAACGTGCTGCTGCAACTGTACGGCGCGACGAACGCCATGCTGTTGCCGTACCTGAACATGCAACAGATTTCCAGCGGGATTTTAGCCGACACGCTGGGCTCGGGCCGGGTCGCGATCACGACCAAGTTCCGCTATGCTCAGGAGCTGCTGCTGTCCAACCGGCCGTGTCCCGAGGGGCTGCTCATCGGCCGCTACGCCCGCGGCATTCTCGTCGATCCCGGCGAGCCGTCCGTCGAGCAAATCGCCCAGGCCATCGACTTCCTGGTCTTCAACGAGCGTAAGCGACTGCACATGGAGCGACAGGCTCACCAGCGCGGCTACCAGATGCGCTGGAACAACAGCGCCTGGGCCCTGTTGCAGTTCATCGATTTCATTCGGGAGCAGAAGGAGATCGTCACGGGTCGCGGCCCGAAGTTCGTCCGCGAGAAGCCCTCGCGCCTGGACATCTACAAGTACAAGCGAATCCAGGTGGCCCCCGCGATCGACGCCGTCACGCGCGAGCCCAAAGCCGAGCCCGTAGCCGGCAAACGATAAGAATCTCAAATCTCAAGTATCAAATCTCAAATGTCAGAGCTCAGATTTCAGATTTTCGCCTCGGCTTATCCTACTTTCACCGGCTTGCCTTCCTTCGCGGAGCGGTAGATGGCCAGGATCACTTCGACGGCTTTACGCGCCTCGGGGCCGCTGATCCATTGTGCGGCAGCCCCGCCCCCGGGGCTGGTCCCAGCCGAGGGCGGCTGGGCTACATCACCTAAAGCGTCCAGGAAGGCGTGGAAGTTGCGCGTGTGGTTCTCGTGCGTGATGGCCGCCGGATCGGCGACGCCGCCGCCGCCCTGGATCGTCATGAACTTCTTGCGGACCCGCTCGTCCTCGGGCTTCTCATCGGCGAACTGCCAGACGGTGATGCTGTTCTCGACGTTGATGACGGTGCCCTTGGTCCCGGTGATCTCGAACCGGCGGAACTGGCCGGGATACGAGGCGGTCGTGCCGTAGATGACGCCCAGCGCGCCGCCCTTGTAGCGCAGTACGGCCACGGCGGTGTCTTCCGTCTCGATCTTGTGGCCCAAGGTCCCGGTGAAGGCCTGCACGGACTCGATGGGCGGCATGAGGTCGCACAGCATGTCCACCATGTGGATGGACTGGTTCATCAGGGCCCCGCCGCCGTCGAGCTTCCAGGTCCCGTGCCAGGAGCCTTCGTAATAGGCGTCCGTTCGCCACCAGGGGACATAAACACCGGCGTAGGTGACGGCCCCGAAACGACCCGACTTGATTGCCTCGCGCAGCGGCGTCATCATGTCGTTGAAGCGGTACGGGAAGATGCCGCCGAGCCGGGTCTTCGCCTTCTTGTGGGCGGCGACCATGGCGTCGATCCGCTCCAGCGTGATCTCAATGGGCTTCTCGCAGATCACATGTTTGCCCGCCTTGGCGGCCGCGACCGTCGGCTCCATGTGCAAGCCGCTGGGCGTGGCAATGGTCACGATGTCGATGTCCTTGCTCTTGAGCATTTCGTCGTAGCTGTCGAACGCCTGGGCACCGTACTTGCCCGCCAGGGTCTGCGCTTTCGCCGGCACGGCATCACAGCACGCGACAAATCTCGCGTTCTTCAGGTCGCGAATCGCCCGTGCATGGAAATCCGCAATCAACCCCGCCCCAACGACTCCAAAATTCCAGGTCTTCATGGTTTCGACTCCTCAACCTCGTCTCGCACAGACAGTCACGGACGAGCACGGACCCGCACGGACAAGCGCGTCCGTGAGAGTCGGTGAAAGTCCGTGTTCGTCCGTGTCCAGTGGTCAACTCAGTTTCAAGCCGACTTCCTTCGTCATGCGTCGGACGGCGGCGATGGCTTTGGAGAACAGGTCCGGCCCGGTCGAGCCGCCGAACTGGCCGCCGGCCTCCAGGTGCGGCTCCATCGTGACGCAGCCGTTGTATTTCATGGCCGCCAGCTCCGCCAGCAACTGCTTGATCTGTCCGTCGCCCTCGCCGGGCATGCTGCCGATGTCCTTGGCGCCGAGCTTCCAGTCCTTGATGTGGATGTGCACGACGTACGGCTTCATCACGGGCCAGCAGGTCTCGACGTTGTTCGTGATCTTCTCGCCCCAGACGAAGTTGGCCGGGTCGTAGGCCAGGCGGAACTTCGGCGAGTTGAGCGTTCTGGCCATATCGGCGCAGTTCTTCGCCGAGTGGCCGTAGATGTTGGCCTCGTTCTCGTGGACCATCGTGACATTCGTAGCTTCAGCCAGCTTGACTTTGACCGCCATGCGTTCCAGGACCTGGCCGCGATAATCGTCGATGTTTTTGCCCTCCGGAGCATAGTAACTGAATATGCGAATGAAGGGCGTGCCGAAGAACTGGGCGAGCTCGATCGCATGCTTGAACTTCTCGAGGTGCGGCTCGAACGGCTGGTCCAGGCGAACCTTGCCGATCGGCGAGCCGATCGCGCTGACCTTCAGGCCGTTGTCCTGAAGCAGCTTGTGAGCGTCTTTCAGCTCTTGCGGCGTCAGGTCCATGATGTTCTTCTTACTGAAGAATCGCGGCTCAATGTACCCGACTTTCTCCTTCACTAAGTACTCGACCTGCTCACGAAAATCGTCCACCACTTCATCCGCAAAAGCACTCAGCTTCGCCATGTCCGGTCACTCCTGTAGCCTCTGGGATACTCCTACACACCATGTCATTCCCGCGAAGGCGGGAATCCACTGACTCCTCGAATGGTTCTGGACCCCCGCCTTCGCGGGGGTGACATAGCCATGTTGACGTCCATGCGTCATTTTCGCGCCACTCTGCGAGATCATTTCGAGAAGCTCGCCGCCTTCTCGGGCAGTTGCCGCTTGATTTCTTCGAGCCTGTATCCAAACCCTGGGCCCTGGACAGTCGACAGATCGACCTGGCCGTCGCGCCGTTGGTACAGGCCGGGATGCACGGCTTCTTCCGGCGCGGAGGCCGCCGGGTAGAACTGCATCGCGTTGGTCTCGACGCCCATGATCGTGCCGGCGTGCGCCGCCAACAGGCAGTGCGGAATCTGGGCCAGCATGGGATTGGTCAGGTCCTGGACCATGAGCGTCATGCCGTGGGCCTTCGCCCAGCACAGGCTCAGCAGGGCGCCCGTCTGCGTCTTGCAGGTCTTGAGCGCGACGCCCGTCCAGCCTAACTGGCGTCCAAGACGAATGAGCCTCCAGTCGTGCGCACTCTCATCCATGAACAGCGGCTTGCGCGCCGAGACACTGTGGACGTCGATCCGATTCGCCTCGAGGTCGTACGGGAACGGCTGCTCTACGTACAACATCATTCCATAGATGCGAGGATGCTCCAGCACCAGCCGGTCGAGGATCTCGTTGACGTACGCCGGCTCGGTCACAGTGCTGTTGAAGTCGCTGGTCAGCCACAGGACGTTGTGCTCGATGCCGATTTGCCCGACCTTGACTAATCGCTCGTAGTCCCACTTGGCGTCGTTTCCGCGCAGCTTCACCTTGAGACACGTCAGCTTGTCGCGCTCGATCCAGTCGGCCAAGAGAACCGGGTAGCCATCCTTCGGCTCGCTTCCCGTCAGTTCGGACGCATCGATCAAATCCTTGCCGCCCACCAGGTGCCAGGCGGGCATGCGCTGGGCGTGCGGGAGATTCAGGAAATCCGCCGGATATTTGTCGTTGAAGGAGACTTTGGTGCCGCCGGCCGGCTCGAGGAAATGAGCCAGATCGTCGTTCATGAACTCGCGCGTGTAGGTCGAGTATGTCGGACGGTTGAGGATCTGTCCGTAGGCGTCGTGCAGCGCGATGTCGAACGCCGAGTTGCAGACCAGCGCGGCCAGCCACGGCATGGGTTCCGCACGAGAGCCGCGACCGGCATTGAGCTTCTTGAGCAGGCGGGGCAGCACCGTCTCATTGAAACGATGGCCGATCTCGATCGGGTGACCGTGGCCTGTGAAGTCGGCCCAGGCGTCCGCCAGGTTGCGACAGAGGGTCTGCATCGCGTCACAGCGCTGCTGGTAACCGATGGTGCTCGGCCAGACCCACTGCACACTCAACGGCGTCTCGCCCCAGCCCTGGGCCCGCTGTCCCTTCGTGTTGGCGACCGTCATGCACACCCGCGCGCAGATCACCGACGTCAGCGTCTCCGGCCCGAACTTCAGAGGCACTCGCGTCTGGACCGGAATGGAGTACAGGTCCACGCCAACCGGACTCACATCTGTCTGCATATCGCACCACCTGCCTGAACGCTCATCGCCGGGACGACACCCGGCACACAGCAACGTTTAAGCCCTGTCTGTGCCATTGTCAATCTTTAGTTTCTGGCGCGATGGGGACGATGGCATCGTCAAGCGCAGCTTGTTTATAGTGTGCCCGCAAGGGCATCAGGGGAAGTGTGATTGTTGATGTGTGATTTTTGATTTTCAAATCAACCATCAAACATCACACATCAAGCTTCCCAGGAACGCCTTGCGGCGTCACTACGAGCAGGCCTGCGCCTACTTCCACTTGCAGCGACGCTGGGGCAGGCGGTGGGCGCCGTGACAATCGGTGCAGACCTTCGCTCCGGCCGGGGCGGCGAGCAACACCTGATGCTGGGGCACGCTGAGTCTCTCTCTTGGGTGGCAGGCCAGGCAGGATGGATCGATCTTGTCCCTGGGATACATGACGTCGGGGGCCGTGCCGTTGCCGCCGGAAGCCCACGATTCATCGGCGATGTGCGCATCGCTCGGCCCGTGACAGGTCGCACAGCCGATGTCCACCTTCGCGTGCGAGACGGCGAGTGTCTCCTGCACGTAGTTCATGTGGCATACGAAACACCGGCTGTTGTCGGCGCCCAGGTCGCCCGGCGTGTCACGACCCGGCTCATCTTCCAACAGCAGCGGCGCTTCGGTCACCGCGGCGGTCTGCGACACAGTCCGACTGCGCTCGCACCCGGCCATCAGAATCGTCGAGACCAGACACAGCTCACGGATGATGCTCAAGTTGCGGTCAGACATATTCCCAATTCTTGAGCCACTGATAGTCCGCGGGCAGACTGGCCCAGGTCTGCTTGCCGGCCTGCTCCAGCTCGGCGGTCTCTTTCACGTCGAGCTGTCGCCGCTCGGTGACCGCCTTGACGACGTTCTGGACTTCGGCGGGGGTGTTCATGCCGGGGATGGGCACGACGGTGTTCGTGTGGAGAATATAGCGGATGGCCAAGCGGCCGCGCTGGTTGTTCTCATCCCGTCCGCCGGCAAACAGCGATGCGGCAGCAAACGGCTTAATGCCGAACGCCCCGACATCGCACTTCTTCATCGCGTCGAACACGCTGTCCTCCGGCGCCTTCTTCGTCATCGTCGTGAACGGAAAGCATACGACCTCGATCTGCGGGAAGTATTCGATCATGAACTTGATCCAGCGACGGTCGTGCGAGGAAAAGCCGATGAAGCGCGCTTTGCCGGCCTTCTTGGCCTTCTCGAGCGCGTCGACGATCTCGCAGGAGGTGTTGAACGTGTGCCGGCCGCCCGGCTCCAGGCAGGTGATCCGCCATAGGTCGGCGTAGTCCTGGCCCGAGTCCTTGAGCAGCTCGTCGAGCGACTCCAGCAGTTTCTTGGAGGTGCGGAACTCCTCGCTGCGGACCTCTTTGGCTCCGTGCGACAGCGCCAGGTACACCTTGTCGCGGCGGCCCTTGAGTGCCTTGGCGTCGCGCTTGACCTCGTTGTCCCAGCAGGCGTCGATGTAGTTGATCCCTGCGTCCATGCACCGGCTGATGATGTCGCGCCGCTCCTCATCGTTGCTGCGCGAGTGTCCGCCGAGCCCGACGGCCGAGACCATGATGTTCGTCTTGCCCAACCGGCGATATTCCATATTCTGGTTGTAGCACAGGATCTTCGACGTGTCGCTCTGTGCCGTTGCCGTCGCGCCAAGACCCGTGGCCACAACCGCCGCGGTCGCCGCCACATCGCGAACGAATTCCCGGCGACTCATCTGCTCATGTCCCATCGTCAACTCCTTCCGGCTCATACGGCCGGTCACTGTGCTCGCAGCCGTGAGGGCGGGTTTGAAACCCGCCCCTACAGGCAATGCCGCCCATCTACTTGACTCTGGCCAACGGCTGATCGGTCTTCAACTCGAAGAGCGCTTTGACTTCTTCATCGGACAAGGGCCGGTCGTAGATACGCAGGTCGTCGAGCGAGCCCACCAGTCCCCGGCCGATGCGGACATCGAGCTTGTCTCCGGTCTGAATCGGCCACAGATCGAGCAGCCCGATATCGTGGATTTCCGCCGGCTGGCCATCCAAATACAGGCCCACATCATCGTGCAGATTGGGCAGTTCCGCCCGCCGGACCACGACGGCGATGTGGTGCCACTTGTCATCACTGGTCTCGCGATTGATGTACAGGTAGCCGCCGCCGGGCGTGATCCCGATCCGGCCGCGGATGTAGCCGAAGACAAATCGTTGGCCGAAATCCTCCGTGCCCCAGGCGACGATCTCACCGTTGGCCGAGGCGGTCTTGATCCACGCCGCCACGGTCCGCGGCCGCGTTCCTGTCACCCCTTTGTAATCCTTGACCTCGATCCAGGACCCTTTCCCGTCGAGCCCGATGGCCTCGCCCCTCTTGCCCGGCGAGGAACTCTTGTCGAACGACAGCTCGCCCGTGAGCGTCCCATCCCGCTTATGCGCGGTGGCATCGGCCGCGGTCTTGCCGGCGGCCTCGTCGAACCTCCACCAGCCGGCCAAATTGGGATCGCTGTCGAGCGTTGCAGGCTTGTCCGCTCCTGCGACCACTGAACCCGTCGGGAACAGGACCGCCGCCATGACAAGCATGCACGCGAAAAGACACATGCGATGCATAGACTTCCCCCTTTTCCGAAATCACCACTCTCCTCGAACTTATAGATGCCAAGGACTTCGCATGGGCTTGGCTAACATCCCGTTGGCCTCATCGCTGTCGATGAATCGCTCGGCGACCGGGTCCCAGCGCAGCTTGCGACCCAGGCGCATGGCGATATTGCCGAGCAGGCAGATGCTGGTCGAGCGATGGCCGACCTCGGCCGGAGCTGCGGTCGGCCGACGGCTCTTGATGCAGTCGATGAAGTTGCGATGGTGCTCGCTGCTCTTGTACAGATGAATCTCATTGGCGCCGATCACCGTCGTCTTGAGCGACTCGGGCGCGCCGGTCCACTTGTCGTCCTGCACCTCGATCCAGCCATCGGTTCCCTCGAATCGCCACGACTCGCTCTTGGCCGTCTTGCACGTGAACTCGACGCCGTTGGCGTAGCGGGCGCGGAAGCTCACCTTGGTCGCCGTGGTGAACAGTCCGTCGCTGGGCCACTCGCTGCCCTGGTCCTCGAACTCAACCGGGCCTGTCTCGTCGGTCCCGTTGGCCCACTGGATGATGTCGATGACGTGGGCGCCAAGGTTCGTGGTCTGACCGCCGGAGTAATCGAGCCCGAAGCGGAACGTGTAGAGGCACCGGTCTTTGTGGTACGGCGCCGAGGGCGCGGGGCCGAGCCACATGTCGTAGTCGAGCCACTCCGGGACCGGCATCGGCGTCCAGTCACTCGGCGGCGCCTGTTTGTTGTTGGGTCCGATGGTCGTGATGGCTCGCTGGAGCTTGCCGATCCGGCCGTTGCGAATGAGCTCACAGATGAAGCGGTACTGGTCGGCCGAGCGCCGCATGGTGCCGGTCTGGAAGACGATATTGTACCGCCGAGCCGCCTCGACCATCGCCCGGCCTTCGGCGATCGTCAGGCTCAGAGGCTTCTCGCAGTAGATGTCCTTGCCGGCGGTGGCGGCCATGACCACCGGGACGGCGTGCCAGTGATCGGGCGTGGTCACGCAGACGGCGTCGATGTCGTCACGGGCGATAATCTCCCGGAAGTCGACGTACGCGTCGCAGCCCTTGTACCGGCCGGAGGGGTTCTTCTTCGCATAATCGTCATCGACGATCTTGCGGGCGGGCTCACGGCCGAACCACGCGCCTTGCCAGCCGTTCTTGTACCAGTGACCGTACTCGTCGCTGGCCGTGACGACGTCGCAGACCGCCAGGACCTGTACATCCGGCAATGCCAGGAAGGCCCGCAGATTGTTCGTGCCCATGCCTCCGACGCCGATGGACGCCAGCGTCACCCGCTCGCTCGGCGCGACCGTGCCGTCCTTGCCCATAGCGCTTGCCCGAACGAACAGGGGCACGCCCAGAGTCGCCGCCGTGACTCGCGCCGCCTGCTTCAGAAAGGTGCGTCGCTTCATGGTTCTCGACATGATAATCCTCCAGGCAAACGCCGCGTCATGCATCCGTCACGAACCCTGCGAGACATTATAGACGCAAGGTTTGTATATTTGAAGCTCTGATTAGCCTTCGGCTATCAATCGGGTGCGACTACATTTTCTGGCAGGGACCGAGAATTTCTGTCACCCCGAGCGTAGCCGAGGGGTCTGGCCGAGATCGAAAGGGGCGTCGTTTGCCTCGCCGGATGTCCCGACTGCGCTTCGCTCGACATGACAACTGGAAGGCCCGCCAGGAATATTAGTCACACCCTATCAATCCGCCCCGCCGGCAGCGAATCCATAACTCCTTTCAGAGGCAGTGGTTATGGACAGTGCCCTGCGCCAGAGGCTTCGCGAGATGCTCGCTCGCGGACGATCCGGCGTTGTTCCCAGACAAAGTGG
>Ga0105100_10001954_pt1 | contig 12034 bp, 11 predicted proteins | sample PPLLak12cMay2015_2_FD_87033 | JGI IMG/M metagenome (GOLD analysis project Ga0105100, IMG submission 87033) | Freshwater sediment microbial communities from Prairie Pothole Lake near Jamestown, North Dakota, USA - PPLs Lake P8 Core (1) Depth... | ecosystem: Environmental > Aquatic > Freshwater >... | reverse complement strand
CGAATCACCTGTTATCGGAGGGGACAGTGCCTGTCCCCCCGAACCGCCCCTGCGCTTTGCGATGATGTTGCATTACCTTCTCCGGAGTAATCGCTATATGGGGGTGCCACAGCAGCGGGGGCGGAGGTATCACGTGCCGTAGCCCAAAAAAGCGTTGAAAAAAATATTGTGATGATTTCAACAGAGCCTTAAAATGATTATATCCTCAGGATCCACGGATATTGCAATATTTTTTTACAGAAGTTGACAAACTTCTTCCTGAACACGAAAATGAGATTGTCCGATTGCTAAACGGAGTCTGAATTGAGCGTATTTGGGATGTGGCTTTTTAAGGACCTCGCAGAAAACTGATATTATTGACCGCACGTGAATCCTGATAGGCGAAGGGAAGATTCCGTATGAGTATATCTGAATGAAAACAGGTAAAGAGACAGATTTACGTGAGGCATTTACTCCTGCCGAAAGCAGAAATCGGAATATCCGACATAGTCACAAGTCAGAAAAAGAATTCATATAAAAATGGCGAGATCAGATCATATAATAATATCCGGCCCCCTTCTGCCCTACTTTTCTGTGTCCAGCGCCTTTGCCCATGTCTCAATTGCCCAGCGGGCCAGATCTTCGGGCATCTTATGATTTTCCATCAGTCGTTTCCTGAGCTTGACAGAAGCGTTGACCAGGGTAAATCCCTTGCGGGATTTTAGCAACTCCTGCGGAATTTTGTCCCTGAGCGCGAGAATCAGGATTCTGCGCTCATTCTCATATTTTCCCTGAGAAAATTCCTTCAGCATGGCTTCAGCTTTTTCTGGTTGATCGAGGATGGAAATTCCGGCTACGTTTATCACGGCACACAGGCTCGCCAGGGTATGTAATTTGCTTTCTTCGGGGATGATTCCGTAGTAAAGTATTTTCGCTTCCGGTTTCTTCTCCGGTTTCTTCTCTTCTTTTTCGGGCTGCTCAGGTTTCTTCCGGAAGGGGTTCTGGTCAATCAGTTCCTGAGGTTTTTTATACCAGATTACTGCCCCGATTATGATGATAATAATGAGAACAAGTGCCCCGATAGTCATCGGGTTGAACCTGTTCTGTTTGGTCAGGGCAATGTCCCGGTTTTCCCGTGCCGTGGTTAGGTTCGGCTGGAGGTCAATCACCTTGTCATACGAGGCTATGGCCTCGTCAAACCGCCCGAGGTAATCCAGCGCGACGCCGCGGTTCAGCCACGCTTCAGCATACGACGGGTTGACAGCAATTGCCTTGTCATACGAGGCTATAGCATCTGTATATCTGCCGAGTTTCCGTAACGCAATGCCACGGTTATACCACGCCTCGGCGTACGAGGGCTGAATAACAATCACCCTGTCATATGAGGCAATAGCATCATTATACCGCCCGAGATAATCCAGCGCGATGCCGCGGTTCAGCCATGCATTGGCATGATTCGGGCTGATAAAAACCACCTTGTCATACGAGACGAGTGCATCTGCGTACTTTCCGGCATGACTGAAATTGACTCCGTCACCGTAGTACTGATCTCCAAGTTCAGTTGCTGCTACCGGGACGAGCATGAGCAGGATGGTCAGAATAAGTATACCCGGCAGGGCAGGTATATGCAATGCCTCCACAAAGTATGTATTGGCATAATAGTGTTAATCACTATTTTGATCCATTTCTGAAATCCTTCGATATGACGAAATTGTACTAGTATCAGGAAAGCAGGGTATCCCGTTCAGTTAAATCGGGTTAACCAGGAGATATCGCGTCCAAATTACCGGTCAAACTGCACACGGGGTCCTGGCAAATTCCTGCACGACTAAGATCGGGTGACTCTATTAATCCGTGATACAGTACCCGGCATCACAGGATCTCCCGGGCCGGATCAAGCAGTATTTCATGAGGGAGCCCTGCAAGGGCAACTGCCCCCAGCGCACCAATGACGCCATTTCCCCCGTGCAGCGTGATACCGAACCGTTCCGCGGTCGCTTCAGCAACTGCCCGGGTGATCACCCGGTTCCGGACCTGTCTCCCGTACTCTCTCAGCCCATCAGGGATCTCGAGACCGGACCGGATTGCCACTCCCCACTCACGGGAGAGCGACTCACCGGCCACGAACTGCAGCGTCTTTGCTTCAAGGTCCGGATAACTCCCGGGTTCGACAGCAACCTCGATGAAGCTGGAGGAATTCCCTGCAGTTTTCATAAATACGTCCGGGTAGAGCATCGCCACGTGATGGCTGATTGGAAGGACGCCCTTGATCCGGGTGACATGCGACAGGAGCGCCAGTGCAAGGGCAAATGTCGCCCCCCCTTCCTTTGAATCGGTATCATCCAGGCCGATAGTCACATGCTTCAGGGCCCGGGTCCGCACATCGCCCTCCACGATGGGGCCGGTATGCCGGGTCCTGACCTGCATCACTCCTTCCGCACGGGCCATCATGTCGGACAGTGAATAGGCCGGACCCCCGATGCAGCGGATGTGCTGGACAACCGTATCCCCGTCCTGCTCGATGCCCGTGACACCAACAGCCGGCAGGGGCGAGAGTCCGACCGGCACCTCACGGCTGCCGATACGGGCACACTCCCGCAGCAGTGTCCCGTCACGCTGCACACTTACCAGCACTCCACCAGCCAGTGCATGATGGTACCCGCAGAAAGCAGCACAGGCCCCGCTCATACAGTCATGGTATATCTCAACATTATCTCCGTCGATGGTCGTGAAGATCCGCCGGCAGGCACTCGAGGGCATGGCGCTGATTGCCACGTAGTGTGCTGCACTCCGCCCGCGTTTCTCGTCGCGGAGGATCACACACCCCTCGCCGAGGAGCCGGTTCACCCAGTCCTGCGTGGTGCTGCGGGGAAGGCCTGTCGCGTGCTGGATATCCGTGATGGTAAAAAAGCCATTATCGAGGGTAAACTGCCGCATCAGTCGCAGGTACCCTCGCCTCCGCTCAAGTACTCCGGGCATAACGATCCTTGATGAACAGAAGGTCGCCAATGATAGCGCTTGCCGTTTCGGTGGATCCGGCTCCCCTGCCGATCAGGGTGATCTCCTTTGCCAGATCGGTTTCAAGGGTAAGTGCGTTCAATGTCCCGTCAACAACCAGCGGGTGGTTCTTCTCAAGAATCCGGGGTGAGACACGGAGTATATGTTTGCGGGGGATTGCCTCGGCAATCAGGCGGATGGTGCACCCTTCTTCCTCGGCAAGCCTTAGTGCGTCGGCAGTCAGGAGATCGATACCGGTCCGGTCCACGTCATTCAGCCGCACGCCGTTGCCCCAAATGGTATTTGCAAGGATAACGAGCTTAATCGCTGCATCGATCCCCTGCACATCATAGGTCGGGTCTGCCTCTGCATATCCCATTTCCCGGGCTTCCAGTAATGCCTGATCGTACGTGAGTCCTTCGTCTGCCATCCGGGTGAGGATATAGTTGCATGTCCCGTTCAGCACCCCGAAAAGAGCAAGGATCTCGTTACCCGCGAGCCCGTGCTCAAGAGTGTGCATAACGGGGACCGCACCAGCGACAGTCGCTTCGTAGCGCAGGATAACACCGTTTTTCTGTGCCAGTGCATGCAGCTCCTTGTAGGCGAGGGCGATCGGTCCCTTATTTGATGTTACGACATGCTTTTTGCGTAACAGGGCTGTCTTGATGTACCCGATAGCAGGCTCCCCGGTAAGAGCATTCGTCGGGGTCACTTCGATAAGGGCATCGTAATCCGCTTTTTTTATCACATCAATCGCAGATATCCGGCGGTCTCCGCAGCAGCCGTTTTTGCTTTTGTTTAAAAGAAGATTTGCTATGTCGAGGCCGTCTGGATCCACGCAACCACTTGTTGAATCGGCGATTCCGGTGATCGTAAGCCCGAGATCCTTACGTGCAATCACGCCAGCCACTCCCTTGCCGACCGAACCCATACCTATCAATGCGACTTTCATTATACAATCTCCTCAAGAGGTTCGATCAGGAGCAGGGATTTCTGGTGCGAGACGCGGCGGAGGATGGCAAGCGCTGCCTCCATGTCATTCTTGCTGACAGCCTTTATGGTAATTCGTGAGGTGGAACGCTCGTGCACTGCCGGCATGCTCATCGCGAGTTCACATACCTCGGCAAAGCCGGTAGAGTCAATCTGGTCAACAGTATCGGAGAGATCGGTATGCATGAGATGCCCGATCAGGATGACAGTCCTTTTATAAAGAAGCCGTTCCTCGCCAATCCGCTGGATGTGTACTCCCTGTTCTTTAAGGAGCGCAACCAGTCTTTCAAGGCGCCCTTCCGGCAACTCGAGTACGATCTGCACGTTTAAGGTATCATCATCAAGGTCAGGTTCACGCTGGTGAATGACCGCGATAATATTTCCCCCCACATCCGATATGGGTTTGAGGGCAGCAACCAGCTGACCCGGAGAATCCTTCATCTCAAGTTTCATGGAAACCTGCACGAGACCACCTGTCCAGTAGTAGATCGGCTTTCAAGATAAGCCTTTTATTTTGAAGATCCGGAGAAACGCCGGTCCTGCGATCATTTTTGGAAAAACCTCGCTCACCTTAACGGGAACGACCAACCGGTTACGGCCACGGGCTGAAAAATTTATCGACAAACCTCGCACATCTGTCGTGCCATAAAGAGGCCCTGAAACGGGGTGACCTTCATAATTATTATGATTTTTAACGGTAACTAAATCGAACGAGGAACTTCTCAGGCAGCACACTAAGGCCGGCAATACCAGCAAATAATTCTTCAGTTGAATAACGATACTGACTCATCTGAGCCCGGTTAATTACAGTTCCCCTGTCAGATCAATTATACAGCGATACGACAATTCTTTCAGAAGACTTGTAAAAAAAATAAAGGAAAACGGGATTTTTTCCATATTTATTTGTATTTAATCGATCTTTCTCTTTCCCATGGATTCAATGTATACGATTTCCTTACCCACTTCGACATGGCCTTTCTTGTCTTCTGCAATGGGGATCTCAAAGTTAGAAAAATCTTTCATATCCATCAGCTGGGCCGTGTTGCCGGCAATCGAGATTACCTGTCCGCTCTTTCGCTCGACAACCGGAACGTAAGCTTTTGCCGATACAGGCTGGACTATAGATCGTTTCACGCCGTCAAAGATACCAACAGCATCGATTCTTGCCTTTGCAGCACCATGCTTCCCCGGCTTTGATGTCGCAATCCCAAGCACCCTGCATGGCTCATCTTCGATTACAATATAGCGTCCCTCTTTTATCTTCCCTATTTCGGTCTGCTCTTTCATTTCATTCACCTAAAAATAACCACATATCGTAAACGCGGTAGTAATTTATCTCTATTGCATTACATAAATACAGCGTAGAAAAAGGAGGTCCGGGCATGGAATTTCTTTCTGCGTGTAACCAGATGGCAGAAATGGTCAAAGAGAGCATCAGCGATCTTGCAGGAACTCCTGAAGGGAATGTGACGGTTAAGATGGGCGCCGATCTCACCCCAACAAAAATGATAGACCAGGTGGCAGAGGATTGTGTCATTTCCTACCTGCAGGAGCACCCCCTCTGCTCTCTTTTGGTAAGCGAGGAGGCCGGAAAAGTAAAGTTCGGGGGAAACGGCGGCACTATCTTTCTCGATCCTATAGATGGAACGTTCAATGCCCTTGCCGGGATCCCCTTCTATGCCCTGTCCATCGCATATGCAGAGAATGGGATGGTACAGCAGGCATTCGTCCGCAACCTGGCAAGCGGGGAGACATTCACGGCCGTAAAGGGGGAATGCGCGCGCTGTGACGGCAAACAAGTCAGCGTATCGTCAATTTCCAATCTGGATGAAAGTGCAATGAGCGTCTACGGGAGGAAATTCGATCCCACCCGCATGATGCAGCTCGGGCAGAAGATACGGAGATGGCGCCTTCTGGGGGCTTCTGCACTGGAACTCTGCTATATCGGGTGTGGGAGGATTGACGGGTTTGTTGACCTTCGGGGAACGTTGAGGGTCACCGATGCTGCTGCCGGTATGCTCGTGTGTACTGAAGCCGGCGGGACAGTTACCGATCTCGATGGCAGGGAGATCCGGTTTCCCAACGAGGTGACAATCGGGCGGTGCCTGGTTGCCACAAACAGCGTCCTTCACCAGAAGGTAATAGAGTACCTGCGGTGACCGGAATGAGGGTACTGCTCGTTTCACGGATTGACAACCAGGATGCACTTGCCTTTACCAGCAGGATCAGAACGACTCTCGAAAAAGAGGGATCCGAAGTAGAATACGACCACGATACTGCAAACTCCATGGGAGTTACCGGCTGTTCCGTGGCTGAAGCGAACCCGGAGGTTGTGATAGCTGTAGGGGGAGACGGGACCATCCTCCGCACGATCCAGCAGATGGACCGCCCTATTCCGGTTCTTGGGGTAAACTGGGGCGAAGTTGGTTTTCTCGCGGATCTCGAACCATCAAATGCACTGGAATTTATCCACAACCTGCCTCGTGGTTTTTCTGTAGAAGAACGGATGAGAATCACGCTTTCCAACGATGGCAATTGTCTTGGAACTGCACTGAACGAGGCACTGATAGTGACCACTCGCCCGGCTAAGATGCTGAAATTTTCCATTCTTGTTGATGGCATCACCACAGAGGAGTTCCGTGCGGATGGTCTGTTGATCAGTACGCCAACCGGTTCTACTGCCTATGCAATGAGTGCCGGAGGACCTATTGTCGACCCGCGGATACAGGGATTTTTACTTGTCCCGCTTGCTCCCTACATGCTGTCATCCCGTCCCCACCTGATAAACAGCGACCGGCACCTCCAGATCAAACTGGATAGTGCAAAACCTGCCCACATCGTTATCGACGGTCAGAAGACGATCGGCGTAGGATCATCAATGGCAATAGAAGTGAGAAGATCCCACTACCCGGCCCTCTTTGTTGATGTCCAGCGTAATTTCTTTGAAAAGGTGGATAAAAAACTCAGGAAGCTATGAAGCAGACTTTTTTTGGGTTTCCACATTCAGGTTTCGAATACTGATATGAATAATTATCCCCACCCCGATAAGATTTCACGCATAAGTCCTGTATCCGGTAGAATTAACCGCTATCGGGCCTCTCCGGGGCAGGAGTCAGGAAGGGTTTTGGAGAATTTTTGGCTCTGTTGAAACGGGCATGAACGGGAGTTCACACCCGAACCATGAAAATCATTAAACCATGCAATTTCAGGAGGATCCCCCGCCTCAGGGCCTCTCCGAGGCACGACGGGGCCAGGTGGTGTTTGCAAATATACTTACAGACACTAATCCGCCGCGGGGGCGCCCCTTCGGGGGCGGCGGGGTTCATCGCAAATAACTAAGTGCTATAAACATTCCACTACGCACATCTGTTTAATTCCATTTAATATGGAAATAGTCGATTCAACGGCTTAACCTCCTGAAATTCTGATCGAGAGTTGTGTCCGGGTAAATTACCTTGAACCCGGCATCGAGGATAAAATCAATGGCCTTTTGGATATCAGAAGGAGAATTTTTTGAGAATTTTTGAACTGGCCGCGGCTTGGTTAACTTTGCACTTTTTAGTGGGTCCACATACAGTTCATTTTTCATAAGAAGGTGCCAAAGAATGCACAGGATCTTACGAGCCAGTGCAACGGTTGCAGTGTTCGCACCTTTGCGGTACGTAATCCTGTTAAAAAATTTCCTGAATGTCGTATTGACCGTTCTTCCTGCAGATTTTGCCGCTTGGACAAGAATCCATCGGAGATGTTCTGAGCCGTGTTTTGTGATTTTCCCGGAACAATTTTTTCCCGCAGACTGATACACCGAAGGTACCAAACCAGCCCACGAAGCAAGTTTCTCGGGGTTTACAAAGTCGTGGTAATCACCGATTTCTGCCAATGCAGTTACCGCGGTCGTAACACTGACACCGGGAATTGAACACGCAATATCAACATCTCGAATACGTTCCTGGTCTCCTATTCGTGCGATGATCTGTTCATCGAGAGCCCGGATGTGTTCATTGATGTGAGCCATCAAGTCGAGATTTTTCTTGATCAGCATAATCTGTAAGTCGGATAACGACCCGGATAATATTTCCCGAAGAGTGTTCACCTTCTTTTTTACACGCGCTGATGGAATTGTCGTGATGACATCTTCGATACTCCCCCTGTTGAGGAGTCCCCACAGAAGGTGGGTCCCACTTTTCCCAAAGATATCGTTCACTCCTTTGCCGAGTGCAATTCCGGCAGAGTCGAGTGTTCGATGAATCCGGTTCTTTATCTGGGTTCTCGTGTGAACCGTGGATTCCCGTGTCCGGGTCAATTCCCGCAATTCCCTGTCTTTTTTCGGGAAGACGCGCGATGGGTTGATGAGTCCGTTCATTGCAAGTTCGGCGATCCATTGGGAATCGCGAACGTCCGTCTTCCGACCGGGAATGCTCTTAATCTGGTACGCGTTTCCTACTATGACGCGTATTTGCCCTTCAAAGGACAGATACAGCCGATACCAGTACACCCCGGTTGATTCACAGGCTATACATTCGCAGCCTTCTTCCTCAACCCGCTGTTTGAGATCCTGAACGCCGCTGAAATTGTTGAATACCCGAAAAATATCCGGGTCTTCGTCCCTGCGGAGTATACAAACCTGAAGGAATTCTTTATGTACGTCTACTCCGCATACACATTGGTAGTGGGGTTGCATTGTTGCTCCTCACGGTGTGGGCAGGACATTATTCCTCGAAGGTAATTTAATATCCGCGTTCCACGACGCATGTTTGCTTCGATGAACTAATGGCTTGGCTAGTTTTCATGACGGGATCTTTGTCCCAAAATTGAGACAGCCTTGCCTGCCCACATTATTACAACATGCCCGGGGAGTTTATTCAATTTCCATTCTGTGTGCCTGTGGCCGCAGGCATCGTGTTTGTTTTCATGGGAAATCCTCACACTATTTTTCTCAACGCTCTTTTCGGTCTACGGCACGTGATGCCTCCGCCCCCGCCACTGTGGCACCCCCCTGGAGCGATAACTCCAGAGAAAAGGTAATGCGACATCATCGCAAAGCGAAGGGGCGGTTCGGGGGGACAGGCACTGTCCCCTCCGATAACCGGTGACTCCCCATTTGTTGCATACTTAAGGTTCTCCAGGAGTCCAAAAATACTATAAAAGATGTATTCATCTGTCCATACCACCTTCGTGTTGTCCTGAAAATGATGACCTGCATGGAAGGTGCCTGTGGCAGGGGAAGGCACTCCGGTATCATACAGCCCGCCCACATACATAAAAACTTGAAAACGAATCTGGTACACTCCACCATGATCATCGAGCATATTTTTTACTCCGCTGCACTCGCAATCCTGGCCGGCATGGTTTTTTATAACTATACCGGAAGGGACCCTTCATGGATAATCATACCCTGCTCACTGGCTCCGGATTTGGATTATATCACCCTCCACCATGGAGCATTCCATACTATCGGATTCATGATAATTTTTGGGATAGTTGCGGCATTTTTACTCCGGCGGCCCGGCATAAAATTCATTGATGCATTATTTTTTTCCGTCACAGGATTTGGGGCACACCTGTTTGAAGATGCCCTGGTGTACGATCCAGGTTACATGTTTCTCTGGCCGTTCTCATCAAAAATACTGGGTTTCGGGATACTTCCCGGGGTAATAAACGAGGAATATTATGCGAGGGATTTTTTTTACCTAGCAAATACTGAGGTGTTGATCATCGGTTTGCTGTTCTTACTGGTTGCGATCCTCATCCGTATCTGGTATGAACGGTCCTCGTCATGGATCAGGTGGTATATGCCGGATACGATATATGAGAAATTTTTCAGAAAAATGAATCCGGTATCGTAAAAGGTAAACATCCTCTTGAAGGGTGCATAAAACGGAACCTGAGAGACGCATTCATATTTCAGGCAGCACTCAGCATTCTCCTGAAAACGACCGATGACTTCGCGAACATTCCGGGCCCTGATGAGATCCCGGAATCCGGGGAAGGTTCGGTACCCTCCCTTTTCACGATCCTGTTCCTGTACCGGGACATACGGATGACCGGCAGGGTACGCAATGCAGGGAACACCAAGCCGGGAAATGCAGGAAAATCAGGTCCGCCATGGATACCAAGGAACCCGGATCGCTGCAGAAATCGCCAGGTGCCCTGCGGTGCAGGGAAGAGCGAGAGAAGGGAGAGTGTGATTCGTTCAGCGGTTTTCAGACGGTCGACACATCAGGCATGCCATTGTAGATGATCGATTTTATGGATGCCATCTCTTTTCTGAAATCACCGGATCTCGGTATGTACACATCTGCACCATCGCGACGGGCCTGGTCGATCAGGGGGTCTTTCCCTCTGCCGGAATAGATGATAAAGAGCCCGTCATACCCGGTATTTCTCGCAGCCCGGACAAAGACCCCCCCATTCATGACCGGCATCCGGTAATCTGAGATCACGACGGCGATGGGACGTTGTTTCAGGACCTCAACGGCATCGCGGGCGTCAAGGCAGGCGGTCACATCAAAATTCCCGGCATCCCTGAATGCGAGCTGCATCAGGTCGAGCATGTCCGGATCATCATCAACGAGAAGGATGGGTATCATGGGGTGACCTCCGTCAGGGGTCTGGTCTTATCGGTATTCACCTGAGGCATCCTGAAACTCCCCAACGGGACCCGGATCTCAAACCGGGCTCCTTTTCCTGCCACGCCGTTTTCCTCGAGAGTCATGCCGGTAATGGAAAGGATTTCCCGTGCCAGGAAGAGGCCGAACCCGCGGTTGCGGACCATACCGGGTTCAAAAATTTCTTTTTTCATCTCTCCGGGAATGCCCACCCCGTTATCCTCGATGTGTATGGAAAGTTCCCGCTCTCCTGGTGCGCATCCTACAAAAATTTCCGTTGCGGTCTTTCCATGGATCCGGGAGTTCTCGAGGATGTTTGCAAAGGCCCGGGTAATCTGGGGATCCGCGTAGATCTCCCACGGGCCCACATCAAACCTGAATACTATGCCATCCGAATCGAAATTCCGGGAGACCCCGTGGATAATATCCTCAACGGCAAACCACTGCGGTGGGTGCATGCCGAGGTCCTTGAAATCACGTGTAAACTGGACCAGTTTCCCGATAGTTTTTGTTGAAATCTCGAGCCGATCGAGATGTTCAAGCAGTGCGGTATCGGCGGTCATGGTTTTTGCCCTGTCAAGGTAGCCGAGAAGCACCGATACCCTGTTGAGGATGTCGTGACGGCTCAGGCTGGAAATAAAGTTTAACTTGCGGTTTACCTGTCGCAGGGCTTCTTCGGCTGCTTTCCGCTCGGAAATGTCGAAATGCGTCCCGGTCATCCGCACAGGTTTACCCTCTTTATTCCGTTCCGTCACCTTGCCCCGGTCAAGGACCCAGACCCAGTGACCGTCTTTGTGCATGAGCCGGATCTCGGATTCAAAGTCGGGAGTCTCTCCCGCACGGTGTTTCCGGAACAATTCAGTGAACTTCCCAAGGTCATCGGGATGGGTCAGCGCTGCCAGCTTATCTGCCGTAAACGGCATGAGTTCCTGCAGCGTGTAACCAAGGATCTCTGCCCAGCGGTCGTTTATCACGATCTCACCGCTCTGCATTCTCCAGTCCCAGAGGCCTGCCCCCGACCCCTCGATCGCAAGGGTGAGCTTCTCCTCGCTCTCCCGCAATGCCTCTTCGCCGTTCTTGAGATTCGTGATGTCCTCGATAAGCCCGGTTATGCCGGTGAGCCGTGCTCCTTCATAAAGAGGCTGGGCAATAACGCGGCCCCAGTGAAGGGAACCGGATTTGTTCACCATCCGGAAATCATTCGGGCTGAGTTTTCCTTCCTGTGCCTCTTTTAATTTTTCTCCCAGGATGTGCCGCTGCTCTGAAGGGACCAGCGTATAGAAATATTTGCCGATCAGTTCATCGGAGCTGTACCCCAGGATTTCCTGTATAACAGGACTCACGTAGGTAAACCGCCCCCGGGTGTCGGTCGTAAATATGATGTGACTGATGCCTTCGACCAGCGAGCGGTGTTTTTCCTCGGATTTCCGGACCAGGTATTCTGCCTTTCGCCGTTCGGT
>Ga0105100_10001953_pt1 | contig 12035 bp, 10 predicted proteins | sample PPLLak12cMay2015_2_FD_87033 | JGI IMG/M metagenome (GOLD analysis project Ga0105100, IMG submission 87033) | Freshwater sediment microbial communities from Prairie Pothole Lake near Jamestown, North Dakota, USA - PPLs Lake P8 Core (1) Depth... | ecosystem: Environmental > Aquatic > Freshwater >... | reverse complement strand
TTGGATGATCTCTACCGCTCTCTGCGTGCCGACTTGCAAAACCTGTTCGGGCTGATCGGCATTTCCCTTCAGCCTGTATGAACGACATTAGTTTGTCGATGTTAATGTTCTAAGAGTCTAAACAATCCCCTGGATATTTATACCCAGAACTATCCGAATTGTCAATGACCTGGCATTTTCAGGAGTAGCTCACAGGATAGGTCAGGAAATAGCATCCCCCCAGAGCACATGACTCTGACCAAACCCGCTTATTCTAAAGGCTATTGAAAACAAAACCCCCTCCCAAGTGAGCTGGAGGGGGTTTGCTGATCCTGATAAAAACTAAGGTGCAGCGACAGTCGTTGGAATGGCAGTCGGCTGCGACAGGTTGGTGGTGACCTGGTTGATAAAATCCACCAGCTCCAGCGGGAAGGCGGGTTCTTCGGGCACGCGCTCCTGCCAGATATCGCGGGTTTCGACCTCGCCCTCGTCACGCTGCGCCGTCAACCATTCGGTAAAGCGTTCCTCGCGCAGGGATTGGTATTCTTCGGCGGTCAGCGGGCGATCCTCGTGACCCAGCGCCTGAATGATATGCCAGCCAAAGGTTGTTTGCACAGGCTGGCTGATCTCACCAACCTGCAAGGCAAAAGCCGCATCTTCAAACTCTTTGACCATAGCGCCGCGTCCAAACCAGTCCAGGTCGCCACCTTTGTCTTTGTTGCTTGTATCCGTCGAAAACTCAGCTGCCAGGGCAACGAAGTCTTCTCCGTTATTCAGGCGTTCGGTAATCGTTATTGCCTGGGCCTCGTCGGGCACCAGGATATGCCTCGCCCACACCTGCTCCTGGGAAGATTTTACACCCAGCTCCTCCAGCACCGCATCCTGCACCTTGGTTCGCAGCAGCTGCGCTTCGATCAAGTTGCGCAGATCGGCTTCGTCAAAGCTCAAGCTATCCTTAAAGTTCTGGATGACTTCATCATACTGCTCATCAAACAGTTGGCGCGTAAACGGCGTGGGCGTCAGAGAGGGCGCCGGTGTGGGAGTAATGGATGGCACCAGGGTAGCAGTAGCGGTAGGCACAGGGGTGGCGCTTACGGCTGAAGTGGATGTGATCTCCTGCGTGGCAGTCATGGTTGCCGTGGCGGTGATCTCCTGTGTGGCAGTGGCGGTTGCCGTGGGCGGGACGAGGGTCATTTGCAATGCGGACAGCGTCGAGGTAGCTTGCGGCACAAATGTGGGTGACGGTGTGGGTGTGCCGTTCTCGAAGAAGCCGAACGCCCCTTCCACCTCAGCCTGTAGCTCGTCCTGTGAAATGGTGATGCCTCGCTTTTCAGCTTCCTGGCGGATCAAAGCCTCGTCGATGAGCTGATCCAGGGTCTGCTGGCCGATGGTTTGCGATTCCATTTGGGCTTGAATCTGGGACAGCTGGCTGACAAAGTTATATTGAGTTTCTGGACTGTCGCCGAAAAGCTGAGCGATCTGATATGTATAGGCGGCGCTGTTGATCAGCTGTTGTCGGTTATAACGCACGCGCGTCTGGAAATCTCGTGTGGAGATTTGCTTTCCATTGACGATCGCCACGGGCTGGCGGGATTTCAAGACTGTTTCATTCAGGGCGCCGTACAGGATTACCAGCAATACCAGCGCCACGGTTACAACGCTGCCTAGCAACAAATAGCGCTGCTGCCTCTTCTCGCGCTGCATGCGCGCCAGGTGCTTCTTGGTCTGGATGGGCTGTTTAGGAGGAGTAGCCATCGGCTTTAACTAGCGCAGCGCTTCTCCTGTGTACTGCAGCAGAGCCAGGTGGCGGGCGCGTTTAATCGCCCGGGCCAGCTCGCGCTGGTGTCTGGCACAAGTTCCGGTCTGGCGGCGCGGGCGGATTTTTCCATCTTCGGTGATGAAGCGACGCATCAGATCGGCTTGTTTGTAATCGATGACCACATTATGGTCAGTGCAGAACAGGCATACACGCGGGTGGGCATAAAAACGTCGCTGCGCGGCAGCCTTTGGATCAGAAGGGGGTACTTGATTGCTCACAATTATCTCCAGTTATTTTGTACAACTGCCCCAGGCACGAGCTACCATTAGGCAGGCTATATTGATCTTAGAACGGGTATTCGCTATCCTCTCCGCTCTCGTATTCAATGGCTTCGCCGCTCTCCCGGCGCTCACCCAGCATGATCATTTCATTGGCGACGATTTCGGTGGCAAAATGCTTGGCGCCATCGTTGTCTGACCACTGGCGGGTTTGCAGACGTCCTTCTACGTAGACCTGCTGACCTTTGGTGAGGTACTGCTTGCAGATCTCTGCCAGATTGCCCCAGGCCACCACGTTGAACCATTCGGTTTCAGTACGCCGCTCTCCTTCGGATGTATTCCAGGAGCGGCTGGTAGCGATGGTGAAGGTGGTCACGGGGCGTCCGGAGGGAGTGTAGCGCATCTCTGGATCCCGGCCTAACCTGCCGATGATCATCACTTTATTCAATCCTCGGCTCATGTCTTACTCCTATTGGTGCGCTTCCGGAGGCTTATCCAACTGTGTGCAGCCGGAAACGCATAATCTCAGTGAACCGTCGCGCGGGCTATTTGGCTGCAACCAGGAAACGGATGACGGGCTCATACAGGCGCAGATTACGCTCGAGCTCCGCCCCGAACTTGGGCGCCATGGCGACGTTCATCAGCACGTATTGACCTTCGATTTGTTTGCGGATGGGATAAGCGAGCTTGCGTTTGCCCCACAGGTCGGTTTTAGTGACCTGCCCGCCGGCGTCGGTGATCCAGCTCTGCACCCGGGTGACAACGTCTTTGAGGGCGTTTTCTTCCAGGTCTGGGCGGATGATAAAGACGAGCTCATATTCGCGCATGGAATGCATGCCTCCTTTCCTTGGGATTGCCCCCGGACCAGGCTCTATCGCCGCCGGGAGCGGAATAAACATGCCAGTATTGGCAAGGCAGCGACGGAGAAGTATACCCGATAGTTGCCAGATTGAGAAGGCATGCCGAGAAAATCGATATATGCATAATTCATCCAGACAACTTGAAATTGGTACTTGACTCCAGGCATTAATCTTGCTATAATGTTATCGATAACGGGAACGATAACAATGAACTCAAAGACAGGTCGAACAACAATAAAACAGGTCGCTATTGCAGCAGGTGTATCCACCCAGACGGTATCACGGGTGATCAACGCACGACCGGATGTTTCACCTGATACCCGTGAGCGCGTTCAGGATGTCATCCAAAAAATGGGCTACCAACCCAGCGCCCTGGCGAGAAGCCTGATCCGCCAGCGCAGCGATACGCTGGGCGTGGTCACAGCCGGCTTGAAATACCTCGGACCGTCTCGCACGCTGAGCGGTATTACCAGCGCAGCCGAAGAGGCAGGCTACGCCCTGCTCCTGAAAGAGCTGCCCACTTTCGGTGCAAATAATATCGTGCCGTTGTTCCAGGCACTTCTTGCTCGCCATGTGGATGGAATTATCTGGGCTGTGCCCGAGGTGGGCGAGAATCGAAATTGGGTTAACAGGGCCTCGCAGCAGCTGGATATTCCCATCGTTTACCTGACGATGCAGCCGCAAGAGCGAATCCATGTCGTCGCCATCAACAACTATCTGGGCGGGCGCATGGCAATGGCTCATCTGATCGAGCAAGGCTACCAGCACATTGCTCATATCTCGGGCCCGTTGGACTGGTGGGAGTCCCGCCAACGCATGGCAGCCTGGAAAGATGCCTTGATCGAGGCTGGATTTGAATACCGGGATGAATTCTACGTCGAGGGAAACTGGTCATCGTCCAGTGGATCGCAGGCGATCGTAAAGCTGCTAAAGCAATATCCCAATCTAGATGCCATCTTCGTTGGCAATGACCAGATGGCCCTGAGTGTCATGCAGTACGCCTGTATAAAAGGTTTGGACATCCCCGAACAAATCGGACTTGTAGGCTTCGACAATATCACCGAATCGGCGTATTTCTGGCCGCCGCTGACCACCATCCAACAGGATCAGTATCAAATTGGCAGACTGGCTGTTGAGGAGACAATCAAGATCATCGAAACAAGCTGGCAAGGCCAGGCACCCATCGAGCCAAAAACCATTATGCTGACACCGACGCTCGTAATCCGGCAAAGTTCAATACGATCACGGGGTTTGGGAGCAAGGAGGTGAAAAGGGTTAAGGGATGAATTTGACCAGGAACAAAGAAATGCTTGCTCAGTGTTTAGAGCACACCAAGCAAGCACTTCGGGACGAGAGGGTATCCCCCTCGGGAGAAGTGGTTACCCCCACGCGATCCAATTATATCGTACCAGAGGAAGATCAATCAGCAACAACCAATTCACACCATGTTAGGAGAGAAGATCATGTTGCACCTAAAGAAACTCGTTTTTCTGTTCGTCGTAGCCGCAATGGTTCTGGCTGCTTGCGCAACTCCGGCGACCCCGGTGGCGACAGAAGCGCCGGTTGTGACAGAAGCACCGGTTGTGACAGAAGCACCGCCGGCGATGTCTCCATGGGCTCTCGACTGTGCACCCAACTGCGAATATAAGGACCTGGTCGTTGGTTTCCTCCAAACCGGATCAGAGGGTGGCTGGCGGGCTGCCAACACCGCCTCCTTCAAATCAACTGCTGAACAGCTCGGGCTGACACTGAAATTCTACGACTCGCAAAACGAACTGGCCAAGCAGGTGGCTGGGTTCCACCAGTTCATCCAGGATCCTGAGGTGAACGTCATCGTCCTGGCAGCCCTTGAGACAACCGGCTGGGAAGAAATTCTTCAAGAAGCCAAGGATGCCGGCAAAGTAGTCGTCATTGAAGACCGCCGCATCGACGCTCCCGAAGATTTGTACGCCACCTACATTGGCTCAGACTTCGCCGAAGAAGGGCGTAAGGGCGCCGAAGAGATGTGCAAGCTGCTGGAAGGTATGTCAAGCAAGAAAGTCTGGGAGCTGGTGGGCAACGTGGGCTCTTCGGCTGCCAAAGACCGCGGCCAGGGCTTTCGTGAGAAGATGGGTGAGTGTGGGATCGAGATCACCAACAGCCAGACTGGCAACTGGAGCACCACCGAGGGCAAGCAGGTGACCGAAGCATGGCTGCGAGAGAGTCATGACGTCCAGGGCATCTTTGCCCAGAACGACGAAATGGGCTTCGGCGCTATCGAAGCGCTCAAGGAAGCCGGCCTGAAGCCAGGCGAGGATATCAAGGTCATCACGTTCGATGCCACCGGCAATGCCTTCAAGGCCATGCTCGCCGGCGAGCTGAATGTAACCGTAGAGTGCAACCCATTGCTTGCACCTCAGGTTTACGAAGCTGCGTTGAAAGCAGCCAATGGTGAGGATCTGCCCGCATGGGTTGTCTCGAATGAAGGTGTATTCCGCGCCGATGATCCGAACCTGGAGGAGATCACCGCCGGTCGTACATACTAAACGAATTTTCAATATCTGATCTGCACATCCTGTGGCAGGTCAGAAACGCCTTGCGCAAGCGATTGGGAAGCGGTGCTCTCCACCGCTTCCCAATCGAAAGCAGATGTCTCTAGTAAGGTAGGCTCCCATGTCTGAATCGGATAACTATGTGCTTTTGATGGTTGGTATCAGCAAAGCCTTCCCCGGCGTCCAGGCCTTGGATCACGTGGACTTTACCCTAAAAAAAGGTGAAATCCACTGTTTGATCGGTGAAAACGGCGCTGGGAAATCCACCTTGATCAAGGTATTGACCGGCGTGGACCACCCAGATTCAGGCACGATCATCCTGGATGGCAATGAGGTTCAGGTAAAATCTCCCCAACACGCCCAAACGCTGGGGATCAGCACGGTTTACCAGGAGATCAACCTTTGCATGAATCTGAGCGTGGCGGAAGACATTCTGCTCGGTCGGGAGCCTCGAAACAAAGCTGGCGGCATTGACCTGGCAAAGATGAATACGGAGGCAGCCGACGTTCTTGATCGCCTGCTCGGCATCGATATCGATGTCACCAAACCCCTGAACAGCTTTACAGTCGCCATCCAGCAGATGGTGGCGATTGCCCGCGCCCTCTATGTCTCATCTGCCAAAATCCTGATCCTGGATGAGCCAACGTCCAGCCTGGATGCAAATGAGACGCAGCAATTATTCAAAGTCATGAGCAAATTGAAGGAAGATGGCGTAGGCATCATTTTTATCACGCATTTTATTGGGCAGGTTTACGAAATCTCCGACCGGATCACGGTCCTGCGCAACGGTAAGCTGGTCGGTACTTTCGAAACGGCTTCTTTATCCCGTCTGGAATTAATCACCAAAATGATCGGCCGCAGCCTGGATGAACTGGAAAAGATGGTCAAGGTCAAGCTGGACAGCAGCATCAATGCCGAGAGCGAGGCCATCCTTCAAGCCAAAGGCTTGGGCCGGGCAGGAGCAATTGCGCCCTTCGATCTGGAGCTGCACACCGGAGAAGTTGTGGGTCTGGCGGGGCTTCTCGGATCAGGGCGCACGGAGATTGCGGCGCTGTTGTTCGGCAGCGATAAACCAGATAGCGGCACAATTACCGTGAATGGCAAGCCCGTACAGGATCACTCCCCTCTCGGATCGATCAAGCGCGGCATTGCTCTCTGCCCGGAAGATCGGAAAGCAGCCGGAATTGTGGACGATCTCACCGTCAGAGAAAATATCATGCTGGCCATCCAGGCCAATAGGGGCTGGTTCAACTTCCTGAGCACGCAAGAGCAGTACGATCTGGCAGACCGCTACATTGAGCTACTGAATATTGCCACGCCCTCGCCCGACCAGCCGGTCAAAAATCTGAGTGGCGGCAACCAGCAGAAGGTGATCCTGGCCCGGTGGTTGGCTGCTAACCCGCAGGTCTTGATCCTGGATGAGCCGACGCGCGGCATCGACGTAGGCACCAAAGCAGAGATCCAAAAGCTGGTGCTCTCTCTGGCAGAGGAAGGCAAGGCGTGCGTATTTATATCATCCGAATTGGAAGAAGTAATACGCGTGTGCAACCGTATTGCCGTGCTGCGCGAGCGCCAGAAAGTGGCTGAGTTCAGCGGTGAAATCGACGAGAAGACGATCATGCACGCGATTGCAGAGAGTGAATCATGAGAATGACAAAGTCATCTTTCACTTTGAGAAAGGTCACTGAGAGCAGGCTGTTTTTCCCGCTCCTGGCCTTTGCGCTCATCATGCTGGCCGACTTTTTGCTGATCCCGGGTTTTTTTACTTTCCAAACCAGGGATGGCAATCTATATGGCAGCTTGATCGACATCTTCCGGAATGGTTCGATAGTTGCCCTGCTGGCGATCGGTATGACGCTGGTCATCGCTACCGGAGGAGTGGATCTTTCCGTAGGTGCTACGATGGCGATCGTCGCCTCCGTGGCGGCCCTGTTGATGAATCCTTACGTTTTAGGCAAAGAGCTGTCGCCGCAAACGCTGTCACTAATCCTGGACCCACATTTCACCTGGCAGCCGCTGTGGGTGGTGCTGCTGGTAACTTTGTTGGTAGCTATCGTATGCGGACTTTGGAATGGATTGCTGGTGGCTTATGCGCGCATTCAACCCATGGTTGCCACCCTGATCCTGATGATCGCCGGCCGAGGCATTGCCCAGCTGATCACCAACGGGGTCAGGATCCAGATCTTCTATGAGCCTTATTCCATCATTGGGCAGGGCTGGTTCATCCTGCCTTTCTCTCTCTACCTGGTGATTATCGTCTATGTGCTAACCTGGCTGTTCACCCGCAAGACTGCCGTCGGCATGTTCATCGAATCGGTGGGCATCAATGCCCGCTCGAGCTTTTTCAGCGGGATCAGCGAGCGACGCATCAAATTATTGGCCTACACGTTTTGCGGGTTCTGCGCCGGGATTGCAGGTCTGGTTGCCAGCTCCAATATCAGGACGTCGGATGCCAACAACATCGGCTGGGGCCTCGAGCTGGATGCCATCCTGGCGGTGGTGATCGGCGGTACATCCATGACAGGCGGTCGTTTCTCGATATTAGCCAGCATCATCGGTGCCATTGTCATGCAGGCCGTAACTACTTCGATGTATGCCATCGGCGTCCCGGCTTTTGCCCTGGGAGCCATTAAGGGCGTGGTCGTGATCCTTGTGATCCTGCTGTATTCGGAACAAGTCAAGCGGTTTTTCCAGAACATTGCCGCTGAGCGGAAAGAGACACAACCATGACGCAAAGGATAAATGCATTTATCTCCAAAAACCGGAGATTTATACCCGTCACTGTTACAGCAGTGCTGGTCTTTGTCGCCTATGGGATCGGCGCGTTCTTATTTCCAGCCATGCGGAATCCGCAAGTGTTCCTCAATTTGTTCAGCAACAACGCCTATCTGCTGATCAGTGCCATCGGAATGACGCTGGTCATTCTCACCGGCGGTATCGACCTTTCAGTGAGCGGCGTGGTGGCACTGACAACGGTTGCCTCGGCTGCGCTGCTGCGGGCCGGCTGGAACGCCTGGGCCGTGATCCCGCTTATGCTGCTGATGGGCATGTGCCTGGGCTCCATTATGGGCAGCTTTATCACATTCATGAAAGTACAGCCGTTTATCGCCACCCTGGCTGGAATGTGGTTTGCGCGCGGCATGTGTTTCTTCATCAGCGATGATGCGATTGCCATCGAAAACCGCACCTGGAGCATCCTGGGTGAGACGAAGATCTTGATCCCTGGCTTGACTGAGCTGGCGGTTAAACAAGGAAATCCAGCGCCTTACATCTCCATATTTGTGGTCGTGGCTTTTATCTTACTAGGCGCAGTGATGTACATGGCACACTTCAGGCGATTTGGCCGCACAGTATACGCGATTGGCGGCAATGAAGGCAGGAATGAGCAATCTGCCCGTTTGATGGGATTATCCGTCAATTCGACGAAGCTGCTTGTATATACATTCAACGGATTCTGCTCGGCATTGGCGGGTATCTGCTGGTCTGTATTTGTTTCTTCCGGACACGGCTTGTACGCTTCCGGCTTTGAGCTGGATGTGATTGCCTCGGTGGTGATCGGGGGCACCATGCTGACCGGCGGCGCGGGATATGTGTTTGGAACGCTGTTTGGGGTAATGGTCTACGGTGTCACGCAAATCTTGATCCAATTCATTGGATCCCTGAGTTCCTGGTGGACAAGGATCGTTATTGGCTTGCTGATGCTCATCTTTATCGGCGTGCAGAGCCTGCTGGCTGCCCAAAAAGAAGGCCGCCAGAAAGTTCTGGATGAGCAGGCACAGGCTGCCCTCCGGCGCCGGCGGTGGGCTTACGCGTTCGGCGGGGCGGCGGTCCTGCTGATAGCCGTGCTGGCAGTCAACCTGGTCCCACCGCTTTTGGGATCCGGGCAGATGGCGACTGCTGAATCGGGGCAGTGCGAAGTGGCTCCCTTCCGAGAGGCGGAAGTGGCCGACCTGATCCAGGGTGGAGCGGTGATCGCATATCACCGCGCCGGTGGAACGCGCTGCGTGGATGAGCTGTATGCCGTCTACCCGGACGGGCGCGCGGTGGCCAGCGCTGACGGGCAGCAGATTGAATCACAGGTCGATCCTACCGATCTGGAAAAAATACTCATAACCATTTCTGATGAGTATGGATGGTTTACAGATAATATGTACAGCACATGGCACAATCCGTGTGGAACATGCTATACGCATTATCTTGCTATTTCCTATAACAAGAAAGAAAAATCTGTCACCGCAGTCGATGGCGGAGTCGATATGCAGCCAGAGTACGGCTATACCCTCTCGATCATCCGGCCCATCCTGCCGAAATTCACCCAGGCGCAGTAGCAGATCCGAACCAACGCGAGTGAAAGGTAAACAGCAGTTATGCGTCAAGGAGAACGAAAGATGAGCTTCAGGAAATTCATTATTGCAGCCCTCCTGGTGTTTGCGTTTATCAGCTACGCTTGTGTGTACATCGTGCTGCCTGAAGATTTAGAATCCGCCGACGCTGCCGGACAAGGGTTAAATGGTTGGAGCGCAGTGGCAACGAACGTCGGTAAATCTGCGGCTGGCGATTTGCATATCGATATAACCATTCAAAACGGAACCGGCGATTGGAGTGCCATCCTGCCGCCCACGGGAGAACCGGCTGTGCTGACCAGCAGCGGAAACAGCACAAACTGTGAAACAGTCTTCGTAAGCACCGGAGGCCACCGCCTGGCTCCGGGTTTTCGGATGCGCGGGTATATCGCAGGCACGAAATCAGAGCCCGTGGTCCAGCCAATTTATGTGGAGTGCGCAGGAGCGGAGGCTGGTCCCGGGTCAACCTTGTCCATCCCTTATCGATACGTTACCGGGCAGTACAACTATTATGAGCAGGACAAGAATATCGCTGATGATGAGCTGGAAATAAACCTGGACGAGGTGGCTACCGAGTTAGTGTATCCGGTGGCTGAACAAGTCGATGGATTGATCCAACAACCGGACATCGAGATCGTAGCACTCAACAAAGTCATTCTGACGCTAACCGAGGTACAGCGCACCGAAACCGGTTTGGAGTTTACCTGGGAAACATCCAACCCAGGGGAATATACTACCTACGTACATATCGGAAACCCACCGGTCATTGGTGCAGATGGAATACTATATGGATTTTATGAGACGCCGGATATCGTATCTGTGCCGATCACTCCGGCAGCCGGTAAAGCGGAATGGAGGACAGAGACTGCAGTTCCTCAAGATGCTCAGGATTTCTACATCATGCTCAGCGTGGAAACCGGGAAGGCACGCCTCTTTGCCAATTACGCAATCGATATCTCCGATAAGTAGCACCACAACCTACACGAAGATACCAGCGTCCACCGTACAAGACTCATCGACCTGATGACTGGAGACAAGTATGAAAACACAACCCAAACCCGTAACGTTGGGCGTTATCGTCGGTAACCGGGGATTCTTCCCCTCTCACCTGTGCGACAGCGGGCGCAAGACCATTTTGAAAATCCTGCAGCAGGAAGGCATCCAGACCATCTGCCTGACTCCAGAAGACACAAAATATGGAGCGGTCTTCAGCCTGGAAGATTCCCATAAGTGTGCCGACCTCTTCAAAGCCAATCGCGACGATATCGACGGCATTCTGATCACCCTGCCGAACTTCGGTGAAGAGACCGCCATTGCCAACGCGGTGCGGTGGGCTGGCCTGGACGTGCCGGTATTGGTGCATGCCTTTCCAGATGATGTTACCAAGATGACTGCCAACGACCGGCGCGACTCTTTCTGTGGAAAAATGTCGTGCTGCAATAATCTCAAGCAGTACGGCATTCGCTACACATTGACCAGCCTGCATACGGTCGACCCTGAATCTGAGAGCTTCCGCTGCAACCTGCACAATTTTGCCGGCATGTGCCGGGTGGTGCGCGGGCTGAGATCCACCCGCCTGGGAGCTATTGGAGCGCGCCCGGCAGCCTTCAAAACCGTCCGCTACAGTGAAAAGCTGCTGGAGCACAGCGGCATCTCGGTGGAGACGATCGACCTCTCGGAGATCTTCGGCCGCGCCATGCGGCTGCAGAGCACCGATAAACGTGTCACTGCCAAGCTGGAGGAGATTCGCGCCTATGTTCCCACCAAGGGCGTTGCATCTGAGGCGCTAACGAAGATGGCCCGCCTGGGCACCGTGATCGATGGTTGGATGGAAGAGAACGAGCTGGTTGCCAGCGCCTTGCAGTGCTGGACTGCGATGGAAGAATTTTACGGCGTGGTGCCCTGCACGCTGATGAGTATGATGAGCAACGACCTGATGCCATCCGCCTGCGAGACAGACATTGCCGGGCTGGTAGGCATGTATGCCATGGTGCTGGCGTCTGGAAAACCGTCTGCCCTGGTAGACTGGAACAATAACTACGGCGAAGATCCGGATAAAGGTATTGTCTTCCACTGCTCCAACCTGCCGAAGGATATTTTTATCGACGAACCGATTTCACCCGAGGATGTGCCGGTGATGGATTACCAGGCGATCATCGCCGGAACAGTGGGAAAGGAAAATACATTCGGCACCGTCGTAGGTCGAGTGCGTGCCAAACCATTCACCTACTGCCGCGTCTCTACCGATGACTTCAACGGCAGGATCAGCGCCTACCTGGGCGAGG
>Ga0105100_10001952_pt1 | contig 12041 bp, 6 predicted proteins | sample PPLLak12cMay2015_2_FD_87033 | JGI IMG/M metagenome (GOLD analysis project Ga0105100, IMG submission 87033) | Freshwater sediment microbial communities from Prairie Pothole Lake near Jamestown, North Dakota, USA - PPLs Lake P8 Core (1) Depth... | ecosystem: Environmental > Aquatic > Freshwater >... | reverse complement strand
TTTTCTCTTGTCCGCTTCATATTCACCCCCGATATCTCCGTGTCAGTGTCTGTGTCAGGACTACTAAAAGTGTCAGTGACAGTGTCAGTGTCGGTATAGAAAGAAAATCAGGCGAAAGCCTCCCATTTTTTCTATCTTTCATAGGGCCTCTGTGAAATTGATGCAATTGCAGAAAATAGATCTCTAATCTTCAATCATCCCTGCCATTGTCATTGTTACCGACACTGTCACTGTCACTTAATTATCACTTAGTTATGCTTCTGCTGCATCTTCCTCATCTTTCTTCTTTCCCGTATCATCTTGGTATCGGCATACATGTCTTCGTAGGAGGCCTTGATGGCCTGTTCGAAGGAGACAAGGTCCCCCCCATTTTCCGCCTTGAATTTCTCGGCGTCCTCTTTTTTCCCGAAAGCCCATTTGGCTCTCTTTGTCATGACGCCCATCTTGTTTCCACCGATGACCCAAAATGCCTTTTCTGCATCGATGAGGGTTTTTGAATTGTAGTCTCCCACGAGGGTGGCCTTGGGTGTTTTGTCGATATGAAGGGCTAGTTCCACGGCCAAGCAATGGAGACTGCAGGTCCCCAGGCTCGTCCCGTCTTCATACTCCACCAGCATTCGGCTGTGTCCAAATTTCTCCCGGTCCATGCCGCAGTATTTGCAGGATGGAAATGTTTTTATATCGTCCTGTGCAAAAGCCACTGCTGCGATTAGAACGCATAATATCATGATCAGAAGCATCGATAATTTTTTCATTGGTTCTCCTTTTCTGACAGAAGATAGAGTTATTAAGAGTTTCAAAATAGTCCGTAACCCCTCCTATCCTCCCCTTATCTTAAGGGGAGGGATACCCCCTCTTAGGTTAAGAGGGGGTGAGGGGGCGTTACTGCTATTGACTGCAAGTTTAAGTTCAAGGGATGTCAGTCCTATTTTGAAATTGTTAATTAAGTGAACGCCTCCCTGCCGGAGGCAAGCGTGACGTTTATCTCCAGAAAGACTGTCTCTGTCTCAAGCAGTGGGAGGAGGTTTCATCGGAGGTTCTTTGTAGCCTGGTAGGGTTAAATCGTTATTGGAATAAACCACATAACCCATTCGATCCAAAGAGAATCCCATGGTTAAGGGATATGCGATGACTACTGGAGATTGAACATCGAACTCCTCGTTGATGTCACATCCGCAGTTGCTCACGGACGTTACGTGACAAGAATTGTCCGGGTTTTGACAGCAAGAACAGGGCCATTCTCGGCAACCGCATTGGCAGGTGACATTGGTATTCCTAATTATATTCATTGAAAAAGGCGCCAAGAAATGGATGACCACGATGAGCAGTATCGTGCTTTTACGAATCATTCCCTCAGGTTACCCCCTTTGTTCAATGCTCAGGTTACTGGATTGCCGTCGAAAAAGAAATCAGGTGAAGGCCGTATTTTGAGAGAAAAAAGGCAGTATATTCAAATTTCGGTTTTTGGCAGCCTCGGGGGCAAGCGGACTGTTAGCCGAATACAGTCTTTTTGCCCTCAAAATACATAGTTTTCCCTATTTACGTTTCACCATGCTCGTGGTTAGATATTCTTGTAAGTGCATATCGACTTCCTTTTTGTATTTAGGACTCGACTATGAGAAGATTATTGTTATTTTCTCTGATTGTGTTGTTCATGGTGGGCATCGCTTACGGGAAGAGCTATGAGGTAAAGAGAAAAGCAAGCGAATACGAGGCCCAAGTGAGAATGGATAAGTATCCCCCTACGCTGGGAGACAACCATATCGAGATCGAGATAAAAGATGGGGCAGGGCAATCCGTCACCGATGCAAAGGTCCTGGTGAATTATTACATGCCGCCTATGCCGAGAATGGCGCCGATGAACTACAGGACGGACGCCAAATTAAAGGGTGAGAAGTATAAGGCAACGATGAACTTTATCATGTCAGGTCCGTGGGTCATCGCCATCAAAATCACCCGGGGCGAAAAGACATCCACGGCGAAATTGAACGTCGATGCGCAGTAAGACTACCTCGAAAATCCAAAACGCTTTCCTTTAGAAATATTTCAGAATATAAATCTACTGTATCTCCATAAGCAGGGCAAAGAAGGCAAAAAGACAAATCAAGTATGATTATGCTATCTTTTATTTTTGTTCGGATCCGTGCAAGGAACAATTCAACAGGCGCCCGGCGCGCTATGGAAAAGAATCACAGGGTTTATTGAGTTTGTTGGGTAATCGTGTCCAAGCCTAGAGAACCCAAGCAACTTAACTCACCCAAAGAACCCGAATAACTCAAAGAACTCAACGAACCCACACTGAGGCATTTGCCTATGATTAACCGGATCATCGATTTTTCGGTAAACAACAAGTTCATCGTTCTTGCGCTTGTGGCTGCTGCCTGCATCGCAGGTTGGTGGTCGATGAATCACGTGGCCCTCGACGCCATCCCGGACCTGAGCGATACCCAGGTCATTGTTTACTCCCGGTGGGACAGGAGCCCGGACATTATTGAGGACCAGGTGACCTACCCGATTGTTGCCGCGATGCTCGGCGCACCGAAGGTCAAGGCCGTACGCGGGTTCTCCGACTTTGGATACTCCTATGTTTATGTCATCTTCGAGGATGGCACGGACATCTACTGGGCGAGGTCACGGACCTTAGAGTACCTCTCCGCCGTGCTCCCAGGCCTTCCCGGGGGCGTCAAGACCGAATTGGGGCCCGACGCGACCGGCCTGGGGTGGATCTTCCAGTATGCGTTGGTGGACAAGACGGGTAAGCACAGTCTGGCTGAGTTGCGCTCCTACCAGGACTGGTACCTCCGTTACCACCTGAAAGCTGTCCCCGGGGTTGCGGAAGTCGCACCGGTTGGAGGGTTCGGGAAACAGTATCAAGTGAACGTCGATCCGAACAGGCTCCAGGCTTATGGGATCGCCATCAACCGTGTTGCAGAGGCGATACGCCAGGGAAACACCGAGGCCGCAGGCCGGCTGATTGAGTTCGGCGGGACCGAGTATAATATCCGGGGCCGAGGCTATGCCCGGTCCATTAAGGATTTTGAGGATATCGTCCTTGTGGCCAGTGATAGTGGTACTCCGATCCGGATCAAGGACGTGGGGCAGGTGGTGCTCGGCCCGGACATCCGGAGGGGGATTGCCGATCTCGACGGTGAAGGGGAGGTCGTTTCCGGGATCGTTGTCATGAGGCAGGGGCAGAATGCTCTCGACGTGATTGAGCGCGTCAAAGCCAAAATAAAGGAGATTGAGCCTGGGCTGCCTTCCGGTGTAAAAGTCATTCCCGTCTATGACCGCTCTGACCTGATTCTTCGCTCCATCGACAACCTGAAGTCCACTCTCATCGAAGTGATCCTTACGGTTTCGTTCATCGTCCTGCTCTTCCTCTGGCACATCCCGAGCGCCCTCATCCCGATCATCACCATTCCCGTTGCGGTCCTGCTCTCCTTCATCCCTTTCCGCATGATGGGAGTGACGGCCAACATCATGTCCCTGGGAGGCATTGCCATCGCCATCGGCGCCCTGGTCGATGCCGCGATCGTTGTCGTTGAACAGACGCACAAGAATCTGGAAGAGTGGGAGCGGACGGGCCGAAAGGGAGATTACAAGACCGTTGTCGTCCATGCTGTCAAGCAGGTCGCAGGTCCGAGTTTTTTTGCGTTGCTTGTGATTGCAGTCTCTTTCCTCCCCGTGCTCACCCTGGAGGGTCAGGAAGGCCGTCTCTTCAAGCCTCTTGCTTACACGAAAAATTTCTCCATGATCATCGCCGCCGTGCTGGCCATCACCCTGGACCCGGCTCTCCGTTTATTTCTTACTCACATGACCCATTTCAATTTCCGGCCCTCCTGGCTCTGCAAGGCAACGAATGCCGTTGTCGTGGGCACCATCCATTCCGAGGAAAAACATCCGATCAGTCGGGTCTTGATCCGTCTCTACGAGCCAGTGGCTGGATGGACGCTTCGCCGGAAGTGGACGGTGATCGGGGTGGCGATAGCCTTAGTCATCGTTACCATTCCCGTCTATTTCAAGCTCGGCTCGGAATTCATGCCTCCCTTGGAGGAAGGCTCCATCCTCTATATGCCCACCACCATGCCGGGGATCTCCATCACCGAGGCTCAAAGGTTGCTCCAGGTCACGGACCGGATCATCAAGCAGTTTCCCGAGGTGGACCAGGTCCTCGGCAAGGCGGGCCGGGCCGATACATCGACGGATCCGGCGCCCTTATCGATGCTGGAGACGGTCATCATCCTCAAGCCCAAGTCCCAGTGGCGAAAGGCGGAGACCTGGTACTCCTCGTGGGCTCCGGAATGGCTTCAGTCCGTTCTCCGCCACATCACACCGGATCATCTTTCCCAGGAAGAGGTCATCAGCCAGATGAACGATGCCCTGAGTATTCCTGGTGTTTCCAATAGCTGGACGATGCCCATCAAAGGCCGGATCGAAATGCTGAGCACGGGTTTGCGCACTCCTGTGGGTCTCAAAATCTCGGGCGCGGACCTGGACACGATTGAGGAGATCGGAGCGCAAATTGAGTCTTTCCTTCCCTCTGTCAAAGGGACTCGAAGCGTTTTCGCGGAACGAACGGGTAGCGGCTATTTTCTCGATTTTGAATGGAATCGTGAGGCTCTGGCCCGTTATGGTCTGAGCGTAGAGGAGGCGCAGGAGGTTGTTTCTAAGGCGATCGGCGGGGAGAACGTGACGACGACAGTTGAAGGACGGGAAAGGTATCCGGTGAATGTTCGCTACATGCGGGATTTCAGGGCTGACATTGGCGCGCTGAACCGCGTTCTCGTCCCGGCCGCGGGAGGCCAGAGGCAGATTCCGGTTTCACAGCTTGCAATGGTTAAGGTGGCCAGTGGACCCTCGATGATCCGTAACGAAGATGGCCTGCTGACGGGCTATGTCTATGTGGATGTCGCGGGTCGGGACCAGAACGGTTATATCGAAGAAGCCACCCGTCTTCTCAGAGAGAAAGTAAAGCTTCCGCCCGGCTACGCCATCTTGTGGAGCGGCCAGTACGAAGCGACGCAGCGAGTCAAGGAGCGATTGATTGTGGTCGTGCCTCTGACACTGTTTCTGGTCTTACTTCTCCTTTACCTGAATACCCGACCGATCACAAAGACCCTTATTGTTTTGCTTGCCGTGCCTTTCTCTGCCATTGGCGCCTTCTGGTTCCTTTACCTGCTTGACTATAACATGAGCATCGGGGTCTGGGTCGGGCTGATTGCACTGCTGGGGGTGGATGCCGAGACCGGTGTCTTCATGCTTCTCTATCTTGACCTGGCGTACGAACAGGCAAAAAAAGAAGGTCGTCTTCGGTCCTTGGCTGATTTGCAGGAGGCGATTCGCTACGGCGCCGTCAGGCGCCTCCGGCCGAAGTTCATGACCGTGGCGACCACATTCTTCGGACTCGTTCCGATCATGTGGTCGATCGGCGCAGGGTCCGACGTGATGAAGAGGATTGCCGCGCCCATGGTGGGAGGGATCTTCACCTCCTTTCTTCTGGAGTTGCTGGTTTATCCCGCGATCTATCAGATCTGGAAGTGGAATTCCGAGGTAAAGAAGAAGACAGTGTAAGTGTGAGCAACAGAAAACAGTGCCAGTGTGAGCGTTGGTATCAGTAAATGTGAGTAAAATAGAGTAAAATAGAAATATGTCCCATCTTCTCTAAATAGCCTCCTTTCTCATCATAGAATTTTTAAGAAATGGGATGTGTCCCCATACTTTCCTCAGCATCCTTGGTCCTTAGAAGAGTTCCCTTCCTGTATTAGGTTTGATGTTCAGCAAAGAAGAAATCCTGCAAAATCCGTCTTAAGCACTTCGAATGGGTATTTCTAAGTATCCCAAAATGGTTGTTTCTTAGAATTGCCCCCACAGCCTTCCCTTGATTTAATCGTATTTAGATAGCCAAGTTCGACACGTCATCTCAAGAAAAAGGAGGTAATGCAACGGTAGTTTGGAATCTTAAAAACTGTCAAAATTTTTGATTAGGTTCTAACCTAATCGAAGGAGGGCTGAAATGAGTTACAGAAAAGTTTTAATTGGATTGTTGTTAGTGGTTTTTCTTGTTTGCATGAATATCACGGGTGTGATGGCGCAAATTCCGGGTGGGTCCTTAGACCCTACCACGATCCCGAAATATTCTGCTCCATTAGTCATTCCTCCAGCCATGCCGGCAAAGGCCAAGAGTTATTCCCTCGATTACTACGAAGTCGCCGTACGGCAGTTTCAGCAACAGATTCTGCCTGGGGGAATGCCATTAACCACCGTATGGAGTTATGGCCCTGCGTGGGAATCAACCGGGGATAACGAGGGACTCCATGCAACAGCAGGGGGACATTATTTTTACCCTGCCTTCACCATTGAGGCCAAAAATAAGAAACCGGTGCGAGTCAAATGGGTCAACGAGTTGAAACATGCCGATGGCACCTTCCGGCCCCATCTGCTGCCGGTGGACCAAACCCTGCATTGGGCAAATCCGCCCGGCGGAAAAATGGGACGGGATATGCGCCCGATGTTTATGGAAACTCCGGGTCCTTATACGGGTCCGGTGCCCATCGTTACCCATCTGCATGGCGCCGTGGCTGTAGGTGACGAAAGCGACGGCTACGCCGAGGCTTGGTTTCTCCCTGCTGCAAACAACATTCCTGCTGGCTTTGCCACGGAGGGCACCTGGTATGACTTCTTCAAGATTAAGGCCGAGATCAAATTTTGGCAGCGCTGGAATGATGGTACTGCGGTCTTTCAATACCCCAACAAGCAGCGGGCCAGCACGCTCTGGTATCATGACCATACTCTTGGCATGACCCGGCTGAACGTCTACGCCGGACCTGCGGGCTTTTATCTCATCCGCGGCGGTTCCGAAGATCTTAATCTGGGCTATAATCCTCCAAGTGGAACTCTGGGTACCGGGGTAAAGCCAGGCACCATTACCGAAATCCCCATCGCCATCCAGGATAGGTCCTTCAATGCCGATGGCTCCTTATTCTATCCAGACAACCGGGAGTTTTTTGGAGATGTCCCGCCTGGAGGACCATTCATCCCGATTTCCGATGTCTCTCCCATCTGGACCCCGGAGTTTTTTGGGAACACCATGGTAGTAAACGGCCAGACCTGGCCCTTCCTCCAGGTGGAACAGCGGCGCTACCGCTTGCGGATTCTCAACGGATGCAACTCCCGTTTTCTGATCCTGGACTTCAGCAACATTCCTGGGGCTAAGGTCTGGCAGATCGGTAACGAGGGCGGTTTTTTGCCGGCTCCGCTTGACATCAGTACCTTCCCCGCCCCCTACCAAAACCGGGTCCTTTTGGGCCTGGCCGAGCGGGCAGACGTTATCGTGGACTTCACCAACGTTCCATTAGGCAGCTATGTCCTTGGGAACGTCGGTCCGGATGAGCCTTTCGGCGGCGGTATCCCAGGAGTTGACTTCATTTCGTCCGATTCCAACACCACCGGTCAGGTGATGGAGTTCCGAGTGGTGGCTGCAACAGCTGCTGATCCGACCACGCCCCCGCAGAATCTGATCCTTCCGACCATAAAAGAGCTAACGGGCGGAAACACGAAGCCCCTGGCGCTCCTTGAGATGATGTCCATGTTTCCCGGTTTTGACGCTCCTGCCGAGGCAATGCTGGGAACCATGTCCGGTGGAGTTCCTACTCACAAGATGTGGATGAGCCCCATTACCGAGAACCCCAAGGTGGGCGAGACCCAGGTGTGGGAGTTCTACAATTTCACAGCTGACGCGCACCCGATTCATATTCACGAGATTCACTTCCAGGTCGTTAGCAGGCAGACACTGGCACTTGATCCTGTGACCGGTGAAGTCATTATCCCTGTCGCTTTTGCCGGTCCACCCATAAGTCCCGAAGTCTGGGAAGATGGCGCCTTTAAGGATACGGTCATTTCCTATCCGGGCGAGGTCGTACGCGTGCGCGCCAAGTTCGATGTCCTTCCGGGCCTCTTCGTTTGGCACTGCCATATCGTAGAACACGAGGACAACGAGATGATGCGGCCATACTTTATCGGCGGTTCATTAGCGAAGTTACCCTATAACTTTTACATCAAAAAGCTGGGCAGAGATCTCTTTTAGCCCTTGGAGAGAGGGTCGCCTACGGCGACCCTCTCTCCAATAGGAACACACACCATTTTTGTGGATTGTGCCTCAGAAGCTATCGGAAGATTCACACTCTTTCTCCAAGGAATTTTGTAAAGGTGAGGGGTATCCTCATTTTACAGATTACTAACAATGCCGGATCTAACTGGTCTGCACTCCCCTTCTGCACGATAAATACATTATTTTGTTCAAATAAATACGGTGTTTGCCTTATTCAATTTCTTGGGTTTTTCCCCTACAGTAATAACATAGGGAGATATAACAGATGATGAAATCGTCATTAAAAATTCGCTTGCTGAAATGGCAGATAGAGATCCTTAGGTTGAGACAACATCGGAAACATAAAAGTAAAAAAATAGGGACACACCCCATTTTTTCGGACTGAGCATCCGGAGTTCGTAACGGGAATTACCGCTCGTCATCAAGGAATTTTCAAAAAATGGGATGTGTCCCTATTTTTAGAAAGGAGATTGAAATGAAGTATATCATTGTCATGGTTATCAGCATTAGCTTTTTGTTCGGTATCTGTTATGCGGGTGAAAAGCTGGAACTGAAGGATCAGAAGGATAAGGAGAGCTACAGCCTGGGATATCAGTTTGGCCAAAACCTGAAGGCTCAGAGTGTGGAGATCAACCTGGATGTCTATACTTCTGGAGTCCGGGACTCCCTCGGTGGGAAGGACTCTCTGATGAGTCAGGAGGAGATTCGTGCTACCATTTCGGATCTGCAAAAAAGAATTGCGGCCGTCAGGCAGAAGGAATTGAAGGAGAAGGCTGAGAAGAACCTTGCCGAAAGTAAGGCCTTCCTGGAGGAAAATAAGAAGAAGGAAGGGATCAAAACCCTGCCCAGTGGTTTACAATATAAGGTTCTCGCGGAAGGCTCCGGGAAAGTGCCGAAGGCAGATGATACGGTCACGGTTCACTATCGAGGGACTCTCGTCAATGGTACCGAGTCTGATAGTTCCTACAAGAGAGGTCAGCCTTCAACATTTAAAGTGAGTGGCGTCATCCGAGGATGGAGCGAGGCGTTGCAATTGATGAAAGAAGGTTCAAAGTGGCAGCTTTTCATTCCACCTGATCTGGCTTACGGGGAGCGTGCGGCAGGGGCGCAGATCCCCCCCAACAGCGCACTCATCTTTGAAGTGGAACTGATTTCCGTCAAGTAAATCCCGTTAGAAAGTCCCGCCGAAGAGCAGCGAAGCATTATTTCTAACGGGGTGAATCCATGATATTTTATCAGCCGGCTCTCCCGCACCGGGGTTCTGATATTTTGACAGAACCCCTTTTTCTTGTTAAAAATAGTGAAGCTCCCGGCCACAGGCGGGACTTCCCGGAGAGGAAGTTTCGTTCGTATTGTGCCCCTTGACCCCGCCTCAAGGCGAGGCTTGCGGGGCACGTCCCGGCCAATCAATCGCTGTTTCACGACAGACTATTTGCTGCAGGAGAGCCGGAACGGAGCCCAAAGAGAATAAACGATGCCCACCTATTCTCACTCACAGCTTTCGACCTATGAAACCTGTCCCCACCAATACAAGCTCGCCTATATCGACAAGATTGAGGTCGAGACGGAAGGCGTTGAAGCGTTCATGGGTTCAAGGGTCCACGATGCCCTGGAGAAGGTCTACCGGGATCTGAAAGTGACCAAGCTCAATACCCTGGAAGAGATCCTCAGTTTCTACCATCAGGATTGGGAAAAAAATTGGAATGAGATGATCCGTATTGTTCGAAAGGATTACAGCGCGGAGGACTACCGCCGTCTCGGGGAGAAATGCATCACGGACTATTACAAGCGGTATTTTCCCTTTGATCGAGGACAAACGTTAGGCCTCGAAGAGTATATCAGCTTCCCGCTGCAGGAAGAAAAGGATTATTGGATTCGAGGTTATATCGACCGCGTGACCTTGGTGGATAGCTCTGTCCTCGAAATCCACGATTACAAGACCTCGAACAGGCTTCCAACCCAGAAAGACGTCAATTCAGACCGGCAATTGGCTTTCTATCAAATGGGGGTTTCGGAAAAGTGGCAGGGCGTCCAGGAGGTCAAACTCATCTGGCATTACCTCACCTTCGATACGGAAATACAATCTTCAAGAACACCCGACGAGCTCCATCAACTTCGCGAGACGACTTTAGAACTCATCCGGAGGATTGAAACGGACAGACACTTCTTTCCGAAAGAGGGGCCTCTTTGTAATTGGTGCGATTATCAAGGATTCTGCCCCAAGAGAAAGCATTTCATCGCAGTAGGGAGCCTTCCGCCGAATGAGTATTTGAACGAAGAGGGAGTGGTCTTGGTGAATCGATATGTGGAGATGAAGGAAAGGAAAAGGCTCTTGAATGAGGAGATCGACGTCGAGTTAGCCAAGATAGAGGAGGCGCTCTATGCCTATGCCCGGAGGGAGGAACTCGAGGCGATTTGCGGAAGCGACCATGTGGCTAAAATTAGGATAGAGATGAAAGAAAAATACCCTCTCAAGGGTGATCCCAATCGGAAAACGCTGGATGAAATGATCAAGAAAGCAGGGAAGTGGATGGAGGCGTCTGACTTAAATCCCTGGATGCTGGCGAGGATCATGGGTCGAGGAAGTTGGCCTCCTTCCTTAGTGAACCGGGTGAAGGAATTTTCAACCGTGGAGGAGAGCCGGTCGGTTACGGTTTCAAAATTGAAAGAAAGAGAATAATGACGGATAAAGCAATGTCAAATGTCAAAGTTCAAGATTCAAGTGAAATCCAAAATTCAAACGTTAGGAACGTTTTGGATTTTGGACTTTGACATTCATTTGGCATTTGGATTTTGACATTTGAACTTTTCAAGTAAGGGTGGCTAGAACTAAAGGAGATTGTATGGAAATAAAAGTTGAAAAGGGCAGACCGGAGAAATATCCCATCGAGCTTCTTCTTCTCTTTGCGTTCGAGCCCCCAGAGCCACTGGAAGGTCCGCTCCAGAGCGTGGACCTGGAGTGGAAGGGGTTTATCTCAACTCTGATCAAACAGGGAGATTTCAAAGGGGAGTTATTCGAGTGCCGCCTCCTTCACACTCAGGGCGCTCTTCCCGCTCCAAGAGTGCTTCTGACCGGCCTGGGTAAAAAAGGCGAGTTCGACTTAGAAAAATGGCGAGGGGCTGCGTCAAAAGCCGGCCAGTTTATCCGGAATTCAGGGATCAAACAGTTTGTTTCTCCGATAAAGAGCTTTGAGGGCCATTCAGAGGCGGAACTGGCTGAATCTTTTGTGACCGGACTCCTCCTCGGTATCTACCAGTTCAACGAATTTAAGACCCTCGAACGGGATAAGATCAAAGAGATTGAAGAAGTCATTCTTCTTGGGGAGAAAGACAAAGAAATCAAATTGCTCGGAGATGGACTCAGGACGGGACAAACCATTTCAGAAGCGGTCTATCTGGCAAGGGATCTGGTCAATGGGCCCAGCAATCAGGTGACCCCCACGCTTCTGGCTGAAAAGGCTAAACAGATTGCGAAAGACGATGCGATGGAGGTTCAGGTATTGGAAGTGAGTCAGGCAGAGGCCATGGGGATGGGCGCCTTTGTCGCCGTGGCCAAGGGAAGCCAGGAGCCCGCAAAGTTTATCGTCCTGGAATATAATAAAGGAAAGGGTTTGGATACCATCGCTTTGGTCGGGAAAGGGATCACGTTTGACAGCGGGGGGATTTCGATCAAGCCCTCGGAGAATATGGAACGGATGAAAGACGACATGTCCGGAGCTGCGGCAGTCTTGGCCACCTTGCAAGCCGCCTCCAGACTCCAGCTTCCCATCCATCTGGTCGGCATCATGCCGGCGACAGAAAAGCTCCCGAGCGGAAAAGCCTATAAACCGGGTGATATTTTGAAAACCCTCTCCGGACAGACCGTCGAAGTGATCAGTACGGATGCGGAAGGAAGACTGATTCTTTCGGACGGCCTCACTTACAGTTTACGGTA
>Ga0105100_10001951_pt1 | contig 12047 bp, 8 predicted proteins | sample PPLLak12cMay2015_2_FD_87033 | JGI IMG/M metagenome (GOLD analysis project Ga0105100, IMG submission 87033) | Freshwater sediment microbial communities from Prairie Pothole Lake near Jamestown, North Dakota, USA - PPLs Lake P8 Core (1) Depth... | ecosystem: Environmental > Aquatic > Freshwater >... | reverse complement strand
ATCGGCAACGACCACCTGGGCAAACTCTTTTTCTATCCGCTCGCGTTTGAGCAGGTCGAATACCCGCCCGAGGCGCAAAGTCTCGTCGAAATAGTCCTGCCCGCGCTGCTCCATCTCGAAAAGCACGTTTTCGATATCCGCCATGCGGTAATTAAAATCCCGGTTCATGTCTTCCCGGTAGACCGCCAGCTGGTTTTCAACATCCTCGAGTAAGGCAAAATCTCCTTTAAGCAAGTCTAGTCGCTGGTCGATTTGTCCCAGGTATTTTTCAGCCAGATGGCTTCCCACCCCGAGCGGGTTGAGGAACTTAAGGCACAAGCGGCCTTTTTCGTCCAGCGTGCTGCGAATATAGTTTTCCAGGGCTTCGAATCGGCTGTCCAACCAGACCACTGGCTCGCCTAGTTTGGCACGCAGCGCCAGCCTGGAACTGACCGGGAATATCTCCGGCGTGATTCCCACCAGAGCGTGAGCGTTGGTAGCGATAAAACTCTCAATTTGGGATAAATCATCCTCGCTCTGCAAGAGATCGATTTTGTTAAGCACCACCACCACTTTCTTGCCCCACTCGCGAATTCGCTCGAGGAATGCCCGCTCGCTCTCCGTAAACGGGCGGTCGGTGGAGGTGATGAACAGCACCAGGTCTGAACGGGGGACAAATTGTGATGTGATCTGCTCGTGCTCGCGAATGATCGCGTTCGTGCCCGGTGTATCAACAATACTGATCTCTTTGAGTATTTCCAGCGGAGCGGTAATCACATACAGGTTGCCGTCTTCAACGTCCCGCCCTTCTTGCTCTGCATAGCGCAATAATTGAATTTGGGTCGTGGTGGGAGTAACCCCTTCCTTAACCATACTCTTTCCTAAAAGAGCGTTGATAAATGCGCTTTTCCCTGCGTTGAACTCGCCCACGACGACCAGCAAGAACAACTCATCCAGCTGCTGGATGGATTGCGCTAACGTGCTTTCGTCTTCTGTGCTCGCTCCAAAGTGCGCCAAGCCGGAGCGTAGATCGTTTAAAACCGTGCGTTCTTCTGCTAAAAGTGCTTCTTGCTGATCATTAAGTATGCGCATCGCCAATTTCCCTGGGCAGAATTATAGCATTCCAGGTGGACAGGGTCAACCAGACGAATGAATCCGGCCCAGCCGATCTTTGACATTTTATGTGCCGCAAGGTATAATTCAATTTCGCGGGTAGAGACGGAAGTTTTTCCCAAATCAACCGCTAATTTTCGAGATTTTCGGCTGCTGAAAGCGCTTTTACGAGGATATATCTGCTTTCAGCACCCTGTATTTTTGATTTTTATGGAGAATAGTGCTATGGAAACGGAAGCAATTGCCAGCACAGACAACGCTCAAGAACTCGCCATCCAAAATTTGAAGCGCAAGACCAAGCTGACCGGGACTGTGCTGAAAACCACTCTAGCCGGGGCGCTGGTTGACATCGGGCTGCCTATCCCTGGCGTCATTCACATCTCTCAGCTTCAGGAAGAAGCTACCAACCGTGTTGAAGACGTGGTGCAGCCGGGTCAAACGATTGAAGTATGGATCAAGCGGGTTGATGTTAAGAAGAATCGCATCGATCTGACCATGATCAAGCCCCTGGATCTGGAGTGGCGCGAGCTCGAAAAAGGGATGGTTGTTAAGGGCAAAGTCACCCGCCTGGAGAAATTCGGCGCTTTTGTAGATATTGGCGCAGAACGTCCTGGTTTAGTACACATCAGCGAGATGACTCACGAGTACATCAAGACCCCGTCAGATGTTGTTAAAGAGGGTGATGAGGTTGAGGTCAAAGTGCTGGACGTAAATCGCAGAAAAAAGCAAATCAAGCTAAGCATGAAAGCCATGGAAGAAAAACCGGTGGTTGCCCCTAAGGCTACACAGCCGCGCAAGGAAAAAGAAAAAGAATCCGCGCCAGAGGCTGAGAAAGAAGAAGTTGTGCCAACTGCGATGGAGATGGCGCTGCGCGAAGCCATGGAGCGAACGAAATCTCCGGAGCAAGCTCAGAAGACCAAGACCCGGCGCAAGGCTGCCACAGATGACACCGAAATGGAAAAGATCCTCAGCCGGACCCTGGAAAACAAAGTTCGATCAACAAAATAGTAAATGCCACCCAATTGAAGCATTATATCGGGAGCTGTTGGTAATAAATACCTCCACGCTCCCGATTTATTATTCGTACTTTAACGCATTGACCGGCACCAGCGTCGCCGCCCGCAAAGCCGGATACACCCCAGAGATCAAACCGATCAAGGTGGCGAAAATAAGGGAGAAAGCCGGCAGCCAGGGAGGTGTGTACACCGCTACGGTGGGCGGCAAACCACCTTGCTGAGCGCTCTGCCCTGCCAGGTAAGCCATCGCCAACACATTCAGAACTTGCCCCGCACTCCAACCCAGCAAGATACCGCCCAGCCCGCCGATAAAACCGATTCCTGCTGCCTCTCCCAGGAATACACTCAAAACATCCCGGTTCGTTGCACCAATCGCTTTCATTAACCCTATCTCACGGGTGCGCTCCAAGATCGCCATCGTCATCGTATTGGCAATTCCAATCGCAGCTACCAGCAAAGCAATTGCTCCTACACCTCCAAAAATCACTTGGAGCACAAGATAAAATGAGTTGATCCCCTGGACAAAGGATTGCGGTGTAAATGCCTGGTATCCGAGTGCAGTGATTTGATCGGTAATATCCAATACTTGGCGCACATCGGCTACTTTGGCAATAGCCATGGAATAACCATCCCGGTTGCGATTGATCCTGCGTCCCATAAACCACTCATTGAACGCCGTTACCTCATCTAAGCCCATGTAAATCGAATAATCCGACTCGCCCCGCGATTCAGCCAGGATGCCAGCCACGCGTATTGGGACGTTCTTGCGTACTTCAATCCCATCCTCTGTCCATTTGATCAAGATCAGCTTAACGATTTGGCCTAGCAAATCCGGCGGCGTGGGTTGAGGCTGCCCAGGACGCCAGCGAGGATCATAAAAATTCTTGGCTACCTGAGAACCGATAATTGCTGTCCCTCTTCCCAAAGCCAGCTCGCCCTGTTCTGCGGTGAGACCCAACATGCTCAGATCAGAAATACCTACCCCCAGGATCGAGGGATAGGTCTCCAGACGCTGGTATTGCAGCGTTCCACCGCCCATCAAATACTCGCGTGGGATTACCGCTTCAACGCCTGGTAAGGCGCGCAACTCCTCCAGGGAATCGTTCGTGATGAGCTTCTGATTAGGAGGTTGGTTAGAGGATGAACTGATCCCTGCCTCCACTACCCGTCCAGGCCCGAAGGGGGAATCACCATAGTTGGGCATCACCTGAATCTGCGACAGGTCGCCAATCCCATACAGCTGCTGGTTGGCGTTGCGCTGCAAGCCAATCGCAAGCGATACCAGCACCACAACTGCTGCTGTTCCAATCACGACACCGATTGCGGTCAGCGCTACTCGTGCCTTCCGCCTGCCGAGGTTTTCTAGAATCAGAGAGACCAGGTCAAAGAAGCCCATAGGCTACCCTTTGCCAGAGGGCACCGGTTGTGCCGGTACACTTTCGGGTGGCACTTCCATCGGGGGCATCTCTCCTGGGACGGGCGTTGGTTGCCCGCTATCCAGCCCGAACAGCCCTTTGAGAAAACGCATCACTTTCCGCCATAATGTCTCGGGTTGCGTTTCAACTGGCGGACCAGATGACCCATCCACTCCGCCCTCTTCTGGACCTGGATAAGGCATAAACATTTCCTGGACTTCCACGGTCAAGGTTTTGGTGATCACCTGTAGCTGATTAAAATCGTCGGTATAATCAATGCTAACCAGAACATCCAATGGTCCGGGCTGGTCTGGGATTACCATCGTATCCAGTGTAAAGTATCCGCCAATATCCAGTGCGCCAACCAGGACAGAATTATTACTGTATTGCGCTCCTTCACCATCAGCTTTCATCGTCCCCAGAATCACCGCTTTGCGCCCTAGATTGACCACCTGAAGCGGTAATAGTCCCTGCTGCCCGGCAAATAATGGATCAGGCTCGCGGTAGAAATTGACATCCACCATAGGCAAAGAGTATACCAGCAAGGTGATCACCTGGTCATCCGTATAGGGCTTGCCCCGGTCGTCCACGTAAGTGAACGAGATGGTGAATGGATAAGCTCCCGGGCTGGTGGTTGCATTGACAATCAAATCTGCCTGGGCGGTAGTGCTCGCCCCGGCTGCCAGGTCACCCAAAAACTGTACGTTGGATGACGAGACAGGTGCAAAGTTACCGAAATTGCCGCTTGCCCCAGAGATCCCACCCACATCCGGCGTACCAGAAGGGTTGCTTCCCATGGTGCTGCCGCCTCCCAGGATCATGGATAGTTGCCTGGCACCGGTATCGCCCTGATTTGAAATCTGGACCGTCAGATTGAATACTGAGCCTGGTTGGAGCGGAGAAGTATCGGTTGTGTAACTGGGTATCACCAATTGCGGTCGCGGGCTGGGGGGCGGTGTGGCAGTCGGCGTGGGCGTTGCAGTCGGCAAAAAATTTCCGGTTGTTACCGGCAGGGTCATATTAAAAGTCTCGGAATAAGGAACACCATCTGGGTCCGTGTAGCTCACCTGCATGATGATGTTCGCTGCCACCTTACCCCACAGCTCATAACTGGCAGTGAGCGGCTGGTTAAACTTCTTCCGCTCACCAGGATCAAGCTCGGTGATTGCCAGCACCCCACCGCTCACCCGCGGCACCGTATCTCCCGGCGGGAATGTGGCGATCAGGTTGTTGGCAGGCAGATCGCCGATATTTCTTAACTTGATGTTCAGCTCGAACTCCTGGTTGGGTGAGATCGATTCGACCCCCGCATCGTACGAGTCGATGACCACCAGGGGGCGAACGCCAGGAACCCGCGTCTCCTCGGGGGCAGGGGTTAGCGTGGCGGCAGGTGCTGTTTCGGTAAAGGCTACGACCTGCAAGGCATTCGAAAGCGAGGCAGAAGAGGAATCGGGGTTGATAACCGTTATCGTATAAGAGCCAGGCGCAAGACCAGCCGGCAACTGGGCGGTGAGGATTGTAGAGCTAACAAACGAGGCCTGCAGCAAGCCGAAGTTCTCCAGAACCACCTGGGCTCCATCGGAAAAATCACTGCCCGTGATTACCAGCTGGGTAGAGGAAGTATTCGATACTACGTTCGGCTGCACAGAGAGAACTTCCACCAAAACCTCTGCCCGAGCATTCCCCAGAATGCCGGTTAAAACCACCACAGCTATCCAAATTGCGCACAAGATACGCGGGAGCATTTTTTTCATTGCAGTTTCCTTAGTGGAATATTCGCTTACGTGTCTCATATCAATCGATGATATCTACCACCAGATGACTGGTTCGGTTCATGGGATCTGTTCCTGCCTGGCGGTGTTCTCACCAGGCAAGATCGATACCGCTGGAGCCACCCCTCCGTCATCCACAATACACCCATCCAAAAGGTGCAGGATGCGGCTGGCTACCTGCGCCATTCGCGGATCGTGGGTTACTACAACCACAGTCCGCCCGCCTTGGTGAAGATCAGATAGCAATTCCATAATGCTTGCTCCGCTGGCAGTATCCAGGTTGCCGGTTGGCTCATCAGCAAGGATCAATAGCGGGTCATTGACCAACGCCCGGGCGATTGCCACACGCTGTTGCTGACCACCCGATAGCTCTGCCGGGCGGTGCGTTGCCCGGTCCTCAAGGCCCACCTTTTGCAGAGCCTCAACAGCCCGATCCCGCCTCTCTTTGCGCAGTGTCCGTGCAAAACGCATCGGGAACGAGACATTCTCCAGGGCAGTCATGCTTGGGATGAGATTGAAAGACTGGAAGATAAAGCCAACCGTGCGCCGGCGAAACACAGCCAGTTCATTCTCGTCTAAAGCATCAATCTCCTGCCCATTCACATGGATCGTTCCGTCTGTCGGTCGATCCAGACCTCCAATCAGGTGTAATAGCGTGCTTTTCCCCGACCCAGAAGGACCCATCACAACACAAAAAGAGTTGGGAGCGATATCAATGTCCACCCCAGCCAGGGCGTGCACCAAAACGCTCCCCATCTTATAGGTTTTCCTCAACCCGGCAACGCGGATAAAGGCTGTGCTAGCTGGCGTATCCATTTAGAAGAATGGCCGAACGATTGTAAGGCCTCCCAATCTATTGATCATATAATCCATCAGAGCCTGAAAAGCCACCACCAGGCCAATTGTGACCAGTACTCCGCCGGCAGCCTTGCCAAATGACAAACCATTGCCAGCCCGCACACCGGTGATCAAGAGCAACACATGCCAGATCAAATAGATGTCTATCACCGATAATAGCGCCGCCAGGTAGGTAACACCTCCGCTCGGATCAGGCGGTGCGAACCCAGAAAGTCCGGTGCTTTCGATCAATTCCCCGGAAGCCAGCATCGCAACGATCCGTACAAGGTCACGGACAACAAACGGCAAGCTTGCCCAGGCAACCAGGTTCACACTGTAAACGGTTTCACCTCGCCCCCCTAGCAGGGTGACAACCAGGTGCAACATACCACTTACCAGCAACCAACCGATCCAGATACCAAGCAAAGCAGCAAGCAATGGAAACACGTACATAAATACGGGGCCTGTGGTGGCTTGTGACGCTTGCATAAATTGGGCCTGCTGCTCAGGTGAGTAATATTGAAAGTCAGGAGGCAGCACCGGCCCGGCGCTAAGCAGGATACGCTGCCGGATAGAACCACTTGCCAACACGCGCCCCAGCGTCGAAAGGGTCAGCGCCAGCATCGGCACCAACCAAACTCCATGGGGTTGGGCGGCAATTTGCTCAAGGGTTCGCCGCGGGTGAAATAAAACTCCCATAATCCAATCAAAACGCAAGCGTTTCTTGGACGGTAGGGGTTCAATCACACTTTCTGCCATAGAATACATCCTTGTGAAATCGATGACCACAACATATTTTCGATTGACTGACAGTTACAGAGGTTGATTTTACCATGCTGCAAAGACCCATCTGGAGGAGCGTTTTATATTTAATCGGGCAGAGAGTGGATGGAATTGTCCAGGTGTAAGCCAGGTCGTTGTGTATAATTGCGGAGATGTATCCGGCTATTTTCCTCGATCGTGATGGGGTGATCATTGAGAACCTTCCCGACTATGTCCGCTCTTGGGAAGATGTCAGGCTCATACCAGGCGCGTTAGAAGCACTGGCGCGAGCCAGCAGCAGCCCGTATAAAATCATCATCGTAACCAACCAGTCTGCGGTGGGGCGAGGCATCCTGACGCTAGAACAGGCAAGGGAGATCAACCATCGTCTGGCAGATCGCATTGCTCAGGCAGGCGGACGTATCGATGGTATTTTTATGTGCCCCCATGCTCCCCAGGATCATTGTGAGTGCCGCAAACCCCAACCGGGGCTATTGCTGCAGGCTGCATCTGAGCTGTCTATTAACCTATCGCTCTCAGTGCTGGTTGGTGATGCAATCAGCGACCTGCTGGCTGGTCAGGCTGCCGGATTGCGCGATTCAATCCTGGTTCGCTCCGGGCGCGGCCGCGAACAGGAATTGATGGCTCACCCGCCAGGGTTGAAGCCTTTTAAAACCTACGATAATCTTTTGGATGCTTTGCGAACGATTTTATCGGAGACTTAATTCGCCCCCATCGGTAATGGTACAGTCTCCAAGCTCTCCATACCTATTGTCTGCCCGGTCATATTCATCCCTTTGAGCGCTTTGGTGATCAAATGCTCCAGCACCAGGTGAATATCTTCGACATGCTCGATGCAATGGCTGGGCACATGGATTTCAATTCCCGCCAGCGAGCGAAGTTTTCCACCATCAAAGCCAGTGAATGCTACGGTACGGGCTCCCCTCTGGTTCGCCAGCACCATGGCTCTTAATACATTGGGCGAATTCCCGCTGGCTGAAATCCCAATGACGATATCCTCAGGCTGGACAAAACTGGCAAGCTGCTGGGCGAATACATTTTCATAGCCTTCGTCGTTCGCCAGCGCAGAAAAAATCGCCATATTATCGCTCAATCCAATGACCCGGAAGTTCGGCAGTTCCGGACTGCGCGTGTTCTTACCCAGATCGCAAACAAAATGCGTGGCAGTAGATGCGCTACCGCCATTCCCCATGATGAATACCTGCCGTCTAGCTAATCTGGCTTCCCGCAGCAGTTCAATCACTTCCTGGATTCGATCCTCAGGAAGCAAATCCATCGTATTTTTTAACTCTTCGATGTAGGATGCAACCGGATTCTTCATATTAACTCCTCAAGAATACCGTTAAAAAGACAGCAACTAATAAGCACCGCGCTTATTGACCACCGCCGGGATGGTCTGCAACAGCAATTGGATATCCAACCATATTGTCCAGTTGCGGATGTAATGCATATCCAGGCGCACGCGCTGATCGTAGGTTACATCAGAGCGACCGCTGACCTGCCACAAGCCGGTAATCCCGGGACGGACGGTAAGTAGATTAATATCCCAACGATCGTACTCCATGATCTCTTCGGGGCTGATCATGCGGGGACCAACCAGTGACATCTCGCCCCTGAGGACATTGATCGCCTGGGGCAATTCATCCAGGCTGATCTTGCGGATAAACCGGCCTACCCGGGTCACCCGCGGGTCGTCCTTGAGCTTATGATTGTGTGCCAACTCTTCCTGAAGCTCGGGGTGAGCCGTCAGTATCTCATCTCCGTTCACATGCATGGTGCGAAACTTGAACGCATCAAACTGCCGTCCATTGATACCCATCACACGCCGGCGATGGATAACCGGCCCCGGAGAATCGAGCTTGATTGCAACTGCCAGCGCCAGCAGAAGCGGCGAAACGAGGATCAAACCAGGGATCGTCAGGCTGTAATCAAGCACAAGTTTCATAACCTGGTCGATACCCGATAAACGCACCTGGTTCACTTCTACCAGGGGCACATAGGCAAACTCATTTACAGTAAGACCGGTGGTGATGATCTCGTATAAACCAGACGACATGCGCACGCTAATACCGCTGGCAACCCCGTATGTCTTAAAGATTTCCAGCAAGCCATCGCGGGATGAGAAAGCACTGGAAGCCAGGATGATCTCCTCCACACCGTGTTTATTGACAATATAATCCAGGTTATCCAGAGAGCCCAGGCAGTGCAGGTGCCCCATAACACGCTCCCCTGCAGGAACTTTTTTGTCAATGAACCCCAGCAAGTGGAAGCCAGATTTCTTCCAGCTTACCAACTGTTGAGCAAGGGATAAGCCCTCATCGTTAGCGCCTACAATGACTGCCTGAGAAAGGAAAAACCCTTCCTCTCGAAGTGCATAAACAACCCGCCGTAATAAGAACCGGCTAATCGCCACCAGAAGAAATGCAAGCCCCCAAGAAACCAGCAACCAGCCACGAGCAAAGATAAAATCCGGAAGTAAGAAACCGATGGCTATCACTAAAAAAGCGCCGATTGTGGTGGAATTGAACAGTCGCGCATATTCTCGCGTGCCTCCCAATAGGTTTTTGCGATTGTACAGCCCGCTTAAGGCATAGATCACCAGCCAGGTTGGGACCAGAAGTAACACGATAGACTGATAAAACGGCAGCGAGGGGATCGCGTCTTCCTGAAAAACACCGATATTCAGGTCGAAACGAAGCGAATACGCCAGGCGGAAAGCAATACCCAGCATAATACCATCGCTAAACAGCAAAGTCAGCCGGTACAAACTCCACTGGGTTCTGCCAGGTATGCTCCGGGTAGCCCGCTGAACCTTTACCGCCAGCGGTGTCTCCAGATAAGTATCATTGCCTTTTAGTGCTGATTGCATCAATCACCCCTTTAGCCTCATCCTATCCGTTCACTAACCTATCAGGTCTAAAACCAAACATGAATAATTGCATAACAGGGAAAATTCACCCAATGATGCCAGATGCACAGCCTTGTGAATTCTACAAAAAGCCGAGACATCAAGCCTTCCATCCTTTTTGCAACTTGTTCTACAGCCGGTCGGACTGCGCCAGAGCTTGACTCTAGGCGCAAAACTTCCCATCAGCTGGCATCCTGCCAGCTTTTAGCGACCACCCTGATGTCCATTGTTTAATAATTTTAATGTCTGGTGTTCAGTCTTTCTTTCGATCTTAACCAAATCATAACCTGATCTGTTTTTCAATCCTATCAGGTTTAGCAACGCGAGTCAATAACCCAAAAGGACTATATTTACTACTAATTTTACCTTAATAATCAAAGACACCGCCACTCTCGTGGCGGTGTCTTTTGGGTATGCGTTTCTATCCCATAAGGCGTCGTCCAGATTAAGCCTCGCGGAATTCCCCTTCTACAACCTCACCTTCATCATCCGGTCGGGACGGGTGTCCATTCCCGTTGCCGCTGGAAGAGAAACCGGTGGTTTGCTGGTCTTGCTGAGCGTAAAGCTGCTGGCTGAGAGCATGGAAGGCATTCTGCAGCTCATCGACCAGTCGCTTGATTTTGGCAGCGTCTTCCCCTGTCATCTCTTGCTGCAACGAATTGATCTTGGCTTGAATATTCTGTCGTTCGCCTTCTGGCACTTTTTCGCCCAATTCTTTCAGCGCCTTTTCGGTTTGATAGACGATATTATCTGCCATATTGCACGCTTCGATCAATTCTTTACGCCGGCGATCTTCTGCTTCGTGCTCTCGAGCATGGTGGATCATACTCTCGATGTCGTTCTTGCTCAGGTTTGTCGAAGCCGTGATCGTAACTTTTTGTTCCTTGCCGGTCGCTTTGTCTCGAGCATTGACGTTAATGATTCCATTTGCGTCAATATCAAACGTCACCTCAACCTGGGGCACCCCCCGTGGAGCAGGCGGGATACCTTCCAGCCGAAAACGCCCCAAAGTCATGTTATCCGCAGCCATCGGGCGCTCTCCCTGAAGCACATGGATATCCACTGCGGTCTGGTTATCATCCGCAGTCGAGAACACCTCACTTCGTTTTACCGGGATTGTCGTATTGCGCTCGATCAGCACCGTCATCACACCACCTAGAGTCTCGACACCCAGCGAGAGAGGGGTAACATCCAGCAAAAGAACATCTTTCACCTCTCCACCCAGCACGCCAGCCTGGATAGCCGCGCCAACTGCCACCACCTCATCCGGGTTGACCCCTTTGTGGGGCTCTTTTTGCGTCAACGAGCGAACAAGCTCCTGTACCATTGGCATACGCGTTGCTCCACCCACCAATACGACCTCATCAATATCCGCAGGCTTCAGTCCGGCATCTTTTAGAGCGGCGTTGAACGGGTTGCGCAGCCGGTCTACCAAGTCTTCGCTTAGCTGCTCAAATTTGGACCGTGTAGCCTTGACCTGCAGGTGCTTTGGACCGGAAGCATCTGCGCTGACATACGGCAGATTGATTTCCGTTTCCATCACACTTGAGAGCTCGATCTTAGCTTTTTCGGCAGCCTCGCGCAGGCGCTGTAATGCCTGGCGGTCCTGGCGCAAGTCAATGTGCTGCTCACGCTGGAATTCATCTGCAATCCAGCCGACAATGCGCTCATCCCAATCGTCACCGCCCAGGTGGGTATCGCCGTTAGTTGCCCGTACCTCAATCACCCCTTCGCCCACATCCAGCACGCTGACATCGAAGGTGCCACCGCCCAGATCAAAAACCAGAATTGTCTCGTTCTGTTTCTTATCCAAACCATAAGCCAGGGCAGCTGCAGTCGGCTCATTGATGATCCGCATGACCTCCAGCCCGGCAATTTTTCCGGCATCTTTGGTTGCCTGTCGCTGGCTATCATTAAAATAAGCGGGCACAGTAATCACTGCCTTGCTAACCGGCTCTCCCAGGTATGCTTCGGCATCCGTCTTTAGCTTCCCCAGGATCATGGCAGAGATCTCCTGCGGGCTGTACTCGCGGCTTGTCATTGGGATTTTTACCCTGGCGTCACCCGCCGAACCGCGGATCACCTGAAAAGGCACCATTTTACGTTCGGCCTCCACCTCATCATAAAGCCGGCCGACAAACCGCTTGATCGAAGACACCGTATTATCGGCGTTAACCACTGCCTGACGCTTTGCCGTCTGCCCCACCATTCGCTCGCCGTTTTT
>Ga0105100_10001950_pt1 | contig 12051 bp, 10 predicted proteins | sample PPLLak12cMay2015_2_FD_87033 | JGI IMG/M metagenome (GOLD analysis project Ga0105100, IMG submission 87033) | Freshwater sediment microbial communities from Prairie Pothole Lake near Jamestown, North Dakota, USA - PPLs Lake P8 Core (1) Depth... | ecosystem: Environmental > Aquatic > Freshwater >... | reverse complement strand
TGTGCTCCGGGCTTCAATCTAGCCGTTCGGCTTTGTCATAAATAAACCATAATAATCATTAAATATGAACCGTGGTTGTGAGGACTTCCCGGTGCAAATGAGTTGAATTTCACCATTCCTTACCTCATAATCATCAGCTGATGGCGGGGGGGCTGACTGATCCCGCCGCTCAAGTTTGTGGAGGCTTGTGTCTTTAGTGCGCCTTCGCCAGGCAAGGGGTGTGCACGCGGCTCGGAGGTGAAGGCTGGATGGCGGTGTGCATGGAAAGCGGTTGGGGGGGTTGAGAGCTCGAAGCATTTCGAATCGATACTTTGGGGGCGGAGTCCTGATCCCTGGAATGGCGGCATGCATCGCGATCAGCTGTGTGCTGCTCCTGGCCCAGGCCTGCGGGCGCTCCAAGGACCATCCGGAGGGGACCAGTGCCTCGGAAGAAGCCCAGACCATCGAGAACAAGGGGTCGGATACGCTGGTCAACCTTGCCCTTGCCTGGGCGGAAACCTACATGCAGGCCCATCAGGATGTTCGGATCTCGGTGACCGGTGGCGGATCGGGAACCGGCATTGCCGCCATGATCAACGGAACCGTGGACATCGCCAACGCCTCCCGGGAGATGAAGCCCGAAGAAATAGCGAGCGCCGAAAGGCGCGGGATTTCGCCCGTCGAGTTCGTGGTGGCTCGCGATGCCATCGCCATCGTGGTGAACCCCGCCAATCCGGTATCGAAGCTCACCCTCCAGCAGATTTCCGAGATCTACACGGGAGAAATCACCAACTGGCGGGAGTTGGGAGGGGAGGACCGCCCCATCGTCCTCCTTTCGCGCGAATCCAATTCGGGGACCTATGTTTACTTCCTGGAGAATGTAGTCAGGATGGGAAATCAGAAATCCAGCCTGCTTTTCTCCCCGGAGACCCTCCTGATGCCTTCTTCCGAGGGGATCAGTGCCGAGGTGCGGTTGAATGTCAATGCCATTGGATATGACGGTCTGGGTTATGTGACTCCGGATCAGAAGGTTGTGGCCGTGGCCAGGGACGGGAGGGGTCCTTATGTTCTGCCGTCCATCGCCACGGTGAATGATGGTTCGTACCCGATTTCGAGGCCATTGTACATGTATACGGCGGGGAAGCCACTGGGACAGAAGAGGGATTTCATGGATTGGCTGCTTCACGATGGGCAGGTTTTGGTGGCCAAGCTCGGTTTTGTGCCCATCTCGAAATAGAGTGGAGTCATGAATTCCAGAGAGGATTTGAGAACACGCTGGCTTTCCTGGACCGAGCTCGCCATTGAAGCCCTCATCCGGGTGCTCGGGTTTTCGACGGTCGGATTTGTCCTCCTGATTTTTCTGTTTCTCCTCAAGGAGGGCGTGCCTGTATTTTTCGAAGTGCCCCTGGGCAACCTTTTCGGAACCAGGTGGTATCCCACATTTGGATACTTCGGGACGACGCCTTTGATTCTCGGCTCTGCGGTGGTGACGGTGGTCGCGGTGGTGATTGCTCTTCCCCTGGGTGTTGCGACGGCGGTGTTCGTGCGAGAGGTGGCTCCCTCCTGGGCGAGGGAGATCCTGAAGCCGACCATCGAAACTCTTGCAGGCATCCCTTCGGTTGTCCTGGGTTTTTTCGGGATGACGATCATTGCTCCGATGGTCCATCAATATCTGGGAGCCCCGACGGGCCTGACTGTCTTCACCGGGGCTCTGATCCTGGCCTACATGGCTCTTCCGACCATCATCAGTGTGGCCGAGGATGCATTGGACGCTGTACCCAAGAGCTACCGGGATGCTGCGTTGGCCATGGGTGCCACCCAATGGCAGACTATCTGGCGGGTGGTGGTTCCCGCGGCCCGCTCGGGTATTGCAGTGGCCGTGATGCTGGGGATGGGGCGAGCCATCGGGGAGACCATGACGGTCATGATGGTGACGGGCAATGCTGCGCGCATTCCTCTGAGCCTGGATTCGCTGTTCAAGCCGGTCCGCACCATGACGGCCACCATCGCGGCTGAAATGGGCGAAGTGGCTCAAGGCAGCGTTCATTACCACGCTCTCTTTGGGATTGGCATCATCCTCTTCGTCCTGACCTTCCTGATCAATCTGCTTGCCGCCCGTTCCATCTTCAAGAAACAACGCCGTGGGGGACTTCGCTGATGAACCGCTATCTTGTGCAGCGACTCGGCTTCGCCTTGCTCACGGGGGTCTCGCTGGTGGTGGTGATCCCGGTGGTGCTGGTGGTCGCCGTTATCCTCCTCAAAGGTTTCGAGGCGATGTCGTGGGTTTTCATCAGCTCCATGCCTCACGACGGCATGAAGGCGGGCGGGATCTTTCCGGCCATTGTGGGAACCCTGCTTCTGACCTTTGGTACCGCGCTGGTGTCCATCCCCATTGGTGTTGGCGGAACCATTTATCTCGCGGAATATGCCAGGGATACATGGCTGACTCGCTGCATCCGCCTGGCCATCGTGAATCTGGCGGGCATCCCATCCATTGTCTACGGTCTGTTCGGTCTCGGCCTTTTCGTGCTGTTCCTGAAGATGGGGACTTCCATTGTGGCGGGCTCTCTGACCTTGGCCATCATGACCCTTCCCGTGATCATCAGCACGGCGGAAGAGGCCTTGAGGGCTGTGCCGATGGAATTCCGCACGGTGAGCGCCAGTCTGGGAGGGACCCGCTGGCAGGGGATTCGCAACATCATTCTTCCGCAAGCCTTCCCCGGCATCATCACCGGCATTCTTCTGGGTCTTTTGCGGGCTGCGGGAGAGACGGCGCCGATCCTCTTCACTGTAGCGGCCTTTTACTTGCCCCGCCTTCCGCAATCCCCTTTCGACCAGACAATGTCGCTTCCTTACCATCTCTTCGTGGTCAGCACCCAGGTTCCCGGAATGCCGGAAGAGATGCAGTACGGCACCGCCCTGGTCCTCCTGGCTCTGGTCCTTTCCATGAATGTCGCGGCGACGGTTGTCCGCAGTTATTTTCGCCGGAGACGACAGTGGTAGGTCCCAAGGTCCGTATCGAAGATGTCAGTTACTGCTATGACGGCAGGTGTGTGCTTCGGGATGTGACGCTCGATGTTCCTCCCCATTCCATCACGGTCTTTTTCGGGCCTGCGGGCGGAGGCAAGACCACCCTGCTCCGTCTGATCAATCGTTTGAACGATCTGGTCGAAGGGACGGAAATGAAGGGGCAGGTGTGGCTCGATGGGGAGGATCTCTATGCGCCAGGCGTCAGTGTCGCTCAACTGAGGCGCCGGGTCGGAATGGTGTTCGCTTTGCCGCTTCCGCTCCCGGGGAGCATCCGGGAGAATGTCATCTATGGGCCGAGACTGGCGGGCATTCGGGATCAGAAGCGCTTGAGCGAGATTCTGGAGCGCAGTCTGGAACAGGCGGCGTTGTGGGACGAGGTGAAGGACCGGCTCAACGACTCGGCGTCAGCCCTTTCGGGCGGCCAGCAGCAGAGACTCTGCATTGCCCGGAGCCTGGCCCTGGAGCCGGAGGTGCTGCTTCTGGACGAACCTACTTCCGGTCTTGATCCGGTGTCCACACGTAAGGTCGAGGAATCCCTGTTCGAGCTCAAGAAGAGCTACACCATCGTCATGGTACCCCACAGCATTCAACAGGCGGCGCGTCTTGCGGACTACGCGGCGTTCTTTTTGATGGGAGAGCTCGTGGAATTCAGGTCCGGGACAGAGATCTTCACCAGGCCTCAGGATCAACGCACCGAGGACTACGTGACGGGGAGGTTTGGCTAATTGCTGGTTCCGGAAAAAATGAGCGTGAACCACCTGAACTTCTACTATGGGAGCAAAATCGCCCTCTCCGATATTTCCATTACCATTCGGGAAAAGATGATCACGGCATTGATCGGTCCTTCGGGCTGTGGCAAGTCGACATTCCTGCGGTGCCTCAACCGTATGAACGATACCATTCGCGGGACGCGCGCGGAGGGGCGGATCCTTCTGGATGGCGAGGACATCTACGCAGAAGGAACGGATGTTGTGGCTCTGCGGCGGCGCGTGGGCATGGTGTTCCAGCGGCCGAATCCGTTTCCGCAGTCCATATTCGACAACGTGGCTTTTGGCCCCAGGGTCCTCGGGCTGTGCTCCAGTCAGGAGCTGCCCGACGTGGTCGAGGAGAGTCTGCGTGGAGCCGCCTTGTGGGACAAGGTCAAGGACAAGTTGGACCGTGAGGCCCTGAGCCTCTCACTGGGACAGCAGCAGCGTTTATGCATCGCCCGAGCCATTGCCGTGAAACCTGAAGTCATCCTCATGGATGAGCCCTGTTCCGCCCTCGATCCTGTCAACACGCTGCAGATCGAGCAGTTGATGCAGACCCTCCGGAGCGAGTACACCATCGTGATCGTCACGCACAATATGCAGCAGGCCGCCCGAGTTTCGGACCACACCGGATTCTTCTGGCTCGGTCAGTTGATTGAGTTCGATGTGACGGAGTCGATCTTCACCCGTCCCGGTCAGAAACTGACGGAGGAGTACATCACCGGCCGGGCCGGCTGAGACCGCGAGCACACAGCCCCTGGCAGGACTTGTGCGGCTGGTCGGTATTTTGAGGATCTCCACGACAGCACCCCGCCGTCCCGCCATGATGGACCAACCCCACACACTGCGTTTGCCAGACGCGTTCATTTCTGTTACATAATATATTGTACCGTTCACCGAAGCTATTTTTTCGATACATGAATCCAGGAAGGCTGAACGACCCTGCTCTTCTCCATGATGAGCCGAGGGTTCCAACGGACGCCGCATAGTCGACTGGCCCCGCTCTGCGGGGTTGGAGACCTCGCAATGGGTGGCAAGAAATCTACACCCTCCATTGTGACAATAGTTACAAGACTGACCGACCACTGGAGCGCTTCAATATGCTGAAAATCGATGCGCCGCTTTTCGTACTGAAAGGCCGCCAGCTTCTACCCATTGTCCAGGGCGGGATGGGCGTGGGAATATCCGCTCACCGTCTTGCAGGCAGCGTGGCACGTCTCGGAGCTGTCGGGACTATTGCCAGCATCGATCTGCGGCACCACCACGCGGATCTCATGGAGCGCGCCCGGAATGTGCGCGACCATGATAAGCTGGATGAGTTCAACATGATCGCGCTCGAGCGAGAGGTCAAAGCGGCGCTGGAGATAGCGGAGGGGAACGGGATGGTGGCCGTCAACGTCATGAAGGCGGTTTCGTCCCATGCGGCGCTGGTGCGCACGGCATGCGAGGCCGGAGCACAGGCCATCGTCATGGGGGCCGGCCTGCCGCTGGATCTGCCTGACATGACTGTGGACCATCCGGAGGTTGCTCTGATCCCCATCCTGTCGGATGTGCGCGGCATCGCTGTGGTGATCAAGAAATGGATGCGGAAGAAGCGTTTGCCCGATGCCATTGTGATAGAGCACCCCCGGTATGCCGGCGGTCATCTTGGAGCGCCGAAGCCTGAAGAGATCAACGATCCTCGCTTCGATTTCCCGGTGGTGCTGGAGGGCACTTTCCAGCTCTTTGAAGAGCTTGGCATTGAGCGCCAGCAAGTACCGCTCATCCCGGCCGGAGGGATCAACACGCACGAGAAGATCAAGGAGCTTCTGGCCCTGGGCGCATCTGCCGTACAGGTCGGAACACCTTTCGCCGTGACCGAAGAAGGGGACGCCCACCCCAATTTCAAGAAGGTTCTGGCAGAAGCCAGGCCCGAGGACATCGTCACCTTCATGAGTGTGGCTGGATTGCCGGCGCGAGCGGTTCTGACCCCATGGCTCCAGAGCTACCTGCGGTTGGAAGCGAAACTGCAGGAGTGTGCCCGGGCCGGGGCCGAACGATGTGCCGTGGGTCTGCAGTGCCTCATCAAATGCGGTTTGCGAGACGGACTGGCCAAATTCGGGCAGTTCTGCATCGATTCCCAGCTTGCAGCTGCCCTGCGCGGTGATATCAACAAGGGGCTGTTCTTCCGCGGGTCCGAGAGCCTGCCCTTTGGAAGCTCCATTCGCCCCGTGAAAGAGCTGCTGGAGTATCTGCTCACGGGCTGTATGCCGAACGGTGCAGAGGCCTGATCTGCCGTTTCGGGATGGTTTCACAATCAAAGGGCTTGGGGGATCCTTTCCCAGATTGACGAGTGTTCCCTGAGCCTGTTCATCACAACATGCCGAAGTGCTCCGATGAAACCCCGGGTCAATCGCACCGAAAGCGCTGTCGGACTCCTGATCCTTCTGAGTCTTCTGGGGATCTGCATTTGGGTCTACGAGCGGCAGTCCCGTTTCGATCCCTCCGTTCTGGTCGTGACCGCTCCACAGCAGGCGGTACCTGAGCGTCCAGCGTCCGCGCCGACCATCGAATCCCCCTTCCAGAGTCTCATTTCCGAACGTCTCTCGCCCCTGGGCGCTCCCGAGCAATTCGGGGCTGAGACGCTCTCAGAGAAGATCAACGGCAAAGCTGAGCTCTATCTTTCGAGCGGTTTCGTGAGCCTTCAGTGTCAAAGGTTCGCCAAAGGGGAAGGGGGTCGGGCCTGGCTCGAGATCTTTGTCTATGAGATGGGGGATTCCAGCGGCGCTTTTTCGGTTTTCAGCTCCCAGCGCAGGGCCGAGGGCGAGGAGGTCGATCTGACCCGGTTTGCCTATCGTACGGCCAACGCCCTTTTCTTGGCTCACGGAAAGGACTACGTGGAAATTGTTGGGTCCGAAGAGGCGCTGATCGAGGAGATCCTGGCCATCGGGAAGCGGTTTGTCGATGCGCGACCCCTGGCCGGCGGGGAAACGGGGGAGCTCGGCGTGTTTCCTCCAGACGGGCTCGACCCGGCGTCGATCACTCTCCTCTCGGCCAATGTTTTCGGTTATGAAAAGCTGGACGATACCTACACGGCGATGTACACGAGCGGGAAATCAAAGCTCATGGCCTTTGTGTCCCGCCGGGAGTCCTCCGATGAGGCCGCGAACATGGCGGCAGCGTATGAGCGGTTCCTTCTCGACAACGGAGGGAGCTTGATCGAATCCAGGCTGAACATCCCCGGGGTGAGAGTGATCCAGCTTTTCGATATGGTTGAAATCTTTTTCAACAAGGGCGAGAGACTGGCCGGGGTCCATGAAGCAGATGACCGGGATGCCGCCGAGGATTTGGCGATGATGCTTTATGGTTCGCTGCCGTGATGGTCCAGACCGGGCGTTGCGCCCCGCAAGAAGAGAGTCTTTCATGACCAGCTCCTCGGGTGAAAAAGATTTTTCTCGCAGGGAGTTTCTGGTGCGCTCCGCCAAGGCCGGCGCGGCCGTGGCGCTGGCGGGCGGCGTGAGTGCATGGCTGTTCGATCCTGAAGGTCCCCGGGCGCCCTCGGCATCCGAGAGCGATCTGGTGACGCTGCCGGATTTCTCGGTTTCGGGGCTCGATCGGAAATTGAGCATCATCCAGGGGGCGGACCGCGTCAAGTCTCTTGACGTGGCTCTCAAGGCGCTCGGAGGGATCGAGGCTTTCGTCAAGAGGGGCGATCGGGTGCTCGTCAAGGTGAATGCGGCCTTTGCCACCCCCGCAATCCTTTCGGCGACCACAAACCCCGATCTGCTCGCCGAAGTGTGCAGGCGATGCCTCAAAGCGGGTGCCGCTTCAGTGGTGGTGACCGACAACCCCATCAACGACCCCGAAAGCTGCTTTTCGCTCACGGGGTTGCGGGAAGCGGCCCATTCGGCCGGGGCCCGGGTGATCCTGCCTCGGGCCGGCTTCTTCCGGCCGACGACGGTGGCCGGAGGATCGCTGATCAAGGACTGGCCGCTCCTGCACACCCCGTTTCAAGGCGTGACCAGGCTCATCTCCATCGCGCCCGTGAAGGACCACAATCGGAGCGGAGCCTCCATGATCATGAAGAACTGGTATGGCCTTCTGGGCGGGCGGCGAAATATCTTCCATCAAGATATTCACAACACCATCAAGGAACTGGCCATGATGGTGAAGCCAACCCTGGTGATTCTGGACGGCACCACAACCATGATGACCAATGGACCCACAGGTGGCTCCTTGTCCGACCTCAAGGCGACCAACACCCTCATTGTGAGTGCGGACCAGGTGGCGGCGGACGCCGTTGGAGCAACGCTGCTCGGAAAGACGGTTTCGGATCTACCCTTCATTCTCAAGGCTGTGGAGGCCGGCGTGGGGACGGCGGATGTTGAATCCCTTCGCCCGGTTCGTGCCAGCGCCGTTTGACCCTTGCCGGTGGATCACCATGAGCATCGTTACGGTTCGTCGCATCAGCCAGGTGTTCTTCCTGGCGCTGTTCCTCTGGTTCTGCGTGGTGAGCTCGCTGGGGGTCGAAAGCTGGCAGCTGCGGGGTTGGCCCGTTTCCTGGTTTCTTCAGCTCGATCCGCTGGTGGCCCTGGGGACGATTCTGACGACGGGCACACTTTACGCCAACCTGCTCTGGGCCCTGGTCACCGTGATTCTCACGCTGATACTCGGGAGATTCTTCTGCGGCTGGGTCTGCCCCTTCGGAACTATGCACCATGCCGTGGGATACCTCGGAAAGCGCTCCAAAACACTCTCTGAGGAGATAGCCGGGAACCGTTTCCACCCTCTTCAGTCCATCAAATTCTGGATTCTTGTGTTTCTGCTCTCGGCAGGGGCCGGAAGTCTTCTGGCCCTTGGGATCCGGCAGGGTTTCCGGTCTTCCCCCCTCCTGTGGATGGTCTTTGGGGGCTCGATCGTTATTGCTGCCCTGGCTCTTGGCGGCATGTGGGGAGACAGAAGGAAGGTGGGTGCTGTTCTGATCGGTCTTGTGGGATTCTGGGCGGCCACAGGTTTTGTTTTCGGGGGGGAGCGGATGATCGGGGCATCCCTGCAGACGGGGCTCCTGGATCCCATCCCGCTCGTTTACCGGTCGGTCAACCTGGCTCTGCTTCCTTTGGCGGACAGCTCCACCCACGTGCTTTCTGTTGACCAGCGCTACTACGAGGGAGCCTGGCTCATCGGCGTCCTTTTTGTCGCAGCGCTCCTCATGAACCTCAAGATCCCGAGGTTTTATTGCCGATTCGTGTGCCCGCTGGGGGCTCTTTTCGGAGTGCTTGCAAGGTATTCTCTATGGCGCATCGGGAAGGCCTGCAGCGACTGCATCCAATGCGGACTGTGTGAGCAGGACTGCGAGGGGGGTTGTGAGCCGCTGGGGCAGATTCGGATTCCCGATTGTGTGCTTTGCATGAACTGCCTGGATGGGTGCAAGCACCAAATCATCGGCTACCGAACGGCACCTTCGGCCTCCGGAGAGATCGTTTCGCCGAACCTTTCCCGGCGAGGGGCATTGATGGCTCTGGCCTCGGGTGTGGCCGTCATCCCGGCCGTCCGGCTGGGAGGGCAGTTGGGCGCCAACTGGAATCCCGGCCTCATCAGGCCACCGGGGGCCCTGCCTGAGGAGGAGTTTCTCAAGAGGTGCATCAAGTGCGGCCAGTGCATGCGGGTCTGCCCCACCAATATCATCCATCCGGCTGGATTCGAGGCCGGACTCGAAGGGGTCTGGACTCCCATTTTAAACTATCGCATCGGGACCAGCGGGTGCCAGCTCAACTGCATCGCCTGCGGGCATTTGTGTCCAACGGCGGCCATTCGCCCCCTCACACTGGACGAGAAGAAAGGACTGGGGACTTTCGAGCCGTCGGGTCCGATCCGCGTGGGGACGGCTTTCGTGGACCATGGTCGTTGTCTGCCCTGGGCGATGGACAGGCCGTGCATCGTGTGCCAGGAAAACTGCCCCGTGAGCCCCAAGGCCATCTTTGTGCGGGAGCATTACAGCACGGTGCGAGCGGGCCTGGTGTCGGTCAAGTCTGTTGCCCGCGGGAGGATTGAGCTCGCCGAACGGCCCTTTCGGCCCGGCGAGATCGCCACGGGGGATTATTTCCTCGCTCGGGAAGGTTTGCAGGATGGCAACCGCAGTCTCATTCTCGAGAACTCGGAGGGTGCCGTGACGGTCCAGGCGAACGGACATGCCGTGCCAGAGCCCGGAGAAAAGGTGCACGTGCAGGTGCGGCTGCAGCGTCCGCAGGTGGATCCATCCCGGTGCATCGGCTGCGGGATTTGTGAGCACGAGTGCCCTGTGAGCGGCCGCCGGGCCATCAGGGTCACCGCGGAAAACGAGTCCCGGAGTCGACGGGGCTCCCTGCTGCTCTGAAATGTTTCAAGTTTCAGGTTTCGAGTTTGAGGTTTGAAACAAGGCCGGCGGTAAGAGCTCTTCGGATCTTTGGAGTGGGCCCCGGGAGGTTGAGGAAACACCAATACTACCACGAGATTTCTTTGTAGGGTGGGCAAAAGCGTTAGCCTTGCCCACCGAAAAATGCGGCTTCCCGAGCGCGGTGGGCAGGATAGAACCCTTGCCCACCCTACGTTGAAACGGCATCCGGGTTCATTTCTCGTTGTGGTACCAGGAGCATGGATCCATTAATCATAAATGATAACGAACTGTTATAGTGGGGGTGGCTCATGTCTGAGAAACATCTGTCTCGTCGCGGTTTCATCCAGGCTGTTGGTGGACTTTCGGCTGGAACGCTGCTCGGTGCTACGGGAGCTTACGGGCAGCAGGCTCCGCAGGGGTCGGGGAAGCCCAATGAGATGCGGGAAACCCCGGTGAGACCCTTTGGCAAAACGGGAGTGAAGGTCTCCTGCCTGTCCCTGGGCGGGATGTTCGACATTCCGTCCAATCAGCTGCTCATGAAGCAGGCTCTCCGTTGGGGAGTCACCTACTGGGACACGGCGGACTGCTACGAGGGGGGAAAGAGCGAGTCCGGGATTGGGCAGTTTTTCGAGAAATACCCGGATACTCGCAGCCGGGTTTTTTTGGTCACCAAATCGGATGAGCGCGATCCCGATGGCATGTCGAAGCTCCTCGCCCGCTCTCTCGAGCGGCTGAAAACCGATTATATAGATCTTTATTTCATCCATGCCATGAAGCGGATCTCGGAAATCAACGACGAGACAAAAGCGTGGGCAGAGAAGGCCAAATCCCAGGGCAAGATCAAGTTTTTCGGTTTCAGCACGCACAGCAACATGGAAGACTGCATGCTGGAAGCGGCCAGGCTCGGCTGGATCGACGGGATCATGATGACCTACAACTACCGCATCATGAACACGGACAAGATGAAGCGGGCTGTGGAAGCCTGCACCAAGGCCGGAATCGGGCTCACGGCCATGAAGACCCAGGCTGGCGGACCTTTCAGCATGGAAAGCGAAGCGGAGTCGAACATGGTCGAGACTTTTGTCAAGCAGGGATTCACGGACAAACAGGCCAAGCTCAAAGCCGTCTGGGAGAATCCGAACATCGCCAGCATCTGCTCACAGATGCCCAATATGACCATCCTCATGGCCAATGTGGGGGCCGCCCTGAACGAGACCAGGCTTTCATCTGAGGGTTCCGAGCTCCTGAATCGGTATGCGGTGGATACGGCTTCGAGCTACTGCGCAGGCTGCACGGAGATTTGCGAGATGGCCGTGGGAGGTGCCGTGCCAGTTGGGGATGTCATGAGGTACCTCATGTACTCAAGAAGCTACGGCGAGTCGGATCTGGCGCGCATGCTTTACGGCGAGCTGCCTTCCGAGGTGCGCCATCAGATAACCGGCCTGGATTACAGCCAGGCGGAGGATCGGTGCCCTCGAAGGCTCCCCATCGCCCGGCTCATGCAGGAAGCGGCGTCACTTCTGGCCTAGATTCTCAACAATCTCCGCCGCGCGCTCGGTGGGTCGCAGCAGATCTTCGGTGACCATCGCCGTGGTCCGGTCTGACCCCATCGAGACGCTTCCTGGCAAAGTAAGACACTATTCCAGAGCGCCCCTCCCCCCTGTGGCAGCAGTCTGGGGGAGGGTGAACAAGCTCACTGAACGACTCCCCCCGCCCCGCTTTCCCTTTCGACGCCGTTGGCCGAAGCTCATGTGACTCTGGCAGGCAGGCTGCCATGGGTCTGGGGACGCTTGCCCATGCAAATACACCAGACCACGGATAATCATCGCCTGGCCTGCGCCATCCCCTGAGTCAACGTCCTTGGTCGCCTCTGCCTTGGGGAAGGGGCCATGGCAGTCTCAGGGTCGTTGCTAAAGACTTTTACGCAGACAGAACATCCTG
>Ga0105100_10001949_pt1 | contig 12051 bp, 12 predicted proteins | sample PPLLak12cMay2015_2_FD_87033 | JGI IMG/M metagenome (GOLD analysis project Ga0105100, IMG submission 87033) | Freshwater sediment microbial communities from Prairie Pothole Lake near Jamestown, North Dakota, USA - PPLs Lake P8 Core (1) Depth... | ecosystem: Environmental > Aquatic > Freshwater >... | reverse complement strand
GGTCGGACTCGATCCCATCTCCGGCGAGGTCCGGTTCACCTGGGGACTGCTGATGCTCCAGGAAGGCATTGACTTCGTCACGCTGGCCATGGGGCTGTTTGGAATTGGAGAAATTCTTATCAATCTCGAAAAAGAATTGACCACAGAACTAGTCACACAGAAGATCACCCATCTCTGGCCCACGTTAAAAGATTGGGCCGAATCAAAATGGGCCGTCCTTCGAGGCTCCCTCATCGGATTCTTTATCGGTATTTTACCCGGCGGCGGTGCAGTGATCTCCTCTCTCGTGTCTTACGCTGTAGAAAAGAAGATTTCAAAACATCCGGAGGAATTCGGAAAGGGTGCCATTCGGGGTGTAGCCGGCCCCGAGTCGGCAAATAATTCAGCCGCCAGCGCCTCCTTTATTCCGCTTCTCACCTTGGGAATCCCTGGAAATGCATCCATCGCCATGATCTTCGCCGCCCTTCTGATCCAGGGCGTCACACCGGGCCCGTTTCTCATCAGCGAGCGCCCCGACGTCTTTTGGGGTGTGGTCGCCTCTATGTATATCGGGAATGTGATGCTTCTTATCCTCAATCTTCCGATGGTAGGATTATGGGTGCAACTGCTCCGGGTTCCTTACGCCATCCTCGCTCCGGTAATCGTCCTCTTCTGCTGCATCGGGGTCTACAGCATTCGCAATACGGTCTTCGACATCTGGGTGATGGGAGCCTTTGGGGTGATCGGCTACCTATTCCGAAAGGTCAACCTTGAGCCCGGACCCTTGATCCTGGCTTTTGTTATGGGCCCGATCCTGGAACGATCGCTCCGGCAGGCCCTGCTCATATCGGCGGGAAGTCCTCTCATCTTCTTCAAGCGCCCCATCGCCGGCTCATTGATGGGGTTTCTGCTGCTCTTCATTCTCGTTCAAGTCATCGCGACGTTCGGGAAGAGGTGGAGGACCAGGCCCCCCCATCGGGAGCTCGATGCGCCTGAATAATCCTAAGAGGAAACAAAGCCAAAACGTCTCAACATCCAAATGCTTTTCACAGAAGGAGGAAAGATTATGAAAAAGCTGGTGATTGTGAGTTTGATGGTTTTTTCCATGTTGATCGGATCTTCGATGGCAGGTGCCCAGGAGAAGTTTCCGACCAAGCCCATTGAAGTGGTCGTTCCCTTTGCCGCCGGAGGCTCCACCGATGTTCTGGCGCGAATGGTGGCCAAGTATGCCCCCAAGTATTTTGACAAACCCTTGGTGATCGTGAATAAACCCGGGGGCGGTGGTGTCACGGGAACCGAGGGAGTCGTTCGGTCCAAACCTGACGGATACAGTCTCTACCTCGGATACGGGTCAGGTCATGACCTCGTGGAACCTCACTTCAAGAAACTACCCTACGAAACGTTTGTGGATCTTCTTCCGGTCTGCCGCTTGTCGGTTCATTCCATCTGCATGATCATCCGGTCTGATGCCCCCTATAAAACGGCTAAAGAGTTTGTGGAGTGGGGAAAGAAGAAGGATCAGGTGACCGCTTCCGTGTCCACCCGGGCGGGCTCCGTGGACATCACTTTGCAGGCTTTCGGGAAGTCTGCCGGAATTAAGATGGTGACCGTTCCATTCCGGGGCGGTGCAGAGTCCGTGACCGCCATCATTGGCGGACAGACGGACTGTGGCGGAAATCATCCTTCCGAAATCATCAGCCACATCAAGGCAAAACGGTTGATCCCGATCGCCGTGGCCCTGGACGCCAGAGACCCGGCCATTCCTGATGTTCCTACCTTCAAGGAGGCAGGCTATAATGTCGTGGCCGCAGGCTCGGTCAAAGGCGTGGCCGCTCCCAAGGGAACGCCTCCCGAGGTGATTCAGTACCTCACGCAGCGGTTCAAGAAGGTCTGCGACGACCCAGAATTCATCATGGATATGAAGAATATCGGACAACCCGTGATGTATCTGGGGCCTGCCGATTTCGCGAAATTTCTGCAACAAGGATTCGCAGAATATGGGAAATTGATCAAAGAGTTTAATATCAAGTTGGAATAAGATGAAGCGTTATCCAATTCCCTGCGGAAAGAAGACCATCTCATTAGAGATTCCTGACCATGTTCCAGTTCAGTGGGTGGAGTCTCATAAGATGACCCCTGTTTCGAATGTGACAAGGGCGGTTGAGGAGGCCCTCAGCCGCCCGATTGGCACTCCAAGGATTAAGGACCTGGTCAAGCCAGGTCAGACGGTTGCCCTGGTGGTCACGGACATCACACGCCAGCTCTCCGAAGAAATTATTCTTCCTCTTCTTCTCAGGGAATTGGAGGCAGGGAGAATCAAAAAACAAGATATTACGGCTGTGGTGGCCACCGGGACACACCGGCCCAACACTCCCGGGGAGTTAAAGGAGAAGTTCGGAGACGTGGTGAAGGAAATCCCGTTTATCAACCACGACCCTTATCATCCGGATCGTCTGATCAAATTGGGCATTTCCGCAAATGGAATTCCTCTCGTTTTTAATCGAAGGGTTGCCGAGGCCGATGTTCGAATCTCCACGGGGGTCATTGAAACCCATCTCCTCGCCGGTTATAGCGGCGGGGTGAAGAGCATGGCTGTGGGAGTCGCAGGAGAGGAAACCATTGCTGCAACCCATAACTATCAAATGCTTCAGCAGACCCGTCTGGGAATTATTGAAGGGAATGAATTCCGGCGCTTCCTCACAGAGGCGACACAAGCCGTAGGCCTCCATTTTATTGTCAATGTGGTCCAGACAGGGAAAAAGGAAGTGGTGAAGGTTGTGGCTGGAGATCCGGTGGAGGCCTTTAACGAAGGGGTGAAGACGGCCCGCCGTCTCTATGAAGTAGAGATTGATCAGCCTGGCGAGATTGTGGTGAGTGGTGTAAGTTATCCAAAGAGTCGGGACCTTTACCAGTCGACCCGGGCGGCCAATGTGGTGGTCTTTGGCCCTCAGCCACTCGTGACAAAGGGAGGGACGATTCTCATCCCGGCTCCCTGTGAGGACGGATGCGGCCATCCGGGTTATTGCAGCATCATGAAAAGGTCGAAAGATGCAGATGATGTGATCGCCATCTCTCGCGAGGAGGGATTCGCTGCAGGAGAGCAGAAGGCCTTGATCCTGGCATGGATACTCAAACAGGCTAGGGTTGTGATGACGGACTGTTCGCTCCCAGAGGACACGTTGAGAGAAGTTCATCTAGAGTCGAGTCCAACCTTACAGGATGCTCTCGATCGTGAATTGGAGAGGAACCCCAGGGCAAGGGTGGTTCTCATCCCTGAGGGGCTCTTAACCTTGCCCATTATAAAAAGAGGTTAAGGTCTGAGGTCAAGGATAAGTTTCTCTTTCCTTCAATCTCAATCTCAACCTCAATCTTTAAAACTGGAGGCTAACATGAATTTTCAACCTAAGGGGATCATCCCCGCCATGGTCACTCCGGTAACGCCCGCGGGAAAAATCAATGTGGAGGCGCTCCGGAAACTGACAAATTATTTGATCCAGGGAGGTATCCATGGGCTGTTCCCAGCCGGCAGTCAAGGAGAATTTTATGCCCTCACCTTTGAGGAGAAAAAACGTGTGATTGAGGTTGTTGTGGAAGAGACCAAAGGCAGGGTTCCGGTCTACGCCGGTACAGGAGCCGTGACCACCCGGGAGGCAGTTGCTTTGACGAAGATGGCAGAGGAAGCGGGTGTGAGTGCCGTTTCCATTCTCACTCCCTTCTTCATTCGGCCGAACGAAGAGGAGCTCTTCGAACACTATTCGGCAATCTCTAAAGCGACACGACTTCCCGTACTTCTTTACAATAATCCTCAAAGGACAGGTGTCAATATTTCGGCTGAATTTGTTGCACGGGCTTCTAAGATTGAGAATATCGTCGGGATCAAGGACTCCTCCGGAGATCTAACGCTCACTTCAGAATATATCCGGAGAACCAGTGATAAGTTTTCTGTTCTTGCAGGTCGCGATACGCTTATCTACGGAACGCTCTGCTATGGAGGAAAAGGCGCGATTGCAGCGACCGCCAATGTGGCACCCAGGGTGGTGGTTGAAATTTATGAGGCCTTTCAGGCCGGAGACTGGAAACGATCATTGGAGGCCCAGTTCCGGTTAGCGCCTCTCCGTTTAGCCTTTGATCTTGGAACTTTTCCGGTGGTGATCAAAGAAGCGCTCAATCTGCTCGGCATCGATGCCGGAGTGGGTATACCGCCCGTGGGAGGAATCAGCGCAAAGGCAAAGCTGGAGCTGAAGGAAATCCTGAAAAGTATGGGACTATTATAGCAAAAGATAAGGGTGAGGGTGAGGTTAAGAAAAAAGAAGTCTTGAACCTAAACCTTAACCTCACCCTAATCTTTATTTCTGACTTATTACTTTGGGAGGTGAGTATGACCTGGACAGGTTTGAGAAAGAGGGTTCTGGCAGGAGAGTGCGTCTATGGGATGATGATCCGGCAGGCCAGGGATCCCGGGGCACCAGCGATCTACGCCGCGGCGGGTTATGATTTTGCCTTCATTGATATGGAACACGGAAACTACTCGATGGAGACCGTCGCCGATCTCATTCGAGGTGCCAAGTCAGCAGGGATTGCACCCGTCATCAGGATTCCTCATCTGGAGACTCATTTTATTTCGAGGGTCCTCGATGCAGGGGCAGAAGGAATCATGGTGCCCATGACCTCTACAAGAGAGCAGGCAGAGGCAATCGTTCATTTCACCAAATATACTCCCCTGGGACACCGCGGATTCGGGAGTCAGACAGGTCAGACGGACTACAAGCCGGTGAAATCCGTTGAGTTCATGAAGGAGGCAAATGAGCACACCTTCATCATTGCCCAGATCGAGACTCAAGAAGCCGTCCAGAATATCGATGCGATTCTCAGTGTGGAGGGAATTGATGTCGGTCTCATCGGCCCGAATGATCTTTCTATTTCCCTGGGCATCCCTGACCAGATGAATTCCGAAACACTCCTGAAGGCCATAGACAGAGTCGTTGAGACGGCGAAGAAGAGAAAGAAGGCGACCGGGATTCATATCGGAAATATCGAGGCGATTAAGAAGTGGCGTTCAAAGGGGATGACTGTCCTTGCTTATTCGACGGATGTTAGCTTCCAATACAACGCCTCGAAATCCAGCCTCGAGGAGTTGAAACGGCCATAGCTTTGCTGTTCAAGGTTTGAGGGTGGAGGTTAGAGGCAAGCGAAGAAATAGATAAGGCTACCTCTAAGAATGTCATTCCTGCCCCGATTTTCATCGGGATAAACTCCAGCAGGAATCCAGAAGTTCCTGACAATACCGGACTTCCGGCGGAGTTTACTCCGTACTGGATACGGGGCGAGAGTGACAAATTCGTCGGGAGTGACAAATTCGTAATGATTAGAGGTGTCCATAAAGATTAGAGCAGTGTTCCCCCTCCGAACCGAGTATGGTTCAGGGCTTCGCTTGAGGGCGGGGGCCAAAAAGTCCTTACCATTCAAAGCCGACACTTCCCTTTTCCAGAAACTTCTTCCTGCATTGTGATTGTTCATTTTAGTTCCATGATACAAGATTTCATACGGCAATTGGTAATGTGTTTTTTCTATTAAGGTTGAACAGAATTACACGATTTTGCAGCCCTTTGCACTTCCTTACCCTCCTGCTGGGCGCTGATAACATTCCTTCTCCCCAAGCTATTTTACCCAAAACAAATCCAAAACAAATCCTTGACAACCCAATAATAATGAAATATATTTCATGAAATGTAATTGATGAAGTAGAGTGCACCACAAAAAGACCATCTGATAATTACCAAAGTTTCAAGCAGAGCTTGATGGATTGTGACGGACGAATCGCAGCTGATATGATTGATATGAAACCGGTAGGCAAGGGACAATTGATATTTAGCTCTTACAAAATCAACGCATATAGCGCGTTTGGTTAAGGACGGTCATGAGAAACGCATTTACTGACATAGGCGCACGTGGCGTACCTACTCATAAATACTGCAAACCTCATAAAGGAGAAAGGAGTTAACTGTGAATAATCTATCTAAATTACTTCGTATTTCAATCGTGATTTCTCTATTGGCTTTGCCAATAACCGCTTGTATGGAAGGTTCGATGATTCTAATTTTGACGGTAGACACACCTCAGGATAAGACTACTGTTAGTGCGCCGACGGTCACGGTAAGTGGCACAGTCACTAAGACGGCTGAGGTAAAAATTAATGACGTGATCGTACCTTCTAAAGGTAACAAGTTCTCCACCGATATCAAGTTGACCGAAGGCACCAATGTCATTAATGTTGTCGCTAAATCAGGTAAGGACACGGAAACGAAGACAGTGACGATTACCTACAATCCAAGTAAGCAGTAAGCGGGCTAAGAATAGGAATCAAATTTCGAGAGCAGAATTCTATATCATAGAAAGAATTCTAAAGGCTTTGTCAGCCTTAAGACAAGCTTTGCATTTCCATATTGACAAAGAAATCTTTTTCGTTTTTAATGGATTCAGGGATTTACAAAGGTTTTTACTTCAACTGGGGATAATTGACGGAGAGGAAGCCTTAAAACTTCCTGCGGTAGATTTGGTTACTTAAATTATTAGGCACTACAGGGTCCAGAGATATTTAGGTATTTCTGGAGGTTAAAAAGCTTGATAGTCGGGCCGCTATCTGAACGTGGAGGATAGCGGCTTTTTTTATGTATTGAACGCGAGGGATCAAAATGGCAACATGGACATTTCTTACGAATCATGCAATCGTGCTCTTTTTTCTGGCTAAACATCCACTAATCACTGGACGAGAGTTGTCAACATTAATAGGGATTACCGAAAGGTCAGTAAGAAATATTATTGCTGATCTCGAATCGGAGGGGTATATCAGAAGGTCCAAAGAGGGAAGGCAAGTAAGGTGTAAAATCAATCCGCATTTACCTCTTCGGCATCACACTCAGAAGGATAAGGCAATAAGAATTCTCCTCGAAGCATTAGACCGGGGACAAATACGAAAAGGAGCCAAGAAATCGAAAGCATCGTCGAGGGTAGTTCTATAAAAAAAGGATTCCAACTCGTATTGGATTTCAGGAGGCTTTTCCCCCTAAGAGAAAAGCCTCACGCCGCTGTGTCCACTCCGAAGAGTAGTGTATGCGACATTTATCTCTTTCAGGTAGGCAAAAGCTTCATGTGGACTTGGGTCGACGTTGGCATCCAGTTCAAGGTCATCCACCCACCGTTAAATTCCCTTTAAGCGATTTTATTTTCTCGGTTGATTGATCGGATGGACCGGTTTCTTTCCTTCCAGAACCCTTATGATATCCTCGGCTACCCTGCTCATTCTTCTGAGAGCCTCGTCCGTATGGGCGGCCATATGGGGCGTTCCGATAAAATTTTCCAACTGAAAGAGCGGATGATCTTTTGTGGCGGGCTCTACTTCGAACACATCCGATCCCGCGCCGGCGATCTTCCTTTCCTTGAGCACACGATAAAGGGCCTTCTCATCCCAGACCGGTCCTCTCGCGAGATTAATCACGTAAGCCGTGGGCTTCAACAGGCCGAGTTCTCTCTCCCCGACTAGCCCTTTTGTCTCTGGAAGCATGGGAAGGTTGACGGACACAAAGTCTGATTTTGAAAGAAGTTCGTCTAGGTCCACCTTCCTTGCCTTGATTTGTTCCTCAACCCCTGCATATCGAACGGTATCATAATAGAGGATGTTCATCTCAAATCCCTTGTATCCCATTCGCGCGACCGTCTTTCCAATTCGACCAAAACCGAGGATACCGAGCGTCTTTCCATGCAGCTCATTCCCGATATATTGGTAACGGGCTTCAAACCGGCCTTCCCTCAAAGCGATCTCTCCCTTCTTGAGCATCTTTGAGAGCATCAAAGCCAGCCCGAAAAAGTGTTCAGCCACGGAGACGTCGTTGGCATCGGGTGTGTTCACCACCCATATCCCTCTTTCCGTCGCCGCCTCCAGATCGATGTTCTCCACCCCTACCCCGTGCCTTCCGACCACCTTGAGCTTCGGGGCAGATTCCATCACCTTTCGGCTGGCTCTTCCGTTGGCTCTTAGGATAATGCCATCCATATCCCTGACGCGGTCGATGAGATAAGGCTCATCCAGCCGTTCAGCAAAAAAAATATCAGCCTTCTCTTTCAAAATCGCTTTCCCTTCTTCGTGCATCTCTTCATACAGGAATACCTTAAATTTTTCCATCTTCAAGTCCTCCGCTTCTTTTCCCCCAACCCCTCACAAACCTCTCGAAGAATTCCTAACAATTCCTAACAAAATGTTTACCATTTAAGATAAAAAAAAGGAAGTGGAGTCAAAGAAAATCCTCCTCAACCCGACCAGCGATGAGGAATGGAGGGCAGCGTGTCGCCTTTCAGCGCGGCCCAAAAAAGGCCCAAAAAAAAGCCAAAAAAAAGCTTGACAGATTTTCCGAAAGTAATATAATGTGGAACATTATTTCGTATTACGGAACGATGAAATGCCCCTCAAAGGAACCCCCAAACCGAATAATCTTGTCCAAACCATTGAACGTGTTTCTTCAATCCTCGATATCTTAGCGCAAAGTGCACAGGGGATCAGCATCCGGGATCTGTCCTCGAATATCGGACTCCCCAAGGGAACGACGCACCGTCTCCTCTCTTCTCTCTCTTACTTTGGCTATGTCCGGCAAGAACCGAAGACGAGGAACTATTTCTTAGGCCTCAAATTTGTCGAGCTGGGCCAAATCCTTCTCAGCCAGCTCGATCTCAGAAAAGTGGCTGAGCCATTTTTGCGGGATCTCGCTGAGCGGACAAAGGAAACAATCCATCTGGTCATCCTCGACCGGAATGAGATTGTCTATATCGATAAGGTGGAGACCGATCAGAATCCGAGTGGCCTGAAGATGGCCTCCAGAATAGGCCTCAGAAATCCTGCTCATAGTTCTGCTGTGGGGAAAATGATTCTAGCCAATATTTCCGAAGAAGAGCTGCAAAGCTTCTTTAAAGAGAAAACTCTGGTGAGAAGAACCGAGAACACGATTACAGATCCGGTCCAATTGCGAGAACACTTGAAAACCGTCCGAAAACAAGGGTATGCCGTTGATGACGAGGAGAACGAGAAGGGAATTCGATGTGTGGCCGCACCGATCTTTAACGAGATTGGGAAAACGGTGGCTGCGATCAGCATCACGGCCCCTGCCTTTCGGGTCACGAAAAAGAGCATTCAAGAAACATTGAAAAAGGAAGTGATGGACACGGCTTTCAAAATTTCCGAGAGGTTGGGATATAGAAGAAGAGAGGGGTGAAAGGGGCAAATCTTAGTAGGGTCCATCTTGGCCGCACCATTTTTGTCTACGAAGGAGGATTTATATGAAAAGCTTAAGCAAGGTTTCCATGATGGTCGCTGTGGTTATGGTTCTGTTCTTAGCAACAGCTTTCTATGGAGCACCAGCGTTTGGACAGGAGAAGTATGTGCTGAAGTTTAATCACGTGTTGGGCCAAAAAGAACCTTATCACCAGGGGTTTATGAATTGGGCAAAAGCGGTTGGGGAGAAAACAAAAGGCGGTCTTAAGATTGAGGTCTTCCATAGCGCCCAGCTTGGCGTTGAAGAAGACATTATTGAGCAGATCAGGGCGGGCGCGAATATCGGACAGAATACCGACTCAGCCCGTATGGGTAACTATGTCCCCGGGATCGCTTGCCTGAATGGCCCGTATTTTGCCGAGAATCTTGCGGAAGTGGCAAAACTTACGAGGGCGCCGACCATCAAGGGTTTTCTTGACGAGCTCGCCAACAAACATGGTTTAAAAATTCTATCTTTCAGCTGGGTCCAGGGTTACAGACATTTCTTCACGAATAAGCCGATCAGAAGCCCCGAAGACTTAAAGGGCCTTCGCATCCGGACACCTCCTGCGCCCATATGGCAGGAGTCTGTTCGCGCTCTCGGCGCAACGCCTGTGGCTCTTGCCTTTGGAGATATGTACCCGGCTCTTCAGCAAAAGGCGATGGACGGAGTCGAGCTGGTCTATAACAACATTCCTGCCGGACGTTTCTATGAGGTTCTTAAGTACGTGACCGAGTCAAGGCATATCATGCTTGTTAATTTTGAGGCGATCAGTGCAAAGTGGTTTAATAGTCTGCCTCCTGATTACCAAAAAATTCTTGTCGAGGAATGTGATAAAGCCGGGATCGAAACCTCCAAGCTCATCATGGATAAGCTCGAGAAACAAGTGAAGGCGGACCTAACCACAAAGAGAGGAATGATCGTGGTAGATAAGGTGGATATACCCGCTTTCAAGAAGGCTGGAGAGAAAGCGTATGAGGTCTTGAAAATTGCTGATGTAAAGAAAAAGATTTTTAATGAAATCGGAAAGAAGTAGAACGAGAGCGAATAAACCGGCCCCCCCTCTGGTTGGGGAGCCGGTTTATTCGCAGAGGCACCAATCTTCAAGCACCAAATCACAAACAATACCCAAATTCCAATTTCGAACGTAGGGAGAATATTTTTTGGATGTCCGAATTGGGGTTGGTAGGGGCTGAAGACCTTCAGCCCTTCGGGTTTGGGTGGTGAGGGTTTGGGGGTAACGGATGAAATTGAAGGATCGTGTGGCGATCATTACGGGTGGAGCAAGAGGCATTGGTAAGGCCATTGGTTCGGCCTTCGTTCGAGAAGGCGCAAAGGTTTGCCTTGTTGATGTGGATCAAGGGACACTGGAAACCGCTAAAAATGAAATTCGAAAAAGCAGGGAGGAGATTCTTGCCCTTGCTTGTGACATCACAAAAAGTGCGGACGTAAAAGCCGCAATGAACCAGGTTCAGGAAACATTGGGTCGGATCGACATCCTGGTCAACAACGCTGGGATTATCCGAAGAGGAACGATCGAGACAGTGACGGAAGAGGACTGGGACCGGGTGATCGAAGTCAATCTCAAGGGGACGTTTAATTGCTGTAAGGCCGTGGCAGGGATCATGAAGCAGCAGGGCTATGGGAAAATCGTAAACGTTTCTTCCATTGCGGGCAAGATGGGAGATATCACTTCGGCCCCGGGATACGGACCATCAAAGGCTGGCGTGGATGCGCTGACAAAAACCTTGGCAAGGCAACTGGCTCTCTATGGGATCAATGTCAATGCCGTATCCCCTCATGCCATTGAAACCGAGATGAGCGCCCAGTGGTCGGACGAGAGACGGAGGGAAATCATCGCGTCCATTCCTCTCGGCCGACTTGGCAAACCCAAGGATGTGGCAGAGGCAGTCCTCTTTCTGGCTTCTGACGATGCTTCCTTTATCACGGGCGAGATCCTCGACGTAAATGGCGGAGCCTTGATGGACTGAGAAATAATCAATGATCAATTTTCAATTAACAATAATCAATTTTGAATACAAAGAATATATAAGACAGGTCACTCTTGTCCAAAAGAAGTGGTGAAGCGTGGAGGTTTCGGCGCATGAAAAAAACTTACGACTTTATCTGTAAGAAAGAAATACTTTTCGCCCAATGTGCATTAGTGATTCTTACATTATTGGTTTTTGCCGCGGCGGTAGGGCGATTTTTGTATTATCCCTTGAACTGGGCGATGGATGCGGCAACATTTCTTTTTGCCTGGACGGTTTTCTTAGGCGCCGATGCCGCGATGCGATTGGATAGGCTCTTCTGCATTGAAGTGATCACGGGCAAACTCCCTCAGAAAGCGCAACTCTATGTCAAATTCGTTAATTATGCGATCATTGTCATTTTCTTAGCGGGCATGATCGGATATGGCTTATGGCTTTCCTACACGACCCGGTTGAGAACCTTTCAGGGAATCCCGGGCTTTAGTTATACATGGGTGACGCTGAGTGTGCCGTTCGGTTGTGCCCTGATGTTGACCACGGCAATTTTGAAAATCAAGACTTTTCTGCGAGCGATATCGACGGGTGAATCGATCGAGAAGCGTGAAGAAGGCGTGAGTGGTGAAATCATCTGAATAGAGTCCCATGACGACTGGCAGTGGGAGGCTATGAAATGACGTTAGTAGCGATTCTGTTTTTTCTCTTTATGTTAATGGGAATGCCAGTCCCTTTTGCCTTTGGTATTTCCGGAGTCGCCTTCTTCCTACTACATCCAACGTTGCCAT
>Ga0105100_10001947_pt1 | contig 12061 bp, 8 predicted proteins | sample PPLLak12cMay2015_2_FD_87033 | JGI IMG/M metagenome (GOLD analysis project Ga0105100, IMG submission 87033) | Freshwater sediment microbial communities from Prairie Pothole Lake near Jamestown, North Dakota, USA - PPLs Lake P8 Core (1) Depth... | ecosystem: Environmental > Aquatic > Freshwater >... | reverse complement strand
TGATTTACGTCCGCAAGGAGTACGAGGATGCCGTGCGCCGGCTGGAGCATGCTCTGTTCCAGGCCCGGCGGAAGGGCTTTCTGGGAAGGGACATCTTCGGGGCTCCCGGTCTCCATTTCGACCTGGATATCCGGCTGGGGGCCGGGGCCTTTGTGGCCGGAGAGAAGCGCGCCATCATGCGCGCCATCGAAGGGGAGCCCGCCGAGCCGACCCTCAACGCCATTTCCAACACCTTGCGGGGATTGTGGGGCAAGCCCACCCTCCTCAACAATGTCGAGACATTCGCCAATGTCCCCCTCATCCTTCAGAAGGGCGGGGATTGGTTCGCCGCCCAGGGCACCGAGCGGAGCGGCGGGAGCAAGATCTTCTCGGTGGCCGGCATCGTGAATCAGACCGGACTGGTGGAGGTTCGCTTCGGCCGAACCCTCCGGGATATCATTTCCATCTGCGGGGGCATCCAGCAGGGAAAAACCCTGGCCGGTGTTCAGATCGGAGGACCATCCGGAGCCATTCTCTCGCTCACCGGCGTGCGGTCCTACCTGCTCCAGACACCGTTGGATTTCGACACCTTCGACCGGGTCGGAGCCATGCTGGGGTCTGGAGGCCTCGTATTTCTGGCTGAGGATGACGACGTGGTGAGGCTCGCCCGGCACTTCACCGACTGGCTGGCCGAGGAATCCTGCGGCCAGTGTCCGCCCTGCCTCCAGGGCACGGCTTCCCTGGGGAGGACATTGGACGCCGTCCTGAACGGTGAGGCCTTGAGTGAGCACATCCACGCCCTCTGGGCCAAAAGCGATACCATCAAGGCGGGAAGCCAGTGCGGACTCGGAATGACAGCATCCAATCCCGTGACGAGTGCGCTGCGGTTTTTTCCGCATGCCTTCCTGCATTACCTGCTGACCAACCCCAGGACCGACCGGGTCGAGCTCTTCAGAGGGCTGGAGGCACTGCGCCTGCTCACCCGCGAGCCGGTGGAAAGAATCGTTGGGCGCCGGCGACAGACCGTCGGATACAGCCTGACCCTGAAGCGGCACCTGCTCAAGCACCTGGTGCAGGAGATCGAGCGGCTCGATCAGTACCGCCCCCTGCATGCCCGCCAGGGCGATCGCTTTCTGGAACTGCTTCAACTGGAGCCCCACGAGGTTGGACGCTGGGAAGTGACGGTTGAAGTCCCCGGGGAAGAGGCGGGGCGACTCCGGGTTGTGGGGGGGGGCTTCAGTCTCTAGTTTCTGGTTCCTAGTTTCTGGCTTCTGACTGGGGATTGAGGGGAAGGTGGCAGTGACCGATGCCGATTCCCAGTGGAGTGGCAGTAAACCGGGTGGCCAGGTGGCAGCCTTTAATGTATTCTCAATCTATGAACAGGATTATGCTAAAGTTTGGTTTGTACCATGGTACCAAATTACCCAGAAGTCAGATTTCGGGCCGCGTAAACCAGGAACCAGAAACCAAAAAACCGGAACTCGAAACTGGTTTCACCACGGAGGCTGAGATGAGCGACAAGGACAGGACCTACTTCAAATCCTTCAGGACGGTTGCCAAGGCCATCAGCTCCAGTCTGGATGTCCAGGAAGTCCTGGACATGATGGTGAGCCATGTGACCCGCGTGATGCACTTGAAGGCTTGCGCCATTCGTCTCCTGCACCCCAAGAAACGGACCCTGGAGCTGGTGGCGTCCCACGGATTGAGTGATGCCTACATCCAAAAAGGACCGGTGGATGCCGACCGGAGCATTGCCGAAGCCATGGAAGGCAAGATCGTCAGCATTCGCAACGTGGCTGAAGACGCGAGGGCCCAATACCCTGAAAACGCGCTGAACGAGGGCATCGCCAGCATGCTTTCGGTGCCGCTGGCCATCAAGGGCAAGGTCATCGGGGTCATGCGGCTTTACACGGCCACGCCCCATGACTTCGACGAGGACGAGCTGGACTTCGCCGACGCCCTGGCGGAAATGGGGGCCATCGCCATCGAAAATGCCCGCATGTATGAGCGCATCAAGAAAGATTACGAAAGCGTCATGAGCGACGTCTACAGCTTCGTGGGCTACCGCCGCGGCATATGAATGGCGCTGCTTTTCAGCAAACCGACGCACGATAACCCGGAATGTGGTATAGAGGGGGCTCTGTAAGGGGCGGCTGAGGCCGGTCCTGCTCCGACGCCCGGTGGGCCTGCCCGAGGCTGCCTTCGGGTTGATGGGGCTCCAGGGAACGTATGTCTTCCGACAAAGACCGTAAGCGAAAGGCCAAACGGGACCAGAAGATCCGGGAGCGGCACGAGGAGGAGCAGAGGCTCCAGCGCCGTGAAAAATCCATGCACTACCGATCCCTGGCTGTGGAGGCTTTCAGGAGCGGGGATTACCGTAGAGCCCTGGACCATATTCTCAAGGACCTGAAGATCTACCCTTCTGATTTGAAGGCTCTCCACTTCGCCCTCGACTGCACGGGCGCCAGAGCCTCCGAATGTGCTCCGCGTGGATTCGCGCCCATTTTAAGTCATTCATTGAGGATGGCGGGGGCGAAACAGGGGACCGCTCCGTGCGATTTGGGCGGCGTTTCGGACGTCAGTTCGACCCCATGTATCAACAAGAACCATCTATGGACTCCGCCTTCTCGGCGCTTGCTTGAGCTCTTTTTCTGTGCCTCCCAGCCTGGCAAGCCTCTTTCCGCTTTCTCTTGCGATGAGTGCTTCCAGGCCGAGTCTCACCAGAGTGGTTTTTTCCTTAATACCCGTCATCCTCGATGCCTGGTCGATCAAGTCGTCTTCGATATTTATTGTCGTTCGCATGATGCCACCTCATCATCGTGTATGCATGAACATGGTATTTTGATGCATACTGGTCAAGTGGTCATCTTCGGATGATGTTCAGCGCAACCGGCGATGATGGAGCGTGGTGGCGCCGAACAGGCGCTTCAATGCGCCCATCCGATTCGTTTCACTTTCTTTTGGTGAAGCTGGCCAGCTGGGGCAGCAGTTTATTCATCTCCTTCTGAACAGCTTCGAGGCCAGCCGGAGTGTGAAGACCCTGGGCGGCAAGGATCCGGAGCAGGATCTCCCAGTCGGGAAGAGAGTCTCCCTGGGGGTCGAGGACTCGGCCCAGGTGCAGGACCGTCCCTTCCTGGTTCATGACTGTTCCAGGCTGCTCGCCAAAGCAGGCGAGCGGCAGGACGACCTGCGCCAGGTCCATGGCGGGGCTCGGTGAGCTGTCTGCGATGACCAGCAGCTCCACCCGGCTCAGCAGGTCCTTGCACCTCCTGGAGTCCTTTTCCCACAGTGAGTCGGCCTGCTGCACGAAAAGCCCCTTGACCTGGCCGGCCTCCAGAAGTTCGTCTATGGGACCATAGTGCTCCAGGGGAAGCTCCTTGGCCTTCCAGGCCTTGGCGATCTTTTTGGAGCCGTTCTTGTCCGTGACATCCATGAAACCGGGGAGATATCGGGGCGATACTCCCATGAGGAGAGCCCCGAGCGTGTTGATATCCGCGGTGAGGGGATAGATCATGGAGCCCCCGGCCTTGCGCGGTGCTGCCTTCGCGGCCGCCAGCCGAATCAGGGTCTCCAGTGCGGGGAGGGTCGCCTCGGAGCCGGCCAGGGTGTCCGGGAGCAGGAAAGCGACGGAAGGGGTGGCAGCAATCGCCTTTTTCAAGGCTTCCCAGGATTCCTTGGGAACCTCGCCGCGGCGGCAGTCGTGGACCAATGCCATCTCGCGGGAGAGGCTCGATGCGGCATAGGCTTTCTTCGATGGGCTTTCCGATGAGCCTCGGGACTTGACGGCGGCATCCAGAAGCTCCGCCAGCATCCCGCTCCACTTCTGCGGCTCCGCGTGCAGGGCAATGGACGCAAAAGGCGTCAGCTCATCCGGGTGCGAGTTGATCTGCACGACCGGAACATTCCGGCTCCTGACGGACCTCCGGATTACCGTGGCCACCACGGGGGAGAGGCTCTCCAGGTTGTCCCCGCACAAGAAGAAGGCTTGAGCCCGATACAGGCCGGCCAGGTCCTGTTTCATCGCGGCCAGGTTGACGTGCTGGGCGATCAGTGAATGAAGCTTCTCCCACGGCGCCCGGCCGGGGAAATCGAGGCTGTGACTTTGCCATCCGGCACGCAGCCACTTCTGGAGGAGATAAAGGGATTCATTGGTGGAGCGCGGGGACGCCAGGGCCCCGAGAGCGGCTCCACCCCGCTTCTCGTGGATCGCGCGAAAACCGGAGATGACGGCTTCGATCGCTTCGTCCCAGGATGTTTCCCGGAGCGACCCGTTGCGGCGCACCATGGGTTTGAGAAGTCGCTCTCCGAGCCACACGCGGTCGAAGACGCGGAATCGTCCCCGCCGACATGTGGACGCCCAGTTGGGGGGGTGGTTGGCGCCGTCTGAAATCCAGACCAGCCTTTCTCCCTTGAGCTTCAGCTGGAGCTCGCATCCGAGTCCGCAGTGGACGCAGTGGGTTGTGCCGGTTCGCCAGTCGAGCCGATCGACGGGTTTGCCGTCCAGCCTCTCCATGAGGGCTCCCGTCGGGCACAGATCCACGCAGAGGCCGCAGTCGACGCAGCGCTCATTGAATCGAGGGAATTCCTTGAGAATGATGGCGTCAGAGACTTGAAAGGCGGCACACGCCGTGTTGCATCGTTCGCAGCGGATGCATTTGTTGGGATCGAGCACGATGAGAGGGTGCGTGTCCACAACGGCCACGCGCTGGTGATGGACTTTGTTGCCCGGCTGGTTTCTCCAGTCCACCTGGAATTCGTTCATGACTTCGCGGAGCCTGCAGTCGAAGGCGGCGGAGCAGCCGCACGACAGGCATCGAACCGCCTCCCTCTCGGCCTGCTCGGGGCTGAATCCGAGCTCCACCTCCTCGAAATTTTCTATCCGCTTCGACGATTCGAGATGGGGCATCGCTTCCCGCGAGATGGTGCGGAGAACGCTGAAGGGCTCACGGTCTATGGTGGCCAGGTCCCCCTTGCTGATGTTGAATTCGAGGGGCTCCGACAGTACCTGGCCCGTGCGGAAATACCGATCGAGAGACCAGGCGGCCTTTCGACCGTCGGCGAGGGCAGCCACGACCGTCGCGGGTCCTCGGAACACATCCCCTCCCACGAAAATCATCCCATTGCCCGTATACATGCTGGCGGGATCTCCGCCGATGGTGTTCCACCGGGTGATGGGAAGGCCGTCTCCATTCCCTCCCGTCGCATCATGCAGGGGGATGTCCGGGTACTGGCCGATAGCGCTGATGACCTGGTCGACCTCCATGGTCATTTCGGATCCTTCGATGGGGACGGGGCGCCGTCTCCCGCTGGCATCGGGGGCCCCAAGCTCCATGCGGACGAACTCGATGCGGCGCAGGGCTCCCTTTCTCCCGACGAGCTGCGTGGGAGCCACCAGGAACTGGATGTCCACGCCTTCATGCTGGACGGCTTCGACCTCCTCGGGGCTCGCGGGCATTTCGGTGCGGGAGCGCCGATAGAGGATCGTCACGCTTTCGGCGCCGAGTCGGAGCGCGGTGCGGGCGGCATCGATGGCCACGTTGCCGCCTCCGATGACGGCCACCTTTTTACCCACCTTGATCTTCAGCCGTCCGGGGTGTGCCATCTGCTCCAGGAAATCGATCCCGCACTCGACCCCCTTCAAAGCTTCCCCTTCTATGCCCAGTTTTCGGGTGGCCCAGGCGCCGATGGCCACGAAAACCGCATCGAAGCCATCGCGCTCGAGCTCCCCGAGGGTGAAATCCCGGCCCCACTGGACTCCCGTCTTCACCGCCACTCCCAGGCTCAGGATGCCCTCGATTTCCCAGTCCAGGACCTCCCGCGGGAGGCGGTAGGAAGGAATTCCATACCTGAGCATCCCGCCCAGCGCCTCTCTCGCTTCGAAAATCGTCGCGCCGTGCCCCATGCTGCGGAGGTAGTAGGCGGCACTGAGCCCGGCGGGACCTCCGCCGATGATGGCCACCCGGCGGCCGGTGAGAGGCGGGGCGGTCGGGAGCACGCGCTCTCCCGACTGCATCTCCCAGTCCGCCAGGAAGCGCTTGCACCAGTTGATGGCCACCGACTCCTCCACCAACTGGCGCCGGCATGCCGTCTCGCAGGGGTGGGGACACACCCGCCCGATGGTCGCCGGCATGGGAATCTTTTCCTTGATGAGACGCATGGCCGCCCGGTACTCCCTGCGCTGGATCAGGGCCAGATATCCCTGAATGTCAACGCCAGCCGGGCATGTGGTCGAGCATGGAGCAACGCAGTCCCCGTAGTGGGTGTCCAGGAGGAGATCGAGAAGAAGCCTGCGGGTTCTCCGCAGATCGTCGTCCACCGTCGTGATGTCCATGCCTTCCACGACGCGGGTGCTGCAGGCCGCTTTGAACTTCTGCTCACCCGCGACGCGCACGACACAAAGGCGGCAGTTTTCGAGCGGGTGCAGAAAGGGACTGTGACATAGGGTGGGAATGTGGATGCCCACCTGATTTGCCGCATCGAGAATGGTGCTCCCGGCAGGAACCTCTACCACTCTGCCGTCCATACGAATCCTGACTTTATCGTCCATGAGACCCTCCAGAGTGTGTCCACCAGTTCAAAGGCTGGTCAAAATCGGGTGCTGGCGGAAATGGATCAAGAAGCTCCCCTTTCGAGGAGGAGCTGGATGTTGTGGTTCAGAGCCTGCGGATCCACCGGCTTTTCCATGAAGATGTCCGCAGCGATCCAGTCCATGTCCTCTTCCACGGATCGGCTGTAGCCCTTCTCGGTATCCGGCTGAGCCGAGACGATGATGATAGGGAAGCGTTCCAGCCCTTTTTTCTGTCTCAGCTTCACCGCGAATTCGAGCCCCTCGTCCATGGTGGCCATCATGATGTCCAGAATGAGAAGGTCTGGTTTTTCGGAATCGATGCTCTGGAGGACGCCGACGGTGCTGTTGGCCGTGGTCACGTCGTACCCGAAGCGTCTCAGAATGGCGGCAGTGATCTCGAGAAAACTCGGATCGTCATCCACAATCATGATCTTGTGCTTTTTCATGCATCACACCTCCCTGGCTCTGTTTACGGTGTAAGTGGAGCTCGATTCCCCCAGTACACATCCACACCATCGAGTGAGCGATTGCATCGTCATTCCCGCGTGTCCCTGGCGGGCATTCAGAGGTTCTCAGATGCCTGGATCCCCGCCAAAAGCATGCGGGGATGACGTACACGGAGCACGCTCACTTGTTCGGTGGATATGCCCTAACCTTTCGGCAGCTCAATGATGAATGCCGTCCATTCGCCTTCCCGGCTCTCCACCCATATCTTCCCCTGGTGGCGCTCGACGATGGCCTTGGTGATGAAAAGCCCGAGGCCCGTTCCCCGCGTCGAATGATGCCGGGAGGCCTGCAGCCGCTCGAACTTCCGGAACACCTTGCCCAGGTCCTCCTCGCGGATACCGGGGCCGGAGTTCCAAACCTCCATACGACATTGGTCACCCATCTCCCTGATGGTGATGCGGATCCTTCCCGGCTCGTCTCCATACTTCATGGCATTATTCACCAGATTGCCGAAAACACTACGAAACAGCTCGGCATCCAGGTTCCATTCGAGCTCGGGAGGAACATCGATGCAGATCGAACCCCGCCGCTCGAGCATGGTACCCCCCAGGGCATCGATCACCGGCTGGACGATCTCTTTCATGAGGCGCGTGGGGCGGGGCTGCACGGGCAGCTCGTCCTTTTCGATCCTGGAGAGGTCCAGGTAATGTTTGATCATTTCCATGGACTGCTCCAGGTTGCGGCATATGGCATCCACCATGAGACTCTGTTCGCGGGCCAGCTCGCCGAAAATCTCCTGTCGCAGTGCATTGGCGCTCATGTAGCTGTTGGCGATGGGGGATTTGAGCTCATGGGTGACGAAGCTCAGCATCTCGAGGTAGCGACGGTTCAGGCGGGAGACGTGCTCGTTGGCTTCCCGAAGGCGAATATTGGCTTCAACGAGCTTGCTCATGTGCCTGCGCAGCTCCGTGAGATCCTGGAAGTATCCCACGACCGCTATTTCATGGTCGTCCTTGGAAAGGCGGGCGGCTGAAAGGCGGATGGGGATCGTCCGCCCATCCTTGGAGATGATCCGCGTGTTGTAGCCCAGCAGCGTTCCGGGCGCTCCGTGCTCGTCGCTGAGGAGGGCCTTCTTGATGGCCTGCGCCTCTCCCTCCGGGTAGAAATCCTGCACGGGCAGCTTGTGGAGCACCTCGGCCGGTGTGTAGCCCAGGAGACGCTCGGCCCCTTTGTTGTAAAGGATCACGCGGCCATGCCGGTCATTGGCCATGATGCCGTCCGGGCAGGCGTCCAGCAGACGCTCTTCAAACTCGTAATGCTGTCGGAGCTGCCTCTCGTAGGCCCCGAGCTTGGCCGCCATGTACTTGAAACCGAGGGTGAGGCTCGAAAGCTCGTCGCCCGTGGAATATATGAAGGCGTCGCATCGGCTGCAGAAAGGGTAGGGTGGCTCCCTCCCCGGTGCAGCGCCCTTTCCCTTCCCGGCGATGAGCATAGGGCAGAAGCCCGGTGCCTCGCTGTCGCCCCGCAGCAAGAAATCGTCCTTGAGCTTCTGCCAGCAGGGCAGCTCCTGCTCGACCTCCCTGACCACATCCTCCAGCTCACCCCTCGCCAGCATGTAGGTCATCCGCATGAGGCGGTCGACGGGGCGTGTGATCATGCGCGTGAACCCCCTCGTTATGAAGAAGCTGATGGCGAGAACGATGAGGGTTACGATGAAGAGCACGCGGAAAAGCTGGTTGCTGATCTGCTCCAGGGACTTGGCGCAGAATCCGATGTGTACCGCCAGGGCGGTCTGAGGAGGTGATTCGCCCGGGTCGCGCAGCAGAACCTCGTAAATGGGATAGTCGGATGAGGGACGCTTCACCAGCAGAGGGCCCGACTGTGTACCGATGTCAAAGCCCGCAACTCCAGCTTCCTCCCGGCATCGATCCTCCCCCATCCAGAATGACGGCCGGTCGTCCCGATCCAGCACTTCGATGTAAAGAAGCTTGGGCAGCACGGAAAAGAGGGGGCCGAGCCTCGTCCTCAATTGAGCATCCCGGTCCCCGTCACGAATTTCGCGAATTTGAGCGAGCACTCCCTGGGCAACTTTCCAGGTCCTGTCGTGAACGTCCGCCTCGATGGCCGGGAGGATGACCCGGTCGATAGCGACGGCGCCCGTTATGACGACAAGGGTCACCATGGCGAGGGTGATCAGGATGATTTTGGTCTGAAAATTGAGCCGGCTCAGCAAGTGCATCTGTCTCTTTCATCCCGGGAAAGCATGACTCAATTCCTGCGTGTCACTGCCGGAGGACAAGGTGTCCTGTGCAACGTGCTGTCAGGGGATTGCTTGTCGGGTTGACCCTGTCGGGGATCAGCAAGCTCTGCTGCATCAATGATCAACCCATGGCCGAGAGGGTGTTTGCTGTCCGACCGGTTCCAATGATTCGTTCGAGGAGGAGTCGAGCTGCAGCAGAGTCGCAGGATGTGGACGCTATGCAGGATGAAGAGGGTTGCACAAGTCAGCACAGCATAAAGAAGATAACATAATATATACGCATTGTAACGGTCTGATTCCTCTCGATGCGAGATTTCATCATCAAGAAAGAATGTTGCATGGAGACCCCTGTCCCGGCAGGATGGGGTTCCGACAGGGGCGAAGCATTCACTCAATGAAGTGCAAAGCCTGACCCGTCGCCGTCAGGATCTGCTTTGCAGGCCGCTGCACTCACCAGGCGCCCGCCTCCAGCGCATCCTGGAACTTGATCGCTTCCCCCGCGATCTTTCCGGCCTGGTCCGTGCCGTTGATGATCCGCCGCGCTGAGGTGAACTCGGTCAAGCTGGCCGCACCGCTTGCCGGCAGATGCCGTGCCAGGGTGTGGCGCTGGCCCGCTTTGTCGCCGGCGAACCAGCCCTCCTGCATTCCCTTCACCATGATCTTCGCGGCGATGTCGGGGTCCAGGGCGAGATCGAGGCTGCCGCTCAAGCGTCCGCCAAGCTCCAGCTCGCGATCCGCCTTCCCGTAGTTGGACTTCCAGGTGAGCTGGACGTAGCCGCGGCCGTAGTGAGGATAGTAGCGCAGGTGTGTGCGCCGCCAACTCTCGCTGAGCCAGAAGGCTTCCCGCACCGGCTGCATCGTATAGGCCGTCTCGTGGCAGGCGGTCGCGAGCGCGTAGGCGGTGAAGGCGAGGGGCCAGCCCGCTGCCCTGGCCGCGCCGAGCACCGCCTCCAGGCCCTTCACCTGATCGGGCTTGAGCGCGCTCCCGAAGATGCCGGACGCCCGCACCGAATCGAAGAACGCCTTCGGGTCGTCGAGCCCGACCGCGCTGGCCGTTGCCGGCGCTGCGGACACCGGATCGGGCTTGGTCGGCGCCACGGCTGGATCATCCCTCTCGACGCCAAGCCGGTCGAGAAGCGCGTCAATCGCCTTCACTTCCTCGGCGGTGAAGCCCTTACCGCGCTGAGCGCGAATGGTGTCGAAGATCGGTTTGCGCATCGCTTTCTCCTCAGCTCCGGAAAGAAGTCATAAGAAAAGAAAGACTTACCCTGCCATGAACGCAAACTCATCACCTCGGACGCCTGCCTGGCCAGCGCTCTGTGATTCTCTGCTGCGAAAAGTTTCAAGTTTCGGGTTTCAAGTCTGAAGTTGAAAACGCCCCAGGCTGTGAGCCTTTTCATCGTTTCACTACCGGCCTCCAAAAATAAGCGGTAGTGAATTTAATCATATAGGATTACTACGTTTTCATTTGATTCTTATATTGCAAAATGAGTTTGCTCACCAGAGCATCAACACTGCAATTCTCTTTTCCTGCCAATTCGTTAAGTCTTTTGAAATTAGCACTGGAGATTTTCTCGTCCAAGACTCTCACACTTCCGTCATTCCATTGCAGGACATTCCTTTTGTCCAAGATAAATCTGTCAGGATACAGTTTAGCGGCTCTCTTCTTCGTTTCATCCCAAGCTGCGTTAATATCTCGAGTTGCTGACATCTGTCCCACAAACCCCATTCGCAATGTAATATTCTCTTTCAGGTTTTTGGTGCCACAAGGAAGTTGCACCAAAATGTCCATCATCATCTTCGCCATTCTGCCTTTTGATAATAATGCCATTCTTTTATCACCTTCGATCTGCTGGCATTCAGCTGCTATGAGAGTCCCCGCTAACGATGGGCGTAACCGGCGAACCGTACTTTGGCGCTTCCGAGTTGAGGCCCTGGTGCGGCTTCAGATGGGTATCAACATCTTGTTGGGTGGGAGTATGGAAACGGCCAAATGGAATGTCAACGAAAAAGACAGAGGGAGCACAACCCGTAACAAGCGGGAAGAGCCGTCAAGCTCCTGGATCGGGCGCGGGGATTGCTCAAGCTGAAAAACACCAGCATCCTTACGGAACAGGCGTGTCTCTCCCTACGGTCAAATCCTCCCGGCCGATCAAGAACCTGAAAGCGTTTCCAAAGGTTGGCCCTTGCAAAACAGAGGGGGTGTGCGCAGAATGACCAACACCTCCAGGCTGTCCTGGCTTGGCATGTGCTGAGGAATGGAAGAGAACTGATGTTCGCGCGGGTCACTGAAAATGGAGAGCAGATCATGGACGAATTCGATCGCGAATCCCTTGCAAGATATGACGGAAGGGATGGCAAGCCGGCTTATGTTGCCTATAAGGGTAAGGTTTACGATGTGTCGCGGAGCAAACTTTGGGCGGGAGGGGCTCACATGAAGCGCCACGGTGCAGGTGAGGAGCTCACGGAAGATATGGATGATGCTCCTCACGATCCGGATGTGCTGAAGCGGTTTCGTCAGGTGGGAGTGCTCAAGGATTAGACCGGGGCCTGGTCGGTCTGATCCGACCACGGGACCGTTCCGTTGATTCAAAGTGGTTGTGCTGCACCGTTCGGGTCGTCATCCGCCATGCGGGGCCGGTTCAGGCGAAATGCCCGACCTCGGGGAAGCTGCGTGTGGCTCTTGCGCCCTCAAGGCAGTAAGTGAGCCGCCCCCTGACTGCCTCAGATCCCGCTGATGGGCACGATGGCTTCCTTGCTGACCTTGACGGCGCAAAGTTTCCCGCACATGCTGCATGCATCCCTGT
>Ga0105100_10001946_pt1 | contig 12061 bp, 9 predicted proteins | sample PPLLak12cMay2015_2_FD_87033 | JGI IMG/M metagenome (GOLD analysis project Ga0105100, IMG submission 87033) | Freshwater sediment microbial communities from Prairie Pothole Lake near Jamestown, North Dakota, USA - PPLs Lake P8 Core (1) Depth... | ecosystem: Environmental > Aquatic > Freshwater >... | reverse complement strand
GTATGCGGTCCGATTTGGATCTGTCCGTCCATGGATATTACCATGAGCAGTACCTGCGATTTTTACACGTCTTGCAAGATGCTTGCAAACTTTGAGCGAACTTAAGGAGTGATAAAAATGATCAAGGGTTCATTGGTACCGAATATTACATTTTTTGATGCCCAGGGCAACCTCGATCCTGATAAGACCCGCTGGCATATGCAGTGGATGTTTGAGAAAGGCGTGGATGGCTTATTCCTGACTGGCTCGTATGGCGCAGGTCCATTGATGAGCATCGAGGAGCGGGTGCAGGTCTATCAAATAGCCAAAGAAGTGGCTGCCGGGTTCAGCGGGAAAATTCTGCTACCCCACGTAGGCTGTATCGATACCAAATCGACCATCGAGTTAGCCAGGGCCGCCCAGGCGATTGGTGTGGATGCTATCTCGGCTGTGCCTCCATTCTATTACAAGCACTCTGAAGACCTGATCATTCGTTTTTATAAAGAGATCGTCGAAAGCGTGACTCTACCGGTTTATGCGTACAACAATCCAGAGACCTCCCGCTTCAACTTTACGCTGAATACAGTCTACAAGCTGCAAGAGTTGGGCTTAGCCGGATTGAAGGATAGCCCGGTGGATGTAGGTTTCCTGAGCAGCCTGTATTACGATGCCAGGGTGAACCACAAGAACTTCGAGATCATCCTGGGCACCTCCAAAGGCTGGCTGCCGTATTACCACATGGGCATCCGGGCGATGATTGCCGGCATGAACAACTGGGCGCCGGAGGTGATCACTTACCTTGTCCAAACCACTTTTGCAGGCGAGTTCGACAAAGCGGAGAAGGCATATCTGGTGATGATGGACCTGAGCCGCAAGATGCACTTTATCGATAGCACCCTAGTATCCCATATGGGATTGTATGCCCGCGGCTACAATGCCGGTTATCCTCGCCTGCCGATGGCTCTTCCGCCGTTTGAAAGCCCGAAATACCGTGAAATTCGCGAGATCATCCGCCTCGGCCTGGCTGAGTTGGACCTGCCGATGGAGATGGGAGACGATAAGACCATATCCTGACCCGTTCTCGGGCGAAATTACATTCAGAAGGCTTACTTCGGGCCGGTTCCCCCTCCCCTTAAGCCCCCCGTTCATCTACCTGAGCGGGGGGCGCTTTACATCATAAGGGATGAATGAGACCGGAGAACGAGCCGGGAAAGAATCTGCCAGGGGTGTGATTGGGATATAATTTGCCAGGTCCGGTTACGCTCCTGGCTGCTTGAGTTGGTGATTAACGTTGAGAAAAGTGGAGGTTGAGAATGCGTATTTTGGCGATCATTTCAGGCGAATATGGCGCCCGGCACGTGGAGAATATCCGCCAGCAGGGACCGTCCAGCTGGCAGGTGGAAGTGTGGAACGCGCCGCAATTTTTCCCTCTGGTGATCGATTACCCTGAAGATTACCTGCCCGAGCAGCTGCCTGCCTGCGAGCTGATCCTGTCATTCGCCGAGCATAAGGGTGTGGCGGAGCTGCTGCCGGATATCGCCGCCATGACCGGCGCCAGAGGAGTGATTGCTTCAGTAGATAACGAGTCCTGGTTGCCGCGCGGTCTGGCGCGCCAGCTGCGCGGCTGGTTAGAAAAGATGGATGTGGCTTGTGCCACGCCCAAGCCGCTCTGCTCGCTGACCGAAACGGATTTCGGGGTAACCCGCCGCCAGCGCCTGGAGTACGATAGCCCCTACATCTCCGAATTTGCGCGCTATTTTGGGCAGCCGGAGCTGGAGATCACTATCGATCCTGAGACGCGCCAGATTATCTCTGCCGAGGTGCGCCGGGATGCGGTATGCGGCTGTGCTCGTTACGTGGCGCAGGGTCTGGTGGGCCTGTCGGCAGACGAAGCCGAGGAGAAAGCCGGGCTGCTCCACCACCATTACCCTTGCCTGGCGAGCATGGGAAAAGACATCGATTTTGGCGATACCCTGATGCACGTCTCAGGGAACGTCCTCAAGGACAATGTTGCCGCCCAGGTCAAGCCATATAAACGCATCCAGTACCTCGCACCGGGCACGCGCAGTGACGAGAGTTAAACCAGTGATTGAAAAATAATGGAGAGAATGCCAGTGAATACAATCCGTATATGCGCTGGAACCATCGAGATGGAAGCAGACTTGAATGATAGCCCGACCGCGCGGCTGGTTTGGGAGGCCCTCCCGATCGAAGGACGCGCCAACCGCTGGGGAGAAGAGATTTACTTCTCGATTCCGGTCAAAACCGGTAGCGAGGCGGGTGCTCTACAGGATGTTGAAGTGGGCGATTTGGGTTACTGGCCGCCGGGCAGCGCATTTTGCATCTTCTTCGGACCAACCCCGGTCAGCTCGGGCAGCCGGCCTCGGGCTGCCAGCCCGGTCAATCTACTGGGCAAGCTGACCGGAGATGCGACACGCTTCCGACAGGTAAAGGATGGTGACAAGGTCATTTTAGAGCGGGCTGCGTAATTGCTCGCCGGCGCGCTGCGAAGCACCTGGGGGTTGCTCGCTTGCCCCCAGTCCTAGCCTATTCGCCCGCGCCGCACAGAGATGATCTCCGCCATCACCGATAGGGCGATCTCGTCGGGAGTTTTCGCTCCTAAATCGATGCCCACCGGGCCATGGATGCGGTCCAGTTGGGCTTGGGATAGCCCGTCTGCCAGCAGACGCTGGCGGCGGCTTTCCTGGGTTTTGCGGCTGCCCAAAGCGCCGATGTAAAATATCGGGCTGTCCAGGACGATTTTCAGGGCAGGGTCGTCAATCTTGGGGTCGTGGGTGAGCATTGCCACGCAGGTGCTCCGGGTGAGCTTGATTTTTGGTAAAGCCTCTTGCGGCCATTCCTGGATCAGCTGGTCGACGTGCGGGAAGCGTTCCTGGCTTCCGAATAACCGGCGCGGATCGATGACAATCGTGCGGTAGCCAAGCGCCTTGGCAATGGCAGATAGGGCTATCGTGATATGCACGCCGCCGACCATGACCAGCGTTGGCGGGGGAAGGATCACATCCGCGAATAGGTGCAGCAGGTCTCCGGTCGCGGTCTGCAGTGTGAACGTCTGCGATTGCTCTTCCTGCAATGCCTGGATAGCGAACCGGACGGCTTCCCCATCCAACCCGCCTCCCAGGGTGCCTTCTACCTTGCCAGCCTCGGTAACCAGGATCTCTTTACCCTTAAGGTCAGGCGGGCCTTCCAGAGCTGAGACAATCACCACTGCTTGCTGCCCAATGATTTCTGCCTGCAGAATCCGGAAGATGCCAGGATCAAGCCGCCTGACAAAGACCTCAATTTTCCCGCCGCAAGCCAGGCCAACTTCGAAAGCGGTCTCATCGGCGACGCCAAAGTGCAATAATTGTGATTGCCGGGTTTTCAGGGTCTGCAAGCCGTTTTCATAGACTGCACCCTCCACACAACCACCGCTGACAGAGCCGGCGATTTTCCCGCTGGATGTAAAGGCCATCTTCGCACCTACACCCCGCGGGGAGGAACCCCAGGTCTGAACCACGGTAGCCAGTACAACCGGCTCGTTTTGATCGATCCACTGAGTAACATCGCTAAGAATATCGTGCATGGCAGCCTCTCACAGGTAGAGATGATACCATAGTTCGTCTCGCTCACTTCGCCCGGTAGGTTGCCGACCAGTGTGTAATCCTTGTCTCAGGCAGAAAAAATGGATGCCCTTCCGAGGGATAGGTTTTATCCTGTCTGGTTGACCAGGAGCGGATACGTCTTTCGTTGGTTGTGGTCGATCTTTATATTTGATAAGATGATTGTGTGGAGAGGTCTATTGCGAGGGCAAGAACGCGACCTTAATTCTTCTCCTGCGTATGATGATCAGAACTCGTGGATAAGATATGGATAAATTGTGTCTGGAGATCATGGGTCAGGGAGATCAACCGGACGCACCCAGGGAAATGGGCTTACTTGAGAAGGAGGTAATCCCGACATGGCGCAATTATTCCGCCGCAAAAAAACGAATGGAAAGAACAACCATCCATCGTCGAGTAATGGCAATGCTGCTTATATCCAGCTGCAGGATATTGTCAAAACCTTCTCGACAGCAGCGGGTGATTTTACCGTCCTGAAGAGCATCGATGCGGAATTCAAACCGGGCGAATTCGTGGGGGTAATCGGTAAATCGGGCAGTGGCAAATCGACCCTGATTAACATGATCACCGGGATAGACCGTCCGACATCCGGAGAGGTCATTATCGGCGATACCGAAGTGCACCGTTTGAGTGAGAACCAGCTGGCGATCTGGCGCGGGCGCAACCTGGGTATTGTTTTTCAATTTTTCCAGCTCCTGCCAATGCTGACTTTGTTGGAAAACATCATGCTCCCGATGGATTTCTGCAATATGTACTCGCCACGGCAGCGTAAGGAGCGCGCTCTGGAGTTATTGCGTATGGTCGAGATGGAAGAGCATGCCTATAAGCTACCGACTGCCATCTCCGGCGGGCAGCAGCAACGCGTGGCGATTGCCCGCGCATTGGCGAACGATCCTCCTATCCTGCTGGCAGATGAGCCAACTGGCAACCTGGACTCTAAGACTGCTGAGATCATTTTCAAGATGTTCGAAGATCTTGCCCGCCAGGGTAAGACGGTCATCATGGTTACCCATGACTCCAGCCTGGCTCAACGGGTTTCGCGCACGTTATTAATCGTGGATGGCGAGATCGTCAACGAATTTATTGCCCGGGCGCTGCCCCAATTGAGCCACCAGCAATTGCTCGAAGCCACGCATGACTTGCATCCAATGGTCTACGCTCCCGGTGAGACAATCCTGAAGGAGGGCGAGACCGGCGACCGGTTTTACATTGTCACGAAAGGGCGCGCCGAGGTGGCGCTTAAACGCCAGGGTGGATCAGATGTCGTGGTAATGCGCCCCGGACCTGGAGAGTATTTTGGGGAAGTGGAACTGATGCGCGGCGGGCGCAATATCGCCACAATTCGGGCTATGTCTGAATCGCCTGTTGAGTTGGTCACCCTCGATCGTGAGGCATTCATCCGGCTCATGTCTGAATCGGAAGCTACCCGAGATGCTCTGGCGCTCATTGCAGAACACAGGGCAGCGGAAAATGTTCAGGTGCGTAACGGGAGGGGAAAATGAGCCGCCCGCGCTGGTCCAAGATTTTCCACGACTTGTGGGATCACAAAGCCCGTACCTTGCTGGTGATGCTCACCATTGCAGTCGGGGTTTTTGCGGTGGGTTTTGTGGGAGATTTGTTCTTTATCACCCTGCCTGACCTGGACAACAACTACCAGGTTGCTAACCCGCATGGGGCGATTATCTACACCGATTTATTTGACGACGACCTTTTACCATCCCTGGCGCGGGTGCCTGGGGTAGGTGATGTTGAAGGGCGTAGTGGCGAGACCGGGCGCGTGCTTGGACCCAATGGCGAATGGATCGCATTAAGCCTGACGGGTATTCCCCCAGTTGAGCAAATGAAGGTGTCAATGTTGCAGCCGGAAAAGCCCGGGGAAACGATCCCTCCTTTAGGTGAAAGAGAAGTGTACCTGGATCGTTCTATTCAAAATGTGCTCCAGGTGAATCCGGGCGACTATATCACTACAGAATCTGCAGATGGCACCCAGCGTAAACTGCGAGTTGCCGGTTTTGTGTTTGATGTGACAATCCCGCCATATGCCTTCTCTCAGGCAGCCTATGCTTATACCTCTCCGGACACGCTCGTCTGGTTGGGCGGGGCGCGCGAATATAGCCAGGTTTATCTGACGGTGGAAGAGAACCAACGCGACGAGGAGCATGTAAAGGCCGTAGCAGAAGCGGTTGCGGACAAATTAGAGGAAAGCGGTCGCACAGCCTACTTCACTTTTGTTTTTCAGCCTGGAAGGCATTTTGCAGCCGATATCACTGCATCATTAGGAGCGATGATGATGTTCCTGGGTGGGCTGTCCGTTGCCCTGAGCGCATTTCTGGTAGTCAATACCCTCAATGCTCTGCTCAACCAGCAGGTACGCCAGATCGGGGTCATGAAGGCAGTCGGCGCAGCGACAGGCCAACTGGTGGTGATGTACCTGGTATTGACCATCTTTTATGGGTTGTTATCCCTGGCATTTGCAATCCCCCTGGGTGCATTATTATCCACCACCACCGGCGGTGGGATTGCAACGTTTTTAAACTTTAATCCCAGCCCATTTCACTTTGCTCCCGAGAGTATTGCCCTGCAAGTATTTGTTGCCCTGGTAATACCGGTTGTAGCCGCGATATTACCGGTTTACAAGAGCACCCGCATTACGGTACGAGAGGCGATCACCAGCTATGGCTTGGGACGCGGAAACTATAGAAGGGGACTGTTCGACCGCATGGTCGAACGCATCCGCGGGTTACCTCGCCCGTTCCTGATCTCGATCCGCAATACCTTCCGCCGCAAGGCGCGCTTAATCCTGACTCTTTCGACCCTGATATTAGCGGGAGCCATTTTCATTGGAGTATTTAGCCTGCGGGCATCGATGACCAGCGCGATCAACGAAACATTTGGCTATATACTCAGCGATGTCAATGTCAGCTTCGGTCGCCCATACCGTTTGCAGAAAGTGCATGCCATGGCAATGAGCGTACCTGGTGTCGTTAAAGCGGAAGCATGGGGTGGTGCGAACGGCTCGCTGCTCCAGGATGACCAGGCAACCGGCACCCAGATCGGCTTCCTTTCACCGCCTGCTGACTCCAACCTGATCAAACCCACCCTGATCGCAGGCAGGTGGTTACGTCCGGAGGATGAGAATGCGATCGTGATCGGCAATCATCTGATCGCTCTGCGACCTGAGCTGAAAGTGGGGGATGAGGTGGTTATTGATATCGAGGGGGTAAAAAATACCTGGCAGATTGTCGGGATGTACCGCCTGGTTGGCAATGTGATTCCGCCAATCATCTATGCTAACAACGAGTACCTGTCGAAGATTGCCCATTTCCAGAACATGGCGGGCAGCCTGCGGGTGGTTACCGAAGAGCACGACCCGGCTTTCCAAAAACGCGTCGCCCGCGACCTAGAAGCGGTATTTCGAGCTGAGGGGATTGAAGTCGGTCAGGTATTGGTTGGATCCGATCTGGTACGGGCCAATACCTCAACCCTGGATGTGCTGGTATTTTTCCTGATGATCATGGCCTTGCTGATTGCACTGGTGGGTGGTCTGGGAATGACCAGCACGATGAGCATCAACGTATTCGAGCGCACCCGTGAAATTGGTGTGATGCGGGCGATTGGCGCTCCGAGCGGGACGATCATGCGTATGGTAGTTGCAGAGGGGATGATAATTGGCGTGATTAGCTGGATTTTCGGCACTATTCTAGCCGTGCCGATTGCGATAGTATTGAACTACGCAGTTGGGATCAGTATTTTACAGAGCCCACTCGTTTATGTGTTTTCTTTGGATGGATTCTTAATCTGGCTGGGGTTGGTGTTGTTCATTTCAGCCCTGGCTTGTGTTCTCCCAGCGCGCAATGCGGTCCGTTTAACTGTGCGCGAAGTGCTGGCATACGAGTAAAATATAGACCAGTTCAATATCAATCAGGAGTAAGTTGCAATGAAAAAAAGAAATCGCGCGTTCATTTTTGTATTTGTGATTATCGCCAGCCTGATCCTGGCTGCGTGCCAGTCGGGGGGATTAACCGGCGCGGGGGATGGGACGCCGACCGCAGTCCCGGTGGTTGTGGCAGATACCGGTATTGTTGTCGACGGGCGCCTGGTGCCCCGCGAGACGGTATCCCTGTCATTCAATAGCACCGGGGAGGTATTCGACGTCTTGATTGAAGAAGGTGATGTCGTTAAAGCCGGAGACGTGCTGGCGAGCCTGGGTAACCGGGAACCGCTTGAAGCCGGCGTGGCAAATGCAAGACTGGAGCTGGCTGCTGCCCAGCAGGAGCTTCTCACCGCTCAGGATGCCAGGGGCCAACTGTTTAGAGATCTTCCTGAACGCCTGACTCAAGCACTTCAAGAGCTGACGACTGCCAAGGATGCGCTGCGCAAGGCCACAATCAAGAACGATAATATCAGCGCGCCAGCTTCCGTTGCAGACCTTAACGAGGCTCGCGCTAATCTGGCAGTTGCTCGGAACAGGCTTGATAAGGCTGAGGACGATTACAAGCCGTATGAGAAAAAATCCGAGACCAATCTTCAGCGTGCTTACTACCTGACCCAGCTGGCTGACGCCCAGCGTAAATTTGAGGCTGCGGAGAAAAACTTAAATAAACTACTTGGCGGCACCAGCGTGTTTTTTGAGTCACAGGCTGCTGACGAGCTGAGTGTAGCCCAGTCACGCCTGGACCTGGCTCAGGAGGAGTACGACACCCTCCAGGCTGGTCCGGACCCGGACGAGCTGGCGATCGTAGATGGTCGGATTGTCACCGCCGAGAGCCGGATTGCCGCAGCTCAGGCTGCGATCCAATCTGCTGAAGCTGCCCTGGCAGATCTTAACCTGGTAGCAACTATTAATGGCACTGTTGTCGAGATGGACTTGATCGAAGGACAGCGAATCTCTCCCGGGCAGGAAGTTCTGCGGCTGGCGGATTTTTCGCAATGGTATGTCGAAACGGATAACCTGACCGAGATTGAGGTGGTGGATATCGTGCTGGGCGATAAGGCGTCTATCACGCCTGATGCGCTGCCTGAGGTGACCCTCACCGGTGTCGTTGAGTCGATCAGCGATTTATTTGAGGAAAAGCGGGGGGATATCACCTACACGGCCCGCATCCGGTTGGATAACGTCGATCCGCGCCTGCGTTGGGGTATGACGGTGGCGACTGTATTCGAAGACAAGTAATCAATTTTGGCAGGTAATCCTCTGAAATTCGGCTGTGATGAGAATTAAACAAAAGTGTGCATGGCTATCGGCTGCAATCATTGGAACGGTGATTGCAGCCGTTTCTCTTATCTCCCCGGAATTTGCCTGGACACAGGGTTTATCCGCACCCAGCTATCTGCCGATTTTGTACCAGGGCTGGCCTACACCGACTGCGACACCCCGCCCCGGGTACTTGCTGATCAGTGAAGTTCTCTATGATCCAGATGGCATAGAGCCACAAGCGGAGTGGATCGAGATATTCAACCCTGGGGTGACGGCGGTTGACTTGAGTCAATATAAATTGGGGGATGAGGAGACTCGCTCAGGGCCCGAGGGGATGTTTCAATTTCCAGAGCAGGCGGTTCTGCCGCCGGGTGGCGTGATTGTGGTGTCGAACCAGGCGGTAGCATTTTTCCAAATCTACGGGGTGCTGCCGGATTACGAGCTATCTGAGACCGACCCTGCCGTCCCCAACCTGCTCAAATATTCCGCCTGGTCCGGCGGAAATGTGGAGCTTTCCAACGGTGGGGACGAGTTGCTTTTGTTGGATGCGCACGACCAGCCCGCCGATGCGGTCTCCTGGGGTAGCTCAAATTTTGCCTTTGATCCCTCCCTGGCAATTATTCAACAGGGGCATTCCTACGAGCGCAAACCGGCTTTTGTGGACACCGGTACCTACCAGGATTGGGTCGACCAGGGGTTGCCCAATCCTGGGGGTGTGGACCTGCGCATACCGACCCCCACACCAACCTTGCCGGCGGGCGGCACGCCAACCCCGCATGCTGCGTTAGGCCTGCTGATCAGCGAGGTGCTCTACGATCCCTTAGGTAGCAACCCGACCGGCGAGTGGTTTGAGGTCTACAATTTTGGGGAGGGAGTGATTGGCCTGGACGGGATCAAAATTGGAGATGAAGAGACAGCCGGCGGGGGAGAGGGAATGTTGCTGTTCCCCTCCGGTTATTTTATCCAGCCAGGACAAACCCTGGTGGTTGCAAATGATGCTCAGGCATTTAAGAGTGTCTATGGCCTTAATCCGGATTTTGCAGTCAACACATCTGATCCGCAGGTCCCGAAGATGCTGCGGGATACAACCTGGGGCACCGGCACGGTCAACCTGAGCAATGATGGCGACGAAGTGCTCCTTCTGGATGAGAGTGGCTCCATAATCGATGCGCTATCCTGGGGATCATCTGCCTTTGCATTCTTGCCGTCCGTTGGTAAGGTGGAGGTTGGGCATTCCCTGGAAAGATACCCCCCGGATCGCGATACGGATAGTGCCCTGGACTGGCGTGATCAAGCCACCCCTGCTCCAGGGGTGGTTGACCTGGTGCTGCCTACAGCGACGGTGATTCCTTAGTCTTCCCCAACTTAACCTGTCTGGGCTGGGAATTATATTGGGTCGTGCTGGCAAAAAAACACCCGGTTTCGATATCGAACCGGGTGTTTTGTGCTTTGCAGTAAGGTTTTTTAGGAAGGCTGTCCTTGAACCTGGCGGATGACCATCACGACTTTGCCCTTGATCTCAACCTGGGTGGGGTCGTCGATGTAAATCGGGTCCATGGTCGGGTTGGCGGGTTGCAGGCGGACGCGCCCGTTTTCCAGGTAGAAATACTTGAGGGTGGTTTCGTCGTTCTCAGTCAGCCAGATTGCCACCATCTCACCGTTGCGGGCTTCTTGGGCTCGCCGCATGATCACGATATCGCCGTCGTTCACCATGGCATCGATCATCGAGTTCCCCTGGACTTCGAGGGCAAACAGCTCGTTGATCCTTTCCCGGGCGGGCAGCAGGCTGCGGGCGACATCGACCATCGATTCAGCATCGAAATACGAGAAGTCTGACGGAGGCACCGGCACGGGCGAAGAGGCAACGATCCGGCCGACGATTGGAATCTGCAGCACTTCTTCGACTGCCTGGCGCACAGCCTCTGCCGATTTCTTGATCTGGGCACCCATCGCGGCAAATGCCTCGCTTGTTGAAGCTTCTGAATAGGGTTTTACCAGGCGGATGCCGCGCGAAACACGGCCATCGCGCTCAATATGACCGCTTTCCTCCAGCTGGTTCAGGTAATAATTAACCACAGAGGTGGAAGAAATAGAAGTCATATCACAGATCTCACGGATCGAAGGCGGGTATCCGTTCTGGTTGTTGAATCGCTCTAATACCTCGAGGATTTTTATCTGTCTCTCGCTTAGCCCTTTGGCACGTTTTCTAGCCATCATAATCTTTTCTCCTGAGGGCATCAGAACCTACAAAGCGTAGTACCATTATTGGATGCCCATCCCAGGTGTCCTGGGGGTGAGTGGATTCGGTCATTATTCGTTCATTTGTGCTAAAAATATAATAACCGAACATTCGTTCTGTGTCAAGGGATTTCTTGTTTTTTTGGTGAATTTGGGATAAGGGAAAAGGATGTGATGCGGACACTATAAACCCTCTTTTACCCCGAACTCGGTCTTTTTAGATTATCCTGTGGCATAATTGGGTGAATTTAGATTGACGGGCGGGTTCTGAAGGCTGGGTTGGCTGCCCTTCAAAAAGGAGATTTTTCGGTGTTCAGCAAGCTTTGTGTTCTGGGATTGGGTTATACCGGTTTGCCAACGGCCAGCACTTTCGCCACGCATGGCTTGAAAGTTGTCGGCGTAGACACAAACCCGGTGGTTGTTGAAACACTGCGCAATGGCGGGTTACATATCTATGAGCCGGGGTTGCGCACGCTTGTCCAGGCGGCAATCGGATCGGGGAACCTGGTCATCAGCGAAACGCCCGAGCCGGCAGATGCCTTCATTATCGAGGTACCCACGCCTTTCTATCCCGATAAGAGCGCCGACATGCGGGCGGTCACCTCAGCCACTCAGTCTATCGTGCCCCATTTACGGGAGGGCAATCTGGTTATCCTGGAATCGACCTCCCCCCCGCTAACGACTCTTAACCTGCTGGCGCCCATCTTGGAGCAATCGGGCTTACGGGCGGGGGTTGATTTCTACCTGGCATATTCGCCAGAGCGGGTGATGCCGGGGCAGATCCTGCGAGAGCTGATCGAGAATGACCGCGTGATAGGCGGCATCAACCGGGTTTCTGCTGAGGCAGGCCGCGATCTGTACGCTACATTCGTGCGCGGCGAGATCGTGCTGACCGATGCCACCAGCGCCGAGATGGTCAAGCTGATGGAAAACACCTACCGCGATGTGAATATCGCCCTGGCAAACGAGTTTACCCGCCTGGCGGAACGCTTTGGTATTGACGTGTGGGAAGCGATATCAATTG
>Ga0105100_10001937_pt1 | contig 12098 bp, 6 predicted proteins | sample PPLLak12cMay2015_2_FD_87033 | JGI IMG/M metagenome (GOLD analysis project Ga0105100, IMG submission 87033) | Freshwater sediment microbial communities from Prairie Pothole Lake near Jamestown, North Dakota, USA - PPLs Lake P8 Core (1) Depth... | ecosystem: Environmental > Aquatic > Freshwater >... | reverse complement strand
GGTCTCGGCCGCCGCGATCCTGCAGAGAGAACAACTGCTCCACGATCTCCTGTCCGCTCTTGATCTGGTACATGGACAGGTGCTCGAAGATCGGGCCGTCGTACTCTTCGAACCCGTTGCGGAGCGAAACCTTCTTCCAGCCGTCGATGATCCAGTTGCGCCGGGCCATGTCCGGCGGATAGAAATCTCTCGTCCCCTTGACCGGCGGTATCTTCATCTCTTGCTCTTCCTGACACCGTTCGTCATCTTGCGTTTCTCCGTGACATTGTTGTCGAACTTGATGCGGATGTACTCGTCGACCGAACCCGTACTATACGCCAATGCCTCGGCAGGGTCAACAGAGCCAATCGCCTCCGGCGCACGGAGCCCTGCAACCAACGATTTCGCTGGGCCGTGCAGGCAAGAGAGCTCGCGGCACACGCCAAACCCGCCGGCCAAGCCCGCGGGGGACGGAAAATCACGGAAAAAATCCGCCGCCGGGGTGTAACGTTTGGCGTCCTGCGCAGACCTATAGGTGGAAAGCTTGGCGGCCACTCCCGCTGAGGCACGCCAAGTATGCTACGCGTGGGTTCCTCCACACGGAAGGTTGGGCTGCGCAGACGGCAGACACAGCAACAAACGCCCTCGCGACCCCGCTGGTCCCTGGACCCGATCCAGCGGGGTCGCCCCTTCCAACAGGGCTGCTACCCGATATCAGTGCTGTTCCGAGAAGCGATCTGTCTATGCGCACCAGGGCCGGGACCGCTTGATGTCGCCGGCGAGCACACGCTGAGCGAGGATGGCATCCTCCCGCACCTGGAAATCGAACATGCCCACGCAGATGAAGTCCGCGCCGCCCTCAAAGGCGAACTTGAAGCCTTCCTGCGGCCCAATCGCTCCGGCAGCCAGGACCTTGAAGGCAATCCACGGCTGCTTGAGCGCGGTCATGTACTCGATGGTCTCCTGCGGATTGCGGCAGTACATGTTGTCGTGGTACTGGCCGTGTTCGTTGCTGGCCGGTCCGACCACATCGAATACCTTGCGGTTCTCCTTCGGCGTCGCGGACCAGTAGTTGTCCGGATGAAGCGTCTTAACCCAGAAGTCGGGCTCAAAGCCAGCCTTCACGCAGGCTTTGATAGTCTCCAGATCGTGCGCGCCGATCCCGCCCGGTACTTTGAAGCCTTTGATGTACTCCAGTACCTCGCCGAGAGCCGCGGTCTTGCCGTCGCGCACGGCCTGATCGGCATAACCACCCTGGAAGTACACCGCGTGGGCGCCGTTATCGACGGAGCGTTTGACCCCTTCCTTGATGTCCTTGCCCGCGGCACAGTCGGAAATCCACTGGATTTTGCCGCCCCGCTCGTTCCAGTAGCGGTTGATCACCCGGTCGGAGACGGGATTGGTCAGAACCGTGTTGATGCCCATCTCCTCCGCCAGCTCGAGCGTTTCCATCACCTTTTCGTCGGTATGGTAGGCCTTCACGAGCGAGCTGACGTACATCAGGTCCCGGCTGTGGGCCCAGCCGCCGATGAGGTTGCCACCGCAGAAGACCCGGCTGACCGTCAGGTTCTTGATCTTGCCGCAGGGCATCTTGCCGTCCGAGGCCCTGGCCTTGTCGCCAGTCGGCTTGCCGCTCATTTGTGCTAGCAGGTTCTGCTCCTCGAAGCTGCTCAGTCCCAGCGCAACGCCTGCCGATGCCGCCACCGATCCCTTGATGAATCCACGCCGATTGACCTTTCTGGCCGACATAACCCACTCCATCTATTCTGAGGTTGATGAATTCACGACCGCCACGGGCGCGTCCTGCCGATCTCGCCGGACAGGATATTCTTCGCGATGATGACGTCCTCTCGGACCTGGAAATCGAACATGCCGACGCACAAAAAGTCGACGCCGTTCCTGAATGCATGTTTGAAACCATCGTTCGGCGAGATCGCGCCGGCCGCCAATACCTTGTAGGCAATCCAGGGTTTTTCCACCTTTGCCATGAACTCCGCCGTCTTGTCGGGGTCCTTGTCCCAGTAGTTGTCGACAGCGTAGTTGTCGATCACGTCCTTGGTCTGGTCGAGCCTGCGCTTGGACCAGTAGTTCGTGCTGTGATGCGTCTTCATATAGAAGTCGGCAGGCAGCTTGTGCTTTTCGCATAGCATTGGCGTGCCGAGGTTGTGCCCGCCCACGCCGGTCACGACGCCCCGGCCTTTGACGAAGTCGAGGAACTTGGCGATGAGATCGACCTTCCCGGCCCGAGACCACTCATCGCCGACGTTGCCGATGAGAAAAGCCCCGGCCGCCCCGCCGTCGATGGCTTTCTTCACGTCGGTCTCCAGGTCGTCCGCCTGAGGAACGCACTGCGCCAGCCACTGAATCTTGCCGCCCCGCTCGTCCCAGTACTTCTTGAGCACTTCGGCGGAGTTGGTGCCTGTGATGATCGTGTTGACACCGTTTTCCTCGCAGATTTCGAGGGTCTCGATGATTTTCTCGTCGGTGAAGTAGTGCTTCAGCAGTGGCGAGACATAGATCAGGTCTCTGCTGTGGGCCCAGCCACCGATCAGATTGCCGCCGCAGATGAGCCGGCTGATCGTCAGGTTGCCGATCTTGCCTGTCGCCAGCCCCTGCACGCCCGACCCCGGCGATACCTTGGCAGGGTCCTGCGCTGCCCCCAAAAGGGCCTTTTCCTCAAGACTCAGAGCCGACAGAGCCGCTGCGGAGCCAACGAGGGAGGTCTTCAAGAACTCGCGTCGATCCAAGTTGCCTGACATGTGCGTGTTTTCCAACTTAATGCGACACCGCCTGCAGGAACCATCCGTAACAGCACACGATCTTATCAGGAAACGACGCCTTTGTCAAAGCTTGTTGTCAGCCTGATCGTGCGGCCCTGCCTGAAAGCCGTTCGGAGCCCGTATCACTTCTTCTTCGAGGGCTGGACCGTGAAGTTGACGGACAGCTCGCCTACAGAGGCTTTGAAGTCGCCGGGCTCGATGACGGGTCTGTCGTCCCGGCCGATGAAGGAGAGGTCCGCGGGCGTCAGCTCAAAGCGCAACGTCTCGACCTGTCTGGGTTGCAGCGCGACCTTCTGGAACCGTTTGAGGCTTTTGACCGGCGGGGCCACCGAGGCGACGAGATCAGACACGTACAACTCAACCGTCTCTTTCCCCGGCCGGTCGCCGGTGTTGATGACCTCCACGGTGACGACCAGGGATTCCTTCGGCGTGATCTCGGTCTTGCTGACGGCCAGGCCGCGGTAGGCAAACGTCGTGTAGGACAGCCCGAAGCCGAACGGCCACTGCGGGTCGAACGTGTTGCCGCCCTTCTCCTCGCTGAGCTTGTGATCGTACGTGGTGAAGCCGGCGGGGTACTTCGGATACGTGAACGGCAGCTTGCCGCTCGGGTTGGCGTCACCAAAGAGGACGTCGGCCACGGCCTGTCCGCCTTCCATGCCGGGCAGATACGCCATCACAATCGCCCGGGCGTCATCGACAATCGTGCGAACCACTCGCGGCCGGCCCTCGACAAGGACAACGACGACGGGCTTGCCGGTCGCGGCCAGAGCTTTCACCAGCTTCAACTGCGGCTCGGTCATCGTCAGGTCCACGATGTTGCCGGGCGTCTCGCAGTACGGCGGCTCGCCGATGCAGGCAACGACCACATCCACGGCTCGCGCGGCCGCCACGGCGGCAGCGATGTCAACCTCTTTGTCGAATGTCACAGCCTCGATGACCGTGGTGTTCCCCTTTCCCAGTTTCTTCTGGACCGCCTCCACGATCGTGTCCTTGTCCTTCGGGTACAGCTCCTCCCGGTCACCCTGCCAGGTCGTGCTCCAGCCGCTGTTGAGCACCGACAATTTGTTGGCGCAAGGGCCGGTGACCAGCACCTTCTTGTCCTTGGCCAGAGGCAGGATCTTGCCGTCATTCTTGAGCAGCGTCATCGCCTCCTGGGCCGCTTGCAGGTTCACCTGCCGGGAGGCGTCCGTGGCGAATCGCGGGATCAGGTTCTTGTTGGGATAGGGTTTCTCGAACAGTCCGAGCATGTACTTGACGCGGAGAATCCGGCTCACCGCCTCATTGATTCGCTTCATCGGGACCTCGCCGTCTTTGACCAGCTCGATCAGCGTGTCATAGAAGCTGTAATCGTACGGCACCATGCTCATGTCGATGCCCGCCATGACGGCCATCCTGACCGCCTCCCGACGGTCCTTCGCCACCATCTCGCGGGTGTAGAGATTCTCGATATCCGCCCAGTCGCTGACGACGAAGCCGTTGAAGCCCAGCTCGCCGCGGAGCAGGTCCGTCACGTAGAACCGGCTCGAATGGACGGGGATGCCGTTGATCTCGGAGGAGTTGGTCATGCAGGTGACGGCGCCGGCGTTGACAGCGGCGGCAAACGGCTTGACGAAGTATTCGCGCAATTGTCGGTCCGGAATGTAGGCTGGCGTGCGGTCGTTGCCCGACCAGGGCAGGCTGTAGCCGAGGTAATGCTTCATGCAGACGGCCACCTTGACGTCACTGGAGAGGTCCTCGCCCTGCTGGCCGTGAATGTAGGCGGCCCCCATCACCGATGCAAGGTACGGGTCCTCGCCGAAGGTCTCGAACACGCGGGGCCACATCGGCTGGCGCGCCAGGTCCAGCACCGGGGCGAAGTTCCAGGGAATGCCCGCCGCACGCGTCTCCAGGGCGGCGATCTCGCCGAGCTTGCCCATCAGCTCCACATTGCGCGCGGCCGCCATGGCAATCTGGTGCGGGAAGACCGTCGAGCCGAGCACGTAGTTTGCCCCGTGGATCGTGTCGATGCCGTAGATGATCGGGATGTGCAGCCGGGTCTCCTTCGTCGCCATGTCCTGCATCTGCGTGATCATCTCCTGCCAGTTCTGGACGGTCCGCGCCTGGCCGCCGCAGTTGAGGATCGAGCCAAGGTTGTGCCCGACGATTCCGTCGTACAGCTTCTTCGAATCGAGGACCAGGTAGCCGTTCTTGTCCTCCCTGGCGAACTGCTCCAGCGTAATCTGTGTCATCTGCCCGACCTTCTCCTCGAGCGTCATCTTCGACACCAGGTTCCGGACCTTGCCATCGATCTCCGATCGTTTCGTGTGATTGTCCATACTCGAGCACCCCAAGCCCAGAACCGCGAGAACCACCGAAAGAACCGTCAGCTTCTTCATGGCACCATTCCTTTCCATTTGCACCGACCCTGTGTGGGCCCTTCGACCCGTCTGCATGCGCCGGACATAGTAGCAGACCGGCGGAAGGTCGAAAACACAAAAACTCGTGGGACGGGCAAGTGCGTGGGACCTGCGGACGCCGAAGAATGAGTGCTCAGCCGGCAGCCGAGCCATCCGCGGTCAACCAGGCTGAGAAGGTCGATGATAGGCTCGTGATATCACAAAAATTTTCCCGCGAAACTCCCCGCACTTCGAACCTGGCGCAGGGCGCCCTCGTAATTTTATCAGACGTGAAAACTCAGAGCTGTTTTGGGCTAAAGTGCCGTCAAATAGCTGTCGATACTGGCAATGGCCCAATGAAGATTTTTCTCCCCTCCGGAAAACGTCGGGTAGCTTCGGGTTACCCGATGTTTTCTTTTTTATGCGCACGCCGCACGTCGGTCATGCCGCATTTCCTCACGTGATGCAGGGAAAACTCTCACGAGTGTACGGGCTTGTCCTACGCCAACCAAAGAGAACGGCGACGCGCTAATCCGAGTTGATGCCGTGGCATTTCTTGTACTTCTTGCCGCTGCCGCACGGGCAGGGATCGTTGCGCCCCACTTTCGGCTTCTCCAGCTTGATCTGCTTGACGACCGTTTCGCCCTGCGGCGCCTGGGCCGCTGCTCGCTGCTGCTCCGCCATCGAGAACTGGCCCACCTCATCGTGCGAGGTTCGGCTCACATTCCACACGCTCCGCGCGTGTGAACCCGCTTCGGCCGTCAGCCGAACGCGGAAGATCACGTCCGTGACCCGATCCTCGATGGAATCGAGCATCTCGTTGAAAATGCGGAACCCCTCACGCTTGTACTCCGTCTTGGGATCCTTCTCCGCCAGCGATCGGGTCCAGATGCTGTCCTTGAGGTGGTCCATCGTATAGAGATGGTCCTTCCACGTACTGTCATAGACCTGCACCAGAACGTATTTCTCAAGAGCGGCCAGCTCGGAGCGAAGAAATCGCCGACCCACCTCGGCCAGGCGCGCTTTGACATTCTCGCCGTCGCCCAAGTCCTCCTCGCGCAGTGAGGCATCGAATCTCTCGTTGGCCCACTTGACCAGCTCGGCCCGGCTCAACCCGGTCGTCTTTTCCGTCAGCTCTTCATCGAGCTTGCCATCGTTGTAGCTCTCGCTCAATTGGAGCAACTGGCTGTGTATATCCCGCGGCTTGGCGTTCTGAATCTGCTCGGGGGAGAAACCGGCATTGTACTTTCTGTTTGCCCATCCGGCCAGGGCTTCGAACCCGTAGATGTTCGCTCCCTGAGGCCCATAGACCATACTCATCGCGAACTCCACCGGGTACTCAATCTCGCGCCGACGGTATTTCGTGAGCGTCTCCTGCAAGACGATTTCGCGAACCTCATCGGGCTTCAAAGCCTTGAGCTGTTCCGCCTCCAGACGGATATCGAACTTGCCTCGAGCCCAATCGGCGAACCGTCGCGAGCCGAAATCGCTTTTGAGAAACTCGACGATCTGAGAACAGTCTTTCCTGTCGATTTGTTCGGCGGCGGCCGCAACCAGTTGCTCTTCGATCTCCTCCGGCTTCTGCTGCTTGATCCTGCCTGGGCTCAGATTCACCTGAAACGCGCTCATGGCCCATTTCGACAGACCCGAGGTATCCCACGTGGTCGGATCGCTGTAGTCTTCCAGGTACTCGCCGATGGAAAGGGAAATGTTGCTGGCGGTGCTGTCCTTGGCGCGTTCCTTGATCATCGCCTCGATCTCATTGGCCTCGGCGCCGGCGAGGTCGGAGAGCTTGAGATCGACGTCGAAGTTCATGCGGGCCCACTCCAACAGGCTCTTGTACCCGTACTCCTTGTCGAGCATCGCTTCCGCGTGCTTTCGGATCGTGGCATCGATCATGTCGAGGATTGTCTGCTTGAGGTTGCGACCGGCCAGGATTTCGCGCCGACGCGAATAGAAGATCTTGCGCTGGTAGTCCATCACCTCGTCATATTCGAGCAGGCTCTTGCGGATTTCGAAGTTGCGTTCCTCGACCTTCTTCTGCGCCTTGGCGATGCCCTTGCTGATTCTCTTGTGATAGATGGGCTGCCCTTCCTCCCATCCGATCCAGGAGAGCGCCTTGACGGTCCACTCGGGGGCGAAGACGCGCATCAGGTCGTCGTCAAAGCACAGGAAGAACTGGCTGGAGCCCGCGTCGCCCTGCCGGCCGGCGCGACCTCGAAGCTGGTTATCGATGCGCCGGGCTTCATGCCGTTCGGTGCCGAGGATGTGGAGACCGCCAATCTGGGCCACGCCGGGACCGAGCTTGATGTCCGTGCCGCGGCCGGCCATGTTCGTGGCGATGGTCACGTTGCCGCGAGGCTGGCCATCACGCCCCTGGTGCTGCTGACCAGCCTTGGCGACAATCAAGGCTTCTCGGGCGTGCTGCTTGGCGTTGAGCACTTCGTGTTCGAGCCCGTATTTCTTCGTCAGCGCCTCGGACAAGGCTTCACTCTTTTCGATACTGATGGTGCCGACGAGCACGGGTCTGCCGGCCATGCTGATCTCATTGATCTCTTCCACAATCGCGTTGAACTTCTCACGCATCGTCTTGTAGATCACGTCATCCTGATCGTCGCGGACGCACGGCCGATTCGTCGGGATGATGACCACATCGAGCTTGTAGATCTTCATGAACTCCTCGCCCTCGGTGGCCGCCGTACCCGTCATGCCGGCGATCTGATCGTAGAGCTTAAAGAAGTTCTGGAGAGTAATCGTGGCGAGCGTCTGGGTCTCCTCTTTGACCTGCACGCCTTCCTTGGCCTCGACCGCCTGGTGCAAGCCGTCCGACCATTGCCGTCCGTGCATGAGCCGGCCGGTGAACTCATCGACAATGATCACCTTGCCATCCATGACGACGTAGTCCTTTTCTTTCTCATAGACCACGTGAGCCCGTAGGCTCTGCCCGAGCAGGTGAGGCCAGTCGATGTTCGTGCCGGTGTAGAACGAGCCCATGCCGGCCAAGTCCTGGGCGGCCTTCTCACCTTCATCCGTCATGCGGACCTGCTTACGATCGAACTCGACCTCGTAGTATTGCGTCACTCCCGAGAGCTTCGCCTGGGCGCTGTCGCGTTCCTGTTCCAGTTTGGCCAGCGCCTCCTGGACCTTCTCGATCCGGCCGTTGTCCCTGTCCCGCTTCGCCTCGGCCAGCTCGCCCTGCGCGTTGGCGATCTTGCGCTGCGCGGCATCGACCTGCGCCTTGATGCGATCGTAGCCGCTCTGCAGGCCGATCAACTGGCGCGAAATCTGGTCGGCCCGCTTGTAGCGGGAAACATCATCGAACGCAGGACCTGAGATGATCAAAGGCGTTCGCGCCTCGTCGATCAGGATCGAGTCCACCTCGTCGATAATCCCGTATTGCAGCGGGCTCTGCACCATGTGTTCGAGCGCGACCTTCATGTTGTCGCGCAGGTAGTCGAAGCCGAACTCGTTGTTCGTGCCGTAGGTGACGTCGCACTGGTACTGGGCACGACGTTCATCGCCGGAGGTATCCATGTCCGCCTGAATGGCGCCCACCGTCAGGCCCAGGGCGCGGTAGATCGGTCCCATCCACTCGGCGTCTCGCTTGGCCAGATAGTCATTGACCGTGATGAGGTGAACCTTGCGCCCGGTCAGGTGAACGAGGTAGACCGCCAGCGTCGCCACGAGCGTTTTGCCCTCGCCGGTCGCCATCTCGGCGATCTTGCCCTCGTACAGGACGTTTCCACCGATGAGCTGGACATCGAAGTGCCGCATGTCGACGGTTCGCCGGGCCGCTTCGCGCACCACGGCAAAGGCCTCGGGAAGAATATCCTCCGGCCTCTTGCCCGCGGCCAGCGCTGCTTTGAGTTGCCCTGTTTTGGCCTTCAATCCCTCATCGTCTAACTGTTTGAGCGCGTCCTCGAAGGCCCCGGATTCGCGTGATATCACCGAATACGACTTCACCAATCGCTCGTTGCGCGAGCCGAAAATCTTCAAGAGCACCTTACTCACATTTTCGAAGGCCATGTCCCGTGCTCCAAATCTCGAATATCCTCATCGCCCATCTTGTCAAAGGGAATTCTCCCAGCGACGCCTGCGACGATGCATCTTATCCAGCCGCCCTCCATTCCGGCGGCCAGTATGGCAGAATCGAGGAGGGATGTCAAGAAAGCCCCGATACCCTGCAATGACTATGGGATCCAAACCTCCACGCCGATCCATCGCGTGCGTCCGGAGACTATACTGTGAGAGCGCGTCCCCTTGTTCGACGTGGTGTTGCCGAGTGGATTGCCCACGCAGCGGGTGAGGCCGCAATGCGGGCCGGACTACTCTATGCCACGGAAAATGGCCTGCAACTCGTAATCCTGATCCATCGTCAGTACGAGGGGATTGTCCGATGCAGAGTAGCTGCCGGACCAGCCGACGAACTCGAAGCCGGGATCGGCCTTGGCCTCGAGCACGACCACTTCGTAGAATCCGTAGGTGAAGACGCCGACGCCCGGCTGGATGACCGAACCTCCGGCGGTGCACGAGACGACCAGCCGGCCGGTGAACGGCAGGTCATAGAGCAGTGTTATGCCCGGATTGCTCGCCTCAATCTGCGACAGATAGGTGCTGAATGCATCCGCATTCATCGGATTGGCGCGGAGATCGACCCATGTGAGGTGGGTCAGATTCGACAGAGGCGAGAGGTCAGTGACGAAATTCCTGTGCAGACCGAGAGACTCCAGATTGTTCAATCCGGCCAGGGCCGAGATGTCGCGAATCTCATTCTGCTCAAGGTCCAGCGTCCGCAAGTCACTCAGGCCGGACAGCGGGGAGATATCGCCGATGTAGTTGCCCAGGAGGATGATTGTTTGCAGGCTACCCAAGCCGGACAGGGGCGAGAGGTCGCGGATACTGTGATAGCGGAGATTCAATTCCCGCAAATTGATCGCGTATTCCAGTCCGGAGAGATTCGTCACGGCGTTGTCCCGCGTATACATGTTCGGCTGGATCAACTGCGTAAGCCCAAGCATATCCGTCGCAGTCGGGTCGGCAATCCACAACTCCTGCTCCACGGCTGCCTTCAGATGCGCATCGGGGAAATGGACGGGACCATCGGACCAGGACTTGCTTGCCTCGGCCGTGCTGCTATAGGCGCCAAGGTTGACGACGCCGCCGTTTGGAGACGGCTCGCCGCCGACGGGGCTGTTCGGATCTCCGGCATCGATACACGAGCTGGTTACTTGATCTATCGCCCATTTCTGCCTCGCCGAGTCGTAGCGACCCATCTGGGATTGGAGGTGGTAGTCGCCCATGAGCCAGACCGCATTGGGGTCATCCGGCCCGGACTTCACGTCCCGCTGATCAGAGCTCACCCACGTGCCGACCCCGGCGAACGACGGATCGGCATCGATGCAGCCCTGCCCCTGCCAGCCACCTGCCACATCGCTGTAGCGAATCGCCGGCCGGCAGGCGGCGTCAGCCAGAATCTCCGCCGGCGAGTTGCCCCAGATAATTGAATTGACCACAGCGATATGGCTGTCAGTCAGATGCAGAGCCGCTCCCACCCGGCCTGCAAGATTGCCGCTGATAGTGCAGTTGGCGAACGTCGCTTCGCTGCTCATGCAGCGCACCGCCGCTCCATCCAGGCCGGTCGCACAGTTGCCCACGATCAGACAGTGGGTAATGGTCGGACTGCTCGAAGAACACAGGATCGCCCCGGTGGAGTAGCCTGCGCCTCCCGTGATGACGAAGCCTGATAGCACGCAGTTGGCGTCTTCGCCACCGGTGAAGCTCACCACAGGACCAGCGCCGCCCCCGTCGATCACAGGCCACGCCGCAACGTCCGGACCATTCGGATCGAATCCGGTCAACGTGATGCGTTTGCCGAGCAGATCGATTGTCTCGCGATAAGTCCCTGCATGCACAAAGACGGATGTCCCGTCTGTCGCTACGTCAATCGCATCCTGAATGCGACTGAAGGGATGCTCGCGCGTTCCGGTCTCACGCGGAGCGTTCGGGTCTGCACTCCTCACAGCATCATCATCCACATGGATCACGCCCGTGGAAACTCGGTCGTCGGCGCTCGTGGGAACCAGGCAAACCAATAGAAGCAGCAGCACAGCCAGAGCCTGCCGCATGTTTATCTCCTCCAAGATGAACCCTACTCCAAACGGACCTCCCATGGACTCATATTATAGCAGGAATCGAGTGGCCCTACAACAGGATTTGAAGAACCTCATCTTCCGGCCTTGCGCCGGCCTTTCTGGCGTCCCTTAAGCAGGTTCTGGTGTGTTTTGCGGGGTTTCCGGCGTGCCTCGGGTGGTTGCCGGCGTGCGCCGCGGGTACCGACCAGCGGCTCCACGGGCGTCAGGTTCAGTTGCCGGCCGGGCACGTTCACCGCCGCGATGTGGACCCGCATCGACTGGCCCAGACGAACCGTACAGCCCGAGGTCCGTCCCATAACGCACTGGGCTTTCTGATTGTACTGCCAGTGGTCGGGTCCAAGGTCCTCCACGCGGATCAGTCCTTCGATCCCGAACTTCTGCGACTGCACGAAGACGCCGAAATTCGTCAGCCCGGTGACAACGCAGCTCAGCTCCTCGCCAATTCGCTTGCTGAGCATCTGGAGAATCAACACCGTGGTCAACTCCCTCTCTGCATCCTCCGCTCGCTGCTCGGTGAAGGTGAGCTGCCTGCCGATTTCACCCAGGTCTTGTCCGGCGGCGATCTGCGTCGCGACCTCGATGCGCCCTTCGAGGAAGAATTGGAGTTGCCTGTGCACCAACAGATCGGCGTAACGTCGGATAGGACTGGTGAAGTGACAGTAGTGCGTCGAGGCCAAGGCGTAGTGACCGATGCTCGTCGGCGCATACACGGCTCGCTCCAGGCTTCGGAGCACGATCAGATTCACCGCCAGCGCCCGTTCGCTGCCCTTGACGTAGTTCAGAACGCTTTGGATGTCCTGGCGGCCGGGGCT
>Ga0105100_10001936_pt1 | contig 12100 bp, 11 predicted proteins | sample PPLLak12cMay2015_2_FD_87033 | JGI IMG/M metagenome (GOLD analysis project Ga0105100, IMG submission 87033) | Freshwater sediment microbial communities from Prairie Pothole Lake near Jamestown, North Dakota, USA - PPLs Lake P8 Core (1) Depth... | ecosystem: Environmental > Aquatic > Freshwater >... | reverse complement strand
ATCTAAGCCCATATAAATTTGTATAAACGAAATAATTTGATTTTCGTTCATAGGTAGTATATTAACTTCTTGCCATTTGGGTGAACTAAAAAACTCATGAGTTCGACAGGATACAATAAATCTTGTACGAATAGCATCAGATAATGCTAAATCTCTGAGCGATGTCTCTCTGGATCTTCCTTTGTAATAAAAGCCTCCCCAGAATAAACTTTTTATTCACCGACTATCCTTGAGAAACAGACCCAATATCTGAAAGTACCTGACGTAATTTGACAATTCCACGGCTCTGAAGAACCTTTACGCTGTTTGTATTCTTACCTACAATTTTGGCCGTCTCTTTAAGAGACAGGCCTTCGAGAAAACGCAATATGATCACGTGACGTTGTTCATCGGTCAGATTATCGTTGATTGCAATCATGACAGCATCCAAAAGCGCCCGGTTTTCAACATCAATTTGTACTGAGTTATTCTCAGGCGCAATGTAGTCGACGATTTCAATGGGAGCAACGCGCTGATGATCCCGGGTTTGATCAATGAACAGATGGTAGGCAGTCTGATAAAGGTATGAGCGCAAATTCGTGCGCGGACCTTGCCCGGCTGCCAATTGATCTAAAAATCTTGCAAAGGCATCTCCAACAATTTGATCGGCTTGTATTGGATCTTGGCATAAGCGCAAAATGTAGTTGTAGATGACAGGCGCATATCGATCGAAGATCTTCGCCAATGCATCTTGGTCGAGACGCTTTGCGGCTTTCAGTAAGGCGGATGCGTCTGCCATCTTCAAAATTAATACGCACCATACGCCGTATACATGACGGTTATCTTGTGTAGAAGGTAACGATTGAAGTAAATATTTCTAGGCATAAATATGGCACCCCTGATAAATAAATGAGATTCATTACTATACTAACATAAATCTCGATCAATACATTAAGAGAATACAGCCTATAAAGATAAAATAACTCTCATTATTTTGGTCATTATATTTTATTAATCCTGCTGTTACCCACATTTGAAAGGGAACCTGTCTGAAACTCCGCCTCGAGATAAAAATCACCCCAGGCCCAATTGCAGGTATTCAGGCTGGGGCGGGCTGGAGCGACTTTCCAGCCAGTGACTTATAAGACGCATAAAGCCCATAAATGTTACAGGCTAATTAAAAAGCCTCTCGAAACCTATAGGATCGTTTTTGAACTATTTGGGTGTGGTAAACTCGCCGCATGAATTCGGCCACCGCTCTTGCCCATCCCAATATTGCCTTCATCAAATACTGGGGCAATCGCAATAACTCCTTACGCCTGCCAGCCAACGGTTCCATTTCAATGAACCTGGACGGTCTCTTTACACGCACGACGGTCACATTCTCCGCTTCTTTCAGGACCGACAGCCTGCGTATCGGTGAAAGGCCTGTCACCGGTCCTGGGCTGGAGCGCGTGAGCACTTTCCTCGATCTCGTGCGCCAGAGGGCAGGTATAAACGAACGTGCTGAAGTCGTCAGTGACAACAACTTCCCCTCCGGCGCAGGGATCGCTTCCTCGGCTGCTGCGTTCGCGGCGCTGGCTCTAGCGGCGACACAGGCCGCAAGTCTGGAATTGAATGAGTTGGAACTCTCTCGCCTGGCGCGACGCGGATCGGGCTCTGCCTGTCGCTCGGTTTCTAGCGGATTCGTCGAATGGCAGGCAGGCGAAACAGATGAAAATTCTTACGCCTTCCCCATTGCCCCGCCCGAGTACTGGGGTTTGGTGGATTGTGTGGCAATCGTCAGCGCCGGGCACAAGAAGACCGGCTCAACCGAAGGACACGCGCTGGCCGGAACCAGCCCCTTGCAGGCCGCGCGTGTGGCCGATGCCCCCCGGCGCCTTGACCTGTGCCGTAGCGCCATTTTGGCGCGCGATTTCGAGACCCTGGCTGCCGTTGTCGAGTTGGACTCCGACATGATGCACGCCGTGATGATGACCTCCAACCCGGCCTTGCACTACTGGCAGTCCGCCTCATTGACCGTAATGCATGCGGTACGAGAATGGCGGGCAAGCGGGATACCTGTCTGTTACACGGTGGATGCCGGGCCGAACATCCATGTCATTTGTCCGCGGGAGCAGGCCGAGGGCGTGGAAAGAAGCCTGCGCGAGCTGCCCGGCGTGCAGGATGTGCTGGTGGCCGGGGTCGGCGGGCCAGCCCGAATCGTCTCGTAAAGTTGTTCTGGATACGGATTCTGCGGAGAGAACGGATAAGTTCCGTCACTTCCGTGTTGTCCGGGTCCAAAAAATGTCTCTTAATTCCTTCTCATTTCTACCTTTTTGATTCAGGATATAATGAGCGCGCCGTTCAGGCGTGATAGATTTCGATTGGTATAGAAAGAACTATGAATATTACACTACTCTCTGCTTTGGTTTTTGTCGGTGTGTTCGCCGCGGTTGTGCTGATCCACGAGTTCGGACATTTTGTAGCTGCGCGTCTCTTGAAAGTGGACGTGGAGGAGTTCGGCATTGGGCTGCCGCCGCGCGCCCTCACGCTTTTCCGCTGGAAAGGCACCGACTTTACGCTCAACTGGTTGCCGCTGGGCGGATTTGTGCGCCCGAAAGGCGAAAATGACCCTAACATACCGGGCGGGTTGGCCGCTTCCAGCCCTTGGGTGCGTTTAGGTGTGCTCTTTGCCGGGCCAGTCATGAATCTGCTGGCCGGGGTGCTGGTCAACAGCATGTTGTTTGCGCAGGTGGGTGTCCCGGATATGAACCGCGTCATGCTTTACGAAATCAGCCCGGATTCTCCGGCTGAGCAGGCGGGTTTGCAGGCTGACGACATTATCCTGGCCATCGATGGTGAGCAGATCAATGGCGACGAGCAGTTCCGTTCCTTGATTCAGTCCCACATCGACCAATCCATGCTGATCACTGTGCAACGTGGTGATGAAACGCTCGACCTTACAGCTACACCGCTCAGCAGCCGCACAGCCGAGGAAGGTGCCCTTGGCATTCTGCCGGGGCCTCCCATGGTGCCGGCTAAATCCTTCATCCAGACCATCCCCTTTGGAGCCTCGTACACCTACAACCAGATTCGCCAGATCCTGTCGCTCCCGGCGATGATGATCCGTGGCAACCTCTCGCCGGAAGAAGGTCGCTTTATCGGTCTAAAGGGTATCTACGATCTGTTCGGACAGGCCGTCAGCCGCGATGTGGAAACCCGCGAGCAGGCGGCCACTACCCCGCCCGAAGCCGCTCCCATTGAGCCATCCAACTTCACGCTCCAAATCATCGCTTCCCTAACGCTCACCCTGGGTATCTTCAACCTGTTGCCCTTCCCGGCGCTGGATGGCGGGCGTATCATTTTTGTGCTGCCCGAACTCATTCTGCGGCGGCGCGTCCCGCCTGAATTCGAGAACCTGGTGCATGCGGTCGGTTTTGCCTTGTTGTTGCTCCTGATGTTTTATATCAACGCTATGGACTTTATCAACCCGGCCCAGTTTACTCTCCCCTAAATTATGATTGAAGACATCCTTCCTTTTCAGAAAGTATTGGATGTCTTGCTAGATGAAAGCAAGGACATCCTCTGGCGTTATTTGATCGAGTTTTCGGACATTGAACCTGCTTCGCTCACGTCATTGCTGGAGACCTGGCCGCGCATCGAACCTGGCAGGAAGCTGCTCCTGCTCGATCAGCTGAATGCCCTGGTGAACGAGGATACCCTCGTTTCCTTCGACGACGTGGGCCGCGCCCTGCTGAGGGATAGCGATCCCCAGGTGCGTATCCGTGCCATACGCCTGCTGGTTGAATGTGAAGATGTGCGCCTTGTCCCTATTTACATCGATATGCTTACCAAGGACAGCGATGTTTCCGTGCGCGCCGAAGCCGCTTCTACACTAGGTATTTTTGTGCAACTGGGCGAGTTTGACGACATCCCCGATGAAGTTCATCACCAGATAGAGGATGTTTTACTAAAAGTACTCAATGGCGAGGATGAGCCGGCCGTCCGGCGTCGCGCTTTGGAGGCGTTGGGATTCTCATCGCGTGATGAAGTGCCTATATTGATCGAATCCTCCTTCAAGCGCCAGGACCCTGATTGGCAGGCGAGCGCCTTGTTTGCGATGGGCCGCTCCAGTGACGAGCGCTGGGCAGAACAGGTGCTGCGTATGATCGTGTCGGAAGACCGGCGTATTCGCCTGGCGGCCGTGCAGGCTTCCGGCGAATTGGGTTTGAAACTGGCTCGTCCGCTTTTGCTGCACTTACTGGAGGAAGAGTTCGATGATGTCATCGCTGGCGCGGCCATCTGGTCGCTTTCGCAGATTGGCGGCGAAGATGTACGCATCTATTTGCAAAATCTGCTCGATAACTTAGAAGATGACGACCAGGCTGCCTTCCTGGAAGAAGCTTTGGACAACCTGGCCTTCACGGAAGACATGGCCAGCTTTGACATGCTGGCATTAGACGCAGACGAATTTGACGAAATGGATTTGGAAGAGTAACCACTTGTGGGGTAAAATGCGCCGTTTTGCATTCATCATTATGATGACCGTTCTTCTCCTGGGTCTGCCTCAGCAGGCTCGGGCGCAGTCAGGAATCGAGGTGACAGATGTTGGGGTGTTCGACGATTTCGGTCAGCATGTCACCTTTCAGGCTCGCATCCAATCCTCGATCCAGATCGTAAGCGCAACACTTGTTTTCAAAGATAACTTCGATGAAATTGCGCGCCGGTTCCCGCTTGAAGTGGGTGCGGACGGGGTGGTGACCTACCGGTATGACGTGGTGCAAAACGTATTGAGGCCATTTGTAACGATCACGTTCTGGTTCGATGTCACGCTGCTGGATGGCCAGACCGTGAGAAGCCCGAACTATCACGTGCAATATTTGGATGACCGTTTCGTCTGGCAGCAGCAAACGGACGATATGCTGCGCGTACACTGGTATGAAGGCGATGAGGTTTTTGGGGATGCCTTGCTGGATGTGGCACGCCGCAGCCTGAATGCAGTCAATACGTTCATCCCTGCCCCTGCAGCTGCTCCCGTGGATGTGTACGTGTACGCGTCTGCTGCTGATTTGCAGAATGCTCTTTTCCTGGGCGGCGAAGAGTGGCAGGGCGGGCATGCCAATCCCAAGTTGGGCGTGGTGATGGTAGCGATCACACCCGGACCCGGCCAGAGCATCGAGATGGAGACGTTGATCCCGCATGAGCTTGCGCACGTGATGCTTTATCGTGGGGTGGGGGACGGGTATGCTGCACTACCGGTCTGGTTGAGCGAAGGCATCGCTTCGCTGGTGGAACTGTATCCTAACCCAGATTATGCGCAGGCGCTAACGCTCGCCAGCCAAAACAGTTCTTTGTTATCCATAGCGGATTTATGTGATTCGTTCCCGCCGGACGCTTCGCGGGCTTATCTGGCTTATGCCGAATCCCAGTCCTTTGTCCGTTTTCTGCGCGATACGTACGGGACCCCGGCCCTGTTTTCGCTGACCTCAGCCTATGCCGATGGCCTGAACTGTGACCAGGGTGTGGTGCGCACACTGGGTACTTCGCTAGCAAATTTGGACGCCCGTTGGCGCGAAGCGGAGTTGGGTGCAAATGTGTTGGGCGTCTTTTTGCGCAATATGTTTCCCTATCTGGCCTTGTTTGGATTGTTACTTTTGATCCCGGTGATTGGATTTTTGCAAAGGAGGCCTGAAGATGACGGAACAAGCTGAAATCCTCCGCGCACATGTCTGGGTGCAGGGGCGTGTCCAGGCCGTTGGTTTCCGCGCATTTGTACAACAGGTTGCCCTGCAAATTGGTGTGACTGGCTGGGTTCGCAATGTTGGTTATGACACGGTCGAAACAGTGGCTGAGGGAACCAAAGAACAGATTGAAGGGTTTTTGCGCATGGTGAAGCACGGCCCGATGAACTCGCGAGTTGACGAATCTCGCGAAGAATGGGAGCAGGTTACAGGAGAATTTGGATCATTTCGAGTGAAAGCTAGCATGTAGAAACACCCGTGGGAGGAGGAAACATGTTGATCGATACTTTGGTGGAAAATCCGGGGTTGGTAGCCGTGTTGTGGGGAATTCTGAGCCTCTTTGATTTTGTGGCAACCATGCTGTATTCGAAAGCCTATCACGAATTCTTAAGCGCCAAATTTACCTATGAAGGCGGCATGGAAATGAATCCCGCTTTTGAGAAAGATGTCCAGCAATTAAGCTGGTTCAGTCCTCGCTATATTATTTCCATGTTGAGCGTAGCCATCCTCATTATTTTGGCTGGTGTGTGGTTCCCCACTCCATGGTTTGAAACATTGGCCGGGGCGGCGTTGCTGCTGGTGCTCATCACAGATTTGCGCCATATCGAGAATCTCAGTATGGTTTGGTTCCTGAAATCTGATCCAGAAGGTTTCAAAGGCAGGATCGAGCAGAGCTACAAGTTGTCGCAGAGGCGTGTCGCTGTCGGAGTCTTCAACATCGGTGTGCTTTACCTGGTTGTCTGCTTGCTGACGCAGCGCGTGTTCTTCCTCGGCGGTGGGGCCATTTGCATGCTCTATGCGCTCAGGCATTTTTTGCTATCCAACCGGCAACTTCCCAAGCCAACATCCGTAGGTTAATAAAGATTTGCTGCAACCATCGAACAAGGAGAGATCATCGATGCCGAAAACAGTTGACTCCTATCGCTTTGTTAGCGGCATAATCCGTCGTATGATCGAAACCTGGATCAAGATGGAAGAGCCGCGCCCTATCCCCTGGACGCCACTCTCCAAGCCTTTATCCGAATGTAAAGTGGCGATAATCAGTTCGGGCGGGATTGCAATGAAAGACGACAAACCTTTCGACCAGGATGGCGAGCGCCAGAACCCCTGGTGGGGCGACCCCTCGTTTCGGACTATCCCCAAAACTGCTACCGAAAAAGACCTGGAAATCTACCACCTGCACATTAAACCCGATTATGCACGCCAGGACATTAATTGTCTCTTGCCGACCCGCCGTTTGGAAGAACTAGCAAAAACTGGCGAGATTGGCAGTGTGGCCGAAACGCATTACTCGATCATGGGATATTTGCTTCAACCGGATGAGATGCTGGAGAGGAGCGTCCCGGCCATCATCCGGCAACTGAAAGACGAGCATGTGGACGTGATCATCCTCGTCCCCAGCTGACCGATCTGCTGCTGGTCCGTTGGATTGGCGCAACGCGAAATCGAAGCGGCCGGCTTAACAACGATCTGTCTATCGAATATCCCCGACCTGACCGCCTCAGTTGGCGCGCCGCGCGTGGCTGCCATCGAGCATCCCTTTGGACAGAATGTTGGCTGTGCGGGTGATTGCGATACTCAACTGGCTGTGTTACGGGCAACGCTGAAAGCTTTGGAAGAGATTCAGATCCCCGGAGAAATTGTCCATCTGCCCTTTGAATGGCCGGAATCGGCCGAATTTGGTCATCCCGAGCCACCACCCCCGATTGTTGATTATCTTTTGAAACACCCATTCCAAGTCATGAAACTCATCAGGCGGCAAATCCCTGATGTGTGATCGGCTGTAGATATCGAAAGCGCTACAGCTTCTTTGACATATTGATGTTTGTAATTTCATAACCAAGCTGATCGTACAAAGCCCGAGCAGCAAGGTTATGCCCAAAAACGTGCAACGAGATCGTATCCAATCTCAGTTTTCTAACCTCGACCTCCAAGGCTAACATCGCCTGTTTTCCGTATCCCTTGCGCTGGTAGGCATCAAAAATTTGCAACTCATAAATAAATGCGTATGGGTGGGGGGTATCTACTATCACGCTGAACCAGAGCATTCCAACAGTCACATCCTCATCCGTGGCAACAATGTTGTAAAGATACTGTCGCAGAGAGTTAACCCCCTCGGGTAAAAGTTTTTCATATTCTTTACGCGAGCGTTCGAGCGCTTCATCCGGAGACCAATTTCCTGCCCTGATTTTATCGTCCGCATACGCAGGGATTGTCTCTTCAAGATAGGCTTGCAAGTCAGTTTCTTGCATGGGGGAAAGATGCACCATTAAATATTCCTTTCCAGGAAACTTATGAAAAGCCCAGGCCTCGCTCCTTAAGCGAAACCCATCTCCCCTGCCCGATGACCAGGTGATCGAGCACCTCCACGTCCAGCAGCTTGCCAGCCTGGACGATAGCTCGCGTGACAGCCACATCATCCGGGCTGGGAGTTGGGTCGCCGCTGGGGTGATTGTGGACAACGATGACGGCCGTCGAGCCACGCCGTACTGCGGCCTTGAAAACCTCCCCTACTCGCACCTGGGATGAGTTGACCGAGCCTCTGTACACTTCCACAATGTCCAAAACATGATTACGCGTATCGAGCAACAGCACGCGTAGGTGTTCCTGCTCCAGCGCGGACATTTCGTATTGCACCAGCGCCGCCGCGTCCGCCGGGGAGTTGATGGTCGGGCGCGCTTCGGGGGATTCGAGCGTCAGCCGCCGGCCCAGTTCGATCGCGGCTTTGATCTGGGCAGCCTTGGCTTCGCCCAGCCCGTGCTCGTTGAGCAGTTCGTCGAACGGTGCGCGGTGGATGCCAGTCAGCCCGCCGAATTTGTTCAGCAGGCGTTGCCCCACTTGCACAGCGTTCTCTCCCTGCACGCCGACGCGCAACAGGATGGCCAGCAATTCCGCATTACTAAGTGCCTGCGGCCCAAGCGCGGAAAGCCGTTCGCGCGGGCGGTCTGACTCGTGCAGGTCGGTGATGCGGTAGATGGGGCGGAGGGTGGGTTCGGGCATTTGGTTTCCTCACATGTAGGGATGCTCAATTTTACAACCAAATTTCATTTGCGTTTGCTTGACATCCCTCCCTGCCTCAAGTAGAATAGCCTTCGCCCATCACCTGGGCCTGTAGCGCAGCTGGGAGCGCGCCTCAATCGCACTGAGGAGGTCAGGGGTTCGAATCCCCTCAGGTCCACCAGATTGACGATTGTCGGTGGCAGTCCAAATCGTAAATCTGAAATCAACCATCGAAAGTTCGAACGGGCCCATAGCGCAGTTGGGAGCGCGCCTCAATGGCATTGAGGAGGTCGAGGGTTCGAATCCCTCTGGGTCCACTGTAAGAAACGGACGGCTTGCGCCGTCTGTTTTGCAAGTGTATAATGAAACAAAAGTCAAGACAGGAGTAGTAGGTCATCCCGTCAGCGAGAAGGGAGAGCGAGGTGGAAGCCCTTCAACGGCATCAAGCGGGAATGCCATCATCCCCTGACGGGGACTAGAGACCGAACTCGCCTGTTATCTCGTAAGAGGACTGCGTTGGTGAATGGAATAGTAGTCAACGCCGGGACAGCCCGTTATAGCATAAAGAGTGGTCTAACATGTCTCACAAGTCCAACAGGTCCGACCTATAAGACTTGTGAGACCGAAAGACTCGTTAGACAATCCGGGTGGTACCGCGGAGTGACCCTTCGTCCCTGAGTGGATGAAGGGATTTTTTATTAACAGATGTCATTGCGAGCCCCGCTAGTCGAGTAGTGCGAAGCACATATCGAGACCAAGGGGCATGGCAATCTCATGTTCACAAGTTACTTGAGATTGCAGCGTCGCTACGCTCCTCGCAATGACACAAGATGGCAAAAGGAGGCCGAAATGAAAGCGAATATCCGCATTAATTATGTCTTCTGGAAAGAAGGGCCTCTTCTTCCGGGCCTTCTCGATTGGAAATAAGCTATACACAAAGGACACTAAGGGCACTACGCCTGTGTTAGAAATACAGAATAGACTGGATACACAAGGAAGTAACGTGGCTGACAAATCTTATAACCATGCAAAAATAGAAAAGAAATGGCAGGAAAAATGGGAAGCCGACCAGTTGTATCGCTCCGTGATTGACGAGAGCAAGCCCAAGTTCTACGCGCTGACCATGCTGCCGTACCCCTCCGGTGACCTGCACATCGGTCACTGGTATGCGATGACACCCTCGGACGCGCGCGCCCGCTTTATGCGTATGAACGGTTACAACGTGCTCTTCCCGATGGGCTTTGACGCCTTCGGTCTGCCTGCCGAGAACGCAGCCGTCAAGCGCGGCATCCACCCCAAAGAGTGGACCTACCGGAACATCGACCGGATGCGCGCACAGTTACGCAGCATGGGCGCCATGTTCGACTGGGAGCGCGAGGCGGTATCCGCCGACCCTGAATACTATCGTTGGAGCGAGTGGTTCTTCATCCAGCTATACAAGCACGGCATGGCCTATCGTAAGATGTCGCCCGTGGACTGGTGCCCGAACTGCAACACTACCCTGGCGCGCGAACAGGTCTGGGGCGAAGACCGTCACTGCGAGCGCTGTGGCACGCCTGTCATCAAAAAAGACCTGGACCAGTGGTTCTTCACTACCACCCAATATGCTGACGAGTTGCTGGACTTCTCTCCCATCGATTGGCCTGAACGGGTCAAAACCTTGCAAACCAACTGGATCGGCCGCAGCGAAGGCGCTTCCGTCATCTTCAAAACGGAAGTAGGCAACCACGATATAGAAATATTTACTACTCGGCCCGATACGCTGTGGGGCGCGACCTTCATGGTCTTCTCTCCCGAGCACCCGCTGGTGGACGTGGTCACCTCATCCGACAAAAAGGCCGAAGTGGAAGCTTACAAAGCGCAGGCTGCCCGCCAGACAGACATCGAGCGCGAAGCCACTGACAAAGAGAAAACCGGTGTGTTCACCGGCGGTTATGCTGTCAACCCGGTCAACAACGAGCGCATCCCGATCTGGATCGCTGACTATGTGCTGATGTCCTATGGCACGGGCGCGATCATGGCCGTGCCGGCGCACGACGAGCGCGACTTTGAGTTCGCCCGGAAGTTTGAGCTGCCCATTATCCCGGTCATACAGCCCGAGGGCGAGTCCGACCCTTCGGCAGGCTCAGGGCGGCGCCCGGATGGGGCTGAAATGGAGGTCGCTTATATCGGCCCCGGCCAGATGATCAACTCCGGTCCGTTGAACGGGACTCCAGTCAACGATGAAAAGGGACGCAAGAACCCGTCCATCCATGCCGCTATCAACTGGCTGGAAGAACGAGGCGTTGGCAAGGAAGCGGTCAACTACCGCCTGCGCGACTGGCTGATCAGCCGCCAGCGCTACTGGGGCGCGCCCATCCCGATGATCTACTGCATGGAGCACGGCTGGAACCCGGTGCCGGATGACCAGTTGCCGGTGCTGCTGCCCGATGATGTGGAGTGGAAGCCGACCGGCGAAAGCCCGCTGAAATTACACCCGACCTGGAAGAATGCGCCCTGCCCGGTGTGCGGCCAGCCTGCTACGCGCGAGACCGATACGATGGACACTTTCATGTGCTCGTCTTGGTACCACCTGCGCTACTTGAGCCCCGATTATCACGATGGCCCGTTCGACGAGGCCGAGTATAACTACTGGATGCCGGTCGACATCTACACCGGCGGTATCGAGCACGCCACCATGCACCTGATCTACACGCGCTTCTTCCATAAGGCGCTGCGTGACATGGGCATCACCGAAGGCCCCGAGCCGATGGCGCAACTGCGCAACCAGGGTATGGTGCTGGGCGAAGACCACGAGAAGATGTCCAAAAGCCGCGGCAACGTCATCGCGCCGGACGAACTGGTGCGGTTGTATGGCGCCGACACAGTACGCGCCTATCTGATGTTCTTCGCAAGATGGGACATGGGCGGCCCCTGGAACTCACAGGGCATCGAGGGATCAGTGCGCTGGATTCGCCGCATTTGGACGCTGTTCACGGATCCTTCTACACCCGGAACTGCTACTGATGAAACCAAGCGGACTCTGCGCCGAAAAGTCCACCAAACCTTGAAATCCGTCACGCGTGACTTCGAGCAATTCGAGTTCAACACCATCATCTCCTCGTTGATGGAACTGATGAACGAGATGTACAAGGCGCGCGAAGCCGGAGCCGCCGGTTCCAAAGAATGGGAAGAAGCCAAGGATATTTACCTGTGCATGATGGCCCCGGTCACGCCGCACATCGCCGAAGAACTGTGGACCGAGCACCTGGACAAGCCTTACTCCATCCACCAGCAGCCCTGGCCGCAAGTGGCCGAGGCTGCCAACCACGAAGACAGCACCAAAATTCACGTGACGGCCAACGACAACATAAGAGGCAAAGCGACAGATCCCGCTTAGGACAACGAAGAAAAAAACT
>Ga0105100_10001934_pt1 | contig 12108 bp, 12 predicted proteins | sample PPLLak12cMay2015_2_FD_87033 | JGI IMG/M metagenome (GOLD analysis project Ga0105100, IMG submission 87033) | Freshwater sediment microbial communities from Prairie Pothole Lake near Jamestown, North Dakota, USA - PPLs Lake P8 Core (1) Depth... | ecosystem: Environmental > Aquatic > Freshwater >... | reverse complement strand
ACACGTTTATGGGTATGAACTGATGACCCCGCAGGAGCGCACCGAGTACCAAAACCGCATGCGCGCGACGAAAACCGAGCAGGAACGCGAAGCCTTGCGCCTTGAGCACCACAAGCAAATGCAGGAGCGCGCCAAGGCCCAGGGCAAAACCTTGCCCGACGCGTCGCCAGTGGATCGCGGACCCGGCACGGGATACGGGGGCGGCATGGGGTCCGGAGGCGGGTCGGGTGGCGGGTCGGGTGGCGGGTCGGGTGGCGGGTCGGGCGGCGGTCGCTGATCAGCGGGTCGCAAGGCCTATTCAGACTGCAGCAGTGGGCTCGCTGAAGTACAGCGTGGCGGCGAAGCGATGGCCTCTGTCTGCGCGCGGCAGCCCATCGCCCAGTTCGAGTCGGGCATGGGACAGGGCGGCGATGCGGGCGACGATCGACAGGCCCAGTCCGCAACCCTCATCCTCGACCTCGCCACGCACGAAGCGTGCGCTCAGCTGCGCGCGCAGGGCGGGCGCCACACCCGGACCATCGTCCGCGACGGTGATTGCACAGCCCGCCGTATCATGCGCGAGGCTCACCCGTATCTGTGCGCCTTCGCCCGCATAGCGCAGGGCATTGTCAACCAGGTTGCGCAGCGCAATCTGCAGCCAGGCGGCGCTTACCGCGACTGCGCATCCCGGGCTTACGTCGACGGTCAGGGATTGCTTCTGCAGCTGTGCCTGCGGCAATGAGCCGGCACAGACATCAGCGATGATTTCAGCCGGATCCAGCGGCAGTTGTCGGGTCTGATTGGCAGGATCGACACGCGCCAGCGTCAGCAATTGCTCGACCAGATGCGTCATGCGGTCGACTCCCGCCATCACCTGCATCAGCGCATGCTGGCGCCCCTCGGCTGCTTGCGCACGCAGCGCCACCTGCGCCTGCACCTTCAAGGCGGCCAACGGCGTACGCAGTTCGTGCGCGGCATCTGCCGTGAAGCGGCGTTCATGGTCGAACGCCTCGTTGACGCGCCGGACCAGGGCATTGAGGGCATTGCGCAAGGGTGCGATTTCGTTCGGCAGCGCATCCGTTTCGTCGAGGGGCGCCAGCGCCTGCGCGTCCAATTCGCCGACCTGTCGAACCACCCCGTCGACGGGTCGCAGCGTGCGGCCGACGACCCACCAGACGGCCAGCGCCATCAGCGGCAACGCCAGCACGGCCGGCAGCAGCAGTGACAGCCCGATTTCGCGCGCCAGTTTTTCGCGGGAGGCATGGGCCTGCCCGACCACGACCCGGTATTCCGCATCAGGATCCTGCACGGCATAGAATCGCCAGCGCTTGCCCTGGTGGGGGTGTTCGCTGAAGCCCAGGGTTCTGTCCGTTCCCAGTGCGGCATGCCCGGGGGACGTCACCAGGCGTTGCGTTTCACCCTCATCGGTGTGCCAGATCTCGAAGGCGAGGGGAACCGGGTGGCGTTGGGCGTTCTCATGCAGTTCTTTGACGAAATGGTCGACTTCTCCGCCTGCCACCATGGCCAGCAAGGTCTCCGCCACCTGCTTCAGTTGATTGTCGAGGAGTTCGTCGGCCTCGCGGTGCGCCCGCTGGTAGACCACCAGGCTGGTCAGCAGCCAGATGACCGCCACTGAACTGGTCAGCAGCCACACCAGCCTGCGGCGCAACGAGTAGGAGCGCGTTACGGTCATGCCGGGGAAGCGGTGGCCGATGCCATGTAGCCGACGCCGCGCACCGTGCGGATCAGGTCGTTGCCGAGCTTGCGCCGCAGGTAATGGATGTGGACTTCGAGCGCGTTGCTCTCGATCGCATCGTTCCAGCTGTAGAGCTGCTCTTCCAGTGTGCGCCGGGTCAGCACGCGCTCGGCGTTCTGCAGCAGCAGGTGCAGCAGGTCGAATTCACGCGGAGTGAGTTCAACCGGCTGGCCGGATCGCGTTACCGTGCGGGCCGCCGGGTTGAGCTCGATCTCGCCCACCGTGATGACCGGATCCGGGCGACCGTGGGCGCGCCGCACCAGCGCGCGCAAGCGGGCGGCGATCTCGTCGAGGTCGAAGGGCTTCAATACATAGTCATCGGCGCCCAGATCGAGTCCGCGCACCTTGTCTTCCAGTTGATCGCGCGCGGTGAGGATCAGCACCGGCGTCGCGTCATGGCGCCCGCGCAGCCATTGCAGAACCGACAAGCCGTCACGCTTCGGCAATCCCAGGTCGAGCACCACGGCGGCAAACGATTCGGTCGTCAGCGCAGCCACCGCCGCATCGCCGTCGCGCAGCCAGTCGACGGCATAGCCGGCCTGTATCAATCCGGCCTGCAGACCGTCGCCCAGCAGGCGGTCATCTTCAACCAACAGTATGCGCATGGCTTCGCTTCATCTATTTCGGAATCCTGACCGAATCGTCATCGAACCGGCCCTGTTCGGCCTTTTGATGGCAGGCCGCGCAGTTGGCTGCGGATCCTACCGACTTGCGCGACCAGGTTGCAGGCTGTACTTCGTCGTGCTTGTGCGTGAACCAGCGGGTTTCGGTGAGCCGCAACGGTGCGTCTTTCGCGCCCATGCTCTGCATCACCCTGCGCCCCATCTGGCTGGTGCCGGAATCAGCGGCATTGGCCTCCAGGAATTTCAGGATATCAGCCTGGGTGGCCGGATCAAGGCTGGCGTTCTCGCCGAAATGCTGGTCGAGGCCACCCATCAGGCGTCGCCACGATGCCCGCGGCAGAAAGGCCGGCGCATAGGCGATATGGCAACTCGAACATTCCTGCTGCCAGTTCTTGTTCTTCAGCTGCGGCAGCACGTAGTCACCGCCGTCGCCGTGCGCCTGACCCGACGGCAGCGAAAAGGCCAGCACGCTGACCATGCTGACTGTCGTCAATACACTGATACCCCGAAGAAAATAATTCATGATGTGCTCCTTACTTGACCTGGCTCAGCCAGAAGATGAAATCGCCCTTTTCCTGTGCGCTGCATTCGCGCTGCAGGACATCCTGGCAATTGCGCCGAAACCATTTCTCGACCTTGGCGGCATCGGTGAAACGGCCCCGATTCGCCACCGGCGCCAGCGGCTCGATGCGCTTGCCGACGCGGGTATTTCCGGGCTGTTTCGGGCTGTCGGTGTGACAGCTGGCACAACTGACCGGCTGGGCGTCGCGTCCAGGGTGGTCGGTGCGGTATAGCGCTGCGCCGCGATCAGCCGACAAGGCCGACACCGGAATGCCTGCTTCCTGCGCGTAGCGCGCCATCAGGCTGGCGGGCGTTTCGGCAGCCAGCGCGACGGCGGACGTCATGCCCAGCATCGCCAGGCCGCCGAGGAAGAAGCGCTCAATCATGCTGCACCCCGCTTTCAGCGTGGTGATACTGCTTGCCGGTGAGCATGCTCTGCGCCACCCGTTCGCCGCGCAGCTGGTGAAACACCAGCGCTGCCATGTGCAGGCCGATGAAGCCGAGCATCAGGACGAAACCGGCTTCATGCGGTTCGCCCAGCACATCCTCCAGCCAGCTCGCGTTGCCGAGCCAGCCGGCGAGGGGGCCGGTCTGGAACTCGCTGGCGGCGAGTCCCAGCCCGGTAGCGACCATCAGCGCCATCACGCCGTAGGCAAACAGGTAGGCCAGACTGGCAATGGGGTCGTGGCCGAAACGGCGGGCATCCGGCAGGCGCAAATTCCTGAGGCTGGATTTCCAGACAGCGGGGTGCCACAGGTCGCGCCAGCGTGCGCTGGCCGGTCCCACAAGCCCCCACAGGATGCGGGTCAGCAAGCCAGCCGACAGGACATAGCCGCTCAGAATGTGCAGGTTCCACAGGGTCTTTTCGTAAGGGCCGTGCTCGAACCAGTCGGCCAGTTGGCTGGTGACGATGAGCGCGATGATGGCCACCCCGATCGTGGCGTGCAGCAGCCTCAGCAAGGGGTCGTACACCCGGCGGGCCTGGGGATTTGATTGCGACATGGTGGTCTCCTTTCGACTTGCGATGAGACCACTTTAATAAGGTTGTCTTAGCGCAACCTTAAGATTCCGTCATGGCGTGGGCTGCATGACCTGGTGTTGCAACAGGCCGTCGCGCGCCCGCGTTGCAGCTTCCTGATAGGCGGCGATGGCGCGTGCCACCATGGGGTCGGGCTGGCGGATCGGCGCCACGATTTCCATCTGTGCGTTCAGCCGCCAGTCCTCGATTTTGCGGCCGGGACGCAGAATCACCAGCTGGTCGGGGGTCAGGTAGCCGAGCATCTGATAGGTGCCGATGAAAGCGCGCCCGGCATCGGGATAGGCGCGCAGCACACTGCGGCCCATGAATTGCGTATGCTCGGGCAGGCCCAGCAGGTCGAGAATGGTGGGTACCAGGTCGATCTGGCTGGCGAGCCGGGCGTCGGTGTGCGGCTTCAAATGTGCGGGGGAATAGAGGATTGCGGGGATATGGTAGTTCTCCGGCGGCAGGCTGGTGCGGCCCTTGCTCGATGCGCAATGATCGGCCACCACGACGAACAGCGTGTCCTTGAACCAGGGCTTGCTGCGCGCCATTTCGATGAAGCGCCCGAGCGCGTAATCGGAATATTTCACTGCACCCTGACGGCTGCGATGGCGGTCGATGCGGCCATCGGGAAAGGTGAACGGCGTGTGGTTGGAGGTCGTCATCAGGTGCATCAGGAAGGGCTTGCCGCTGGCGGCATCGCGATCCATTTGCTCGAGCGCATAGTCGTACAAATACTCGTCGGCCAGCCCCCAGATGTTGCCGAATCCGCGATGCCGCTGCGGGAACTGGCTGCGGTCGATGGTCTGGTAATGGTTGTTGCCGAAATAGACGTCCATGTTGTCGAAGCGCGCATAGCCGCCGTACATGAAGCGATTGACGTAGCCATGATCGGCCAGCACGGCGCCCAGCGTTTCCAGGTTGTCATTGTTCTTGCGCCACATCATCGAATGGCCGGGAAGCGGCGGAATGGCCAGCGACGTGGCCTCCAGGCCGCGCACCGTGCGGTTGCCGGTTGCACGCAGGTTGGAAAGGAACAGGCCCTGGGTCGCCAGCCGGTCGAGATGCGGTGTGAGGTTCTGGGTGTCGCCGCCATAGGCCATGTAGCTGGCGGACAGGCTTTCCAGGGTGACGATGACGACATTCCTGGGCGCGGTCGCGGAGACGATGCGCGGCAGGGACACGGCATGCCAAGGCGGAAGCTGCGGCAGCGTCGCATAAAACTCGAAATAATCGATTTCGTTGTTTCTGAACGCGTAGCCGAAGCTGTATAGGCCGTTGGACGAGAGTTCCAGCTGGTATTCGTTGGCGCCGTGGCGCGCGTCCATCGACCACATCCAGGACAGGCCGATGGCGATTGCCACACTCGCCAGCCACACCGCAACGCGGTTGCGGCGCGGTGCGGCAGGGGTCGCCGCGCGCACCAGCCAGTTGCGGCTGGCCCACACCACTGCCAGGGTGACGGCGGCGAGCATGCTCAACAGGGTGCCGACCGGGAAGCTCTCGCGGATATTGCCGATGACTTCGTTGGTGTAGATCAGATAGTCGACGGCGATGAAGTTGAAGCGAACGCCGAATTCGTCCCAGAAAAACCATTCCGCCATCACGCCGAAGCCGACGGCATAGAAGCCGATTGCCGCGGTCGCCAGAATCAGCCCGCGCCGGATGCGGCCGGCCCCGGTCAGTTTGCGCGTGCCGAGGACGCTTTCAAGCAGCAGCACGGCAGGGACGATCATTGCGAGCGTGACGAGATCGAAAGCCAAACCGACGCCCAGCACGGCGGCAGCCGAGGGCAGGTCGAATTGAGCTGCGTGCCACGTCTGTCCCATCAACACCAGGCGCAGGCCGGTGTGCAGAAGCAGGAATATGGCAGCCATCCAGGCTGAGAGGGGATACGTCGCGGCAAGCGCGGCTATTGAACGAATGCGCGGACGCCAAGTGTAGAACATGAGCTTCCCTATATGACTGCCGACACCATCGCAGTCCGAGCTTAAGACAAGCTTAAGAATTGACCAGCACAATGATTGCTGGTCAGTTTGCAAGCCCTGATAAGCAAATTTTAATTCTACGCGTGTTTCATATAAGACTGAGCGAACGGAAATCCACCCGCAAACTCACGCCAGACCGGATCAAAAGGCAGGTTGCTAGCCTGCAAGTCGGTGAGCGGATCAATCCCGCTCAGGGCGCGGCTGGAGGCGTAGCGGGTGCTGCCTGTGCCGGGATCGGGGCGGCGGTGATTGCTGCCGGACTCATGCGTCGCGCCTCTTCCTGCATCGCGGTGATCTGCTCGGGCTTCAGTTGCCAAACCAGGCTGTCGCGTGCCTTGGCGGCCGCATCCACACCCTGTGCCGCCGCAAGGTTGAACCACAGGTAGGCGCGCGGCTTGTCGACCGGTGTGCCGGTACCATAGCGGTAAAGTTCGCCCAGGCTGTATTGCGCCTTGGCATACCCACGCCGGGCAGGCTTTTCGATCCAGTTGAAGGCCGCGTGGTAATCCTGCACCACCCCGCGCCCCTTCAACAGCATCAGGCCGTAGTGATATTGCGCTTCTGCGAGGCCCTGCTTGGCGGCCAGTTCAAGCCACCTGGCGGCTTCCCTGTCGTTCTGGATCACGCCGTCGCCTTCGGCATAGCGCAAGCCGAGTCGCAATTGGGCTTCGGCATCGCCCTGCGCCGCCCGGGCATGGGGCAGTTGTTCAGGCGCTTGCTGAGCAGACAGACCCGAATGCGGATCCAGTGCGAGCCAGGCGGTCACACCGACCATTGCAGCGACCCCGGTCAGCAAAAGCAGGGGCTTGATTGGGCTGAATACAAAGAAGCGATGGTGGCATTCGCGACAGCGCAGCGGCGTGCTCCACAACATGTGGCGTATGCCATCGTACGCATGCAGCGAAGTCCTGCGGGTCCGGCCGCTTCCGCAATGAGGACAGACCGGCGCCATGTCAGGCCTCAGCGCGGCTGCGCGACCATGAAACCGACAGCGGACTTGCCGCAGGCTAGCAGTGAGGTCGCTGTGGACATGAGCAGGTAGAAGACGTTTCCCATCTTGGATTTATGGACGGAGCGTGGTTTACAGCTTGCCACCCGCTTCAACGACCAGATAGCCCACGGCATTGGCCAGATCGGCATCCGGCAGGTCGGCATTGCCACCCTTGGCCGGCATGCCACGAATGCCCTTGAGCGCATGGTCGTACAGCATCGGGTAGCCCTGGCTCAAGCGGGCAGACCACGCCGCCTTGTCGCCTGCCTTGGGCGCGCCCGCCACGCCGGTCGAGTGACACGCGGCACAGTGGGTTTCGTAAACCAGCTTGCCCTTGGCCGGATCAGGCTTGGCAGCCGATGCAGCTTCAGCTGCCGCGGGCGGCGTTGCAGCTGCGGCGGGCGCCGCTTCCGGTGCCTTGAAGCTGGCGCCGGCTGAGTTCGCCATGTAGGCGACAGCGCGGGCGACTTCCACATCGGACAAATCGCCATCACCGCCGCGCGCCGGCATCTGGCGGATGCCTTCGATCGCGTGCTTGGTGAGGGTGTCGAAGCCTCGTTTGATTCGCGGACACCAGTCGCCCTTGTTGTCGAACTTCGGTGCGCCCAGGGCGCCTGCAGCGTGACACGAGGTGCAGACCGCGTCATAGACTTCCTGGCCGGATTTTTCCACCTTGGGCGCGTTGGCATCGACTGCGGCCAACTGGGCAAACGGCTTGATGCGTGCAAGCGTCGCCTTTTGCGCGGCCTCGCTGGAGACGTCCGGCGTGTGACTGTCCTGGATGCTCAGCACAAGTTGGACGACCAGGAAGATTGCCAGCAGGGGGGCAAGCAGCCCGGCGACAACGGAAATAATGACTTCCTGCGGGGTGGCTTGGGTCATCTTGGCGTTCGAATCGGCCATGAGAAATGTTCCTTGGGGGAAGGGATCAAAACCACGGATTATAAGGAAAGCGCCCCTTGCAGGAAAGGGCGGCGCGCCCGCGGCGGATAGACGACACGCGGCAAACCGGCTATGCTTCGCCGTCCGAAAGAGTCGATCAGACTCCAGGCGCCCGTAGCTCAGCTGGATAGAGTACTGCCCTCCGAAGGCAGGGGTCGTGCGTTCGAATCGCGCCGGGCGCGCCAGGTTTCAGTTCACAGTCAGCTTCAGCCCCTTGTTCCGCCAGGGTTTATTCTCAGCATGACGGGTTTACACTTGGGGCCGAGTTCATTTTGAGTGTTCCATTCATGGCCCTGCCCACCCCTACCGACATCAAGCTCCATCAGGCTTCACACAAGCTGGAAATCGCCTTTACCGACGGTTCGCGTTTCGAGTTGCCGTTCGAGTTCTTGCGTGTGTATTCGCCCTCTGCCGAAGTACGCGGACACGGCCCAGGCCAGGAAGTGCTGCAGGTCGGCAAGCGCGAGGTGCTGATCAACGCCGCCGAACCGGTCGGACTGTACGGCATCAACTTCACGTTCTCCGACGGCCACGATACCGGCATCTATTCCTGGGAATATCTGCACGATCTCGGCGTGAATCAGACCGCGCTGTGGGACGAGTATCTCAAGCGCATGGAGGCGGCCGGCGCCTCGCGCGATCCCGGTATCGCCAAGATGTTCGAGCAGCGCCCCAAAGCCAAGTAGATCCCGGTGACGGCTTGCACGGCAACCACGCACGCGCCTTCCGGGGCGCGTGTTGTTTTGGTGAGCCCCTACGAACTGGGCCGGCAGCCCTTCAATCTGGCGCAACCTGCTGCATGGTTCGCGCGCGCCGGCATTCAGGCAGCCTGCCTCGACCTGTCACAGCAGAAGCTCGACCCCGCCTTTTTCAGGGATGCCGAATATGTGGCGATCTATCTGGGCATGCACACGGCCACGCGGATCGCTGCTGCTGCGCTGCCTAAAATTCGGGCACTCGCCCCGCACGCCCGCATCGCGGCTTTCGGCCTCTACGCGCCGGTCAATGCGGGCTGGTTGAAGGGGCTAGGGGTGGATGCGATATTTGGCGGCGAATCCGAACCCGATCTGCTGGCCTGGGTGCAATCCGGGGTCGCGCCGGCCGAAACCGTGGTGCGGCGCGACAAGATCGAATTTCTGCTGCCCGATCGCCGGTCGCTGCCGGCGTTGCAGCGTTACGCCAAACTGCTGCTGCCCGATGGCACCCAGCGCGTGACCGGTTTTGCCGAAGCCAGTCGCGGCTGCAAGCACCTGTGCCGCCACTGCCCGGTGGTGCCGGTGTACGAAGGCAAATTCCGCATCGTGCCGGTGGAAATCGTGATCGCCGACATCGCACAACAGGTGGAGGCGGGCGCTCAGCACTTCAGCTTTGGCGACCCCGATTTTCTCAATGGCCCGACCCATGCGCTGAAGACGGCCGAGGCGTTGCATGCGCGTTTCCCCGCGCTCACCTGGGATGCGACGATCAAGGTCGAGCACCTGCTGGATCACGCCGACCTGTTGCCGCGCCTCAAGCAATGCGGCCTGCTGTTCATCGTCACCGCGGTCGAGTCGGTCGACGATGTGATCCTCGATCGGCTCGCCAAGGGCCACACCCATGCCGATTTCGTAGCGGCACTGGCGCATTGCCGCGCACTCGGCATCGCACTGGCGCCGACCTTCGTGCCGTTCACGCCGTGGACCACGCCGGAAGGCTATCGAGACCTGCTGGCAAGTTTGCTTGAGCTGCGACTGGTCGAGGCCGTGCCGCCGGTGCAGCTGGCGATCCGGCTGCTGGTGCCGCAGGGCTCCCATCTGCTGCAGCTGCCCGATTTTGCGGCGCGTGTCGGCGGTTTCGACGAGGCCATGCTGGGCTATCCGTGGCAGGCCGGGAATGCACGGGTCGACGCGCTGCAGGCCGACATCATGGCCTGGGTGATGGACGCCGAAAAAGCCGCGCTGCCGCGCGCCGAGGTGTTCGGCGGCATCTGGGCGCGCACCCATGCTGCGCTGGGAGAGGCGGCGCCGCCGCTCGACCCGGTGCAATTCGGCGACAGCATTCCGCATCATTCCGAGCCGTGGTATTGCTGCGCCGAGCCGACCGATACCCAGCTCGCCAGCTTCTGACTCCGTCATGCCGCGCCTTCTGCTGTTGTTGCCCGCTGCAGGCTATGCCAACCAGGAGTTCATCGACGCCGCCAGACGGCTGAATGTCGAACTCGTCACCTGCGCCGACTACTGCCACCGGCTTGCACCCAGCTGGGGCTTGCCGCCGCTGATGAGCGTACCCTTCGATCATCCCGGGCTTGCATTACCCCGGGTATTGCTTGCCTTGACGCAGCCGGTCGATGCCGTGCTGGCGGCAGACGACCACGGCGTGGCGCTTGCCGCGCAACTGCGCGCGGCACTGAAGCTGCCGGGCAATCCGCCCGAGGCGGTGGCGATGCTCTCCGACAAGCTGCGCTTTCGCCAGCTGCAGCAGGCGGCCGGCCTGCCGCATCCTGACTTTGTCGCGGTCCAGGACGAAGATGTGGGTGTGGCGGCGGTGCCGGGTTTTCCGCTGGTGGTGAAGGCGCGCCGGCTGAATGCCAGCCGCGGCGTGATCCGGGCCGACGATGCCGTGCAGCTTGCGCGTGCGATGAAGCAGGTTCAAGGCATTCAGGCACGCGTTCAGCGCGATGCCGCAGCCCTGGGTCTGCTGGTGGAACGCTTCATTCCCGGTATCGAGGTGGCGCTCGACGGCGTGCTGACCGATGGCGACTTGCGGGTGCTGGCAGTGTTCGACAAGCCCGATCCGCTCGACGGGCCTTTTTTCGAGGAAACCTGCTTCGTCACGCCCTCGCGCCTGCCTGCCGCGACGCAACGCGAGCTGGCTCACGCGGTGCAGCAGGCCTGCGCGGCGGCCGGGGTGACGGAGGGCGTCATCCATGCCGAGGCGCGCATCAACGACGCCGGCATCTGGCTGCTCGAAATCGCGCCGCGCGGCATCGGCGGCCTGTGCGGGCGGGTGCTCGCCGCCACGCTCGGCATGACGTCGGCCGAAATCGTGCTGCGCCATGCGACGGGCCTGCCGCAGCCGGGGCAGCCGGAGCAGGGCGCTGCCGGCGTGATGATGCTGCCGATCCCGGTCAGCGGCATCTTCCATGGCATCGATGGGCTCGATGCGGCGCGCGGCATCACGCACATCAGCGGCATCGAGATCACCGCCCACCCCGGCCAACTGGTGGCGCCGCCACCCGAGGGCGGCGGCTACCTGGGCTTCATCTTCAGCCGCGCCGCCACGCCGCAGGCAGCCGAATCGGCCCTGCGGGCGGCCCACGCTGCACTGACCCTTCGCATCCAGCCGCAGGTCCGGCCATGAGCACGTTCCTCGCCGAACTGTCCGCCGCCATCGGGAACGCCACCGGAGAACCCTTCATCGCAACCGGCTCGCTGGGGGTGGCGGGCGGGGACATCAGCCAGGTCTTCAGGCTCGGCGACGGAGCGCGCACGTTTTTCGTCAAGGTCCAGCCTGCCGCAAGGCTTCCCATGTTCGAGGCGGAAGCCGCGGGGCTGGCGGCCCTGCAGGCCGCGCAGGCGATCCGCGTGCCGCGTGTGATCTGCCAGGGGGTCGCCGCCGGACACGCCTTTCTGGTGCTCGAACATCTGCCGCTCGCGACGCAGGGCGACGCTTCCGGGCTGGGCCGCTTGCTGGCGCAGCAGCATCGCATCAGCGCCCCGCAATTCGGCTGGACGCGCGAAAACTGGATCGGCGCCACGCCACAAGCGAATGCCTGGACGGACGGCTGGGTCGATTTCTGGCGCGAACAGCGGCTCGGTTTGCAGTTGCGGCTGGCGGCCGACAACGGTTACGGCGGCGCCCTGCAGCGCGACGGGGAAATTCTGCTGGAGAATCTGCCGGCGTTCTTTGCCGGTTACCATCCTGTGCCTTCGCTGCTGCAGGGAGACCTGTGGGGCGGCAACCACGCCTATCTGCGCGACGGCACGCCGGTGATTTTCGATCCTGCCGTGTATTTCGGCGACCGTGAATGCGATCTCGCGATGAGCGAGCTGTTCGGCGGCTTCGCGCCGGCCTTCCATGCCGCCTATCGAGAAGCGTGGCCGCTCGATGCCGGTTATGCCGCGCGTAAAACGCTCTACAATCTGTATCACATCCTCAACCACGCCAACCTGTTCGGTGGCGGCTATGCGGCGCAGGCTGCACGCATGACCGCACAGTTGCTGGCACATATCCGATAGGCCGCTCATGTTGCAGCGTCTGCTGACTTT
>Ga0105100_10001930_pt1 | contig 12119 bp, 10 predicted proteins | sample PPLLak12cMay2015_2_FD_87033 | JGI IMG/M metagenome (GOLD analysis project Ga0105100, IMG submission 87033) | Freshwater sediment microbial communities from Prairie Pothole Lake near Jamestown, North Dakota, USA - PPLs Lake P8 Core (1) Depth... | ecosystem: Environmental > Aquatic > Freshwater >... | reverse complement strand
GATCCTCTTCTTTACTATTTTTCCGTTAAGTGATATAATAGTATAACCGCTTTTCAGTACGTTCTCCGGATCGAGTATTTTCAATGAATTATTATATCCCGAAATCCTGCTGTTTATGTTATTCAGATAATTTTTGTTAATGGTGGCAAGGTTTTGTTTTTCCCTTATCAGTAATGAATCTTATGAGGATAAATATGATCTTGCTCCGGAAATAAGCCTCGATTTATGCCTTGCCGGGAAAAGACCTGCTCTCAGAATATAATCCTTGCCGGTATTTATCATTGCGATCAGGATCCCTGAAAGATCCTCTTTAAATTCCGAAATCATCATCCGTGCAACCGGGATTAACTTTAACCGCGAAGCATCGATCCGCATTTTATTGTCTTCAAGGATATTCCGGGCTTTATCAAATATACCATTACTTAATTCAATAAGATAGTTATCTGTATTATTCATACATTCAACCAGATAGTCTGCAACTGCTGTCGGGGTTTTTAATGATGTGTGGGCTACAATATCAGTTACTGAAAGGTCTTTTTCGTGTCCGATTCCCGTGATCACAGGCAGTGGAAACTGCGTAATATAATAAGCAATGCTGTAATTATCAAACCAGCTGAGATCAGTCTGCGACCCGCCTCCTCTGATAATCACGACTAAATCGAATTTTTCAAGCCGTGCTGCTATTCTGTCAAGTGCCCTGATGACACCTGCCTCGGTTTCAATTCCCTGCATTGGTGTCTCGTAAAGGGTTGTAATAAATACATATCCGAAATTGTTATCTCGGAGGTGCATGATAAAGTCGGAGTAACCTGCAGCACCTGCCGATGAAATTACAGCTATCCTCTGAGGAACAACCGGGAAATCCAACTCCTTGTTCATCGTAAGAACACCCTCTTCTTCAAGTTTTTTCAGAATCTGCTGCCTTTTAAGAGCCATTTCGCCGATAGTGAAAGCAGGATCGATATCATTGATCACAAGGCTTAATCCATATATCTCATGGTATTCGATTCTTACCCTCACCAGAATTTTCATGCCTTCCCGAAGAGATTCGCTGGTCGCATTTTCAAAAAACGATTTCAGAAACCTGTAACGGCTGCTCCAGATAACTGCTTTAACACGAGCCCTTACACTGTTTTCTGAAGTCTGTTTATCGACGAGTTCCAGATAACAATGACCATTATAGTTTTCTTTCATTTCAGAAATTTCAGCAATCACCCAATACATATCGGGCAATGCCATATAAAGTGAATCCTTGATTATCAGCTGTAATTCTGTAAGTGTGAGTTTTTCGTTCATGGTTAATTGTCGATCTTTATCACCTTATGAATGAATGAGCCACCCTGGGTGTCAAGCCTGATGAAGTAAATGCCATTTCCGAAATTCCCCATATTATCCAGGACCAAAGTCCGGCTGATATAGTTGCTGTAATTGGTTTTTAACAGCATTTTGCCACTGATATCAAACACTTCAACACTTAACCTTTCCGGGATCTCCCTGAATGTAATTATAAGTTCGGTATTAAAAGGATTAGGACTTACAACCGATCCTTTTTCAGTCTGAAGCACATATTTTTCCTGTAATTTATTTATTACCTCAACTATATCAGGGATCCCGTAACCGTAAAGTGAATCGGGGGAGTTATACCTGTCAGCAACAGAATAAAGCGAAGAAATTATATCATAATTAGTTGCCTTGGGAACTGCCTGCATTATACAGGCACACATACCGCTTAAAACAGGGCAGGAGAAAGAGGTTCCTGACGATCGTTCTACCGTGTTTGTTTTAGTCTGGACCGGGACGCTGACACCCTGGGAAACAAGATCAGGTTTTATCCTGTTGTCAGAAGAGGGTCCGGCTGACGAAAAAGAAGAGATTTTTCTGTCCCATGCAACGGCACCCACTGCCATAACGCTGTCTCCGTCAGAAGGAGCAATAATACGGACCCAGGTTTTATTCCTTTCATTTCCCGCACTGTTCACAACCAGGATACCCTTTGATGCTGCTATGTCAGCCGCCCGGGTTACATAGGTACTGTTCCCGTCCATGTCGGAATACTTATAATTGAGCAGGGGATCATCAAAATTGTAATAGCCCAGTGAGGAAGATATAATATCTGCACCCAGGCTGTCGGCAAATTCAGCGGCTGCTGTCCAGAAATCTTCCTCAACCGGAAATTCAGAACCTGTATCTTCGGTCCTTAAAAGCCAGTAATCAGCATCACGGGCTGACCCTTCTATAGATCCGGGAATATCCCCTGCGAGCACAGATAAAACTGCAGTGCCGTGGTTGTGATAACCATATACATTCTGATCATTTCCTGCAAAATCGAATGTCCCTTTTATTCCTTTCCGGTTTCGCAGGGCTTCAAGTGATGTTATATTGTCAGCATTTTCAAACCCCCCGTCAAGAACAGCTATAATGATACCTTTTCCGTTAAATCCGGAATTATGCACACTCTTTCCGTTTAACATCACTATCGGCTGATCGAATAGAGGGAACTCATCCTGGATCGTTTCAAAATCAAGCTTGTCAGTCACAAGACCTTTTCCTCCGGCATTTTTAACGATTTTTACTTCACTTACATAGGGCAGGGCTTCCAGATCACTGATATCTTTCAATTCTTCAGTTTTAAAAAGAGCTGTGTTCATCCATCGGGATGCGGAGTGAAAGGTGAATCCGGATGACGCAATCTGTTCAATATATTCTGAAAATACCGGCAGGTCTCTTAAGTCGGGCACCTTAATATTTGCCATGGTTCTTCTTTCGACAGCCCTCTCTGAAAGAAGGTCTTCCGGAGTATAGTTATCGATCTCATTTGCTCCTTTATCCCTGAAATAGATCCTGTAAAAGAAATTATAAACTGCCTCTTGTCCGAATATGAAATCAGTTGAACAAATAAGAGTTAAGAGTATGGCAATTATTCCAATTTTAAGCCGAAAAGAACAGATAGCCTCTTTTACCATATTGTCCCTGTTTTTTCCGGATCCTCAATCCTGACCTTGATTCTTTCGAGCGAATCAATATAATCGGATTCATAGATATTTATATCGGCATTGTCAGGGATACCGGAAGCATATTCCATTCTGAACCTCTGTGTGCCGTCTTTTTTATAAATTATCCATTCACCTGCCCTGAGATCGTTTTTGTATTGTCCGGTCATTTCAGGTTTTCCGGTTTCAAAGAAGGCTTCAAATCTTCCATTCAGTTTTCCGGTATCGTAATGTGTTTTAAGATTGATAGTTCCGTCGGGATAATATTTCAGGCATTCACCATGCCTGACATCATTTTTGTAGTATGTTTTTTCTGCAGCCTGGCCATCAGGATAATATTTAACTGCAATACCATTCTTTTTGTTGCCGGAATATTCCTCCTCACTTATCAGCACTCCTTTTGCAGTTGGTGAAAAGAATTGCCATTTGCCTTCCTTCAGCTGGTTTACATATTTCCCGGTTGAAGCAGTAAGTCCATTCGGGTAATATAAACTTGCTTTCGCTTCTGATCCGTCCTGACTGAAAACAAGCACAGATTTCAATGTATTATCCTCATAATACCTTTTAAATTCGCCAGCTGGCTTATCATTTTTGAAAAAACCATCATACAGAATATTCCCGTTCGGGTATTTCTTAATCCAGTGACCCTGTTTGCGACCCTCCCCGTCAGACTGGTTAATGGCATCTCCCGATTGCGGCAGGCAAAGCCCGGGAAGCATGATTAAAAAACAGACAGCTGCAATTTTAAGGTTCATAAAATTCGGAATGAATAATATTTTGTAAAAGTACAAAAAAGAAAAAAGAGGCTGAAATTAAAACAGCCTCTTATAATTAAACACTCAATGAGTTTTTATTTTACCTCTTCGAAATCAACATCAGTAACCTCATCGTTTCCCTGCTGGGTTTTCCCGTTACCCGGTTGTTCAGGGCCAGGCTGGGAAGTTGCCTGTCCTGTATTCTGAGCTGTCTTGTACATCTCCTCAGAGGCAGACTGCCATACTGCATTCAGTTCTGCCAGAGCTTTGTCGATTGAAGCAACATCCTGTGCTTTATGTGCTTCCTTAAGCCTGGTAAGGGCACTTTCGATTGCTTCTTTTTTATCGGCCGGGACTTTATCCCCGAATTCCTTCAGCTGTTTTTCAGTTGAGAATATCATGCTGTCAGCGCTGTTTACCTTATCAACTTTCTCCCTGGCTTTGCTGTCGGCTTCAGCATTTGCTCTTGCTTCATCGCGCATTTTTCTTATTTCTTCATCGCTCAGTCCTGATGACGCCTCAATCCTTATCCTCTGTTCCTTACCTGTTCCCCTGTCTTTTGCAGTGACATGAAGTATACCATTTGCGTCGATATCGAATGTTACCTCGATCTGAGGGATTCCCCTCGGGGCTGGCGGAATACCATCGAGATGAAACTTTCCGATGGTTTTGTTACCGGATGCTATTGGTCTTTCTCCCTGAAGCACATGAATCTCAACAGAAGGCTGGTTGTCAGCAGCAGTTGTAAAGACTTCAGCTTTTTTTGTAGGGATGGTAGTATTTGATTCAATAAGTTTTGTCATAACACCACCCATAGTTTCGATTCCAAGCGACAAAGGTGTAACATCCAGAAGGAGAACATCTTTAACTTCTCCCGTGAGAACCCCTCCCTGAATTGCAGCACCTACTGCCACAACTTCGTCAGGATTAACACCCTTTGAGGGCACCTTTCCGAAAAATTTTTCAACAAGCTGCTGGATAGCAGGGATTCTGGTAGAACCTCCCACAAGAAGGACTTCACTGATTTCTGATGCCTGCAATCCTGAATCAGCCAGTGCTTTTCTGCATGGTTCTATACAGGCTTGTATAAGCTTGTCACACAATTTTTCAAACTGCGAGCGTGTAAGAGTTTTAACAAGATGCTTTGGAATACCGTCAACCGGCATTATATATGGTAAATTTATTTCAGTAGTTGTTGCACTTGAAAGTTCAATCTTTGCCTTTTCAGCGGCTTCTTTCAAACGCTGAAGCGCCATCGGATCTTTCCTTAAGTCAATTCCCTCATCTTTAAGGAACTCTTCAGCTAACCAGTCAATTATCATCTGGTCAAAGTCATCGCCTCCAAGATGGGTATCTCCGTTTGTCGATTTAACTTCAAAAACGCCATCACCAAGTTCAAGTATGGAAATATCAAATGTTCCTCCTCCAAGGTCGAAAACTGCGATTTTGAGATCCTGTGATTTCTTATCAAGGCCATATGCCAGCGAAGCAGCTGTCGGTTCATTTATAATCCTTTTGACATTTAGTCCGGCAATTTCTCCTGCTTCTTTTGTAGCCTGACGCTGCGAGTCGCTGAAATAAGCAGGGACTGTTATAACTGCGTCTGTAACTTCTTGACCAAGATAGTCTTCAGCGGTTTTTTTCATCTTCTGAAGAATCATTGCAGAAATCTCCTGGGGTGAATACATCCTGTTGTCTATTTTTACCCTTGGAGTGTTGTTATCCCCCTTTACAACTGTAAAAGTCACACGTTTGATCTCAGTATTTACCTTATCAAATGTTTCGCCCATAAACCGTTTGATAGAGTAGACGGTTCTTCTGGCGTTGGTAATAGCCTGACGTTTTGCAGGATCACCAACTTTGCGTTCACCATTATCCAAAAAGGCGACTATTGAAGGTGTGGTCCTCTTTCCTTCACTGTTGGGGATAACTACCGGCTCATTTCCTTCCATTACGGAAACGCATGAGTTTGTTGTTCCCAGGTCGATTCCTATTATTTTTCCCATTTTATGATTTTTAAGAATTTTCAATTTATGTCTCTGTTAACTGCAATGATTATGCCACTGCCCGTCAGGAACATTTTTATGCAAATATGGCATTACTTAAATTTCTTTACGCTGTTAATGTGACAAAACGGCATGAATGATTTCTGACAGATGTCAGGATAAAAAGAAGCATGATTGTAGAAATATTCTCCGTAACAAATTCGTAGCTTTGTCATCTGGATTAAAATTAAATAGTTATGTCGGTTTATAAATCTGTCCGGAGGGTAACCACCCATGTTCTGAATGAGATGAAGCTGAAAGGAGAGAAGATTGCCATGCTTACGGCATATGATTATTCGATAGCAAGGATAATTGATGAGGCTGAGATTGACGTAATTCTTGTGGGAGACTCTGCTTCGAATGTGATGGCAGGATATGATACCACGCTGCCAATTACTCTCGATAATATGATATATCATGCTGCTTCGGTGGTTAGAGGAGTAAAGAGGGCCCTGGTGGTTGTCGATCTTCCTTTCGGTACCTACCAGGGAAACTCAAAGGAGGCTCTTGTATCAGCGATCAGGATCATGAAAGAGACTGGAGCTCATGCAGTAAAACTTGAAGGAGGCCAGGAGATTATCGAGTCGATTGAAAGAATACTTTCAGCCGGTATTCCGGTAATGGGCCATCTTGGTCTGACACCTCAATCAATACACAAGTTTGGTACTTATGTGGTTAGGGCGAGAGAAGAGGAAGAAGCCCGGCGACTGCTCGAGGATGCACGGATGCTTGAAAAATCAGGCTGCTTTGCCCTGGTACTTGAAAAAATTCCTGCAAGGCTGGCAGAAGATGTTACCGCAACATTGAAAATACCGGTGATCGGGATCGGGGCAGGAGGAAAGACTGACGGGCAGGTACTTGTACTTCATGACATGCTCGGGATAACACAGGAGTTTTCACCACGCTTCCTCAGACGATACCATAACCTTTACGCTGAAATAAAAGGAGCTGTCCAGGCTTATATCAGCGATGTAAGAACCCAGAGTTTTCCCAACGAAAAAGAACAGTATTAATTATCTGATATGTTGAGTACTTATTACTGGATTTTAGTTGCTAGTTGCTGGTTGCTAGTTGCTTGTTGAGAAGATGATATTCATTAACCAGTAACAAGTAACCAGTAAACAGAAACCAGAAATGATTGAAGTTTTATATGAGGATAATCACCTAATCGCAGTTTATAAGAAATCCTCCGATCTTTCACAAAAGGATAAAACGGGTGATTCAGCCATCGATTCAGAGGTAAAAAAGTATTTGGCTGAAAAATATAATAAACCCGGCGATGTTTTCCTTGGGATCGTTCACAGGCTTGACAGACCAGTAGGTGGAGTGATGCTGTTTGCACGGACTTCAAAGGCACTGGAACGTCTTAATGAAATCTTCAGGACGAGGGAAGTAAAAAAGACTTATCTGGCAATTGTTGCCGAACGACCTCCCGAAGATGAGGCTGTTCTGACTAATTTCCTTAAAAAGAATGAACAACAGAACAAGACTTATGTATATGAAAATGAGGTTAAAGGATCAAAGAGTGCTTCTCTTTCATACCGGCTGGCCGGAAGATCGGACCGCTTTTTTCTTCTGGAAATTGAGCTACACTCGGGTAGGCATCATCAGATAAGAGCTCAGCTGGCAAAAATCGGATGCCCTGTAAAAGGTGATCTGAAATATGGCTACCCGCGATCGAACGAAGATGGAAGCATTTCACTTTTTGCAAGACGGCTTGAATTTATTCATCCTGTTAAAAAGGAAAAGGTTACCATAACTGCTCATTTCCCGAAGGGTGATGTATGGAAGCTTTTCATTAATAGTGAAGTGTAAGTGAATTAATCCGGTCAGAGTTAAAATCAGGTTAATTAGAGTTAAGGAAAAGTTAAATCATACATGTGAAATTTCTTAAACACATAAATTTGCGGGATGAGCAAAAGCAAGTTTATAGGTCTGATTTTTATGATGCTGCTTTCCCTTGCCGGCATTATATGGGTACAGATGGTCTGGATTCACAATGCTCTGAGCATCCGGAACGAAAATTTTAACAGGGATGTTTTTGTTAGCCTTGATAATGCTGCCAATGCTATTGAATCGAACCGGGAGATGAACTTTTTCTTTGATGATCCCGGGATATTCAACCCTGGTTCGGGAGATATTTCCAGCTATTTGAGTATAGGCAGCTACTCTTCGAATGACGGCAAAAATTTCAACTATAGTGTTACAAGCCAGACAGTAACTGGCACGATGGATTCATCCGGACGGATAAGATATGACAAACCTGTTATTTCAAGAACTGACACCACTTTCAATACTGATTCAGGAACTATAAATATTTCAGCCCCGGGGGTACAGGGAGAACTTAATACCAGCGGAGGTAATGAAGGACAAAATTCCCTGTCAGGCCCGGTTCCTGTTAACAGGCAGGAATTTATTGACTGGGTCAGGAAGAGACAATCAGAGTTTCAGAATATGAGCGACAGGATGATTTCTGAGGTGTACCAGTGGGAAAAGACAATGGAGCTTAATGATGATGAGGTTAATTATGCCCTCAGGAGATCGTTTCTATTCTCGGGTATTGAAACCCCTTTTGAGTTCGCTATTATTAAAGACGGTAAAGTCCAGGAGGGGACATATAAAAAATCTGAGAAAAAAGATTTCTTGAGCAGCAACTACATGGTTCAGTTGTTCCCTGACAACATCATCAGGCAGAATCTTCTTGTATCGGTGATCTTTCCGGAGCGCACTAATTATGTTATGGGCTCCATGACCTGGCTTCTTGGGGGATCGTTTCTTTTCTCACTGATAATTCTTGCAACCTTTGCTCTGAGCCTTTACTTTATTATCAGGCAGAAAAAGATATCAGAGATTAAATCGGATTTTCTTAATAATATGACGCATGAATTCAAAACCCCTATTGCAACGATTTCTCTTGCTGCTGATACTATAACCAATCCTAAAGTAATTAATGATGAAGCAAGCATCAGGCACTTCATCAGCATGATTAAGAAAGAAAACAGCAGGATGAACAAGAAGGTTGAGACAATCCTTCAGATTGCATCGCTTGACAAGAAGGAGATTGCTTTCAAATTTGAAAATATTTCACTTCATTCGGTCATTGAAAGGGCTGCCGATACAATTGAAATACAGGTTCATCAGAAAAATGGCAGGATAAACTTAAAACTCAGTGCCAAAGAACCGGTAATCTTTGGCGATAAGGAACACCTGATAAATCTTGTAAATAACCTCCTTGATAATGCATTAAAATATTCGCCTGAGAATCCTGATATAACTGTTGAAACAAAAAACAATGGTAAGGGTATCATTTTATCTGTTGAGGACAAAGGGATTGGAATGAGTAAAAGTGCACAGAGCAAAATATTTGAACGGTTCTACCGTCAGAGTTCCGGGGACGTTCATGATGTAAAAGGATTTGGACTCGGACTCAATTACGTAAGAGCAATAATTGATGCGCATAAAGGGAATGTAACTGTAACAAGTGAACCGGGAAAAGGTAGCAGGTTTGATATTTTTCTGCCTTTCAACTGGGAAAATTGATTAAAATATGAAATCTGCAAAAATATTTCTCGTTGAGGACGATCTGAGTTTCGGATCAGTTCTTAAATCCTACCTTGAATTAAACGACTTCCTGGTCGATTGGATAGATGACGGGAAGTATGCCGTTGAGCATTTCAGAAAGGGGGCTTTTGATATATGTATCCTCGATGTTATGCTACCGCATGTTGATGGATTTACAATTGCGGGTGAAATCAGGAAGATCAACAACATCGTCCCGATTGTGTTTCTTACTGCAAAAAAACTCAAGGAAGATGTGCTTAAAGGTTACGGATCAGGTGGCGATGATTATGTTTCCAAACCTTTTGATACTGAAATTCTTCTTGCAAAGATAAAGGCAATACTCGCCAGGCGCGATTTCCAGTCGGGTACGAAAGATATTTTTGAAATCGGCAAATTTGTTTTCAATGCAAGACTCAGAACCCTTACAAGCGGTGATGACGAGAAGAAGCTGTCGCCAAAAGAAGCTCAGCTTCTCGAGCTTTTAGCTTTGAATCCGAATGAACTGATCAGTCGCGAGATGGCATTAAAAAAAATATGGGGAGCTGATGATTATTTTACAGCCAGGAGCATGGATGTCTATGTCACCAAGCTAAGAAAATTCCTTTCAGAAGATCCGCGATTAAATATTAAAAATATACACGGAGCCGGTTTTCAACTGATTATCAGGGAAGATTTACCCTGAGGTTATTCCTGCAGAATTGAAGGGGCAGCAGTAGACTGACGCTTTCAATTATCCTGATCTTTTCTCTGCCTGAAAGAATTATCCTGATCCTCTTGCCTGTTCTCATCTCTTCTTCAGCGAGCACCTGCCTGCAATTCCCGCAAGGCGAAATACATTCTGCGGTCAATTCGTTATTGGTCATGGCAGCTATGGCTATTGCCACCGGTTTGTCGTCAGGATAATTTGATACAGATCCGGAAATTGCGGTCCTTTCAGCGCAGATACCTGACGGGAAAGCAGCGTTTTCAACATTAGATCCACGAACAATAATCCCCGATTCAAGTCTGACTGCAGCTCCTACCATGAACTTTGAGTATGGAGCATAAGCGTGATTAGCTGCCTCTTTAGCAGCAGCAATAAGTTCCTGATCTTCAGTCACAAGCTCCGCCAGACTTTCAAATTCCTGATATGAAAATGAGATGTTTTTAACAGTTGACATAAGCTCTAATTCATTAATAATTACAAATTTAACAATAATTAAATAATTAACATTGTCTGTTTAAAAATGTGCAATTGTGAATAACATTGTGTTGTCAGGGGCTTCATTTTTCATATTTTTACCGGAAAGGCAAAAAGAGTGATAAGGAAAGCAAACATTATAATAGGCTTACTTTTATTGGTTGGCTTGATATCTTGCAGGGTTTCAAAGCCAGCGGCGACAACTCCCGTTTCAGTGACCAGCACTGCCAGGGATTATATCGGCTTATACAGGGATCTGGCCGTTAGTGAGATGAAAAGGACCGGGGTTCCTGCCAGCATTACTCTTGCTCAGGGTATGATCGAATCAGACTATGGACGAAGCACTCTTGCACGATCGGGGAATAATCACTTCGGAATAAAATGTCACAGCGACTGGACTGGTCAGACAATGAGGAAGAATGATGACCGCCGCAATGAATGTTTCAGAAAATACAGGAGGCCCGAAGATTCCTTTTATGATCATTCGGATTTTTTAAAATCAGGTTCACGTTACCGGTCTCTGTTCGAACTCGATCCGACGAACTATAAAGCCTGGGCGAATGGTCTGAAGAGTGCAGGCTATGCCACAAATCCGGATTACGCAAATCTGCTTATAAGGAAAATTGAGGAAAATAAATTGTACGAACTTGATAAAGGCTATACTGCAGCTTCTTATAAAACACCTGACCAGGTTCAGCCCCAACAACCACAAACGCCTCCAAAACCGGCCAGTACTCCTGTCAGTAAGCCCCCCGTAACACAGGAAAGTACAATTACTTTTGGTGATGTGATGGCAAGGGCCCCGAGAATTATGGAGAATAACAGGATCCAGTATATTATTGTCAAGGACGGCGATAGCAGGAAGAAGCTTGAGAACGAATTCCAGCTTCTGGGCTGGGAACTGGCGAGGTATAATGACCTTAAGGATGATTTCACTCCTGAGCCTGGTCAGATTCTTTACCTTGAACCTAAAAGGGACAAAGCTGAAACCGGGATTGAATATCATACCACCGCAGAAGGCGAGACCATGTACATGATCTCACAGAAATACGGGATTAAGCTGAAAAGACTCTTTGAAATGAACAGGATGGCTGAGGGAAGCGAACCTTCTGCAGGACAGAAGATATGGTTACAGGTGATAAAACCTGTTAATTAAAAAGCAACTTGAATTAATTAACGGGAACCGCAAACTCCTCTATTCTGAAACCTCTCAGGAACTCTTCGGTACCAAGCTTATTTTTACCTTCAATCTGAAGGGTTAATATTCTTATGAACCCTCCTGCGCACGCGACTTTAACAAATGTTCTGCCGTCAGAGACCACTTGTCCTGGCAGAAGCAGGTGTTTTACCGCTTCGGGCTGACTTTCATAAATTTTAAAAGAGATGCTCCTGGTTATATTTTTAAAAACAGACCTAGCACAGGGATAAGGTGAAAGGCCCCTTATGAAATTATGGATCTTTTGAGGTTCTTCGTTCCAGTCAACGATGCAAAAATCAGGGAAAATTTTGGGAGCTTTCCTGAGTACCTCGCCCGGGAGCATAAAATCTGACTGATCCCTTGGCCTTATGAAGTTTTCAGAAACTGCTT
>Ga0105100_10001929_pt1 | contig 12121 bp, 10 predicted proteins | sample PPLLak12cMay2015_2_FD_87033 | JGI IMG/M metagenome (GOLD analysis project Ga0105100, IMG submission 87033) | Freshwater sediment microbial communities from Prairie Pothole Lake near Jamestown, North Dakota, USA - PPLs Lake P8 Core (1) Depth... | ecosystem: Environmental > Aquatic > Freshwater >... | reverse complement strand
GGCACCAAGCTCAAGCTGGCGTTCGAGATGAACCGGCACGACACGGTCGGCATCGACCTGGTGGCGATGAGCGTCAACGACATCCTGGTGCAGGGCGCCGAGCCGCTGTTCTTCCTCGACTACTTCGCCTGCGGCAAGCTCACGCTCGACACCGCCGAGGCGGTCATCACCGGCATCGCCAGCGGCTGTGAACAGGCCGGCTGCGCGCTGATCGGCGGCGAGACCGCCGAGATGCCCGGCATGTACCCGGAAGGTGAATACGACCTCGCGGGCTTTGCCGTCGGCGTGGTCGAAAAATCGAAAGTCATCGGCGGCCAGACCATCACGCCGGGCGACGTGGTGCTGGGGCTGGCCTCCAGCGGCGCGCACTCCAACGGCTATTCGCTGATCCGCAAGCTGATCGACGTGTCCGGCATCGGTCTCAAATCCGATTTCCACGGACGACCGTTTGCCGATGCCGTGATGGCGCCGACGCGGATCTACGTCAAGCCGCTGCTGGCGCTGATGGAGAAGCTCAGCGTGAAGGGCATGGCGCACATCACCGGTGGCGGCATCACCGGCAACCTGCCGCGCTGCCTGCCTGAAAGCGTCGCCGCGCGCGTCGACCAGACATCATGGACGCGCCCGCCGCTGTTCGACTGGCTGCAACAGGCCGGCAATGTCGAGCCTGCCGAAATGCTGCGTACTTTCAACTGCGGCATCGGCATGTGCGTGGTCGTCGCTGCAGCGGATGCTGCTGCAGCGATGGCGTATCTGCAGGCGAGCGGCGAAACGGTATGGCAGATCGGCGAAATCGTTGCCCGGCCGGCCGGCGCGGAGCAGGTCATCTATTCGTGAGCTGCCGCGTTGTCGTGCTGCTGTCGGGGCGCGGCAGCAACTTTCAGGCGATTGCCGAAGCCAATCTGCAGGTTGAAATCGTCGCGGTCATCAGCAACCGGCCGCAGGCAGCGGGGCTGGCGTATGCGCGCGCGCGCGGGCTGAATACCATCGCGCTCGACCATACCGACCATCCCGACCGTGAATCCTTCGATGCGCTGCTGGCCGACGAAATCGACCGCCACCAGCCCGATCTGGTGGTGCTGGCAGGCTACATGCGCATCCTGAGTCCCGCGTTCATCGCGCGTTACGAAGGGCGCCTGCTGAATATCCACCCGTCGCTGCTGCCCATGTTTCCGGGGCTGAGAACGCACGAGCGCGCCCTCGCCGAGGGCGTGAAAATCCACGGCTGCACCGTGCATTTCGTCACCGCCCAACTCGACCACGGCCCCATCGTCATCCAGGCCGCGGTGCCGGTGCGGGCGGACGACACCGCCGACACCCTTGCCGCGCGCGTGCTGGTGCAGGAGCACCGCATCTACCCGCAGGCCATCCGCTGGTTTGCCGAGGACCGGCTGGTAAATAAGCATGGCCGCGTAAACTTGAAGGACGATTTGCAGTCACAGTCTGTGTTATCCACTGGAAATTGACTTTGATGAGAATGCTTCTGCTGGCCGCAAGCCTGTTGGCCGCCACCGCCCAGGCCGCCGGGCCGACCCATGTGAACGCGGTCTACGACCTCTATCGAAACGGCCAGAAACTCGGCCAGGTGACCGACACCTTAACCCGTAGCGGCAAGAGCTATACCCTGGTCAGCGAAGCACGCGCGATCGGCCCATTGAAAGTGCTGTGGCCGGGCAGCATCCGCCTCGAAAGCACCGGCGTGGTGACCAAACAGGGTTTGCGCCCCTCGCAATTCCAGCACGCCCGCAGCGATGCGCCGAACAAGCTGGCTACCGCCCGCCTCGACTGGAAGCAACACAGCATCGCCTATCAGTACAAGGGTGAATCGTGGAAGGTGGATGGTCTGCAGGACGGGGCGCAGGATCAACTGTCTCAGATCTATCAGTTCATGTTCGCGTCGAGCCTGCCCGCCGACTACAACCTGCAGGTGGTGAGCGGGCGCGACCTGAACGATTACCGTTACGCGCGTAGCGGGGGGGATGCCATCCAGACGCCGTTCGGCAAGCTGGCGACCCAGCAATTTGAGCGCATCACGCAACAGCCCGACCAGAAGGCGATTACCGTCTGGATCGCACCCGGGCGCAACAATCTGCCGGTGCAAATCCGCATCCGCGATGACGGCGTCACCCTCGAACAACGCCTGGTCCAGGTCACCATAAAGGGATAAGGCCGTGAAACGCAGCCTGCGCCTGTGGTGGCTGGCCCTGGGCGTATCGCTGCTGCTGCACCTGGCCCTGCTCGGCGGCCCGGGCTGGCTGATGCCGCAATGGGAGTCGCCGCCCGAGCCCCCGCCCATCGAAGCACGGCTGCTTTCCCAGCCTGAACCGTTTGTCCCGCCACCCCCGCGACCGGCTCCACCGGTCGCCAAAAAACTGCCCGCCCCCCGCCTGCCGCCCAGTGAGGCGCGACCTGCTCCCGAACCGATGGTCGAGCCCGTCGCCGACAGGGATGTGCCTGAAGCCCCTGCCGTCGCAGAACGGACCGATCCGGTTGCGATGACGGCCGAGGCTGCGCCCGAGCCAGCGCCCGCCGCTGTCGAGGCGAGCACCCCTCCCCTGAACCCGCTGCCGAATCGGCTCGAACTGCGTTACAAGGTGCATTACGGCATCGCAGGAGGCGAACAGGTCCTGCTGTGGGTCAACGAGGGCGAGCGTTATACGCTCACCAGCGTGGCGGAGGCGACCGGTCTTGCCGGCGCGTTCTACCGTGGCAAGCTGGTGCAGATCAGCCGTGGCCGCATCACGCCGCATGGCCTGCAGCCGGAGGAATTCTGGGATCAGCGCGGCGACAAGCGCAGCAGCGGGCGTTTCGATGCAGCCACCCGCATACTCACGCTGGAACCGCAGGTCGGCCCGCCGCGCCATTTCAGCTACACAGGTGAGGTGCAGGATGTGCTCAGCCTGTTTTTCCAGTTCGCGCTGACCGCCCCGCCGCCAGACAGGCGGCAGACCTACACGGTGTTCAACGGCAAGAAACTGCGCGACTACACGTACGAGATACGCGGCGAAGAAACCCTGGAAACCGCGCTGGGCGCAGTCAATACATTACATCTTGCTCGGTTGGCAGACGGCGACGGCCGCTTCGAAATCTGGCTCGCCATCGACCGCCATTACCTGCCGGTGCGCATCCTGCGCAGCGAGAAATCCAAAGCCGATGTCGAACTGGTGATCAGGTCGATCAGGGGGGATTAAAGCGCAAGGCTTCGGCCCGCCCCCCGGGCCGAAGCCTTGCTACTCGGCAAACGGATTATTCACGCTCGCCCGCACCGCCGGCAGCGAAGGGAGGACGGGCGCTTCCGCAGGGGCTCGATGCGTGTGGGCACGAGGCTCGCGCGGCGTCTCGCCGCGGTGAAGGAACACCCCGGCCATCAGGGCAAAGTAGATGGCATTGGCCGGGATGTGCCAGTTGTAGTCGGTCAGGCCATGCAGGGCCATCAACAGCAGGCCGATGCCGGCGCCGGCCTGCATGAAGCTCAGGGTGCCCCAGTGCTGCAACCGCAGAAGACGCGGCCAGGCGCGCACATACGCGAACAGGAACAGCAGGATCACGACTGCCGCCATCAGCCCGCCCTCGAACAGGTACTCGATGTAGTCGTTGTGCGCATGGTTGACGAACAGGCTGATCTCGGCGGGCTGAAAGCGGCGGTAGATGTCAGGGAAGGTGCCGAGTCCGCTGCCGAAGGGAAAGAACTGCCCCAGCGCGGTGATGGAACTGCCAAAGATGCTCCAGCGCGCATCCTCCAGCGCTGCTTCCGCGGAAAAGCGCTCCAGCACCGGCGCCAGGCCTACTTCGACCGCCAGCGCAAGACCGATCACGCTGAACACGGTCACCAGATTGGTCGAACGCCGGCCGCCGATACGGAAACCGTACAGGATCGCGGTCAGGAAAATGCCCAGCATCGCCAGCATGATCCCGGTTCGCGAGCGGCTGAAAATGGCACCCAGCAGAATGACGATGGAAATCGCGCTGAAGATCAGGGTCTGGTTGAGCCGCGCGGGATTGAGACTGACGGCAATCCGCCTGAGCAGGCTCTTGCTGCGGTAGCGAAGGTTTTCTCCTGCATGCCCGACGCGCGATGCCAGCAGGCCCAGGGAAAGCGGCAGCGCCATCGCCAGCATGCCGGCCAGGTGGTTGCGGTTGACGTAGGTGCCCACCCCTGTACCGATATCGCCCTGGCTGGTGCGGAAAGTCGTGGTGGCGCCGCCGCCGAACTGCACCAGCGCATAGATCGCCTGCGCCGTGGCCATTGCGATGAACAGGTAGACGCATTTGCGCAGCGCGGTTTCGGGCAGGCTGACCGCGACCAGAAACACCGCGAGCGGCGGCAGCAGCGCCAGCCAGGCAACCTCGGTCGCCATCGGCAGCAGCGACAGCGGATGCGTGTTCGTTGTCGTACCAAAAGCTGACAGCGCCCCGGCATAGACTTCCCTGCCCGGCAGCGTCTGCCACATCGAGAAGGGCATCGGCAGCAACTGCAGTACCGGCAACAGCATCAGAAGGGCGAGGCCAAGCAGCAGGCTCGTCGAGAGTCGCTGCCGAAAGACCGGGCGCACCAGGGGGTAAGCCAGCAGCAGCACGGCCGCCAGTTCCAGCGCCAGCAGGGGAAGCGGGCGGTTGCCTCCCTTGATCAGCGGGGCGAACAGCAGAATTGCCGCGAGGAGGTAAAAGGCGAAATGCTCGAAACCGTCCCGTTTATGGATGGGACGGCTGTCCTGCTTCATGCGATAGGTCCCGAAGCGGTCTTACTCGCCGCTGATCGGCGTGTCGTCGTTGCCGGATTCGAACAGCGCATACGCGGTGCCGGCGGCAAGCACGGAAAAGCCCGCGTAGGACAGCGGCACGCTCGCGCCGGCGGCGGCAGCTGCGCCCGTGCTGCCTGCCGCTGCGGCGCCGTTGACGGCAACGATGGCGGCCTTGCAACCGGGATTGAGCGCGATGGTCATCATGTTGTTCGCTTTCAGCTGGGCTCTGCAGCCGTCGTTGAAAACGATTTCGGCACCCGAGCTGTCCAGGGTAATCACACGGTCACCTTCGTTCAGCTTGGCGGGCGCCTTGAAACTGGCGAATCCCTTGCCCTGGTCGACCATGACCGTACCTTGGGACTTGTCCAGGGTGGCAACCTGTGCCGGCTCGTCTGCGGCCAGGGCCAGATTGCTGGCACCGAGAAACAGCAGGCTTGCGAGAACAGTGGGGATCGGACGCATCTTCATTTTCATCATTCCTTGCTTCGTATCTTTTTCCGGGAAAAGCCGCACATCGTCATCAACGGATCAAAGCCATGCAATCTGAACAGGACAGGTATGAAGATTAACATGGCTGACGACGTTATGTGGCCGCCCTGTTGGCTACAAGCCACATTCCGGGCATTCGGCCCGGGGACGGGCTTCCCGCAACATCATTATCCAATCCTATGCAATCCGTTCGTTCTCCATCAAGCTTCAACGCACCTGCTCGATGCCGAGGTTGTCGAACCAGATCGTGCCGTCGGCATCGAAATCGAGGCGGATCGTTCCGGCCAGTTCCAGGCGCAGCATCTGCACCGGGCAGCCGCTGGGCGGAATGCTGAACTCGGTGCGGAAGCGGGTCCATTGGTCGCTGCCGCGGGAACGGTCGGTGACCGCCACCGGCTCGTTGTTGCCGAGACAGTAGAGCGCCCACTGCATGCCCTGCGCGGCCTGCAGGTTGTCGGGCCGCACCCGTCCCTGCAGGTAGAACCTGCCCGGCGGCAGCATCAGATACTGGTAGAGGTTCTGGAACTTGACGCGCAGTCCGCGAAAGTTCACCCGTAGCGCCCGCTCGCCCGACGTTTCAAAGGTGGCGGCGGTGTCCAGCGACACCGCCGGATGCTTCTGCACGATCCAGTCGAACCCCAGGTTCGAGATGGGCGCCTCGAAGTTGCCGTTATACAGATAGCCGACCTTGCCGACCTGCTCCTTCGTCAGGCTGTTGAGCCAGGCAAACCAGGCTTCCATCCATGCGCCGTCCTTCTGCAGCCGGGCCAGATAGGCGCGCAGCATCTCGGGCGTCGGCGCGTTCGGCCCGCCCTGATGCAGGCTGAACAGCACGCGGACCGTATTCACGTCGGGGGCATTGGCGGCGGCATGGATGAAAAACGCCGGCCACCAGGGCACCGGTTGTTTCAGCAGGGGCAGGAAGGCGGCCTGGCGGGCGGGATCGCCGGCAAGTTGAAGCAAGGCCGGAAAGATGCGTGCATACAGATCGGGGCGGTGCCGCAATACCGTGTTCCAGTGCGCGAGCGCGCGATCGAGGTCGCCCTGGCGCATCCAGTAAGCCGCGACATCCATCTGCACGTCGCTGCGTTGCGGCGAGAGGCGTGCCGCGGTCTCCATCGCCTGGCGCGCCTGTTCGGCTTCGCCACGGGTTTCCAACTGGCGTCCCAGCGCCGCGTAGGCGCGGCCCTCGGACGGATTGGCGTCGATCGCCTTGCGCAGATGATCGATGGCGATATCGGGATTCTTCCCGCGCAGGCCGAGTTCGAGGTTGGCATCCGGATGGCGGGCGTACCAGCCCAGCGCGGCCTCAGGGTCGTCCAGTTCCTGCGAGTACTGGTTGGCCATGCCCAGGATCACGATCCGCCACGCCAGCCAGGATCCCGCGAGGGCGAACAGCACCCATCTCAGAAGGGTCCAGCGCGACTTGGTGACCGGGGCGTCCGTCATCAGGAGCGTCCTCCGGGTTGCAGGTCGAGGCCCATGATGAGCGCCTGATCGCCGTGCCGCACCAGCTGGATGCGAAACACGCCGGTTTCGGTCCGCAGCACCAGTTCGCCCTTGCGCATCAGGGTCTTCCGGTAACGCCCCTCGCCGCGGATCCAGTCGCCCTCGCGCGACCAGGCGATGCCGTCGATCTCGATATGGCGCAATTCGGTCGAACGAAACAGCGATTCGTGCTCGCGCCGGATGTTCGACTTTCCGCCGGCCCTGCCAATCGCGACCTCGTCGAACAGCGCCATGAAAGCCTGGGTGTCGCCGCGTTCGAAGGAGGCCATGAATTGCGCCAGCGTGGCATCCGGATCCGGCTGCGCCGGGCGCGCGGCGCGCTCGATTGCAGGCGGCGGCGGCAGCTGGGCGGGCATGGCGGCAGCATGTTGTACTGGCAGCGCCGCCGGCTCGGCCAGGGCGGCCACCTGGACGACCGGGCTTGCCGAGGGCTGCGGCAGGGCAGCGGATGCGGCCGACGGGGATAGCGTCACTTCAGGTGCCGGGGGCTCGGGCCGTTCCGTCGGCGCCCGGCGCGTGCCGGACTGAAGTGGCGGCGCGGACCGAGCCGAAGCCTTCATTGTCCGGGCAGCAGGCTCGGGCCGCGGCACGGGTGCCGGCGGCTTCATTTGTGAGGCTGTCGCGGCAGGGACAGCGGGCGGTTGCAGCGGGTTGTCCACTGCCACGAACAGCTCCTCGCCGGCGTGGGCGGCTGTCCCGGCATCCGGGTGCAGGCTGCCTGCCCGCAGCGCAGACTCCTGTTGCTGCACGGCTGGCGCAGAGGGATTGTTCAGATAGACCGTGCCGACGACGATGAAGGCGATCAGCGCGCTGCCCGCCAGCACCCACTGCGGCAGATAACGGATCAGGAGGGGCGGCAGCCCGCTCGTGCGTGAGCGTGGTCGTGCGGGTTTCGGTGGGTAGCTGCGCACCCGACGAACGGCGGCCAGCTTCGTGCCGGGCCTTGTGGCCGGGTTCAGCGTGGCATCGTAATCGCGGCGCGCGTGCGGATCGCGCAGGGCGGTGTAGGCGAGGTTTATGCGGGTGGCGAACGCGTCCTTCCAGTCGTCCGCCCGGTTCTCGCGGTCAGGATGGAACACCCGCATCAGCAGCCGGTGGTGCTCCTTGATCTGCTCGGGTGACGCGCCGGGCTCGACGCCCAGCACCCGGTAATGGTCGCTGTCGTGGCGGAACAGCACCTGTTCGATGAAGAACAGCGCGGCTGCCTGCAATTCGTCCGGCGATGCGAGCGCCGCGCATTCAGGGTCGGGGTCGCTGCCGCCCGCCAGCTTCAGCAGGACCCCAAGAGCGGGCGGCAGGGGTGCCCGGCCGTGCAGCAGGTCGGCGTGCCGGGTGGGCGCGCGGTGAAAATCCAAAGCCAGCGCGACGATGCCGGCCGCACCGCTGTTCTGCCCCGCCGTCATGTCAGCCCCGGCCTTCGAGGCTGCCGCCATACTGGTAATAGTGGCCGCTGTAGTAATCGTAGGCATGGCCGCGTGCCTGCATCTTGGTCAGCACGCCGCCGAGCAGACGGGTGCGGGTGCCCATCAGGCGCTTGATCGCGCCGCGCGCGAAATCGCGGCGGGTACCGCCCGACTCGACGACCAGCAGCGTCGCCTCGGCGATGCTGCCGAGCAGCGGGGCATCGGCCAGCCCCAGCACCGGCGGGCCGTCGATGACGACATGGTCGAATTTCTCGGCGGCCAGCGACAGCAGGGAAACCATCTTGGTGCTGCTGATCAGTTCGGCCGGGTTGGGCGGCAGCGGACCGGACGTGATGGTGAACAGGTTGGGGATTTCGGTGGCCTGGGTGATGTCGACCGGCTTGGCGTCGCCGGCCAGATAGTTGGTCAGGCCCAGGGTGTTGGACAGCCCCATGGTGGTGTGCAGCGAAGCCTTGCGCAGGTCGCCGTCGATCAGCAGCACCTTCTTGCCCAGTTGCGCGATCTGGATGGCCAGGCTCAGCGCCGTGGTGCTCTTGCCTTCGCCCATCGAGGCGCTGGTCACCATCAGCACCCGCGGCATGCCTTCCGCCGTGGAGAATTGCAGCGCGGTTCGCAGCGAGCGATAGGCTTCGGCAAAATGCGAGCGGCTGTCGAAGTTTTCCTGGTATAGCGCGTTGCCGGAGGCGGCCGGCGTTTGGGGGATGACGCCGAGCACCGGCAGCCCGAGCTGCTGTTCCAGTTGTTCCGAAAGCTTGATGGTGTCGTCCAGGTGCTCGAACAGGAAGGCCAGGCCGACGCCGCCAAACAGTCCGAGGAAGATCGCGATCATCAGGTTGCGCCGCGGGTTGGGCGTGAACGGGCTCGACGGCACTTCGGCCTTGTCGATCACCGAGATGTTGTTGGTGCCGACGCCGCCGGCCACGCCGACTTCCTTCAGGCGCTGCAGCAGGCCCTCGAACAGCTGGCGGTTGGTGTCCACCTCGCGCTTGAGGATGTTGTACTGGATGCTGCGGTCCTGCACCCCGAGAATGTCGCGCCGGCTTTCCTGCAGCTTGGCGATCAGCGCGGCCTCCTGCTCCTTCGCCGCCTGGTAGCGCGCCTTGATGGCGCCGTGCACGCTCTGGATCTCTGTCGCGATCATGCTGTCGATTTCGGCGATCTGACTGGCGATCTGCTGCATTTTCGGATAGGCCGGCTTGTACACCTTGAGGCCTTCCTGGTAATCGGTTTCGAGTTTCGACTTGCGTTCCTTGAGGCCCTGGATGGTCTTGTTGTCCATCACTTCGGGCAGCGACTGGATCGCGGTGCCCTGAAAACTGTTGTACAGGCTTTCGGCGCGGATGCGGTCCTGCTGCACCTGGGTCAGGGCTGTGGTGAATCCCTGCAGCACCTGGGTGTCGATGCTGCTGTCCTCGTCGCCGCCGGCCTTGACCAGTTCCTCCTTGCGGGCGAACGCTACCAGCGCCTTTTCCGACTCCTCCAGCTTGGCCTGGACCTGCTGCAGCCGGTCCTGCAGGAAGATCTTGGCATAGGAGGTGGCATCGAGGCGACGCGCCAGATTCAGGTTGATGAATACGCTGGTAACTGAATTCGCCACCTCGGCTGCAAGCTTCGCGTCGGTACTGTCGAAGTTCAACCGCAGCAGGCGCGAATTGCCGATTGGCTCGACCGTCAGCCCGCCCTGCACCGCGCCCACCACGCCGCGGGTTTTGGCTGTCTGGTCGATATTGTTCGCGGCGGCCGGCGAGACGACCTTGTCCTGCTTCAGCCAGGGCAGCCAGGCCGCCATCAGCGAGGGCTCGGGCGGCTTGTTGAACGCCGGATGCTCGGTCAGGTTGAGCTCGTTCACCACGCGCTCGGCAGTGGCGCGGCTGCTCAGGATCTCCTGCTGGGTCTGCATGTATTCGGAACTGTCCCAGCTGGTCTGTCCACCCGAGGTCACGCCCTCGTACTGCACGATCTTGGCTTCTTCCGCATCGATCTGCAGCGTGGTGCTGGCGCGATAGACGGGGGTGGTCAGATAGGTCGCGGTCATCACCGCCGTCACCACGATGGCGAAGAAGGTGAGCACCGTCCACTTGCGTCGCATGATGACGGCCCAGTATGCGCGCAGGTTGATCGAGTCTTCCTCCTCCTCCTCGTTCATCCAGTCCTGCATGACCCGGGTGCCGAGCGGGGTGTCCCGGCGTTCGATCAATGCCCGGGAACGGCGGGCAGCAGGATCCGCCGCGTCCGGAGTCAGGGGTTCGTCTGGAGGCGCCATGTCGTGTCGGGTTCGGTCAGTCGAGCGGGTTGGAGGTCAGGGCACGAAGTGAAAATCATGCTGCATTGGTCAGGCGCTTGGCTGCCGCACCAAGCGGCCGGCACGCTGCAACGAACATCAGAACAGCATGCCGAATACGGAAATATCCCGCAGGAACTCGGCCGCGTTGCGCCAGGCGTAGCGCCCATCCGATCGCGCCACGACGACGACGTCGCTGGTGTGCAACGGGGGGTCCTCGGCTTCGCCCTTGCGAATCGGTTCGAGATCGTAGTTCAGCACTTCGCGCACGCCGTTCTGGCCTTCGCGGAATACCTTGATGTCGTTTTCATCGGCGAACTTTTCCAGCCCGCCCGCCATGGCGATCGCCTGCATCAGCGTGGTCCTGCCGCTGATCGGGAACACCCCGGCCCTATTGACGCTGCCGCTCACCGTCACGCGCTGGCTGACGAATTCCTTGATGAACACGCTCACCTGCGGGTCCTGTAGATAGGTTTCCTGCAGCTTCTGCGCGATCAGTGTTTCCAGTTGCTGCCCGGTCAGCCCGCCGGCCTGGATCTGGCCGATCAGCGGCAGGGTCAGCGCGCCGCGCGCGTTGACCCGCACCGCGCGGGAAAGCTCGGGTACCTGGAAGACCGTAATCTCGAGCAGATCCGACGGACCGATGTGGTAATCGTCGATCGTCAGCGCCAGGGGGTTGTTGAAGCCCGCCGTCGCAGCCGCAGCCGGAACGGCAGCCTCGTTGTCGGCCGCAACGGCCGCCGCCGGCAGGGCCACGGCTGCCAGCATCAATACCGCAAGAACATCCATTGATGCGGCACGAGCCAGGTCTGATTGCCGTTCGGCCCGAGCCCTTCGACTTCGCTCAGGAGAGCCTTGTCGAAGGCCGGGTCGCCGCTCACCCGATTGCCGTTCGGCCTGAGCCTGTCGAAGGCCAAGTCCCCACTCATGTTTCGACGAGCTCAACACGAACGGACTCTTGGATAAAATGTACCGAATCAATAGCTTCATCATTCCGTTTCTCCGGCAAACGCGGTCAGGCTGCATGCCCGAACAAGCGCCGCCACAGACTGCTCCCGCGGGACGCGCGCCCACTGCGGAGGCGTTGCGGCATGGCTTCGGGAGCCCAATTTTCAAGTATACCGAGCGGCCGGGTCTCGACCAAATGCGTCGCCTCCGCCGCACCCACCCAGTGCGCGGCCGCCTCGCGGCCCTCGGCCAGCAGCGGCGGGCGGTGTTGCGGGTGGTGGGCGTCGGTGGCCAGGATATCGACCCGTCCCTCGTCCAGCAGGCGCTCGCCCCAGTAGCGCGCGGCCTGGCCGAAACGGCCCGTGAGGCTGCCTGCCGTGACCTGCATCCAGGCGCCCCGATCGGACAGCGCACAGAAGGTCGGGTAATGGTCCTCGATCCACGACAGCCGTTCAGGATGCGTGATTACCGGCACGTAGCCCGCGGCCAGCAGCGCAAAGACGAAGTTGTCGAACTGCGGCGGCGCCACATGATGCGGCGGCTCCAGCAGAAAATAGCGGCTGTCATTGAGCGACGGCACCGTGCCGGCCTTGAGGCGCGGCAGCAGGTCGGGCGCGGCGTGGACATCCGCGCCCCAGGGCAGCTCGAGCGGAATGCCCGCCGCGGCCAGGTGGCCGCGCAATGTTCCGATATGGGCGCGAATGCCGACGCTGTCGTTGTCGAACATG
>Ga0105100_10001927_pt1 | contig 12122 bp, 11 predicted proteins | sample PPLLak12cMay2015_2_FD_87033 | JGI IMG/M metagenome (GOLD analysis project Ga0105100, IMG submission 87033) | Freshwater sediment microbial communities from Prairie Pothole Lake near Jamestown, North Dakota, USA - PPLs Lake P8 Core (1) Depth... | ecosystem: Environmental > Aquatic > Freshwater >... | reverse complement strand
CAGGCTGCGCTGGCGCGAGCGCGCGGCGAGGCCAGCCGGCAGAACCTGGCCACCGCCCTGCACAACTTCGCCGGGCTGATGTGGGAGCGGCTGGACGCCAGCAACGCCATCGCGCTCTATCTCGAGTCGGTGCCGCTCAATCCGGATCTGTCCGAGCGTTCGGCCAGCCTCAACAATCTCGGACTGATCTTCCAGGCGCTCGGCCAACCCGTGGATGCGGAGCAGCGGCTGCAGGAGGCCATCGCGATCAATCGCGAGCACGGCCATTTCCACCATCTCGGCAAGCACCTGATGAACCTCGGCAACCTTTACCGTGAGCAGCGGCGTTTTGCCGAGGCGGCATCATTGCTGGACGAAGGTGCGGCACTGATACAGCGTGCTGGCGATATTTACTGGCAGGCCGTGGCCGCACGCTATCGCGGCTGGCTGGCGCGCGATCAGCGCGACTGGGCGGCCGCGGGTCGCTGGCTGGCGGAGGCGGCACGAAGCTATGAACTGGCCGGGGCCGTGACCGACGCCCGATCGGTCCGCGCGGAACTCGCGCGACTCTAGGTCGATGCCTGCGAAGACCGTGAAGCGGACGGCTCGACGCCGCTATCACCAACACTCACGGCCGGCCCGGCTGGATTCTGGCGGTTACAGGTAGGCTTTGGCCTCCTCGCCTGGATTGGGCAGGCCTCCGACCCGCCATGCTTCCCGCGGATTCGGGAACAGATGCTGCATGCAGTCGGCGCGCTGGCCGCTGAGGTGACAAACGTGGCTGAGGGCGACCACGCTGCCGTGTCTGCTGAATTCCTGGCGCAAGGCACGCAACACTCCCAGCTGCACATCGTCGAGATGACCGAGACCGTCGGCGCGGGCAATGCGCTCGGCCACAGCCTCGTTCCATACTGATGGATCGACGAGGAATCCGTCGCTGTCGAACTGGATTTCGGGTGCGATGTTCGAGTTGGTCTGCATTTTCAGCCTCCTGATGGAAAGTCTCAACCGTTTGTATAGCACGTCCGCAGACTCGGGATGCCGATCAATCCGCCCAAGCTTGCGGTCTGGAGTGAAAGGGCAGGGCTCTGATCGGATCCGATTCAGACAAACTGATGGATGAGCGTGCGTACCGGGACGGGCAGGGCAGACTTCAGGGCGGCGGCGGGCGTTAGCCACTGCTGTCCGGGCGAAGCGACCGAGGGAACGCGTGGCTCGAGATGCAGGCAGACCGGCTGGATATGCAGCCGGAAGTGGGTGAAGCTGTGGCGGAGCGCAGGCAGGGCCTGTCGGGCATGGGGGTTATGGCCATAGCGCATCCTGCAGCCATCCATGGCATCGATGTCCGCCGGCAGCTCGGGCAGACTCCACAAGCCGCCCCAGATGCCGCTTGGCGGCCGCTTTTCCAGCAACAGCTCGCCACGGTCGAGCAGCAGCAACATCTGCACATGCTTGTCCGGCAGGATCTTTTTCGGGCGGGGGACAGGCAGGCTGGCGCAGCGATCCTGAAGACGGGCCTGACAGTCGACCTGGACCGGGCAGGCGTCGCAGGCAGGGCTGCTGCGGGTACAAACGGTTGCACCGAGGTCCATCATTCCCTGCGTATAGGCTGCGATGTTCTGCTGCGGCAGACGTGATTCGGCCAGTTGCCAGAGTGCGGCCTCGACCTTTTTCTCATCCGGCCAGCCATCGATGGCTGCATGACGCACCAGCACCCGCTTTACATTGCCATCCAGTATGGCCTCCGTGCGGCCGAAGGCGAGGGCGGCAATCGCCGCTGCCGTCGAGCGGCCGATTCCGGGCAACGCCTGCAGCGCGTCAAGCGTGTCCGGAATTTTCCCCTCGTGGCGGCTGGCGATCTGTTGCGCGGCGGCATGCAGATTGCGCGCCCGGCTGTAATAGCCCAGTCCGCTCCAATGCTCCAGTACCGAGTCCTCGCTGGCTGCGGCGAGTGTCGTCACATCCGGAAAGCGTTCGATGAAGCGCTGGAAATAGGGGATGACCGTTGCGACCTGGGTCTGCTGCAGCATGATTTCCGACAGCCAGACGAGATAGGGGCCGCTGCTCCCCTGCCAGGGCAGGTCATGGCGACCATGCTTGCGCTGCCAGTCGATGATGCGGGAGGAAAAACTTTTCACCCCGGCAGGGTAACCGGGGTGAAATGGTCAATCAATAGACTGACTGGAACAAACTCAGGTGTAGCCGAGCTTCTGGCGGAACATGTTGAACAGCTTGCCGAAAGCCGAATCGGTGATGGATTTGCGCTCGACCACCACGGCCTCGCCGCGGCGCAGCTTGTCGGCCAGGCGATGCAGGCCGATGGAGAAGCTGTTCAGGCCATCCTGGTCGGAGAACAGGTAGGTGTTCTTGATGCCGCTGACCCAGCCGAGGCGCGCCCAGCGGAAAGTGCCATCGTCGTAATGGAACTCCACCCAGTCGCCCTTGTTCAGGCCGCGGGCGCGCAGGGTGAAATCGTCTTCGACTTCGGGCGTGGCGGGGATTTCTTGGATCTCCGTGGCGGCGATGGCGGGCAATTCCTCCTCGATGGCCGCCAGGGTGTCCTCGGACACTTGCGGAAGTGGAACAGTGAGGTTGCCGGGGCGCACCGCGTTGGCGTGGAGGATGACCAGCGTGGCGAAGAAGACCTCGGTCTGATCAGGATCCATATTGATAGCGGCCACGCTCTCGCGCAGGCGTTTCAACAGGCCGGGCAGAATTCTCACCAGCATCAGCCGAGAATCCATGTCGGGTTTGGGCTGGACGCTCCATACCAGCTCACGCATGGTTTCAACATGGCTGCTGAAGTGGGCGCTGTTTTCGCCGTCCTCGATGTAATCCGCAGTCAGGAGACGGGCCCAGTCGCGTCTCAGGAACGAGCGGATCGTGTCGTCGACCGTCTGCTCGCTGAGGGCGCGGTTGATGAAATCGTGGACCACGACCGGTGCCAGTTCGGCCCGTTCGGTGCGCTTGATTTCAGCTATGTCCTGCTGCAGTTCGCCGTCTATCCGCAGATCGAGTGATGCGTCTAGCGCTTCGAGTTCGTCCGCCGCCGATTCGAAGACGCCCATGTCCTTGTCGAACGTGTCGAGAACATGCGTGACGATGTCGGAAATAGCATTCAGGCTAGACTCGCCGTCGTCGCAGCCGATGATGCGCACGGACAGTGCCGCGATTGCGTCGAGCATGCGCCGTACGGGATGGTTGCGATGCGAGAAAAAGCTGCGATCAAGCATCGCGGCCTTGAGAACGGGAATCTGCAGGCGCGCGATCTGTGCCTTGAGCCTGTCGGGGATTGCGTCCTCGTTGAAAACGACGTCGAACAGCATCGCGACCGCATCCACCATGATTGCGTCAAGCGGGGAGGCGGACTGCATGACCGGGCTTTGCTGCAGGTTGCGCAGGACGTTCTGGATCGTGTTGTTTTCGAGTATCGGCAATTCATAAATTGCGCCGCCAGGCAGTTGCAACTGGCCATTCTGCAGGACACCAAGTGAATCCAGCAGATTCAGGGCAACCCCAGGGGAAACGGACGCTGAGCCGGCCCCTGCGCCGGCGTAGGCCGGGGCACTTCCCGAGAAGCCCGCTCCCGCGCCGTTCATCGCTGCAGTGGTGCCCGCGTGAGGCCCGGCTGCCAGCCGTTCGAACATACCCAGAATGTCAGAGTCTTCAGCTTCGGCAGAGGCGCTTGACTGATTGCCGGGCCGTCTGTCGACAGGCCGGGTTTTCGAGCCGATCTTCAAATCGGGCAGGATGCCGTGGTCGCTGAGGTGGGTATTGATGGACTGATAGATGCGCGGCAACTCCGAAGCCAGCAGCAGATTGAACTGGTTGAGCAGGATCACCTGGATGTTTTGCGTCAGGCCGAGATTGTCGAAGCCATCGAGCAATGCCTGGCTGAGGATTTTGGGGCCCAGCGGGTTTTCGTTTTCCTGCAGATCGGCGCGTCCCAGCAGGCAGGCCATTCGGGTATCGAGCGCCACCAGTTGCTCGACGCTGCTGAAACGCAAGCGTGATGTGGCTTTGTCAACTGCCAGGGCCAGCTCGAGGTCGGTATCCCGGACCAGCGACAGTTCGGTCAGGCTGAGTCCGGATGAACCTTCCTGCGGCCCGATGCTGCTGGTGAGTTTTCGGCAATAGGCTTCCTTGCAGCTGGCAAGCAGTTCGTTGGCTTTCTTGTTGAGGACGCTTTGCGCATCGTAATAGTTATTGCGGACGCCGAGGATGGGAGAGCGGTCAGCCATGCCCTGCAGGGCATTTTCCATCGCCTCGGTTTGCCGGTTGAGCACCCGGGTCACCCCTTCAATCAACAGGTCCCGGCACGCGTTCAGCAGCAACAGATTCTCGGCGGAGGGCTGCCCGCGGCGCGAACGATCGTACTGATTGAAATTCACCACCACTGAGTTGTCTTGCATCTCGCGCTCCATTTGGTCACCCCACGGTTTTTTGGGCGGTTGGCCGACGTCGACGGAGAAGGGCTGACCGGAGTGCTGCCGGCGGTCCCGCTATCTCGCTTGCCCCCAGTGTTTTTGGGACTGGCTTGCAGTTCGCTCCCTGTGATTTATCGGGAGCCGAACGCCAAGCCGGCGAGACCGGAAACTTTGCGTCCCCGCCTCGCGGCGGGTTTGCCCTGTTCGGTAGTCGGCGACTGTGTCGAAAAGCGGACACAAAACCGCACAACTGGTATTTCGGAAAGGCTGGAGGAAAACTTTAGCCCGAGTGTTGAAAATTTGTCGGGGTTGTCGAGATTCGTGTCCTGGCCTCGTGAAGCCAGACAGGAAAATGTGATAGCTCGTCGGGGCGATCTTCCTGACTCAGCTACCCGGCAGGGTGATGAAAAATCGTCGGTGGGTATTACTGGGCCGTCGACGGGCGGCGGTTAGTCGAAGCCGGGAATTTCTGCATAGATGCGCCGGAACTGGAGCGGGCGAAGGGAATCGAACCCTCCTCATGAGCTTGGGAAGCTCAGGTAATGCCACTATACGACGCCCGCAAGCGCTAAAATCGGCATTCTACTTAATAGTGTTCCCGGATTGAAGTTTTGATTAATCTGCTTATCAACGGCGAGCCGCGGCAGTTCCCCGCCGCTCTATCGGTCGCGCGGCTGGTCGAGACGCTCGACCTGCAAGGCAAACGTGTGGCGATCGAAAGGAACGGGGAGATCGTTCCGCGCAGCCAGTACCTCGAAACCACGCTGGCAGATGGCGACCGTCTGGAAATCGTGGTCGCGGTGGGCGGAGGCTGAACCTCCGCTCCATTCCCTCTCAAATCACCCAAGCAAATCATATGGAACCCCTCATCATCGCCGGCAAGGCCTATTCATCGCGCCTGCTGGTCGGCACCGGAAAATACCGGGACTTCGAGCAGACCCGTCTGGCGGTCGAGGCCTCGGGTGCGGAAATCGTCACCGTCGCCATCCGCCGCACCAATATCGGCCAGGAAGCCGGCCAGCCGAGCCTGCTCGATGCGCTGCCGCCTTCGAAGTACACCTATCTGCCGAACACTGCCGGCTGCTATACGGCCGACGACGCGATCCGTACCCTGCGGCTGGCGCGTGAACTGCTGGACGGCCATAGCCTGGTCAAGCTCGAGGTACTGGGCGATCCGCAGAGTCTCTACCCCAACGTCGTGGAAACCCTCAAGGCCGCGGAAATTCTGGTCAGGGATGGTTTCCAGGTGATGGTCTACACTTCCGATGATCCGATCATCGCCAAACAGCTCGAGGACATCGGCTGCGTTGCGGTCATGCCGCTGGCGTCGCTGATCGGTTCCGGCATGGGCATCTTGAACCCCTGGAATTTGCAGATCATCATCGACCGGGTCAAGGTTCCGGTGGTGGTCGATGCCGGCGTGGGCACGGCTTCGGATGCTGCCATCGCCATGGAACTCGGCTGTGACGCGGTGCTGATGAACACCGCCATTGCCGGTGCGCAAAACCCGGTGCTGATGGCGTCGGCCATGAGGAAAGCCGTTGAGGCCGGGCGCGAAGCCTATCTGGCCGGGCGCATGCCGAAGAAGGTCTATCAGGCCAGCCCGAGTTCGCCGACCTCCGGCTTGATCACCGGCAGCAAGTAAGGACATGTCGCAGGCCGAAAGCGGACATCCGCGCATCCGCTCCTACGTGCTGCGAGCCGGTCGCGTCGGCTCCGGCCAGGCCAGGGCGCTGGCGGAACTCGGCCCGCGCTATCTGCTGCCCTATCAGTCCAGCCTGGTCGATCTCGATGCCGTCTATGGCCGCAGCGCAGCGAAAATCCTCGAAATCGGCTTCGGCATGGGCGAGGGTCTGGCGGAAATGGCCGCAGCCCATCCCGAGAATGACTACCTCGGGGTGGAGGTACACACTCCCGGCGTCGGCGCGCTGCTGAAACAGCTCGGCGAACGCGGCCTGGACAATGTCCGCGTCATCCAGCATGACGCAGTGGAAGTGCTCACTCATATGCTCGCGCCTGGCAGCCTCGCCGGCGTGCACGTCTTCTTTCCCGATCCGTGGCACAAGAAGCGCCACAACAAGCGCCGACTGATCCAGCCGCCGTTCGTGCGCCTGCTGGCCGAACGCATCGCGCCGGGCGGCTATCTGCATCTGGCCACCGACTGGGAGGACTACGCGCTGCAGATGCTCGAGGTCCTGTCCGCCGAACCCGAGCTTGCCAATACCACTGAAGGTTTTTCAGCGCGGCCGGACACCCGCCCGCTGACCAAGTTCGAGCAGCGCGGCATCAGGCTGGGGCACGGCGTTTGGGACCTGGTGTTTCGCAAACCTTATTGATTCGGCCCGATGAAGTTTGAAGTGGTATTGATGGTCGGCTTGCCCCGGCCATGTGGGACAGAGCGGAAAGCCGAATCAATAAGCATTGAAAACAGCTTGCTATTGAGGCGGCTCAACGAACCGACGGACGCAGGACAACACGAAAAATACTCCACGGGTTCAAACATCGCCGGGCCGTCTCAATAGAAATCCGCGGCGCCCTGCGGCTATGATGCGGGCATGGATTTTTTCGAACTCTCCAAATCCGCCTTCGCACTGTTTGCCATCGTCGATCCGGTCGGCGTGATCCCGATTTTCCTCATGGCCACCCAGGGCTATACCCTGACGCAAAGCCATTACGCTGCGCGGATCGCTGCGCTCACCGTGCTCGGTGTGCTGTCACTGTTCATCTTTGTCGGCGAACCCTTGCTGATGTTCCTCGGCATACGCCTGGCCGCTTTTTCGGTGGCCGGCGGACTGCTGCTCCTGTTGCTGGCCTTGTCGATGGTGCAGGCGCATGTCAGCCCGCAACGGCAGACCGAGGACGAGGCGGCCGAGGCGGAAGAGAAGGACTCGGTCGGCGCAGTGCCATTAGGGGTGCCGCTGCTGGCAGGACCCGGTGCGATCACCCACGTCATCGTGGCGTCGGGTGCGGCACAGGGCAGCGTGATGCACCAGGGCATGCTGCTGATTCCGGTGGCGCTGGTGGCGCTGTCGGTGTGGCTGGCATTTCGCGCCGCGCCGGTGATCGCGCGCAGACTTGGCAGGACCGGGATTCATGTGGTGACACGCCTGATGGGACTGATCATCGCCGCCATTTCCATCGAGATGATTGCCAGCGGGCTGGGCACGCTTTTCCCCGGCCTGCTTGCCTGATTCGGGTGCGTCTGCTGCGCCAAACCGGTGCGCGAAATCTGAAACTTTCGCGTCACCCCCGCGTTTTATCATGCTTTCGAATTGGCACGATTGATGCGGATCGTTACGTGAAAACTGGGGAGAGGACATGGAATTCGGAATCGTCGGATTGGGGCGAATGGGCGGCAACATGGCGCGCCGGCTGGCACGGGAAGGTATGCGCATCGCGGTGTACAACCGCAGCCATGAAGTCAGCCAGGCCATCGCCGCCGAAACCGGGCATCTAGCTTGCGCCGGACTGGCGGAACTGGTCGCCGCGCTGCAGGCGCCGCGCATCGTCTGGCTGATGTTGCCCGCGGGCGAAGCGACCGAAGCGGCGCTGGACTCGATCACACCGCTGTTGAGCCCCGGCGACCTGGTGGTCGACGGCGGCAACGCCTATTACAAGGACGGCGAGCGGCGCGCCGCTGCCTTGGCCAGCAGGCAGATCGACTTTGTCGACGCCGGGGTGTCGGGAGGGATCTGGGGCCTGGATAACGGCTACTGCATCATGTTCGGCGGCAGCGACCCAGCGGCGGCACGACTCAAGCCCTGGATGGAGGCGCTCGCCCCCACCCCCACCGACGGCTGGCTGCACACCGGCCCGGTCGGCTCGGGACACTTCGTCAAGATGGTCCACAACGGTATCGAGTACGGCATGATGCAGGCCTTCGCCGAAGGCTTCGCGCTGATGAAGAACAAGCCCGGGTTCGATCTCCAGCTAGATGAAATCGCAGAATTGTGGCGCCATGGCAGCGTGGTGCGCTCGTGGCTGCTCGACCTGTCGGCGGAGTTTCTCGCCGCCGACAGCAACCTCGAAGCGATCCAGCCGTTCGTCGCGGATTCCGGCGAGGGCCGCTGGACCGCTCTCGAAGCCGTCGAGCAGGGCATTCCCGCGCCGGTGATGTCGCTGGCCCTGATGATGCGCTTCGCCAGCCAGGGCAAGAACGATTACGCGGCGAAAGTTCTGGCGAAGATGCGCCAGGGATTCGGCGGTCATGCGTTGAAGGGGGGGGGCAAATGAAAACCGGTCTCGAAGACGCGCTGCCCTGCACCTTCGTCATCTTTGGCGCGACCGGCAATCTTGCCAGCAACAAGCTGCTGCCGGCCTTGTATCACCTTGAGGCGGCGGCACGATTGTCGGAGTCGCTGAATATCGTCGCCTTTTCCCGCCGCGACTGGGATACCGAACAGTGGCGGACACATATGCGCGAGGTGCTGACAGGCAAGATCAACGGCAGCGTCGAGGGGCCGGTATTCGAGCGTTTCGTTGCCCGCTTCGTCTATCAGCAGGGCGACCTCAACGATGTGGATTCTTACCAGGCACTGGCCGGGCGCCTGATGAAAGGCGGCGTGGCCTGCTCCAGCACGGTTTTCTATCTCGCCATCAAGCCTGCGGAATTCGGTGCGGTGATACGCAACCTCGAGGCGGTCGGCCTCAACAAGCCGCGCGGTCTCAACCGCGTGGTGGTGGAAAAACCCTTCGGCGAGGACATCGAGTCGGCGCGCATGCTCAATCAGCTGCTGCACCAGCATTTCGACGAGGAGCAGATCTTCCGTATCGATCATTTCCTCGGCAAGGAGACGGTGCAGAACCTGCTGGTGTTCCGCTTCGCCAACACCCTGATCGAACCGCTGTGGAACCGCAACTTCATCGATCATGTGCAGATCACCGTGGCCGAGTCCCATGGCATCGAGAAGCGCGCCGATTACTACGACCGCGCCGGTGCGCTGCGCGACATGCTGCAGAACCACCTGATGCAGCTGCTCACCGTGGTGGCGATGGAACCGCCGCCGGCGCTCGAGGCCGACGCCTTGCGCGACGAGAAGGTCAAGGTGTTGCGCTCGATCCGGCCGATTGCCAAACGCGCGGTGCACGCCCATGCCATCCGCGCGCAGTACGCCCGCGGCGTGGTCGACGGCAAGAATGTGGTGGGCTATCAGCAGGAAGAAAACGTCGAGGCGAATTCCGTCACCGAAACCTTCGTCGCCGCGAAGTTCTACATCGACAACTGGCGCTGGCGCGGGGTGCCGTTCTACCTGCGAACCGGCAAGCGGCTGCCGCACCAGACCTCGATGATCGCGATCCGCTTCCGTCATCCGCCGCAGCAGCTGTTCCGCGAAACCCCGGTGGAGACCATCGACCCCAACTGGATCCTGCTGTCAATCCAGCCGGAGGAGTCCATGCGCATGGAAATCCACGTCAAGCAGCCGGGACTCGACATGGACACGCGGGTAATGCAGATGAACGCCAGCTTCCGCAAGACCGACGAGCAGGCGCTGGACGCCTACGAGACCCTGCTTCTCGATGTCATCGAGGGCGACCGTTCGCTGTTCCTGCGTTTCGACGAAGTCGAATGGGCGTGGCTGGTGGTCGACCCCATCCTCAAGCATTGGGCGGTCGAGCGCGAATTCATCCCGACCTACCCAGCCGGAAGCTGGGGTCCGCCCGATGCAAACCGCCTGTTCGACAGCGACGACCAGAGCTGGCGCAACGAATTGTGAGCCTGCCCGAAACAAGGGTGTTCGCCGAGGCTGGCGCACTGGTGACGGCACTGGCCGACGCGGTGTGCGCCGAGGCCGATAGCGCAATCGAGGCGCGTGGCGTGGTTCATCTGGTGCTGGCTGGCGGTTCGACGCCGATCGCCCTGTATCGCGAATTGGCAGCCAGGCATGCCGGCAACTCCCGCTGGCATATCTGGTACGGCGACGAGCGTTGCCTGCCGCAGGACCATCCCGAGCGCAACAGCATGATGGCAGAAGCTGCCTGGCTGGCTGGTTCGGCCATACTGCCCGAAAACCGTCTGCCGATTCCTGCCGAGCGCGGCGCAGAGGCGGCAGCCGCCGACTATGCGGTGATGCTGGCAGCTGTGCTGCGTTTCGATCTGGTGCTGCTGGGGATGGGGGAGGATGGTCATACCGCCAGCCTTTTTCCGGGGCATGCGTGGGGTGCGGCGCCGGGCAGTCCGGCGGTTCTCGCGGTGCATGATGCGCCGAAGCCGCCTCCCGATCGGGTCAGCCTTTCGGCAGCGCGCCTGTCCGATAGCCGCAGGGTGTGGTTCATCATCAGCGGCGAAGGCAAGTCGGATGCCGTAACGCGCTGGAGGAAGGGCGAGGCGCTGCCGGTCACGGCCATTCGCGGACGGAATGAAACCCTGGCCTGGCTGGATCAGTCGGCTTGGGGGGCGCAGGTTTCGCCTTGAGGAACTGGCCCTCTTTCTGACTTCTGCTTTTTGCCGGCCTTCTGCAGCATCGACTGGCGCGTCGCCGGCGTCTCCAGGCTGATGCGCCCCAGCGTGCCGTTGCGATAGTCGGTCAGGAACAGCATCGCTGCTTTTTCCAGATCGAGTTCGCCGCCGCGTCCCCTGAGCAGGCAGCCGCGTTTTCTGGCAACCGCCTGCAGCACGTGGGTGCCGTCCATTCCAGTTGTGTCGAAACCGTAGCGTGCGCTGAGCAGGGCTGGATATCGCTGCAGCAGGATGTCGGCCAGAAAGATCGCCACTTCCTCGTCGATCAGCGCGTTGCGGCCGATGGCATGGCTGGCGGCGAGCATGAAGCCGTCGTCGTCGTGCTCGATCTTCGGCCACATCAGGCCAGGGGTGTCGACCACGCTCAGGCGCGCCGAAAGGTTGATGCGCTGCTGCGACTTGGTCACCGCCGGCTCGTCTCCGACCGCAGCGACCTTGCGCTTGACCAGCGAATTCATCAGCGTCGACTTGCCGACGTTGGGGATGCCCATGATCATGATCCGCAGCGGCTTGAAGTTGTCATCACGGTGCGGCGCCAGTTTTTGTGCCAGCGCCGGCAGCTTTGCAACGTCGCCGGCCTTCTTGGCGGAAATCGCCACCGCCATTACGCCGGGCTGGCGGTTGTAGTGCTCGATCCAGGCACGCGTGACTTCGGGATCGGCAAGGTCGGACTTGTTCAGCAGCTTGAGGCAGGGGCGCTGGCGGAAATTGCGCAGTTCGTGGATCAGCGGGTTGCTGCTCGCTTCAGGCAGGCGCGCATCGAGCACCTCGATCACGACGTCGATCTGTGCCATGGTCTCCGCCGCCTTCTTGCGCGCGGAAGCCATGTGACCGGGGAACCACTGGATGGACATGGGGGCTGAAAAAGTGAAGGGGGAAGGGTTAAGGGGGAAGGGTGGTGCGATTATCCCACCAGTATCGCGGCAGGCGCTGGCGGCCAGAGGTATTTGCCGCGAGCTTCAGTCGAGCGCGCGGTACTGGACCTCGACGATTTCCAGTTCGCGCCGCCCACCCGGTGTTTGCACGCTGACCGTCTCGCCTTCGCGGGCGTGCAGCAGCGCGCGTGCCATCGGCGAGGTCCAGGCGAGATGGCCGCGCCCGGCGTCGGCTTCGTCGATGCCGACCAGGCTATAGGTCGATTCGCTGCCGTCTGCCTCGGCGACCGTGACGGTGGCGCCAAAAAAGACCTGGTCGGTCGGTTCGCGCGACGACGGGTCGACCACTTCGGCGTGTTCGAGGCGCTTGGACAGGAAGCGTAT
>Ga0105100_10001923_pt1 | contig 12141 bp, 9 predicted proteins | sample PPLLak12cMay2015_2_FD_87033 | JGI IMG/M metagenome (GOLD analysis project Ga0105100, IMG submission 87033) | Freshwater sediment microbial communities from Prairie Pothole Lake near Jamestown, North Dakota, USA - PPLs Lake P8 Core (1) Depth... | ecosystem: Environmental > Aquatic > Freshwater >... | reverse complement strand
GATCCGCCGGTTGTTAAATCACATTCAGGTTGGAGAGATTGCAGCGGAGCTGAAGAGTTACGCAAAGTCTTTTCCTCACAGCACGTTTGTAGTCGACCGGCGCAAGGACAGCGATTAGGGTTCAATGGCCTTTCGCGCGGGACGCGAGGGAATGAGAGGACAGAATATGAATTCGGCAGTTCACCACCTCCGACGGGGTTGTTTTCTACTGTTACTTTTCTTTACGGCAAGCTGCAGCCTAAACCCTACTTTCGTAGAATCGACGAGTGAAAGCGAGTCCTTTCAGGAAACCACCCGTTTAGAGAAAATCAGCCGTGAGTACTCTAATGCATCGGTTCGGGCCCAAGCCCACCTGCAACTTGCTTTTCTTTATGTGAACTACAAGAACCCCCGTCTCAATTACTCGAGAGCCCTTCAGGAAATGGAAGCCTATCTCTCCCTGTCTCCGGACAAAACTCAAACCGTCGACTTCCAGAACTGGCTGGCAGCCTTAAGAGAAATAGATCATTTGCGTGAGGATTGGACCGAAATGGCGGAGAAAAATCAAGCCCTCCGAGGCCGCATCGACAAATTACAGGGGACCCTTGATAAGACCCAGGAGGCGAATAACAAAATGAGGGAAGCGATCGAAAGGCTAAAGACCCTCGACCGCCAGATGGAAGAAAAAAGAAGATCGATCAAGTAGATTCGAGAGAAGAAGATGGAGCCCTTTCGTAACCAGTAAGTTGGCCGTGCGAATCCGTCCGTGGGTTGCAAGAAAAGTCCTAAATGCAGTTAACCAAAAGAAACCCGTTAGCCTCTTTGTTGACGCCTCATGGAAGGCCAGGGACCTCTTGAGTTGCCTGTCCTATTCCGTCTTGCGTCGATTCCGAATAGATCGAGTGGCAGCCCAGTCAATGCTGAAGGTCTCCATATCTTGGATGACCACACCGTAGTCATCGCGGGCGCTCTCCAGACCCACCAGCCCGTCCATAACATCCTGCCGTACCTTCTCAGGATCTCGCAAGAATGGATCACCATAACCGCCGCCACCCGACATTAAGCAGGTCACGGTGTCGCCGTAGCTTAACTCGGAGACTCCAATTGCACGGTCAAGTTCACGTGATTCGCCACTGGCCAGCGTAGTCAGCCACCGGCCAACTTGACCTGGCTTCCCTTTTAAAAGGCCCTGTGGAGGAATTTTTGTCTTTTGCGAGGTCCAACTAAAACGTACATCTCGACCGAGGGACCGCCAACGATAGATCTGTCCCAAACCACCACGGTATCGACCGGGGCCGCCCGAATTAGGACGGAGTGCCCTTTCCAGTATCAAAACCGGCGCTTCAATCTCAGTAACCTCGACAGGCGGGTTAGCGACATTGGTCACGTGGCACGCCATGGCATTCACGCCGTCCTTCGTCGCACGCGCTCCCAGTCCGCCCTGGCTTGGCCCGTCACTCCACTTTTGACGGTGATCCACATCGCCACCCCGGGGGTGGCTCTCCAGGTTGATCCCCGTGGCATCATTGTAAATGCACCCGCACGAGTCCGCCATAACCCTCTCCGGGATGGCTGGTGCCAGCGCTCCCAGGATGAGATCAACCAAGCTGTGACATACCACCATGCGTTGGAAAGTCGCTGCAGGAAGGGAACAATTGACTAGGGATCCTTCCGGAGCCCTCATGGTGATGGGCCGTCGACATCCATCATTACTCGGAATCGTCGGATCGGTCAGACACCGCAGGGCATAAAGCGTGGCCGAGTAGCTGGCTGACCAAGGCGCATTCACCGAACCTTTGATCTGCCCATGAGTGCCAGAATAGTCCACGATGAGTTCGCCGCCACGGACCTCGATCGTGACTTTGAGACGATAGGGACCACCCGCTGTTCCGTCCTCCAGGATGAATTCTTCGTGCTCATAGTGGCCATCCCGAATCGTCGCTAGTTCGGCCCGTGTCCTTCTCTCCGAATAGTCCATCAACTCTTGCGCACTCGCCATAAGGAGCTCCGGACCGTACTTGTCCGCCAGTCTCCCCATCGCAGTGACGCCGGTGGCACAAGCGGAGATCTGTGCCAGCAAGTCGCCCCGCATGTTATAGGGTGAGCGGGTGTTATTGAGAATCAAGGCAAGCATCTGTTCGTCGAGTTCACCGCCTCGGTAGAGCTTGGTGGGAGGAAGGCGCAATCCTTCTTGCCAGATTTCCTCGTTCCAGGCATTGTTGCTGGGCCACATCCCACCCACATCTTTGTGATGCACCATGATCGTGGTAAAGCCCAGCAATTGCTCTCGCCAAAACATCGGACGAATCGAGACAATATCGTTTGTATGATGGGGCCCCTTGGAGCCGCCGCCCGCATAGGGATCGTTCGTTAAGATCACATCGCCCGGGACCAGACTTTCGACGGGAAAATGGTGTTTCAAGACGGTCTCAAGCACCGGTGTCAGACAATTGAGGTGAATCGGCACGTTGGCCCCTTCGGCAATGAGGCGTCCGTGCGGATCGAACAATGCCGAGGAACAATCCTTGCCTTCTTTCACAATGGCCGAATAGCCTGTTCGGGTAATGGTTGCCGTCATTTGTTCGGCCACGGATTCAAACGCATGTCGCATCACTTCAAGCGTGATCGGACTGACCTTCATTTGCACACCTGGCCTTTCCCCAAAGTGAAGCTCCCCGCCCCTGTCTGCCGACAGGCAGGCACAGGGCGGGGCTTCCGGGAAATGTAGTTATGATTACACGGTCGGCTTTCCTCCCCGCCCCTGCCTTACCGGCAGGAAGGCGGGGCATCCAGCCGACTTGCCCGTGATCACCAAATTGCCAAAGGGATCCACTCGGGCACGGTCCCCAGGGGAGAGGATGGTCGTCGAGTCAACCTGTTCGATCACGGCAGGACCCTCCACCTGTTGCCCTGGGTTGATACGATGCCGTTCATGGATCGAGCAATCATGGTAGCCACCTTCAAAATAGACATCGCGGTGACCTTTATGGACGTCCTGTTCACCATGAGTCACCTTCCTCCACTCGGGTTCAGGGCTGAGCCCAATCGCACTCACACGATAGTTGACCACGTCCATCGGGTCGCCTTCCATGGCATGACCGTAGGTTCGACGATGCGTCGCGTGGAAGGCTGCTCCAATGCGTTTGACGTCCTCCGGGGTCTGAAACACACCTTCCACGGCGATGTTCAGTTCGTAAGCCTGTCCAAAGTAGCGCAGGTCGCAGGAACGGGCCAGTCGCCAGCGCTCCCTGGGAATTCCTTCTCGGGTCAATTGGAGCTGAGCCTTTTCTTCTAACTCCCTAAAAGTGGCCTCCGCAGTCTGAGAGCTAACGGCGTCCAAGCTCTGAATGCGCGTGGCAACAAAGTCGTGACGGACGTCTGCCAATACAAGTCCGAGGGCGGAAGTATTACCCGGGTAGCGAGGGATAATGACGGCCGGAATCTCAAGTTCTTCAGCCAGCCGTGTCGCGTGCAGAGGCCCGGCGCCTCCAAAGGCAATTAGGGTAAAGTCGTGCGGATCGCGGCCACGTTCGACAGAAACGAGCTTGATGGCACGGATCATGGTCGCGTTCGCCACTTCCAAAATGCCACGAGCCGCTTCCAGCGTCGTCATCCCCAGTGGACGTGCAATGCAATCCCGAACAGCAGCTTCGGCTGCCTTGACATCAAGCCGCACCTCACCGCCCAAGAAGTATTCAGGATTCAAACGGCCTGTGACGAGGTTGGCGTCAGTCACCGTAGGCTGGGTTCCGCCCATTCCATAGCAAACAGGCCCGGGATCGGCTCCAGCACTGTGGGGTCCCACTCGCAGGCTGTGGCCGCTGTCGAGCCAGGCGATGCTCCCCCCCCCTGCTCCAACGATGCTGAGGTCAATGGTAGGGATTTGAACCGGGTGGCCCTCGACTCTGCTTTCGGTGGCATACGTGGGCTTGCCTCCTTCAATGAGGGATACGTCACAGCTTGTTCCACCCATGTCGAGTGTGATCGCGTTCGAGAATCCAGCAAGGCGGGCCACATAGGCCCCTGCAATTGCCCCTGCAATCGGTCCCGAGTTGGTGACGTGCACAGGTCGTTCGCAGGCGGTCCGAAAGGTCGCCCGTCCTCCATTGGCCTGCATGGTGTAGAGACGGCTCCGCAATCCTTTTTGGACGACTCGGCGTTCGAAATCATCCAGATGCTCGACCATACGCGGAGTGACATAGGCATTCACGACTGTCGTCGAAGTCCGCTCGTACTCTCGGAATACTGGATTGATGTCGGAAGACAGGCTGACATAAACCCGCGGGTACTCTTCTTCGATGATGGCCCGAGCTCGTCGCTCGTGCTCAGGGTTGATGTAGCTGTGTAAGAAACAAACGGCAATGGAGGTGACTCCGTACGCCTTGAGCTCGCGCACAACAGCACGGCAATTCTCTTCGTCGAGCCGCTCAAGGACTTCGCCTCGAAAATTGACTCGCTCCGCTACTTCCATTCTCAAATGTCGCGGTACAAGAGGTGGCTGTCGCTCGAACTGGATGTCATAGATGTTGCCGGTCCGATACGCCCGTCCGATCTCGAGCACATCGCGGAAACCCCGCGTCGTCATCAATCCAGCCTTAACCTTCTGGTGTTGGACGAGCATATTGGTGACGATGGTCGTACCATAAATCAGCTCATCCAATTCAGAGATATCCTTGGTCGATTGGGTCAACACGCGGTCAATACCGTGTAGAATTCCCTTGAGCGGATCAGTCGGCGTCGTCGGAACTTTGGCTGTCCAGGTTTGGCCGCTTCCCTGGTCAATGAGAATCAAATCGGTATGAGTCCCTCCGGTATCAATGCCAAGACTATATCCCATAGCGATTACCCCTTTTCCCACGCCGGGACATGATCTGAACGATCGCCACCACCCCAAAAGAGAGGAGGATCGTCAATACCCCAACGACGTTTACCTCAGGCGTGAGGGCGTCTCGTATCCGAGCAAAGATGCGGATAGGGAGGGTGTAGGTGCTGGGTGTCGCCCACATCTGCGTAGCGACGAATTCCTGGAAAGACACGGTGAAGGCAAACAACATGCCTGCGAAAATGCTCGGAGCGATCAACGGCAGGGTCACCTCAAAAAACGTTTGGATCTCATTGGCCCCCATGCTCAACGCGGCTTCCTCCAGGTCACGGGGGAACCCGTACAACTGGGATGATACAGTGACAACGATGTAGGGAAGCGTCAGCAGCACATGGCCGATGATGAGATAGGGGTAGCCACGAGGAATGCGGATGAAGTTGAGCAGGATCAGGAGGCTGATGCCCGTGATGATCTGGGGGATGATCATTGGCGCGAACACGAAGGTGTTCAGGACGCGTTTACCAGGAAAATCTAGCCGGACCAGTCCCAAAGCACACGGGGTACCAATGATGGCGCTCAGAAGAGCGGTCAGTCCGCCGAGCCAGAGACTGTTCAGTGTCGCTCGGATCATCAACTCATCGTGCAGCAACTCCTCGTACCAGCGCAAACTGTAGCCCGGCAAGGGAAAGGTCAGATAAATCTCTGGATGGAACGACATGATGATGACAATCAAGATGGGCAGATAAAGAAAGACGTACACAACGATGGTAACCAGCCGCAAGAACCAGCCACTCATCAGCCTCAGGACTTGACTGCGCCTCGGGATAAACGCCGGGCGCTTTGCCAGTGTCGAGACGTTATTTGTTTGGTCCATAGATACTTTCCAAAGCGGCCCACTTATTGACGAGCAACAAAAACACCAACATGGCCACCAAAAAAACCATGGAGAGGGCCGAGCCAAATGGCCAGTTGAATGCTTCAATGAAACGGTTGGCAATGACGTTCGCCATCAAATCAGCTCCAGTACCCCCCAGGATGGCGGGTGCCAGAAAGTTACCAGCTCCCTGAATAAAGACCATCACTGATCCTGCCAATACCCCCGGCATGCTAAGTGGCAAAGTAACTTCGACAAAAGCCTGAAGCTCGTTTGCTCCCAGTGTTTTGGCAGCCTGAATCAAGTCCGGGTTAATGCCTTTCAGGACTGAATAGATGGGCAAGATCATGAAAGGCAGCGCAGAATACGTCATGCCAACAACCACCGCCAGCGGCGTAAAGAGCAGCCGGACGGGCTGACTGATGATCCCCAAGCCAAGCAGAACGCTATTGAGAACACCGCGTTCCATCAAGATCAGCATCCACGAAAATATACGGATCAGGTAGCTGGTCCAGAAGGGAACAAGGATGAGAAAGATGAGAAGGTGACTTCCCGACGGACGCCGGGCCAGATAGTAAGCGGTTGGGTAAGACAGGAGCAGTGCCAGAACCGTTGTCTGCAATCCTACAGAGAAGGAGCGCCACAGGATTCGACCATAAACCGGTTGGCTCAGAAACCGAGCATAGTTCTCCAATGTAAAGGTGTGCTCCATGATCCCGCCCGGCCGATAAGTCCAAAAACTGTAGACCAACACAAGCACCAAGGGTACAGCCAAAAAGAGGAATAGCCAGGTAGCCGCCGGCCCCACCAGCACGAGTCCTCGGAGGAAAGGACGAGTTCGCAGCCGCTGCATCACACTAAGTCTTGCGGTGAGGGTTGTCATCAATCTCCCGGAAGTACAAGGCAGTCTTCTGAGTCGAAACCGACCCACACGGATGCTCCCCGGTTTAGCGGAGGGGCGCTTGTTGTCGGACAAGTCGCCAACAACAGATCATGACTTTCCAGTTGAAGCAGATACTGGATGGTGTCGCCTGAGTAAATGACTCGCTCTACAATGGCCGTGAACTCATGACCGCAATCGAGAGGCCTTTCCGCAAAGAGGCGTACACGCTCAGAACGAACCTGAACCGTCACCTTGCTTCCTGTCGTCAAGTGTGGGGTAGCCGGAATACTCAAGTGGAGACCACTGGACAGTCTCACTTCAGTTGCATCGGCACAGTGGTTTACGATGTGACCTTCTAGGAAGTTCGATTGTCCGACAAATTCGGCAACAAAGCGCGATTGAGGTCTTTCGTATACTTCACGGGGCGTCCCCACCTGAACGAGCTTTCCCTTGTCCATGACCGCAATCCGGTCTGAAAGCATGAGGGCTTCTTGTTGGTCGTGGGTCACGAAGACAAAGGTGATGCCCACCTGTTCCTGGATCTGCTTCAGCTCAATACGCATCTTTTCCCTCAACTTCAAATCAAGATTCGAGAGAGGCTCGTCGAGCAAGAGGACGGCTGGCCTTACGACAAGTGCCCGGGCTAAAGCGATCCGCTGTTGCTGGCCACCACTGAGTTGACGCGGATAACGTGATTCCATTCCAGGGAGATGAACCAAGGCGAGGCTCTCTTTGACCCGCTGTTTACGCTCCTCCCCGGGGACCTTTCGGTACTTGAGGCCGAACGCGATGTTGTCGAAAACATTCTTGTGAGGAAAGAGAGCGTAGTTTTGGAACATGAGACTCACGTTGCGCTGGTAGGGAGGGAGATCAGTCACACACTGTTCGCGAATCAGGATTTCGCCCGACGTGGGCGTTTCCAATCCGGCGACGCGACGCATCGTCGTCGTTTTGCCGCAACCGCTCGGCCCAAGGAGCGTCAGGAACTCACCTTGGCGGACCTGCAAGGAGACTTCATCAACAGCGACTACCGGCCCGAACCTTTTTGTGACACTCCTCAGTTCGACATCAATCATTTCACCGTCCTCGGCTCCCTCCGGGGTCGAGGGGAGAGGATCCTGCTTCGACTCATGGGGTTGCTGGAGACGCAGGCTGGGTAAAAAGGGAACACAGGCGCAACAGCCTGTGTTCCCTTGGGATCAGCATCATGCTCCGGTGTCGAGGTCACTTGCTTAGCTTGAGTTCCTCGTAACGCTGGTTCCACTTTTCCAGTTTAGCCGAGATCTTGGCGACATCCATGACGAACGCGGTATTAACGATGGCATCCCGGTAGGCCGCTCGGTCCGGAACATTAGCAAAGAAAGCCCGGCTGTCGTACTTATCGGTTTTAAGCGTGGGCATGTGCCCCTGGGCGGCCGTATATTTGACATACACATCCGGTTGGAGAAGATAGTTGATGAGGAGTTCCGCCGTGTATCGCTCAGGATCCTTGCAGCCAGCGGCGATGACAGGGCCACCTGCCCACATTGGGCCGCCTTCCTTGGGAAACCACCAGCCAAGGTTAAGATGGGCAAGTTTGTTCTTCCCCTCTTTATCAGGCCGGGTCACCGTATCAAACCAGTAGTCAGCCAGCCAGACTTCCCGATTGGCCAGCAACCCATCAAGTTGACTCGAGCTCTGCCAGTAGGCTCGGGCCAGCTTCTTCTGGCTTGCCATGGTCTCAAATACCTTGTCCACATCTTGGTCGCTCATGTTATTTGGATCCAGCTTGAGGTAAGCGGCGGTCTGGAAGATGCGGTAGAGGCCGTAATCGCGCAGGGCAATGCGGCCCGAATACTTGGGGTCAAAAAGCGGTGAATAGGAATCGGGCCTGTCCGTGACCGTATCCTTGGTGTAAACAAAGGTAAACATACCCGTGTCCACCGGGGCCACATAAACGTTTTTGTCACCCGGCACAATAATGCGCTTGGCCCACTTTTCTTCGAGGTTGACATAATTGGGTATGTTCTCCAGGCGCAAAGGCTGAAGCAGGCGCTGACTGGCACCGTTAAAAAGCCCAAAATCACTAACATAGGTGGCAATGCAATACTCTCCCGGAGCAGCCTTGATGGCTGCGAGCCACTCCGCCTCTTTGCCATAAGTTCCGTGCAGAACCTTGATGGTCACCCCCATCTTCTGGGCAAAGGGTTTGACGACATGCTCTTCAAAGTTCTTGGTAGAACTCTCGCTCACTGAATGAACACGGATGGTGTCAGCCAGTTGCGGAGCCGCCTGTAGTTCTGTGCCTTTGATGGTGAATACAACAACCATTCCCAGGGCCAACGTGAGTAACAACAATCTTACTTTCATCGGTCTTTCCTCCTTTCTGTTGAGTCCATTAAGCCCTCCTTCTACCACGAAAAACAGATGGAGTCAATCATGTTTTTGGAATGTTTTTGGAAAAATACGTTCTCCAAGTGAAGCTCCCCGCCCCCGCCCCTGCAGCAGGAAGGCGGAACATCCAACCGACTTGCCCGTCAGAAGAACTTACCACATTCTGATGTTTTGAAGAGTCTTGCGCCCACTCAGAAATGTTTTTTCAATGGTCCCTCAAGGAGAGAAAACAACTTGGGAGTACCTTTTTCAAGAGAGGCAATCGCTGAAATAATTTCTTGCTGTCCCTGATGGGAAAGCTCTCTCTCTGAAAGTTTACGGAATTTAGCCTCCAATTCGGAGATCTCAATAGGGTTACCCGGGTCACCGAGAGGGACATCCACTCGAGCTTCAAACACCCCCCGGGAGGTTTCAAGAACTACCCGATTCGAGGTTTTCTCCGGGAAAAGTGCTTCAAGCTCTGGATCCAATCTCAACTCCACCCTGCGGGCTAACTCAATCACCTCCGATTGCATCAGGAATTCTGACCTTATCGGAAGAAAACTCTCTTTCCCTCGGAGGGCCATCAAAGCGAGGCAAAAAGGAAAGCTATATTGGGCACCCTCAAGAGAATCTGGGTTGGGATCATTGTTCAATGTGAGGGACCGCCTGAAGGTATCGACGCGAATCTTCTTGATTTCAGCTCCCTCTAGCCGATACTCGGCAGCGAGTTTGACAAAAGCATCCAATGCACTATGGATCCAACGGCAGCAGGCGTAAGGCTTGAAGTATGTTTTCTCAATGGCAAAAGACCCCTGCCCGAGTCCCTCCAGTATCTTTTGCGAATGGTAATAGGATGAATGATCGAGAAGATCGACGGGACCGGTAAATCCCTTTTCAACCAAGCGGAGCGCTGAGAGACCCGTGAACGTAGACCACGGAATTCCCTCTTTGACGCTGTTTCCCATGACAGAACTGTAGCCTGCCGCTGAAAGGCCTGGAGATTGAACACCCGCGACTGAAAGGGCTTCAGCTAACAGGGGGGGAGCGAATTTCCTTAACCAGCCCCCTGCTGTAGCAGCACCGTAGGAACACCATCGACCGGTTGACATCGTATCCAAAGATGGAAAGTCCCTGGCTGAAGAAACCCGAGTACTCACTTCGTAGCCAATGATGATGGCCGAAAGGAGTTCATCCCCCGTGGCTTTGACTTCTTCCCCGACGGCAAGGACTGCCGGAATGATGGAAGCACCTGGATGGCCAGCGGCCAACCGGTGGCCATCATCGAGATCAAGGGCACTGGCCGCCGCACTGTTGCCGAGGGCCGAGCCCTCAGCCTGAAGTCTGGAGCCTGAGAACCATAGCCCTGAGGGGCCAAATGAAAAGAGGGATAAGGCAAGACTTCTCATGGCCTGCGCGGAAAGTGAAGAATAACCTGCTAAGGCTACTCCGACAAGATCCAAGAGGCAGCGTTTGGCCATTTCCTTAGCCTGAGGAGAGATATCTTTCGGCTTGAGGGAAGAAATCCATTCACTCAAAACTTGGGTTGTCCACATACGCATTTCGATTATCCTTGATGCATCATGCTTAGTCCAACACCCATCACCCATCATTCTTCAACACTAATTTGTTTCCCTCTTCAACCTGGCGGCTGATCTTCATTCCTCTTGCTTCAAGCTCTCTCAAAACCTCGCGGACAGGAACATCCTTTGCCGGAGACAGAACTCCCGGTTTCCGGATCTTACCGGAGAGGATCATTTGGGCACCGATACTGGCCGTGTAGCCAACCGTGCGGTTCATAGCAAAAAGGCCAGTAGCGAGATCTCTGTAATCGAGGAGTCGATAGGTTATCGTTTTTTCCCTCCCATCCTTTAATCCCCATGCCTGCACCTGGATGATAACGAGATCTCGTTCCTTTTCTTGAAACTGGAGTCGAGGTTCCAGATGGCGGACAAGAAACCGGCGAGGCGAGATGGAGATGCCATCCAAGTTCTCGGGTGTTTCTTCGAGAAAAGCGAGATCGACCATCACACGCCAAAACTGACAGTGGCCTGGCCAGCGAAGGCCAAACCGACCCATGTGCTTCACCTTTTTTCCTAGCCCAAAGATATCCATATACTTAACAGCGTCCCCGTTGGGATAGGCTTCCATTTTCCCTATCTCCGGAACCTCGACAGAATGGACATATTTCTCTTTGAATATATCTGTACCTGAAATCGAAATTTCTTTGCCGTCCCTGAGGATCAGGGCTGGCCTGACATAAGACTTAAGAACTCCGTCAAAAGTCCAGGTGATCTTGTATCGGATGGGATTGTCCGCACAGGAAGGCTCAGGGAGGCCTCCACCGTAAGAATAAAATCCCCTCACCTCATCCAGCTCACTGATAGCCATGCGTCCCAATAGGAGGTCATCTCCTGGGTCCATTCCCATCTCTGGTAGGATGGTAATCCCTTTTTCTAATGCCTCGTGCTGAAGCTCTGCCACTTGACCTGTATAGTTCGATGAGACATAGGGTATCCCTGCATCGAGGGCTGCACGTGCCGCTCGATATCCAAAGGTGATAGGAAGCATACTGATTGCGATTTGAGCACCTGATTCTCTCACAAGTCGACGCATTTCTTCTTCCTGAGATGCATCGAGAGAAACCACTCTTACCTTTTTGTAATCATGACGGGACAGGTAATCTCTTGTCTTTTCTGCTTCCAAGTCGGCAGCAATGATCTCATGAATAAAAAGACTTCGTTCAAGATCGTGAGCCACAGCCTTTCCCTGCAATCCCAGTCCAAGTAACAGAGCTTTCAAAGTCTTCACCTCGCAAAACAGTATTAGGAAATAGGATTCTTGGGTAACAATATCTAAAATTCGGAAGAAAGTCTATTTAAAAAAACCTGGCGAACATAGAAGAAGCTGTGGGAAAACCAGACACGACATGGAAATAGAACCAAACCTGGAACCATGGGTCTCTCAGAGGACTTCAGTGCCTGCCGGCAGACGGAACCGCTCGCAGTGAGGCTCTGGCGGTTCGATCCCACTACCCTCGTATGGGTACCTCTCCAGAGGGTTGCACAATTCATGATGCTCCGCATTCTAAAGTTCACGAGAGAAAACCATCCAGGAAGGGGTAAAGGTAAGACAAGATCAATTTTCCCACACCTTCTTCTATGTTTCTCTATTGGTCCTCTCCATGTAATCCGTCAAACCCTTTCTCAACCATTCGGGTATTTCCATTTT
>Ga0105100_10001919_pt1 | contig 12151 bp, 14 predicted proteins | sample PPLLak12cMay2015_2_FD_87033 | JGI IMG/M metagenome (GOLD analysis project Ga0105100, IMG submission 87033) | Freshwater sediment microbial communities from Prairie Pothole Lake near Jamestown, North Dakota, USA - PPLs Lake P8 Core (1) Depth... | ecosystem: Environmental > Aquatic > Freshwater >... | reverse complement strand
TGGTTGAGTGGGCGCTGGTTCAAGGCTATCGCCTGGCAATTGCTACCAATCCGCTTTTTCCGCTGGCGGCTATTCATCATCGTATGCGCTGGGCTGGATTGCCGCCGGAGCAGTTTCCCTTTGTGGTTGTGTCGGCTTATGAGACATTCCATTTTGCCAAACCTAACCCGGCTTACTTTGCCGAGGTGTTGGGGCGGATGGGCTGGCCGGATGGGCCCGTCGTGATGGTGGGGGATGATGTGGAAAATGATTTGCCCGGCTCCCGTGCACTGGGCTTGCCGACCTACTGGATTAACACTACGGATGCTCCATCACCAGAAGGGATTGATCTGGATGGGCGCGGTTCGATTACAGACTTACGCCCCTGGTTGGAAAGCGCCGATCTTTCCACGCTCGAGCCTGTTTTTTCCACACCCGAGTCGCTCGTTGCTGTGATGATCTCCACTCCGGCTGCCATTTCAGGGTTGCTGAAGCGGGCATCGAGTCCGGATTTGACGCGCCGCCCCATCCCTAACGAATGGAGCCTGACTGAGATTATCTGTCATCTTCGGGATACAGAGTTAGAGGTCAATCTTCCGCGTTTGCGTATGTTGTTGGAATTTGACGAGCCCTTCATCCCTGCCCGCGTTACAGCGGAGTGGGCCAAAGAGCGCAATTACAACAACCAGGATTTTTCCCAGGCTTTAAATGATTTCACTTCCGCAAGGATGCAAATGGTGGATTTGTTGCGAGGCCTGAGTGTTGAATGGCAGCGCAAAGCGCGGCACGCTATTTTTGGGCCCACAGATTTACACGAATTGGTCAAGTTCATGGCTGAACACGACAAGCTCCATATCCGGCAAATTTGGTCGACCATGGATCAGCTCGCAGACTAAGCGGCGCATCGCTTTTCAAAAGCCTGTGTTATAACAGCAAGACCCTTGAGGGACAGGATATTATCTTGTCCCATTCCTTTTTTATTTAGGAGTGTTTATGAGAAAACGCGTCGTAGTGACTGGCCTGGGTTGTATCAGTCCCGTGGGAAATAATGTGGATGAAACCTGGGGTGCGCTGCTTGCGGGCAAGTCTGGTGCTGCTCACGTTACCCATTTTGATTCCAGTCAGCATAAGACGAAGTTCGCCGCCGAAGTCAAAGGCTTTGATGGTGTTGCCTTATTGGGTGTGCGCGAAGCCCGCAAGATGGATCGCTTTGCGCAATTTGCAATGGCTGCTACGTTGGAAGCGCTGGAGCAGGCAAATTTTTCGATTGGCGAGTCGAATCGTGACCGGGTTGGGGTTTTGATTGGCTCAGGGATTGGCGGCATTTCTACGCTGCTGGAGCAGGCCGAGGTCATGCGCGAACGCGGACCGGATCGAATCAGTCCGTTCCTTATCCCGATGATGATCTCCGATAGTGCAGCCGGGATGGTCGCCATCCGTCTTGGAGCGCGAGGCCCGAATATGGCTCTGGCAACCGCTTGCGCAACCGGCTCGAATGCAATTGGCGAGGCAGCTGAGATGATCCGGCGCGGTGCAGTGGATGTGATGATCGCTGGCGCTTCGGAGGCCTCCATTGTCGCTGTGGCGATGGGCGGGATGAATGTGATGGGCGCGCTCTCCACGCGCAACGATGCCCCCCAGAGAGCTTCACGCCCTTTCGACAAGGACCGCGATGGATTTTTGATGGGCGAGGGGGCCGGCATTCTTCTCCTTGAATCACACGAACATGCCCAGGTGCGCGGCGCGAGAATCCTGTGTGAAGTGAGTGGATATGGCGCATCTGATGATGCTTATCACGTATCTGCCCCGGCTGAGAACGGGGCTGGGGCGGCGCTTTCCATGCAGTATGCGTTGGACGACGCTGGATTGATGCCGGCGGATATCGGTTACATTAATGCGCATGGTACTTCCACCCCTTTGAATGATAAAAGTGAAACAGCAGCCATCAAAACTGTCTTTGGAGAGCACGCCTACAGCGTTCCTATATCATCTACCAAATCCATGACAGGTCATTTGCTTGGCGCCTCTGGCGCTTTAGAGGCAATTGTTTGTGCGAAAGTCTTGCAGGATGGCATATTGCCAGGGACGATCAATTATGAAACCCCTGACCCTGAATGCGATTTAGATTATGTCCCGAACCAAACGCGCCAGGCCACACCCGATCATGTCATGTCGAATTCGTTTGGGTTTGGCGGGCATAACGCCACGCTCATTTTGAGTCGTTACAAGTAATCGAGGAACCTCATGCCATTTGCTCATATTACCGGTTGGGGCATGTCTGTACCTGAGACCATCTTGACCAATGATGATTTGTCGAAGATGGTGGATACAAACGATGAATGGATACGTGACCGTACGGGCATTCGCGAACGGCATATCGTCGATGAAGATCAGACGACAGCATCTCTGGCGGTGGAAGCATCCATAAAAGCCTTGCAGGTGGCGAACTTGCGACCGACCGATATTGACCTGATCATTTGCTCGACCTCAACGCCGGAGTATATTTTCCCGGCTACGGCTTGCCTGGTGCAGGATCGCATCGGCGCGACCAGGGCAGGCGCATTTGATTTGCTGGCTGCCTGCTCCGGGTTTATCTATGCAATCAACATGGCGGCGCAGTCTATTCGCAGCGGGTCGATCCAAAATGCGCTGATCATTGGTTCAGAAACGCTCTCCCGTTTTGTCAACTGGCAGGATCGCAATACATGTATCCTGTTTGGGGATGGGGCTGGCGCCTTTGTCTTGCAGGCCAGTGAAATGCCTGGGGGCGTGCTTTCAGCCGTCATGCACTCGGACGGCTCCGGCGGCGATTCGCTCATCTTGCAAGGCGGTGGCAGTAAATACCCTGCCACTGAAGCGACACTGCAAGCCGGTAAGCATTTCATCGAAATGGATGGCAAGGAAGTCTTTCGCTTTGCCACGCGTGTGATGGCTCAAGCCACTCGTGAAGTCCTGGATGATTCTGGTATTGGACTGGATGAACTGAATTGGATCATCCCGCATCAGGCGAATATCCGCATCATAGAAGCGGCAGCACGCGGATTGAAATTGCCGTTGGAGCGCTTTGTGGTCAACCTCGAACGCTATGGAAATACATCTACAGCGTCTATCCCGATCGCAACAGTTGAGGCGCTGGAAGATGGCAGGCTCCAGCCCGGGCACAAGGTCGTCTTTGTCGGGTTTGGAGCGGGTCTCACCTGGGGCGCGCTCGCGGCTGAATGGACCGGGCCGTTGCCCTCTGAGAGGAAAGTCTACCCGCGACGTTACCGCCTTTGGGCGAGAGTCCGCTCGTTCTTGCGCCGCGTGGTTCGTTTCATCGAAGGTGTGATCTGGGGACGTGGTTCCTAGAGATAGTCAAAAGTTCTTGATTGTGGTACGATACCTACGATATTACTCAAGGAGAAAGTCATGTTTAGGTCCCCTGGTATTCCAGAATTGCTTATTATCCTTGTCGTCGTTTTGCTTCTTTTCGGTCCCGGACGCATTGCTAAAATTGCAGGCGAACTTGGCAAGGGCATCCGTTCCTTCAGGGACGGCATTGGCAAACCCGAGGAAGAAAAAGACAAGCAGGATGCTGAATCTAAGACGGAAGAAAAATAACAATTGAACACCGAATCCAAAAGGCTCTCCGAAGATGGAGAGCCTTTTGGATTAAGTGAGTAGCTGGGACAATGCTTTTGCTGTGTTGACAGGCTGGTTGCAAATGAACCCTTTGCAAACATAGGCCGTAGGTTTCCCTTTGACTAGTGGCCGCTCCGCCAGTAAAGTTGGTGCATCTTTTTCAGAGGGATAGGCAGACGCAGCTACGATGATGTTGGGCCTGTATTCGCTTCTAAGGACTTGTATCAACTCCTGGAAGTTTTTGTCCTGCGCCTCTCCCAGAACTGCGATCTGCTTCACAGTTCCCAGCGCGAAATCCGCCGCTGACAGCCAACGCGCAAAAGCAGCCGGGTAACGGACGGCTGCCTCGGCGATCGTTTTGAGGGATTGCTCTGCCAAGTCTCGATAGGAACCGTTATCGGTGAAGGCTGCCAGTTTGAGCAGCACTTCGCAGGCCAACGCGTTCCCTGATGGAGTGGCGTTGTCCTGCAAATCCTTCGGACGCATGACCAGCTTCTCGCCATCAGCAGGTGTGTCGAAGAAACCGCCATCGGGATCGTTGAAGCGCTCGATCATCTCGTTCCCCAGTTCCAATGCGGAGGCGAACCAGCGGTTATCGAAATCGGTTTGATAGAGTTCCAGCAAGCCCAGGATCAGGGCAGCGTAATCTTCTAGAAAAACTTCACCTGTCGCTTTACCGTCCCGCCAGGAGCGGCGCAGGCGTCCCTCAGGCCGCAGGGCAGTCAGTAAAAACTCCCCACTGCGCGTAGCCATTAGATAGTAGGAGTCTCCCTTTTCTGTGCCCTCGAATACACGGGCCGCTTCGGCTACAGTTGCCAGCATCAGGCCGTTCCAGGCAGTAAGCACTTTGTCGTCCGTTCCTGGGCGGATGCGTTCGGTGCGAGCGGTGAGCAGTTTGGCGTGGCAATCGGCTAATTTAGTGGTAGCAGTTTCAAAGTCTAGATCGAAGCGCGCGGCGAGAGTGGAGTCGTCCAACGTGCGCTGCAATACGGTCTTACCTTCCCAGTTCCCGCGTTCAGTAATTCCATAAGCTGCTTCAAAAAATTCACTATCATCTAATAGCTGTTCTCTAATCTCTTCTCTCGTCCAGGCGTAGAATTTGCCTTCTTCGCCCTCGGAGTCGGCATCCAGGGAGGAGTAGAAACCGCCCCCAGGGTGCGTCATTTCGCGAGCTACGAAGTCGAGCGTTTCTTCGATGATCCGTTTGAAATCCGGTTCTTTGGTGATTTGCCAGGCGTGCAGGTAGGCGCGAGCAAGTTGGGCATTATCGTAGAGCATTTTTTCGAAATGCGGCACTCTCCAGGAGTTATCGGTAGAGTAGCGTGAGAAGCCTCCGCTGACCACATCATACATGCCGCCGCGTGCCATGGCATGCAGCGCGTGGACGGCAGGCTTTAGCGCGTCCGTATTGCCTGCAACATAGCGGCGAAGCAGGAATTCGATCGTCATCGGTTGCGGAAATTTCGGCGCATCTCCCCAGCCGCCGTAACCCCAGTCGTAGCTATCCAGCAGGTTTTTTACGGCTAGGTCCAGGTGCACTTGTTCGAGAGAGAGTTCGTAACTGCTCAGAGTCGTTTGTGATTGGATATGGGCCGTGATGCGTTGTGCTGAGTCAATGGCTTTTTCTCGTTCGCTTTCCCAAACCCCGGCCAGCGCCTGCAATACTTCGCGGAAGGAGGGCATGTTATAGCGGCGCACCGGGGGGAAGTAGGTGCCCGCGTAGAACGATTGCAGGTCGGGGGTCAGGAAGACCGACATGGGCCAGCCCCCGGAACCGGTCATTGCCTGGGTGGCGGACATATAGATGCTGTCCAGGTCGGGGCGTTCCTCGCGGTCCACTTTGATGTTGACGAAGTGCTCGTTCATCAGCGTGGCGATTTCCGGATCCTCAAAGGATTCGTGCGCCATGACGTGGCACCAATGACAGGCGGCATAGCCGATGCTCAGGAAGATAGGCTTGTTTTCGGCTTTTGCCTTTGCCAGAGCTTCCTCGCCCCAGGGATGCCAGTCTACGGGGTTGTCGGCGTGTTGGAGCAGGTAGGGGGAGGTGGAGTTTGATAGTCTATTCATGAGAAAGTACCATTGGGGAATACCGCTAAACAAGATGATTATACCGGATGAGGGTAAAATACCCGGCAGTGGTAGCCACATTTTGTTGGAGGATCAATATGAAATGCAAAAATTTGCTCTTGAGTCTCGCTGTTCTAATCATTGCCTCTCTTGCATGCAGTTTGTTTGGTGGAAGCGGCAGCTCTGGCGTTGGCGACAGCCCGTCATCGTCTGGTAACTCAGGGAAGTATGACACCGAATTCCCACTTCCTGCAAATGTCGATAATTTCATGAAATTCGAAGATGACTCGATCAACTACCAGACTACGATGAAATTGACCGAGGTTATGGATTTCTACCGCAATGCCTTCGAAAGCGCTGGGTATGATGAGCGCGATATTACAACCGTCATCAACGACACTACCTTTAGCATCGTCTGGGATGGACATCCCAGTGGAAAGGCCATTGTTGTCCAGGGCGTGGATCTGGATAATGGCAGCGTGAACGTCAATGTTCGCTTAGAAGATGTGTAGAGATAGCCTTTGACTGAAAAAGCGCTGTCATTTCGGACAGCGCTCTTTGGTTTCCAGGGTTCTGCTAATTCAAGCAAGTCTTTTCATGAATGCCTGTCAGTGCATTCCACAGGGATTCGGCCATCCTTGCGCAGGCGGCCTCCACCTGTGCCTGTTCCTCCGGCGAGAGCTTTGCCAGCGCTGACAGGATTTTTTCCGATTCGTGCCAATTTGACGAGTGAACTTCGAAGTATGGCTCTACTTCAACTGGCAGGGAATAGTGCGTCTTTAGCCCATCCAGTTTGGATTTGGCAGTAGCTGGCTGTTGGGCTTCGAACGCATACATTGCTCCCAACGTTGTGGCTGGAGAAGCGAACAGGCTTTGAGAAGCCTTGATAAGCTCCTTTGTCTGTGCGATTTGCGGAACGCCGATTTGGGCCTGCAATGCAACCGCAAACTGTTCCCAGAGTTCAGCGTGTTCGCGCTCTTCTTCGGCGGTTTCGAGATCGCCCAAGGTTTTCCATCCATCTTCCAGGGTGTTGATGAAAGCCCCATACTCTGCCGCATATACCTTGAGCGCATCGATCGGTAAAGTCCCAGCGCTCCAGGCCTGGTAAAACGGATGCTTGAGCAGATCCCATTTTTCGAGAATGCTGTCGAGACGTTGTTTGGTGGTCATAGGTATCTCCTTGTTAAAATTAGATAAAACTTATCCGATTTTATCATATGGAGATACTTGTTGTTAAACTAAAAACGACTACTCCTCGCATAGAAGCAGTCGCTTTCGGTTTCCTGGCCGGGATCACTTGATCTCTATCGTCATCGTGAAATCTACTTCTTGACCACCTTGCGGGACAACGTTAATGATGTAATCCTGGGTGGAGGGTAATTGCATGTTGAAGGTGGTAGAGCCCATTTGCGCACGCATGTAAGGTTGCCCATCGCCGAAGCCCCAAACGGTCAGGGCGGCGACGTTAGGATTGGGTATAAGTACGATATTCATGCTTTGCCCACCCTGCGCAGCCACCACGTAGGACGCGATGTATCCATCAACGGTTGCGCCGCTGACTGTGGCAGAAATCTCTCCTGGGTCGAATTGAACACGACTGGGAATGCTTACCCAGAGTGAGAAGTCTTCTGCGTTGACGCTGCCGAACAGTTGAAAGTAATAATCCTGAGTGGCTGGCAGAGTCCCCTGCCAGTTTGTCGATCCTTGCGATGCCAGTAAAAGCGTCGCACCGTTTTCAGCGACGATGGACATAGTCACGTCATTGTTTGACGAGCTGACCGAGGCCAGCATCGGTTGTCCCAGTTGGGCTTTCAGTACATAGTGTAGTGTTTGCCCGGCTTGTATGGTGCCTGTGGCTGTGCCATAGGTCGTTCCAAGGGCGAAGTTGATCCTCGTTGCGGCTGGCAGGACAGGGGCCGGAGGGGGAAGCGACGTAGACGCAGTTGTCGGCGGAATCTCCGTTGGCGGGACTGGTGTGAATGTCGGCAGCAGCGTCAGAGTCAGACTTGGTTCTGGCCTCAGTGTTTGCATCGTCGTCGGGACAACCTGTTCGACGCCTACCTCAGGCTGGCTTGGCTCGTTCGACCCGCCGCAGGCCAGGGTTATGCTTGCCAGGGTCAGCAGCGTAATGATCAAGCCGGCCTTTCTTTGGATAATCCGGATTATTCTCATGATTTCTCCTTGACGTTATCTCAATAAGCATACTACTGCCTGATAAGTTTGACCAGTATCCGCTTAGGGTAAAATCCGCACATGTCGAGATTGAATTCTTTTATGAAGCGTTGGGGGCCGGCCATACTTTTGATGGCGGTTATCTTTATATTTTCCTCCTTGCCTTCAGCCGAACTACCGAACTTTAATTGGGCCGATCGCATCGTCAAAAAAGGTGGACATGCGTTGGGATATGGGCTGTTGGCGTTTGCCTACCTGCGCGGATTAAAAGGCGAGAGCAGCCATGTGTCCGCGCGTCAATTTTTTGGAGCCTGGCTGCTGGCGGTGCTGTATTCCACGACCGATGAATTCCACCAGTCCTTTACGCCCGGGCGTCATCCGACTGTGACCGATGTGATGATCGATGCCCTTGGCGCGGGGTTGGCGCTGATATTGGCAGGCAGGTACTACAAACAAAAATGACCGGCCTTTTTGGACTGGTCACTGCATACTGGTTGCCGGACACTGATAAATGGTTCTACTCAAACTCGATCTCAATTTCTTCCTCCGCATTCCAATCTTCCATGCGCTCGATCTCGATATCCGAAAAGAGACCTTCCTGTCTGGCGGAGACACGATAGCGCTTGACCAGTTCGAGCAGAGCCAGAAACGTCACTACAATTTCGATGCGGGTTGGGTTTTCCCCCAGCAATTCTCTAAAATGCGCATGCTCGGCAACGCCGAGCCTTTTGGAGATCAATTCGATCTTTTCACGGATGGTCACCTTGGGCGCGGAAATGACCGTGCCAAGCGCCTGCTTCTCGACCTCTTTGGAATACACTTCTTTGGCCGCCTCGATCAAATCTGCGATGGTGATATTCGAAAGATCGAGCTTCCCCTCGATTTTGGGCGGTGGCGCCAGGCGCAGGTAGGTGCGCAGGTTCTGTGCTTCCCGTTCGCCCAGCAGGTTGGCGATTTCCTTGAAGCGTTTATACAGCTTCAACTGCTCCACCAGCAGCGCCCCCAGGTCCTCTTCACCGGGTTCGCGCACGGGCGGGCGCGGCAAGAGCGCCTCCGACTTGATCTGTATCAACTTGGCGGCGATCACCAGGAAAGCCGAGATCTCGTCTGCCTGGGTCTCTTCCAGTTGATGCAGGTAGCCCAGGTATTGTTCCGTGACGGCAGCCAGCGAAAGCGTCGTGATGTCCAGTTCGGCACGCTCGATCAGGTCGAGCAGCAAGTCGAGCGGCCCTTCATAGACGGCCGTCTGCACGGTGTAGCCGCTGGTCTGGTGTCCTAGTATGCTTCCCATAACGCGCCGATTATATCACCCCATACTGTTATAATTTGCCCATGTCTGACCCAAAACTGACCCATCTCGACGAACATGGCCGCGCGCGCATGGTGGATGTGGGCGCCAAACCCGATACCGAACGGATTGCGATTGCGAAGGGTGAAGTCCACATGAAGCTGGAGACGCTGGACTTGATCCGCGCCGGGGAGATCAAAAAAGGCGACGTGTTGACCGTCGCCCAGATTGCCGGTATCAGCGCTTCCAAACGGACCTCCGAGCTGATCCCGTTATGTCATCCACTGCCGCTCACCAAAGTAGACGTGGGCCTTGCCCTCGACGACACCTTGCCGGGCGTGACGATCACCGCTATCGCCAAGACCATCGGCAAGACCGGCGTCGAAATGGAAGCGCTGACCGCTGTCTCCGTCGCTGCGCTGACCGTCTATGACATGGCCAAAGCTGCTGAAAAGACCATGCGCATCCAGAATATTCGCCTGGTTGAAAAGCACGGCGGTCGCTCGGGAGATGTAATAAACGAATGAACAAAATAAAGGTATTGTTTTTCGCCACCCTGCGTGACCGCGCCGGGACAAAATCGCTCGAAATCGAAATACCAGTTAGCACAACCGTGCAGGAGTTGAAAGACCGGATCGCCCGCGACTATCCCAACCTGAAACAGTCCATGGAATCGGTCGTCATCTCCATCGACCGTGAATTTGCCTTCGATGAAAGCGTCGTTCCCGCGAACGCTGAGATCGCCATGTTCCCGCCGGTAAGTGGGGGATAATTGGAGATGTCATTGCGAGGAGCAGAGCGACAAAGCAATCTCAAGTAACCTGAGCGCGTGAGATTGCCACGCCCATTCTGGGCTCGCAATGACAATTTGAAGACGATGAACTTTCCAACAATTTACTCCATCACCGAATCCGAACTCGACCTGGACGACTTGCTGGCGCAGATCACCCTCGCCAGCACAGGCGCAGCCGCCATCTTTACGGGTATGGTGCGTGGCGAGACCCAACGTGGTAACCCGCACAAAACCGTTTATCTTGAGTATGAGGCCTATGTGCCCATGGCTGAATCCAAAATGAAACAGGTCGTCGATGAGATCCGCCAGAAGTGGCCGACCGTGGAAGGCATCGCCATCGTCCAGCGTATCGGCAGGCTGTATCCTAAAACGCCTACGGTGTTGATCGCCTGCACTGCCGCGCATCGCGATACCGGCGTCTTCGAGGCCGCCCGCTATGGCATCGACCGCTTGAAGGAAATCGTCCCGGTCTGGAAGAAGGAAGTTGGGCCAGGCGGCGAAGAGTGGGTCGAAGGCGACTACATCCCCAAACCTGGAGAATAGCGGTGACATTTCTTCTTGAAACGGACCGGTTACACATTCGCCACTTCCAGGATTCCGACCTGGAACCCTTCTGGGCTTACCGGAACGATCCTGACGTCGCCAGATACCAGGGCTGGGACGTGCCCTACCCGCGCGAAAAAGCGCAGGAATTCATTGCCGAGATGAAAGCCAAAGACCCGAGTGTACAAGGTGAATGGTTCCAGGCGGTGATCGAAGAAATGACAAGCAGCGAATTAGTAGGCGATGCAGCTTTCTATCTCAAAAAAGATGATCCGCAGGCATATATCGGGTGTACGATTGCCCGCCCGTATTGGCGCAAAGGGTATGGTATAGAAGCTACTCGCCGTCTGCTGGATTATCTCTTTGGCGAACTTGGTTTGCACCGTGTCATCGCTATCACAGATGTCGAGAATATTGCTTCATTCGGAATGCTCGAACGCATGGGCTTCCGCCGCGAAGGTCACTTTGTGGAAAACCTGATGTTCAAGGGGCAATGGGCCAGCGAATATCACTACGCCATGCTCAAACGTGAATGGGAGAAGCTGACATTTTAGTCCGCTTTAGTGGGCTTTGTATAAGGGGTTTGTCGTCGTTGCTGCGCGTCGAAACGGTGGCAGGTTTGGGGTGAGGGAAGATGCGTATCTCTTTCCGGCGTGACCAGTAGGTTCGTTCGGGGTTTTAGGTAGAGCCAACATCTGAATTTGTCTGGCTACAGAGTCGTACTATCTTTTGCAAGGAGGCACAATGCAGGAACGGATTGTCATCACCGGGATGGGAACTGTCAATCCCCTTGGTCTGAACGTTTCTGAATCCTGGAAGAACGTGACAAATGGTGTGTCAGGTGTGGGGCCAATCACACTGTTTAATGATAGTGATTTACAGGTTCACATTGCATGCGAGGTGAAGGATTTCGTACCGGAGCAGTTCATGGAGGCAAGGGAAACGCGCCGTCGGGACCGTTTTGAGCAACTATCGACGGCGGCTGTACAGGAAGCCATAGAAAGTTCAGGGCTGGAAATTACGGAAGCCAATGCGGGCCGGGTTGGAACCGTTATTTCTTCGGCGATTGGCGGTTTGAAATCCTTGCAGGATGCGGTCATTACCAACTATACCGAAGGGCCGCGGCGAGTCAGCCCGTTTCTGATCCCCATGCTCATGTCGAATGGCGCAGCCGGGTTGGCGGCCATTGACCATGGTATTACGGGAGCCTGCTTTTCGGTGGCTTCAGCCTGCGCTTCCGGTGCAGACGGGATCGGAATGGCTTGGCTGATGTTGAAAGCCGGGATGATCGACGCCTGCCTGGCGGGGGCTTCAGAGTGCACCGTCACGCCTGTGGGTGTGGCAGCCTTTGACCGCGTTGGGGCCATGTCGCGCCGCAACGATGATTATTCGATGACGCCGCAGCCATTTGACAAAAACCGCGATGGCTTGGTGATGGGAGAGGGCGCAGCCATACTGGTGCTGGAGCGTGAATCGCATGCAAAAGCGCGCGGCGCGACTATCCTGGCAGAATTAGCCGGTTATGGCTCAACGGCAGACGCCTTCCACGTCACAGCGCCACACGAAGACGGGACTGGAGGGGCGGCTGCCATCCGGCAGGCGCTGGCTAGCGCGGGAGCCAAATCGGAGGAGATGGGGTATATCTCAGCACCAGGCAATGCAAAGGAATAGAACGACACGACTGA
>Ga0105100_10001917_pt1 | contig 12161 bp, 7 predicted proteins | sample PPLLak12cMay2015_2_FD_87033 | JGI IMG/M metagenome (GOLD analysis project Ga0105100, IMG submission 87033) | Freshwater sediment microbial communities from Prairie Pothole Lake near Jamestown, North Dakota, USA - PPLs Lake P8 Core (1) Depth... | ecosystem: Environmental > Aquatic > Freshwater >... | reverse complement strand
GTAAAAAAGATTCTGGTCGTAGACAACCATCCGGTGATATTGAAATTCATGACGCAGCTCTTTTCCAAAAGCGGCTTCGAGATAAGGACGGCACGAGACGGGCTTGAAGCGCTCAACGTCCTGGACGTATACACGCCGGACGTCGCTTTCATCGATCTCGTCATGCCCAATATCAGTGGAGATAAGCTATGCCGGATCATCCGCGGCATCCCTAAGCTGAAAGACGTTCGCCTCATCATTCTTTCCGCTGTAGCGGGCGATCAAATGGGAATTCCCTCAGCCTTCGGCGCTGACGCATGTATAGCCAAGGGAGCTTTCCCGGAAATGGCAAGACGGGTTCTTGCGGCCATCGAAGAGAGCGCGCCGGAAGCATCTGATGCGTCTCGGGACCAACCGACGGCGCTTGACGACAGCCATCTGCGCGAGGTCACCAAAGAGTTGCTTTCCGTAAAGAGACACCTGGAAGTCATCATGATGAGTATATCGGAAGGGATGCTCGAACTCAATGATGACTTCAGAGTCGTATACGCTAATCCGAGTGCACTGTCTATTTTTGGGATTCCCGAGGAGAAGCTTTTGGGGGCGCCCTTCCCAAACCTCTTTGACGAACATGGCGCGGAACGGGTCAAGGAGATCCTCAAAAAGCAGGCGGCATCGGTCGACCACGCCAGGCAAAAGAGCGTGTTCAAACTGGACGGAAGGGAAGTCACCGTCAACATCTCTCCCATTCAAGACCAGGAAAATAAGATTATCGTCGTTCTCAATGACATCACCGAGCAGACCCGAATGGAAGCCCAGCTCCAGCAGGCGCAGAAGATGGAGGCCATCGGCACACTGGCGGGAGGCATCGCTCACGATTTCAACAATCTGCTCATGGCTATTCAAGGGACGGTTTCTTTGCTCCTTTTCAGTATGGATCCGGATCATCCGCATTACGAGAAGCTGGCGAGCATCGAAAGACAGGTGGAAAGCGGCGCGAAGCTGACGAGACAACTTCTGGGCTATGCCCGCAAAGGAAAATACGAAATCAGACCGATCAACCTCAATCGGCTTGTGCAGGAGACTTCCACGACCTTCGGCAGAACCAAAAAGGAAATCACGATCCGTCAGGAACTCGCCGACGATCTCTTTGCTACGGACGCCGACGAGGGACAAATCCAGCAGGTATTGCTCAATCTCTACGTAAACGCCGCCGGTGCCATGCCCAACGGCGGCCATCTTGTCCTCAAGACCTGTAACGCCACCCATGAAAATATGGAGAAGAAACCCTATGATGCCAAGCCGGGCAAGTACGTCGCATTGACCGTCACGGACACAGGCATAGGCATGGACGAAGCCACAATGAAAAGAATCTTCGAACCCTTTTTCACCACAAAAGAAATGGGACGCGGCACGGGACTGGGGTTGGCATCCGTCTATGGGATCGTCAAGAGCCACGGCGGCTATATCGAGGTCGATTCAAAAAAGGGGGCCGGCACCACCTTCAGGATCTATCTGCCCGCTTCGGACCAAAAAGACGAAAGGGACTCTACGCAAAAGCCTCGTGAAGAAATCACGCAGGGAAACGAGACCATCCTTCTGGTGGACGATGAGCGGATGATCCTTGAGGTGGGAAGCCAACTGCTGGAGGCCATGGGTTACCGGGTCGTCACGGCAAAAGACGGCAAGGAGGCCATCGATGTCTATCGGGCCAGAAAGGAAGACATCGACCTGTTGATTCTGGACATGATCATGCCGGAAATGAACGGTGGAGACGTCTACGATAAGATAAAAAAAATCAATCCGAATATCAAAGTCCTTCTTTCCAGTGGGTATAGCGTGGAAGGTCAGGCCGGCAAAATCCTGGCCCGAGGCTGCGATGGGTTCATTCAGAAACCCTTTCATATGGGGCAGCTTTCGCAAAGCATCAGACAGGTGCTTGCGTAGTAATGGAATTCGGGGATTCGGGTTTCGGGCAAAAAAACCCGATCGGGATCAGTCGCAAACCCCGCACGCCTTGCACCTGCCCACGTGACAACCTGTGGTTGGTTCGGCCCGCAGAGCCTTTTCGTATTCCTCGGCCAAAAAAGCCTTCTTTACGCCATGATCAATAAAATCCCAAGGAAGACGTTCATCAAGGGGACGTTGCCGGTAGACAAAGAAGTCCGGATTCACAACAGACTCTTTGAGGATTTTGGGCCAGTTACTCTCGCTTTTCTTCACCGCTGCTAACACCAGTGCTATTCTTCTGTCTCCTCGTGAAAGCAAGGCTTGGACGTAAGCCCATCGTGGAACATCGGCATGGACCTTCACATTGGCCACCCGCCTTAACCCGTCTTTGACGCACCTTATTTTGTCTTTCAGGACGCGGACATCTTCCATGGGAACCCATTGAAACGGGGTGAATGGCTTGGGCACAAAACAGTTCAAACTCACCACAATCTCGCCTATCCTGGCTTTGGACCGACTGGCACGAAGAAATCCATGCTTGACCTTTTTGCAGAGCGCGACAATCTCGTCCACGTCAGACATGGTTTCGGTGGGCAACCCCACCATAAAATACAGTTTCAAGTTTGGGATCCCGGCATGGACCACGAGGTCCACGGCCTGAAGGACATCCTTTTCCGTGATACCTTTGTTGATCACGCAGCGCAGGCGTTCCGAACCGGCGTCGGGGGCGATAGTGACCGTTTTCGTGCCGGTCCGCCCAAGGGCGCGGAGCAGCGGTTCCGTGAGGAGATCGGCTCTCAGCGAACTGAAGGAGATGCCAAGCCTGCAGTCGATAGCCTTGGCACAAAAGGCCTCGAGGGAAGGAATATCCGCCACTGCGGCTGCAACAAGGCCGATGCTCTTTGCCTGTCGACCAGCGCATTGAAGGGCCTCCTCCAGTTGTGACGCAGTTCTGAAACGGGGAGGACGGTAGACGTACCCTGCCGCACAGAACCGGCATCCGTGGGGACACCCACGGGCCCCCTCAATCAGATAGGTTTTACCGAAAGTGGTTCGAGCCGTTAGGATCGTGGAGCACGTGTTATAGGAACCTAAGTCCTCGGCAACGGCTCTTTTTACCTTGGACGGAACACCTTGTGCAGGCCGAAATCTTTCTATGGTGCCGTCGGACGCGTAGGTGACGTTGTAAAAGGCCGGGACGTAGGCCCCCTCCACCGTCACTGCCAAGGCCCGGAGCAACTCGGTTCTATCAGCGTAGTCCCTGTACAGGCCGAAAAAGGCCGGCAGCAGGGCTTCCGCCTCTCCGATCAGAAAGCAATCCACGAAGGGAGCCAGTGGTTCAGGATTCAGCAGGGTGGTCACTCCCCCTGCGATAATCAGAGGATGAGGGGAAGAACGGTCTGAAGCCCACAGGGGCAGACCCGCCGCTTCCAGGATGGAAAGAAGATTGGGATAGTCGTTTTCAAACGAGGTGGAAAACGCAACGATGTCAAAGTCCGTCAAGGACCTTTTGGACTCAACGGATCGCAGCCCTCTTGCCATATGTGATGCGTCGTCCGGAACAAAAACCCGTTCGCATACAATATCCTCAAAAGCATTGATCAAACCGTAAACGGTCTGGTAACCGAGATTGGACATCCCCACGTAGTACGTGTTGGGATACACCAACGCGACCGAGATCTTGCCTCGCCAGTTCTTCCTGACCGTACCGGTCTCCGCTGCCAGGTACAAATTGCCGGTTCCCGTGGCCCTGTGCGACATAATCGTTTCGAGGCTCGTCGGATCTGCCGACGCTCAATGGCAAACCATCAGTCTGCTTTCCGTCTCATAAACGTGGGCACCTCCAGATCGCTTTGATCCAAGATAATCCCGCGATATCCTCGATATTGGGCACCACTGCCTTCTCCTACGGCCTTGTCCCTGCGAATGAAGGTAGGTTCGTCGAGGCTGGAAGCCCGCACCAAATCGGCCTCGGTGATATCGCGCACCTTGCCTGAGAACTTGGGCTTCTCCCGTTCTTCTTGAGTACGAATCCCCGTGGCAATAACCGTGACCCGGAGTTCGTCGGTCAACGACTCATCCAGAACAGCACCCCAAATGATCTCGGCATCCTGCCCGGCTTCTTTGTAGATCAGGTCTGAGGCGTCGGCCATTTCAGCCATGGTCAGGTCGGGGCCGCAGGTGACGTTCATCAGCACGCCACGGGCGCCGCTGATTGAGATGTCCTCTAAGAGCGGATGAGATATGGCCCTTTCGGCGGCTTCCAGCGCCCTGTTCTCTCCGCTGGCTATACCCGTACCCATGATAGCCATACCGGCTTTTGACATGGTCGTGCGAACATCGGCGAAATCGAGGTTCACCAGACCGGGCATCATGATGAGGTCGGTGATTCCCTTGACGGAATGTAGGAGCACCTCATCTGCCTTCCTGAACATTTCCAGCATGGTGGCATTCCTCGAAGCCAATCCCCGGAGGCGATCGTTCGGGATGGTGATCACCGTATCCACGACGTCTTTCAAAGCCTTTAGACCCGCCTGGGCTTGCGCCATACGTTTACCGCCTTCAAAGCTAAAAGGGGTTGTCACCACTGCAACCGTCAGGGCGCCGGCCTCTTTGCTCACCTCGGCAATGACGGGCGCCGCCCCCGTGCCGGTCCCCCCGCCCAGTCCGGCGGTAATGAATACCATGTGGCTGTTCTCCACGGCTGCCCGAATGGTATCAATGTTTTCCATGGCCGCCTGTCGTCCGGTCTCGGGGTTCGCCCCGGCACCCAAGCCTTCCGTGAGCATTTCCCCGAGCTGGATTTTAACGGGCGCCTTCGACACTTCAAGGGCCTGAGCATCGGTGTTCGCCGCCATGAACTTGACACCGTAAAGTTCACCGGCGATCATGTTGTTTACGGCATTGCCCCCGGCGCCGCCCACGCCGATCACTTTGATTTTCGCCGACTTTTCGTTTTCTACGAAATTGAAGACCATGTTCTCCTCCTCCTCCTGATTTTTTGGGTCTAGACGATCTCTTTGAACCATTTCTTCATCCTGGCAGTGATGCGGTTAAAAATGTTTCTGTCTCTGATTCTGAATTTTTTGTTCGGCTGGGACCTCGCCCCGTAAAGGACCAGGCCGACTGCGGTGGCGTACATGGGATTGTTCACCACGTCTACGAGCCCTTTGAACCCGACGGGCTTCCCGATCCGTGTCGGCAGATTGAATACGGATTCCGCCACATCCACGACTCCTTCCAGCAGGGAAGAGCCTCCCGTAATGACAATACCCGAAGAGATGACTTCTTCCATTCCTGCTCTGTAGATCTCCCGATTTATAAGGCTGAATATCTCTTCAACCCTGGGTTGTAAGATCTCGGCTAAGATCTCTCGAGAAAGGGTTCTGGGTTTTCTCCCGCCCACACCGACCACCTCTATGGTTTCATCCTTGCCTACATTGTCTATCAGGCAAGTCCCGTACTTGACCTTTGTTTTTTCAGCCTCTGCCATGGGAGTGCGTAACCCCACCGAGATGTCATTGGTCAGGTTGTTTCCACCCAGCGCGAGGACGGCTGTGTGTTTGACGCTCTTTCCTTTGAATATAGCCAGATCCGTTGTGCCGCCTCCAAAGTCGATCAGGGCGCCGCCAAGGTCTTTCTCCTCCTTGTTCAGTACCGCCTCGCAGGAAGCAAGAGACTGCAAAACAATGTCCGCCACATCCAGGCCGGCCTTATTGGCGCATTTGATGAGATTGTGCGCTGAACTCACGGCCCCGGTGACAATATGGATCTTCGCCTCGAGCCGCACCCCTGACATCCCCCGAGGGTCCTGAATACCGCTCTGGTCATCGACAATAAATTCCTGAGGAAGCACATGAATGACTTCCCTGTCGGGAGGGATAGCCACAGCCCGGGCCGCATCGATCACTCGGTCGATATCCCGTTGATTAATCTCGGCCCCCTTGACTCCGACAATTCCGTGGCTGTTAAACCCCTGGATGTGGCTTCCCGCTATTCCAGCATAGACCGAAGTGATCTCGCAATTAGCCATCAACTCGGCCTCTTCTACGGCCTTTTTTATGGATTCAACGGTGGTCTCTATGTTTACGACCACCCCTTTGCGCAAACCGGCTGAAGGGTGGGTTCCGATCCCGACGATATCCATCCCCTCAGGATTCACTTCTCCGACAACGGCGCAAATCTTTGTGGTACCGATGTCCAGGCCAACGATGAGTTCTCCGTCTCCCTGCACGATCACATCTCCTTTCGATAACACACTTCCAGGAGCGCCTCTCTTGCTGACGGCCGGACCACAACCCTGTCCAAGTCGTTCAGATCCATCAACCCCACGTTCAAAAGCTGCTCTCCTCCCCGCAAGTATGCAATCATATCTCGGAGCCGGTTCAGCTTTGACTCATAGTCCCCAAAGCCAAGCCTGACAGCCATACCGTTTTCAAAGCCCTGCAACGTAAGCCCCATCTCGTGGTCCACTTGGACGCTCTGGGCACTGATCGTCGGCAAAACGCTTCCATACAGACGTGTAAGACGAAGGACTTCCATAACGGCCCTCAGGGCAGGGGACTGGCTCGAACGTGTTGGATCCACATCGGACGGGCTTAGCCCGCGAACCATGGGGACCTGAACGTCATCCGCCGAATCGAAAGACTTGAATACTTCACCCGAGTCGCTGAGCAAGAATGGTCGACCAAGCTCGACAACGGCGACAGGTTCGTGCTCCCTGATTCTTATGCGAATGATATTGGGCAAGTCCCGCTCCACATCTGCGCCGGCGATCCAGGGATTCGCCAGTAGATTGTAGCGGACAAGCTTCAGATTCACCTGAAGGATGTTGTCGCCGACTCCAATCTTGGCTTGCTCCAGAACTGCCTGTGTCGACAGCCGGTGATTGCCGGCGACAGCAATGGTCTCCGCTTTGAAGTACGGACTCTGCACCAAGGCGTCATGGGCGAGGATAAACAGGAAACTCACTGCCCCGAAGGCGAGAAGCACCGTGAGGATCTTCGCCGACCGCACACAGCGCGTTAGAATCTGAGTCCGTTTTCGCGCCCGGCTGTTTCTGTAGTAATTCTTGTGAATGCTCGGCCTAATCAAGAATAGCGACCTCCCGTTCGAGATCAATGTCAATACGCCCCGATCACGTTGCCCTGAGCAATTCGGCTCCCACCTTCCACACGTCACCCGCACCGAGGGTCAACACCACGTCACCCGCTGCCACGGCATCGCGAAGATAAGGCAACGCACCGTCGACGCTTTCCTGATAAACGACATGCTTGTGACCATGGAGACGGATCCCTTCGTAGAGGCCTTCTCCTGTCACTCCTTCGATCGCGACTTCGCCTGCGCCATAGATCGGCAACAGGACCAACACGTCCGCCTGGTAAAAAGCCCGAGTGAAATCATCGAAGAGAGCCTGGGTCCGTGTGTAGCGGTGGGGTTGAAAAACGACGACGAGTCTTTGATCCGGCCAGCTTTGCCGAGCGGCCAGGAGCGTCATCTTTATCTCTGTAGGATGATGGCCGTAGTCGTCCACCACAACGGCCCCCTTTTTCGTCGATCCCTTCACCTCCAGCCGCCTCTGGACGCCTTCGACCTCCTTCAGCGCGGCCACACTCGTCTCAAATGGAATCCCGAGCTCCAGGCCGACGGCAATGCTCGCCATGGAGTTGCACACATTGTGGATGCCCGGCAGGCTCAAGTCCACCCAGCCCAAGGGCTCTCCCTGGTGGAACATGCGATACCTGCTTTTGAGTCCGTGAAAACTCACATCCCTTGCCTGATAATCCGCTTGAGACGTCAGACCGTATGTGACAAAACGTTTCTCGATCCTTGGGATGAGGTCTTGGATTCCTTCGTTGTCAAGACACAATACCGCCAGGCCGTAAAAGGGAATCTTGTTGATGAAATCAAGGAAAACCTCTTTAATCCTTGCCAAATCACCGTAGAAATCCAAGTGCTCAGCATCGATGTTGGTTACGACGGCGATGGTAGGGGAAAGCCGCAAAAAGGATCCATCGCTCTCATCGGCCTCCGCCACGATGAATTCACCTTGGCCAAGACGGGCGTTGCTGCCTAGGCTGTTCAGCTTGCCTCCGATCACCATGGTAGGGTCGAGGCCGCCCCGTTCAAGAATGTAGCCCGTAATCCATGTGGTGGTGGTCTTGCCGTGAGCACCGGCCACCGCAATGCCGTATTTAAGCCGCATGAGTTCCGCCAGCATCTCACCACGGGGGATCACGGGAACCATGGCTTTCCTTGCCGCCACACATTCCGGATTCTCCGGCCCCACGGCAGAAGAGACAACCACCACGTCAGCCCCCGTAATCTGCTCCGCGCTGTGGCCCGTATATACCGTACCGCCAAGGGCTGCCAGCCGGGCAGTTATGTCTGTAGACCTCAGATCTGAACCAGTCACCGTGTAACCCAGGTTCAGAAGGAGCTCGGCCATCCCGCTCATGCCGATGCCTCCGATACCTACAAAATGAATATGATACGATTTCTGATACATGTCCCTATTCAGTGAGCCGATGCACCGGTCGGCCGGTGTAATCTGCTATTCGTCATTCGTGAATCGGTTACTCATTTTCGGTTTCACCCGCTCAGGCGGGAATACCCCCCTACGCTTTACGCCTCACTTCTTCTTCGCCCACTATCAGCCTTCGGCACTCTTCGACGATACGCCTTGCGGCTTCGGGCCGTCCCAGCGATGATGCATTCAGCGACATCTGGCGAAGCTTATCCCGATGGAAGGCATACTCCTCGATCTTTTCCGCCAAGAGCCTCCCGTCCAGGTTTTTTTCGAGAATCACTTCGGCGCCGCCGGCCTCGGCCACATAGCGCGCGTTGAACTCCTGGTGGTTGTTTGCAGCAAAAGGAAACGGAATAAACACGGCTGGTTTCCCCAGTGCGGTCAGCTCGGCCACGGTCGTGGCCCCGGCCCGGCAGATGACGAGATCGGCACCGCCATAGACGCTCGCCATGTCTTCGAAAAAGGGAGCGACCGTTGCTGCAATACCGTATTCCTCATAGGCTTTCGTCACACCGGGGGCATCCTTTTCTCCTGTCTGGTGGACGAAACGAATTTCACGGGGACTATGGAGGTATGGCAGGGCCTCCACCACCGTGCGATTGATGGCCCGAGCCCCTTGACTGCCGCCCACTACCAATACACAGAATCGATCATGAGGCACGCAAACATCCTTGGTTGAAAGCAATGCGCCGCGCACTGGGTTCCCCGTCAGCACGGTTTGGACGTTTTCGAAGACTGAAAACTGATCGGGAAACGAAATGAATACGCGATGGGCCATCCTCGCCAATATGCGATTTGTCAGTCCCGGTAAAAGATTCTGTTCCTGAATAGCCACTTTTTTCCCCATCAACCTCGCTGCAAGCACCACCGGCCCCGAAGCATATCCGCCCACGCCGATAATCATATCCGGGCGGAAACGTCTGATGATTCCTATACTCTGGGAAAGCCCCCTGGGAATCTTCGCCAGTGACCGCAACTGCCGCCACACCCCGCGGCCCTTGAGTCCTTCGACGGTGATGCTGACATGTTCAAGCCTTCTCTTTGAAAAAGCCGCCACTTCCAAAGGATTGTTCGTTCCAACAAAGAGTATCTCCCCTGTCGAATCATCCGCCTGGAACGCCTCGGCCAAAGCCAAAGCCGGAAAAAGATGCCCGCCGGTCCCGCCCCCGGCAATAAGTACTCTCATCTCGACATCCGTCTACCGCGAAACGAAAGAAAAACGTTTTCGCCCCCGGGTCCGGCCATGACTCGTCCAAGGCTCTGACGGACCCGACCGCCGCGCGGAGATGTTCATCAGTATCCCCATGGCCACCGCATTTATCATCATGGATGTCCCTCCGTAGCTCAAGAAGGGCAAGGTCAACCCCTTTGTGGGCACAAGGCCCAGGGCAACTCCGGCGTTGATGGCCACTTGAAGCCCAAGCGCGGCGGTCACGCCGGCCGCCAGAAACGACCCGAAAGGTTCTTGCGTCCGGAGAGCGATCATGACCCCCCGCCACAGGATGACCAGATAAAGTCCTAATACGAAGCACACTCCCACAAGCCCCAGTTCCTCACCGACGACGGAAATGATAAAATCGGTATGGGGTTCGGGAAGGTAAAAAAGCTTCTGGTATCCGTTTCCGACGCCCGCCCCCAATACCCCTCCGGACCCAAAAGCCATGAGGGAATGGACGACCTGATACCCGGCATCACTTTGATATCTCCAAGGATCCAGAAAGCTGGCCAGTCTTTTCAAGCGATAACCCGCCTGTATGAGTACGTAGTACGCCACGGGGAGAATCGCCAACGTACTCCCCAACAGATAGGACAATCGAACCCCCCCGATGAACAGCATGATCCAGCCGATGCAGGCAATCATGGCAACCATCCCGAAATCGGGTTGGAGCAGAATCAGAAGGGTGAAGCACGCAAAGACAATGACGTGAGGAACAAAGCCGATGCTGAACTCTTTGATCCTGTCCTGTTTACTGCTCAGGGAATAGGCAAGGTAGACAATAAGGGCCAGCCGTGCCAATTCCGAAGGTTGAAAAGAGACGCCAAACGCCCTTAACCATCGTGTAGAGCCCCCAACCGTATGCCCGACACCGGGAATATAGAGAGCCGCCAACACGAGAAAAGCAAGGCAAAGGAGAGGGTATGCGACACGGCGGTAAAACGTGTAAGGAATGTATCTGCAGCATATCAATACGAGAATGGCCGCCAAAGCATGAACGATCTGTCGATTAAGGAAATAGACGCCGTTTCCGAAGCGCTTCACTGCTATGGCAGAGCTTGCGCTATAGACCATGATGATACCTATCCCTAGCAAGAGGAGGACGCCTCCAAGCAAAAAGGGATCCCAGCCTTCGTCGGTTTTTCCTCTGTCCTGCGTCATCAACAGATTCTCAAGGGTTATTCCCTAATCACTATTCACTGTTTACTGTTCACCCTTCACTCTATCCATCGTTTCCCGGGCCGCTCTTCTCACAATCGCCTTACCGCATCGCAAAATACTCTTCCCCTCTGGGCATAATCGGAAAACATGTCGAAACTGGAGCACCCGGGGGAAAGGAGCACGACATCTCCCGGCTCCGCCGCCTCGCTGGCCAATCGCACGGCGTCCTCAAGGCTCACCGCCTCCCTTGTCTCCGTCGCCCCCCCCAGAGCATTAAGGATCTTTTCCCTTGCTTCTCCCAGAACAACGAGTCGCTTAACCCCCTTCTTGACGCGTTCTTCAAGGACTCCATAGCCCCCGCCCTTGTCCCGTCCCCCCATGATTAGAACAACCGGGGCAGCGAAACTCTCTAACGCCCGAAAAACAGCATCCACGTTGGTCCCCTTCGAGTCGTTGTAGTAATGGACCCCACGGACGGTGCGAATATGTTCGATTCTGTGTTGAAGGCCCTTGAATGTGTCCAGCGCTCTCTGGATGCCTTCTCGGGTGCCGCCGGCGGCAAACGCCGCCAGTGCGCCGGCAGCGGCGTTTTCCAAATTGTGACTGCCTTTCAAGGCAAAATGGGTCAGATCCAGGACCTGGGGCTTTTCTGCCGATAACTGGCACACCATATGCCGGCCTTCGATCCGAGCGCCCGGCTCGGTTTCCCTCTGCGCATTAAAGCACAGTCTCCGAGAACGGATTTTTGATGCGGCCATCCCGACGTAGCGGTCAGAGCAGTTCAACACGGCAAAATCGGTCGCCTCCTGATTAACGAACAGCCTTCCTTTTGATTGGACATAGTCGAGAAAGTCGTCGTACCGATCGAGATGATCCTCCGTGATATTCAACAACACGGCAACCCTGGGCCGGAAGGTCTCGATGGTATCCAGTTGAAAACTGCTGATCTCCGCCACGATGACATCGGCTTGGATACCTTCACTCACATAGTCGACAAGAGGTCGTCCGATATTTCCACCGACAAACACCCTCAATCCCGACGCCTGCAACATCTCACCCGTCAGGTGGGTCGTGGTGGTCTTCCCGTTGGTGCCGGTGATGGCCACCATGGGTTCATCGATAAGCCGGGCCGCCAGCTCAATCTCACCGATAACCGGAACACCGGCCCTTCTTGCCGCCTGCAGCGGTTCTATCGTGTGGGGGACACCAGGGCTGATGACGACAAGGTCACAAGAGGAAAAATCCTCTGTCCCGTGGGTCCCCAGGCAAAGGCAAATGACCCACGCCTTCGCCGTTTCCCCGAAGAGTCCGAGCTGCCATTCTGTT
>Ga0105100_10001916_pt1 | contig 12162 bp, 9 predicted proteins | sample PPLLak12cMay2015_2_FD_87033 | JGI IMG/M metagenome (GOLD analysis project Ga0105100, IMG submission 87033) | Freshwater sediment microbial communities from Prairie Pothole Lake near Jamestown, North Dakota, USA - PPLs Lake P8 Core (1) Depth... | ecosystem: Environmental > Aquatic > Freshwater >... | reverse complement strand
GGGGACGAACGTGGAATCCGGATCCGCCAGCACCAGGGACCATCCAATGAAGCCGATGTCCTGAAGCTTCTTGCCGGTCAGGATCTGAGTGTAGCTCCCCCACTCGTGAATCTTCATGTCGGTCTCGATGCCCACGGCGTTGTACATGCCGGCAATGGCCTGGGCGATTTCCTTGTCAAGGATGTACCGTCCGCTCGGGGAGTTGAACACGAGCTTGAGACCTTTCGCATAGCCGGCCTCGGCAAGCAGCTTCTTGGCTTTTTCAGGGTCATAGGGATAGGGCTTCAGATCCGCATCATAAGCGAAGTGAAGCGGTGTGAGATTGACGGGCATCTGCACCCCGCTACCCTTGAGGACATTGTCAATGATCGCCTTCCGGTCAACGGCATAGTTCAGAGCCTGGCGCACTCTCTTGTCCTTGAGAGGACCGTCGGCAAGACAGTTGATGTAGAGGAACATCACACGTCCGCTCGGGACGGATTGGACGACTGCATTCGGGGAGTTCTTGACCTGATCGACGAGAAAGGGCGGGATATTCGTGATAACGTCCGCGTTACCGGTTTGGAGTTCGGCGATCTTGGTTGCCACTTCAGGTACAGGTCTGAAGATCAGGCGTTTGATTTTGGGCGCTCCATCCCAGTAAGCCTCGTTGCCCTCGAGGACCATGCGATCGTTGCGTGTCCAGCTCACAAACTTGAAAGGCCCTGTGCCGACCGGGTTCTTGAAGAAAGCCTCTGCCCCTTTTTCCTGAAAGAGATCGGCCGGAAGGATGAACAGGGCAAAGCTCAAGCGTTTCAGCAAAATCGGATCAGGGCCGTTGGTGATGATCTGGATGGTGTAATCGTCGATGATTTTGACTTCCTTGATGGTGCTGATGAAAGGATAGAAGAAGGTCTTGGTTTGAGGGTCGAGCGTCCGGTCAAAGGTGAATTTCACGTCCTTGGCGGTCATGGTCACGCCGTTGTGAAATTTCACCCCCTTGCGGAGCTGAAACTCCCAGGTCGTTTCATTGACGAGCTTGTGCGACAACGCAAGACGCGGCTGAGGAATCGCCTTTTCATCGTTCAGGTAGAGGGTGTCAAAAACTGCAAGGGCAAAGTTCGACTCCGGAATGGAATTGTACTTTGCAGGGTCAGTAGCGTTGATCTCGGCTCCCTGCAAGACAACCAGTTCCCCTTTGGGCTGTGCAAAGCAGACCCCCGCCATCAAGACCGCGGCCAGAATGAAGGAAACCCAAATCACCTTTTTCATAACTGCCTCCTCTCGAGTGGTTCTTGGTTCGATACGCCTTCTATCATTCCTTTTTCTTTGAATAAAACCTCAATTTTTCCTCATTCACCGTCACCCCTAAACCCGGCCCCTCGGGAAGGTGAACCTCGCCGTGTTCGGCCACAAAGGGTGCGGTGATGATATCGTCGGTAAAGGGTCCACTGCCTGCGATTTCCAAGCCGGGGAACAGATTGGGGGAACAGGCGCCGAAGTGGAGTGCTGCTGCCGTGCCTACGCCTGTTTCGATGCAGCCGCCGAGAAAGCAGGGGATGCCCACGGACTCTGCGGCGCTGGCGATCTTGAGGGAGTTGGTGATGCCGCCGCACTTGGAGACCTTGATGTTGATCACGTCCGCCGCCTTGGCTTTCGCGAGTCTGTACACGTCATGAAGCGTGTAGATGCTTTCGTCCACGGCAATGGGAGTGTGAACAGCGTCAGCGAGCATGGCTAATCCTTCAAGGTCCCAATCGGGCAGGGGCTGTTCGATCCACTGAAGGTCGAATTTTTCCACGGCCAGAGAGACTTTCAAAGCTGAGTCGCGATCGTATCCCTGGTTGCCGTCAATGCGGAGCTTGATATCCGGGCCCACCGCTTCTCTGACGACGCGGACCCTTTCGATGTCTTCTTTGGGGTTCAATCCGATTTTGATCTTAAGACATCGCAAACCTGCTTGCACAAACTGGAGGGCCATGTTCGCCGCTTCTTGATGCGGGACGATGTCCACCACCTCGATGACCTCGATAGGGCCCTTCAGGACGCCGCCGATCAGGCGGGAAAGGGAGGTTCCCAGGGCCTTGGCTCTCGCGTCCTGGCAGGCAATCTCAATGCCGGCCTTGGCCATGAGGTTCTTGGGAAGAACCGCGTCCATTCGGGCATGGATGGCTTCCAGGTCGGCCACATCCATTCCTTTAACGGCAGGCCCGAGATAACGGTCAATCACCCATGTCAGCTCGTGTTGGTCATACCCATAAACCACATGCCAGGTGGAAGCTTCGCCGTACCCGACGATTCCGTTGTCGGTCGTCATTTTCACGACCACGTGTGGTGAATGGGTCATGGTTCCCAAGGCAATGGTGAAGGGTTTTTTGAGAGGCAGGGCAACCGGAAAAGACTCAACGCTTGTGATCTTCATAGGGACTCCTTTTCTCGTTCAGCCTCCTAGTTTTTTTCAAATGGTCCTTTTGTGGAATTGCCCATCCTTCATCACGGCGACCATCTTATCTTTCCGCTGAAGCACCGCAATGTCTTCGAGCGGGTCCCCTTCCACGACGATGAGATCGGCGAGTTTCCCCGGCTGGAGGGTGCCGAGCCGGCTGCCCAACCCCAGGGTTTCGGCAGCAATGCGCGTCGCCGAAACAATGGCTTCCATGGGAGAGAGTCCGATGCCCACGAGAAGTTCCAATTCTCTGAGGTTTTCTCCATGAAGGTTGAAGGGAGTGCCTGAATCCGCTCCTGAGGCAATGGGGACTCCAGCCTTGTGGGCCTTTTTGATAGAGGCCACGTGGGCGTCTTTCACCCTTCGGGTCTTCTCGATGATGAAGGAAGGGATTCCGCTCTTTTCGCCCTTTTCCATAATGTTGAAGGGGGCGGATAGGGTGGGGACCAAAACCGCCTTTTTTTCCAGTAAGAGCGCAATAGCCTCATCGTCCAAGTAGATGCCGTGTTCAATGGTGTCGAACCCTGCTCTCAAGGAATTCTTAATGCCTTCATTGCCCTGGGCGTGAGCCGCGATCTTGCGGCCGGCTTTGTGCGCTTCCTCGGCACCGGCCTTGAGCTCTTCGAGGGTAAACTGCGGGGACCCTGGTTCAACCCCAGGGGTGATTACGCCGCCCGTGGCCATCATTTTGATCGCATCGGCGCCTGCCCTGATTTGTTCCCGAACCGCCCGCCGCACGTCGTCAGGCCCGTCCGCCTGCCGGCTGAACTGCCAGCCCTGACCTCCGGTGATGCACACGGCCTGGTTGGTGGTGACAACCCGGGGCCCGGTGACGACGCCAAGGTTGATGGCGTCCCTGAGAGAACCGGAGATGCCGTTCGGGGAACCCAGGTCGCGCACGGTGGTCACGCCGCCAAGAAGGGTGAGGCGAGCTTGCCTGGCCGCCTTCAGCGTGATCATCGTTGCAGAATCCTTCTGAAGAGACTGCATCGGGTCGGCGCTCCCGTCGATGCAAAGGTGAACGTGGCAGTCGATCATACCCGGGAGGAGGCACCTTCCATCCAGATCGATCGCCTCATGACCGTTTTTCTTGGAAGGACCGGGCCCCTTGCCCACCTCCACGATTTGATTCTTTTCTATCACGACGAAGCCGCGTGCCTGGGCATCCCCGCAGCCGTCGATAATCTGTGCGTCTCTCAAGATGATGCTCATGGTCGTCTCCTGTCGCTCGGCGTGGACTCATCGCCGGGAACGGGCTTTTCCTTTCCTTCGACCCACTTTCCTGTCTCGCTCGATGATCTTGGCAAGGGTTCTGAAGTGGTCGATCATCAAGTCCTGGGCCTTCTTTTTATTGCTTTCAACCAAGTACCCGTAGATCTTCTTGCAGTGGTCCAGATCGTATTTCGCATCGTCGAGGGTCAGCGGAATTTTGGTGAGGACCTCTTCAAACACCTTGGCCAAGGCTTCCATCACCATGCTGATCAACCGGTTGTGGCAGGCGTCACCGATCAAGCGGTGAAATTCGACGGCCTTGGGGGTGCTTGCCTTGCCTCGGCGTACCCCCTGATCGATTTCGTCGATGACGGCCTTGATGGCCCTCAGGTCCTTGTCCGTCCTCCGTTCAACGGCCAGAGCGACCAGGACGGGTTCAAGAGTCTTCCTGAAATCCACCAGTTCCTCCGGGCTGATCATGCCCACGCGAAAGTAGTTGACCACCCACTCCCCCATCTTCTCCGATCCGGGGTGCGCGACAAAACTGCCCCCGTGGACTCCGCGCCGTTTTTCGATGAGGCCTTCGGTCTCCAGGTTTCGCAACGCCTCCCGAATGCTCACCTTGCTGACCTTGAGCTGTCCGGCGAGTTGCTCCTCTGTCGGCAGCTTGACCCCGCGCTTCAACTCCCCGCGCAGGATCAACCGCTTGAGTTCATCCCCGATTTGATCAGAGATTCTGGGTCGCGGGACCACGACAGTTTTCAGGTTCTTGAGCATAAGAAGCCAGCCCGCCTCCGCTCCAGGTGCCGGGGCAAAAGTGAATAAAACTAAAGTTAGTTTTTTTTACTTTCAACAAGGGAGCTTGTCAATAAAAAACGCATGTTAGAAGGATATCACGGGAACGCCGACAGGTCAGGAACGGGCAGGCTTCTCCGGGAATAGCTTTTTCAACTCCTCCTTGAGCACCTTGCCCATGGTGTTTCGCGGCAGGCTCTCCACAAGCAGGATCTCTTTGGGGCACTTCCAATTGTGAAGATGCTGTTTGCAGAATTGGTGGATATCCTCGGGCTTCACCCTCGCTTCAGGTTTTGTCACCACGGCGGCAGCAACCTTTTCGCCCCACTGATCGTCAGGGAGCCCGATCACGGAGGACTCCGCAACCCCTTCAAAGCGGTTGATGACAGATTCCACTTCTTTGGGAGAGATGTTTTCTCCTCCGGAAATGATGATGTGCTTGAGCCGATCCGTGAGGGAGTAGTACCCCTCCTCGTCCACTCTGCCGAGATCTCCGGTTCTGAACCAGCCGTCGACAAAAGCCTTGGCCGTTTCTTCGGGCTTTTGCCAGTACCCCGGCGTGACCGCCGGCCCTTTGAGCCAGATCTCTCCGGTTTCCCCTGCCTTGACATCCTGAAAAGTCTCAGGGTTCACGATGCGAGCTTGCAGCCCCGGCAGTGGAAGGCCGATGGAACCCGGTTTTTTCGCGCCTCTCAGCGGGTTGGAGAAGTTCATCCCTGTTTCAGACATGCCCTCGCGCTCCACAGGCTCTTTGCCGAAAGTTCTTTTGATCCGCTCAAAATCTTTGACAAGCAAGGGCGCGGACCCGGAGGTCCACAACCGGATATGGCTGAAATCGAGGGCCCTGTCTCCCTGGGAGTCCAACAGCTTGGCGTACATGGAGGGGACGGCCATAAAGACGGTGCACGCGAAGTTTTTCTTATCCAGCAGGACAGGGATCACGGTTTCCGGAGAAAAGGCATCCAGCATCAACACGTGAGCGCCGGCGATGAGAGAGCTATGCAAAGCGAAACACAGACCATGAACGTGGAAAAGGGGTAGCGCATGGCACAGGACATCCGAGGAGTCGATCTCCCATATTTGAATTATGTTTCTTGCATCGTGAAAGAGATTCCCCTGGGTCAGCACAGCGCCTTTGGGTTTGCCCGTGGTGCCGGACGTGTAGATGATGAGTGCCGGATCCTCCGGGCTGATGTTGATCGGGGAGTGGGTCTCGGAGGGTTGTTTGAAGAAGCCGAGGTCCTGATAGGGCTTCTGGGTATCGATCACGCAGGTTCTTGTTTCAGGGGCAATCTCCCTGATCATAGGCTCCTGGCTAGAGCCGCACAGAACAAGCACCGCCTTTGCATCGCCGAGCAAATAGGCCATCTCCGATCTTTTAAACCCGGGGTTTAAGGGAACACTTACGGCACCGAGTTTCTGGACGGCAAGATGAGCCACCACGAAAAAGAGAGACTTGTCGAAAAAGAAAACCACCCTGTCGCCTTGGACTACACCCAGTTCAAGAAAGGTGTTAGCCAGACGATTGGCATCCCGCTCCAAAGCCAGGTAAGAGATTTCCGTCTCCCTCCGATCTTTCCTTAGAAAGGTGATGGCGTTTTTTTCCCCCAGTCTCAGGCAACTATCTTGAAAGCACTGGGTAAGAGTCTGACCGGTCATAAAGTTCCTCATCCGGGAAAAAGATCCTGCTCCATACCCCACTATTCTTTCAGCAGCTTCTTAAGCACATCCGGCCGGTTGGTGGTAATCGCATCCACCTTCATGTCGATCATTTGCTTGAGATCTTCGGGTCTGTCCGGGGTCCAAACGGAAACTCCCACCCCGAGCCGTCTGGCTTCTTCCGAGGATTCCGGGGTCAAGTTCTTGAAAAAAGGTGACCAAACACGGCCTCCGGCAGCCTTCACCGCGCGGGGCGCAGACCCATTGAAGTCGTCGATGTCGAGCCCGGCCATCCAGGGCGAGGGTCCAGGCTGGTTTGGTTTGAGGGTGTTGGATCCCGGTGTGACGATGGTAAGGTAGACCGTCGCCAGTTCCGGCGCAATCTTCTGGATGTGCACCAGGTTGCGCCAGTCAAAGGAAAGGACCCACGTGCGCTCCATGATTCCTTCCTCTTTAAGCATGGTCACCACCTGATCTGAAACGGCTTCGGGCGGCAGGGTTAGCGCTGGTTCCTCAGGCGAAGTCTTGATCTCCACGAAAAGACGGGCGGAGGGGTTGCACGACTTTTTGAACAACTCAATGACCTGCTTGAAGGTGGGGATTCGCTCTCCGTCCGCCGGGGTTTGCTCGGGATAGCGGCCGGCGTAAGAGGTTTTAGGTTGCAGACGGCCCACGTCGTAGGTCTTGAGCTGGGCCACGGTGAGATCCTTTATGGCGGGCGGTGATGCGGAAGAGATCCAGTTTCCGTCTGCTGTGCGGGCGATCTCGGGTTTCAGCCTGAAATCGTGGTGCACGACGAGCTCTCCGTCGGCTGAAACCAAAACGTCGAGCTCGATCCCGTCAACGCCGAGCTCGCAGGCTCTGGCAAAGGCGGCCAGGGTGTTTTCCGGCGCAAGACCCGCAGCTCCCCGGTGGCCGATGATCAAGGGTTTCATGTCCGCTCCTTTCGCAGCAGGGGTCTGTGCCGGAGTTGAGGTGGCAATCCCCATAGTCAGACACAAACCCGCAAACGCCATTAACAGGTTTCGGTTGACTCTACTCCCGTTCATTCAGAATCTCCCTTTTTGCTATGCATAGGTGCCGTTTTTCATGGCTCAGGAAAAGGGTGTCCAACAGTTTCAGCTTCTCCCTATCCGTCATGTCGTGGAACTGCTTGGGCTCGGGAAGCCCCTCGGTAAGATGTCGGCCGATGCCGATGATGGGGCCTTCGTTGATGCCGTGGATGTACAAGGGAACGCGGTCGGCTTGCTTGACGTTGAGGGCCGCGAGGATACGTTCTTTACCGGTCATGGGATTCACTCTCTGTGGTCGCGTCCGCCCAGGACTCTTTGAAGCGGGGTGAGGGGCAAAGATTCGTTTACAGCGGGATGGAGGATAGGAAATTTAGGGTTGTGTGTCAAGAACCATCGCTGCAAATGGCATGGCGATGCTTTGCGTTGACAGGTCGCCGCGCCAGATTATACACTATAGACTCAGTCGCTCGGTTGTGAGCTGCACCGATGGAAGCAATCCGGGCGCGGGGCCTGGTTTCTTTCTGTTCGGCGCAGTTCTCGATCATCGCAACGCATCCTTGCGCGAGGTTGAAGTTTGACGCGGCCTCTACGAGTGATCTTTTCTTGGTCTGTCCTGCTCACCTACACATCCCTTTTCATGTTGGGCTGTTCGGCCTTTAACGCCGCACTGAAGAATACCAAGCCGGAGCTGCAAAAGCCTTCATCTGAAAACCAGACCTTTTTTCCTGGCGACAGGCTCACCAGCCTGGCTGTTGTTGTGGATGCCTGTCTTGTGTCTGTTGAACCAAAGAAAAGGTCCCCCACTTTCGGTCCGTTGACCAAAGATGAGGTGGTCAAGTGGCTCGATGTCCGGGACAACTGGATTCGTGTGTGGATCCCCAGATTGCGCATCTCCGGCTGGGTCTTGCAAAGCGGCATAGAGGAAATCCAGGATGCGAATGTGAATCCGCCGCCCGTTCCTGTAAACGAGCTCACCACCATGATCGCCGTTTCGGAAAAAATCAGGGTCCGCAGCGTCCCCGCCACAAATTCCGAGGTTATCCTGGTTGCCGACAAAGGGGATGCGTTCTTTCTTCTGGGTGAAAGGGAGGGATGGTGCCGGGTCTGGTTGCCTGAACAGAAAAGAACGGGTTGGATCTTCGGAAAAAGCTTGGTTCGAAAAGCTGAGAAGTGACAGCAAAAAACAGGGTGTTAACCGGCTTTCCCGGTGAGGTCCTCGGCTATTTTGTTGGTCTGGGCGAGGATTTCCTGAGCCGTCGCTTTATCCCAGCGCAGAAAACCATCTCCCGCTCTCACGGATATCCTGGTCACGCATGGAGTGATTTCCCTGAGCTCGACCTTGATCTCCATCTGATTCGCCCTGGCGAGAATCTCTTCTCCGCCTTCAAGCTCTGTTGCCTTGTCCGCCACGATTTCCATCCTGCTGAGGGCAACCAGGAGGGCCTTCTTGGTTCGACCGTACCCAAAACACATGGTTTTCTCCACAGACCCGGAAAGGATATACTCAGCCGTGACAACGGCCCCTGACCCGGCGGCACCCAGGAGTTCCACGCACCCTGTGAGAAGGAACGGGAGTAAAGCGGCGATGAGTAGGGATCCGACTCGTTTCATGACGCACGGGCCTCTCCGGTCTGGGGATTTATCTCATAATTGATGCAAGGGATGTGCCCATGAGGTGCGCTCCTGCACCGCCTATGGAAAGATTTTGGAAAATAGCAACGAATTACATGTGATTACCTGCTTGTTCCGACAGCATCGATTCCCATGCCGGCGGTAGTTGTGAACTCATTGGATTGTGCTTTTTTGTATAAAATGCGTCTCGAAATCGTCGGAAAAGGCATGGAAGATTGAGGTGACAACAATTGGATTCAGCTGCGCGGGAGCTTAGGGCAATCCGCCTGCCCTCATGGCTCAATGCGCAAGTTTATCGGTGGAAATAGCCTCTCCTGAGAAGCTTTCAGCACGATGGTCGAGATACTCAGAGGGGGCAACGTGGCGGTGAAGGCGTTCTTGAGCGTGATGGGAATATCGGCTTGGTGCGTCGGGCCGGTGCAGCTGCTCACGCCGCCCGTGATCTGGTAAACCTCGGCCTTATCGAACCGGACCGTGTGAGCCACCTGGAACCCCGTGTTGATGGCCGTGGTCTGGCTTTTGTTGATGGCGATGATGACCATTCGCCTCGGGTCGCTCTGGTCGATCGAAGCATAGGCCGTCATGCGCTCATTCTGGATTGCACGATTCGTGACGGCGGAGTCCGATACTTCCGTCTTGAGGTAGGTGTCGCCAAAGCCGTGACCTGCGCCGTCGTAGTTCAAATAGGCTCGGAAGGCCGCCATGACGGCCTTCATGGCGGCGGTGCGGCTGCCGCCGTAGGAAGGCGCGTTCGGGTCGGATAGGTTCCACATCGTCGCCGCGTAAACGCCCTCGCGAGCGAAGATGCCTAAAACATCGGCTACGGCAATTCCACCGGAGATGTCGCCGCCACGGCCGTACCACCACTCGGTCACGGCGATCCGGGTCCCGGGATTCCAAGTGTTAATGGAATCCTTGATCCGGTTCAGGACGCGGATCGGGCCGCTTCCGGTGTCCCTCGTGATCCAGCTCGACTCGGAATACTGCGGATCCCAGAGCGATCGCGGCGCCTGCATGCGTGCGTCCTGGGTCTGCGCATCCTGAGGGGCGTACTCTCCGGCGCTGGGGTCCCAGGTCCCGATGATCCTGCGATACCCCGATCCCTCCGCTTCCGGGTACCAGTGGAAGTCGAAAATATCGAGGAGCCTGCGGGACTGCGCGTCGGAGGCCTGCTTCATCTTGTCGAGGTAGACGTCCACGTACCAATTGTAGATTCCTCCGCCGGGACGGGTGTAAGGGGGTGGGGGATTGTTCTGAAGGGCGCAGAGGCCCCACCAGCCATAGCTCACAAAACCCATGGTCTGGATTCCTGGATTGACGTCCTTCGCAGCCGCTGCGCTGGCGATGCTTTTGCTGACCAGTTCGTCCTGACCGGCGAGGTTGAGCGCGATGAAGACTTCCTTGTTGCCGGGGGCACGGCCGCGTATCTCCTGATGGGTCGAGCCCCAGAGATCAGGCTCGTTGTCAAGGCTCAGGAGCAAGGGTGACGTCGGGTGGGTCGGCCGGCCCGGATACCTAGTGTCAAGCCATTTGACAAAGTCGTCGGCGTAAAGGGTGCCCTGGTTGCCATGAGGGACGCCGCTTCCCGCACCGGCAGGGTTCTTTGCCTGCATGGGCTGAAAATAGGTCGCGCTCGGAGTTGCCGGCGTAGTTTGGTTCGGAGCGCTCGGGGCCGGCAGGTTGATGCCTGAGACCGATTTTGAGACCCAGCCGATGATGGGCAGTGTCACGATGAAGCCTGTATTCGCTGCGAAGGCTGCGTCGGCCTCGGGCTTCACGGCTGCACCGGGTGTCGTGTTCGTCGTGAGGTACTGGTCGTTGGAATAGGACCAGTCGGACCCCGCGTTCGACCAACCGTTCTCCCAGTTCCAGGCCGTCCAGCGATTGCCCCCCAGGCGGGTCAGCGTGATCTGGGGCGGCAGCTCGGGACCCCAGCCGGCAGCATCCGAGTACTTCGCATTGACTCCATAAATAAGGCGTGAGATGGGACGGCTCACGGTTGAATCCAAGGTCACTCGAACATCAGATGGACCGGGGTCATCGGGAGAAATAATCGTCCCTGCGGCGCTGCACGTGTCCGCGCTGAAAGATGAGATGCTGAACGACAGAGCTAGGAGCAGCGTGAATGAAAAGAGGACAAGTACGGACTTCTTGCTATGCATGGACTATCCTCCCTCTACGAGAAGCAGCTGTTGCTGTGCAAATGCATTATTGGTGCCAGCGGTTGATCTTTGTATGTCGGGCAACTGATTGAAATGAAATCGGTCGGGGGCAATGAATTGAATTATGAGGAGCTTCTCTTGCAGGCAACGGTGAGTAGGGGCACAGAGGCGAGAAGTTCAATCTGTATGTTTATGGAGACTCCCCTGTATGGATCTGTCCAGGAATTCGATCCAGTGAACCGTGAGTGTGACGGCGGTGAAATCCTGTTCCACTTTTCCCTTCAGACGATAGGGTCGCATCTCGTTCAGCATGTGGCAGAACCGGTTATACACTTTCGGGAACAGGACCGTCTCGTAGATGCCGGTGGTGTCCTCGAAGGAGACGAACTTCATGGGATCGCCGTCCCTCGTCTGTACGGTCTTGCCGGTGACCAGCCACCCGATGGTGGTGACCTGCTTACCTATGTGGAGATGAAGATCGCAGGCCTTCACGTAATGCAATCTTCTTAGGACGTCTCTGTAACGGTCCAGCGGGTGGATAGAGAGGTAGAAACCGAGGGTGTCCAGTTCGTGCTTGAGCATGAGCGAAGGTGGATAGGGGGAGGAAAAAATCTTCCCCGGCCCCCCTTTATCAAAGGGGGGAGTTATTTGGGTTGGGTCACAACCGTGGGTATTTTCTTGGAAGTCATTTCGAGCGAAGCGAGAAATCTTTACGTCCGTTCTTGGGTATTCAAGATTTCTCGGCTGGCGCCTCGAAATGACTTTGCTGCAGAGCCTTTTGGTAGAGGGGGGAGGAAATATTTCTTTCCCCCCTTTGGTAAAGGGGGGATAAAGGGGGGATTTAAAGAGGTCGAGGGAGGAATGCGACGCGGGGGTGTCGAAGAAGCGAAGGGCCTTCCACAGAAGAGCAGGTCTGGTTTCCCCATGGACGACAGAATCAAAGCAGCCTGCCTTGATGAGAACACGTACGTCCTGGAGATGGACGTGTCCTGATGTCCGAGGAAGAAAATTGTCCAGGCTTTCAAAGGGCCCGTGTTTCGATCGCTCGCGCACAATAAACTCCAGTCCCTCCTGTGACAGATCCTTGAGCTGCATGAGGCCCACCCGGATTTCTCTGTCCTTACCCGTGTACTTAATTTCGCTTTCGTTGATGCCCGGGGGCAGGACCTTGAGCCCCATGCGTCGCGCTTCCGAGAGGTAGCCGAAGGTGGAGTAGTAGCCTCCGCCGTTGGAGATGACCGCCGCCATGAACTCGGCAGGATAG
>Ga0105100_10001915_pt1 | contig 12164 bp, 10 predicted proteins | sample PPLLak12cMay2015_2_FD_87033 | JGI IMG/M metagenome (GOLD analysis project Ga0105100, IMG submission 87033) | Freshwater sediment microbial communities from Prairie Pothole Lake near Jamestown, North Dakota, USA - PPLs Lake P8 Core (1) Depth... | ecosystem: Environmental > Aquatic > Freshwater >... | reverse complement strand
CTCATCAATCGTTCCCTGTCTGATTGCATTTTTATCGCGCTGCCCCACCACCCTCGGCGGATTCCCTGCCACCACCGTCCACGGCTCAACATCGCGCAACACCGTTGAGCGCGCCCCGACCACGGCCCCTTCGCCGATCGTCACCCCGGGGCCGACAAACACATTTGCCGTCACCCAGGCATCGGCCTCGATCCGGATCGGCGCAGTCACCAGCGGCATGTCGCGCCGGTTGTAGTCGTGGCTTGCCGTGCAGAGATAGGAGTACTGGCTGACCGTGACGCGCGGACCGAGTACAACCTTGTCCACGCAATAGCAGTCCACCTGATGGCTCAGGCAAGTGTGTTCCCCCATCACAAGATTCCACGGTGCCCATACGCGAGATGAAGGGTAGGGATGTGCACCCGCACCAACCTGCGCGCCGAACGAGCGCAACAGAAAACGGCGCCAGGCGTGGAACACGACCGGGCTAGGCCGGTACAGCAATAGCCACACCCAGCTCCAGATCACCCGTGCCAACTTGTTTGAAAGGCCAAGATGTCTTGGAACAAGAGGTTTTACCGAGTTCATCAATTCTCTGTCAGTCCGTTATCACGCATTCGGGCTTACCGCGCTGATCCAGCACCCAGCGATAAACCTCAGCAGTCTGCCGTGCAATGGTGCCCCAGTCATATCGCCGCACATATTCACGGCCGCGCGCGCCCATCATCCGCCGCTCATCATCGCCCAGTGACATGGCTTCCCGCAGAGCCTGTTCCAAAGGCGCTACGCCAATATCAACCCACCATCCACAGCCCTGGGTTATCAGGTCGCCCCATGGCGCACCGCGGGTAGTAATGACCGGCACGCCGTGGGCCAAGGCTTCTGCAACGACAACGCCGAAGTTTTCGGTGAAGGTCGGCAGGACAAAAAGATCGGCGCACCCGTACATTGCAGACTTACGCTCACTATCGGCCTCGCCCATGTACTCCACCGAGTCATTTATTCCAAGCCGCCGTACCGTTCCCAGGACTTTTTCCAGATGCCCACCTTCGTCCGGACCTGCGATGCGGAGCTTCCAACCCACGGGCGCGATCCTTGCCCAAGCCTGAACAAGGTTCAACAAACCCTTGACCGGATGCACTCGGGAAAGGAACAGCACAGTCCGCTCTCTATCAAGTGGTGCGGGTGCAGCTTCGTCAGTATTGCCGGGCGCGACCAATTCCACGCCGTTTGGAATGACCGCAACCGGTAGCCGAAAACCCAGCTTCCGAATGTTCTCGTACTCGACGGGCGAAGACGCAATCATCAATTTTGAAGTTACTAGATCGCGTCGTTGAAACAGCCCCAGCGCGATGCGCTTCTTCAAGGCCTTGTGCTTGAGTGACCAAGGCTCGAGCATTCCATGCGGCTGCATGACTGTGGGAATGCGATACCTGCGCCCAGCGTCAATTGCCCAGTGATTAACGGGCAGCCACAATCCGTGGTTGTGTATGAGCGATGGCCGTCCGGCTCTGATGACCCTCTCCAGCTCGTTACGGAATGGCAAGCCCAAACCAAGTGCGAAACGCGATCTCGACTCCGCAACAACACGATCAACCTGCGCAGAGGCATTTGAAAGGCAATCGTCACCGGCCCGCGACTGAGTCAACAACGTAATGTGTAAATCGTGCTGCCGTGCCAGCGCATCGGTGAGATCGACCACAACCCGGGATGTCCCGCCAGAGCGTTGATGCAGGCCGGCCGTGGTGTGTAGTACCGATACCTCTGGCACGATCCTACGCTCCACTGCCAGATGATGGCACGGTGGCTTGCCATGGCGGCAACGGGCGTTCAGTGTGCCCATCGGCGTGGTCAAGAATCCTCATCAAATACGCGGCGCCGGCATTCCCATCAAGACATTCGGCCCATCCGGCGATAGACGATCGTTCAGCCGATGGCAAGCGCCCATTGGCGATAGCGTTGCTGAGCAACAGCATCAATGCGTCGCGGTCACCACTCCGGAACACGCCGCCGTAGCCGCTAGCGCGCACCACCCCTGCCGACCCGCAGGTATCGCTGCAAACCACAGGGGTTCCAGCCATCAGTGCCTCGGATACCACTGCCCCCCATCCGTCATGCCGGCTCGGCAGCACCAGGCAATCCGCGCGTGCCATTTCGATAGGCACGGCTTCAAGTGGCAATCGGCCAATCCAGTCCACACGTCCTGGCAAGACCTTATCCGCCAACGCCCTCAATTGATTTTCCAGGGGGCCTGATCCAACCACGGCGAGCTCAAAATCAAGCGAAGTCAGGCGTCCCAAGGCGTCTATAAGATGATCGAGCCGCTTAAGTTCGATGAACTGCCCTGCGAAAAGGATGCGAAATCTCCCTGGAGTTCTCGCCGGCCCGTGGCTTGCGGCCGGGAGGGTGGGCAAAAAATAGGCAAATGGATACACCTTGTTTTCCGGCATGCCGCGTGCGGAAACCCAGGCTGGGGTCGAATGGCCGATCCCCAGCACACCCCGTACCTGCCGCCCCCTCAGCACGAAAAGCCGTCTGTATTCGAGGCGCTTCAAAGCCCCGCGCCATCCAGTATTCTCGACAGTTTCCATCACGATCCACTGCTGAAGCTGCCGCCGCGCCAATGCTTTTTGTGCAAGGCCAATCAAGCCATTGCTACGAATGCCCGAGCAAATGTGAATGGATTCTGGCGGCGCGGAGCCAACCAACTGCCTGACTGATTCCGCAGAGGGCATCAACTCCAGACGCACTCCGTCCAGCGGCGGCGAAGACCAGCCCTGCTGGACGCGATCCTCTGACATGGATTGCTGCGCCGCATAAACGACATCACAGCCGTGACGCGCCAGCGCAACTGCCAAGCTCGCCATATGCGGGCTGATGATGTTCTGCCACAACCAAATTCGCCGCGGGGAAGGGCTGCTCATGCGCGCTTCCTTCTAACTGGCAGGCCTGTTGCGCCCCATGCCATCAATATCATCGCGAGCAGTCCTGCGCCACCGACCGAAAAGAGCGTGGCCTCGCCCATGTTCAACAACAGGACCACCAGGAATACTGCAAGTGGGGCCGCACCACGACGAGCACAGCGGCGCAGCACAATCCATAGCCAGGCTGCAACAAACAACGCACCGACTACTCCGATTTCCTCGAGAACTGCGACGGGCATCACGCCTTTTTCGATAATTGCGCTTGTGGGCAAACCCAATAGGGGGTCACGTACGACGACCATTAATTCAGGTGCGGATGCAATGCCAAATCCAATTCCTTCAAATGGTTTCTGCTCGATGTTTTGCCACATCTTGTCGATCAATCCGCCGCGTGAAGCCTCATAAGCATCAACAACATTGCTGGTGCCACTGCGTTTTGTGATGAAGGTCTCGGTGCGCTCTGCCAGCATTGGCCAGGCGACGACGATGCCTGCTAGCGTGACGCCGACAACAAGATGCACCCGCCGGCTGCGCAGCCCAGGCAGCAGCTGGCGAACCGGGCGTCCCGAAAGAGATGGCCCAAAAAACAGGGCCACAGCCACACCAAGCAATAAGGAAAGGGCTGCCGTACGGGCGCTCGAAAGCATAACCAGCACTATCGAGGCGGAGACCAGAATAACCAGTGACCAGGGGGGCTTGGGCAAGGCAAACATCCGAACTGCAGCCCACGCACCCAGAAGCGCCATCGTCAGACCAAAAGCCTGGGGGTGGCCAAGAATTCCCTGAAACCCCACGCCTGCCAAATATCCCGCAGGTAACGCCAGCAGCGGCAGGCTCGCCACCATGACCAGAATCAGACCACCGAAGAGTTGCTGGCTCATCACTTCGCGCTGGTCATCAGACACGCTGGACCAGCAGGCAAACAGGGTTGTCATCGCCAGAGTCCAGGAGACGGCCTTGAGAACCGAGACATCAGGCATCGAACTAAAGAGCAAGGAGTGAAGAATGATGAAGGCGCCCAGTAGCAGGGTAATTTCAATCAGTGGCTTGGCATTTCTGGGACTTGTTAGAGAGGGCTTATGTAAGGCTATGGAGACAACTGCTGCAAGCAAGACTCCGTAGCGCCCAATAGATGCCATTGATGCACCAGGTGCGATCGCAGGGCTCAGCATCGAAAACAGCCACGACAGGAATAGCGCCTGCAGCGCCTGGGCACGGCCCCTCAGCGCATAGGCTGCGATCAACAGGTAACTGATGTTGGCTGTGGGCCCCGAAGCCAGGCGCAGCGCCAATGCGGCGAGTGGTACAAGGTACATAAGCCGCGGTCGTAGTAACGCCAAGATTTAATTCCCAATTATTTTTTGCATGCACTTGTTTGTTTCGGCGTTGCACTTGCCAAATTAAATCAATAAGCCGCTATCCTGCCTTAGAGAAAGCAGCATTCAAACGCCCCACGCATGCCCCCCAAGCAAACTCCTCAGCACGCTTCCGTCCGGCAATTCTCAATGTTTGATGCAATTGCTGGTCAGCAGTTAATTGGCTGATTTTGGCAATAGCGTCTTCCGGGTCTTCCGATACATACAAACCGATGTCCCCGACAATTTCCGGCACCGCTGTGCCACCACACGTTATGACAGGTGTGCCAGCTGCCATGGCTTCGGCCGCAGCAATCCCAAAGGTTTCATATCTGGTCAGGAATAACAATGCCTGTGCATCACGCATAAGCGGTGCCAAACGTTCAGTGGGTATATAGCCCAACAACTCGACGTTGCCGAGTTCCGCAGCCAGATCAAGGTGCCTTTTTTCATGTTGGCAACCCGCTACAACGATTCGTATTTTTGAGTTCATACGCCCAAGCAATTTTGCGACCTGCAATACGCGATCCCCACCGTCGATATCATTCAGTCCACCGACGCTAAGGAGGTAGGGGCTGTCCGTCGACCGGCCAGATACGCCATAGGGCTGATCGGCCACCGCGAAAAATTTCTGCTCCACCCCATTGCCAACAACAGCAATCTTGTTTTCATCGCAGCCGAACCAGTCGACGATCTGATATTTCAGGAAATTTGAGACTGTCAGAACAAGACTTGCTTGTTCGATAATCCGCCTATATGACAAGCGCCTGCGGGCACGATTCAATCGTGCCCGCACATCCATTGGTTGTGGCATCTGTGGGTCAAGTTCATGTGCACCATGGATTGTCACAGCAAGCCTTGTGTGCCGAAGCGGAACAAAATCGTTTTTGGGGCAATACACCCAGTCGGCCCCCCTGCAATAGTTATCTACAGCTGGCCCCCCAGTTAGCGTCCAAAGCACATCGGCGGCTTTCCATGGCAAAGGCAACCTGCTGACAGGCAAGGATGACAGCGTGCTTGCAGGTCGCAATTTATTTCCTGGGGCTTGATCGCGTGTGGCAAGAACGGACACACGATTACCTTCTATGTTGGCCAACCCCTGCACCATATGCGCAATGTGCTTGCCGACCCCTGTCGGTGTCTGACATTCGGTAAAGCGCAGATCGGTAAAGACGGAAATCTTCATGGTGCTTTCCCCACCTGGCGGGTCAGCGCCGACACGTGGTCTAGCGCCCACCAGAATCCCCGATATGCCTTGCGTGCCAAGCGTTTGAAAAGTGGCCTCTTTCCTGGGCCGGCTTTTAGTTCAGATGTCGTCCCGGTTTCGTACGACAAGTCAGCCGTGATGCAGGTTGGAAAGACGGCCCATATGTTGACAATGCGGTGGCGTTGCAGCCAGCCCCAACAGTCGGCGACATGGCGTACCGGATAGAGCGTCTCGATCAACGCGCTCGCGGCCGAGTTGGAAATGACGTAGCCATGTGTGCAATACGCCGACTTTACTTTCGCAAGATGGTAGGCCGACCACAGGGTGTCAAACCGTCCATTTGCGATGGCGCTGAACCAGGTCAGAAGAAAGATGTTCTTCTGACTAGGAAGGTATTTCTGGTCTATCGCTTGAAGCAACTGTGGCAGGTTTGGATTGAGCCAGGCGTCGTCCTCAAGAATCAGCGCGTGGGGCAAGTTTCGTTCCTTGATGAGCCGATAAACGGCGATGTGGCTGAGCGCACAGCCCAACTCGCCCGGAAGCGCAGGTCTACCTTCGTATCTCACAAACCAAGTCTCATCGTAGTGCTGTGCCTTTTCCTCTGGCGAAAGACGCACTCCGCGGATTGCAGGGAAAAGCTCGTAAGACAAGTCAAGCTCACGAAGCTGCTTCTCCATTGCAGCTCTACGAACAGTGTCTTCTGGCAAGTTGATGACAAAGATGTGCATGACTCAGGCGGATGTGGATTTGGAAATCAACTTGTGTGCGCCAAGTAAAAAACGGCGGCCCAGCAGGCGCCTTATCAGGATCAACAATTGAAATTGAAGAATGCGTTTTGGTGAGGAAGACAAGGACCAAAGCCAAATCTCGAGGTCGCGGATTGTCGTGCTATCCCCCAGCTGAAGGGCGTTCGCGTAGATGGTCCGCATGGCACCGAGAAAGGCTGGTTGTGTATGGGCAACCCACAGGCCAGACTGCTGCAGGGTCTTGAAAATGGCCATGCGGGTGCGGATCAATGACGAGAGCGAAGAAGCTGACATCTGATTGGCGCCTAACCGCGACCCTGAATGTTCACGTACAAGAAATAGCTCCTCATCGATAAAGCAGATCTTCTTTGCATCGACAAGGAGTCGAATGTGGTATTCAAGGTCATCGCCCAAGGCGATGTCCTCGCGCCAGCCCGCATGTTCCATCAGGTGGCTTCGTCGCCAAAGGGGTGCGGGGGTTGGCATGCCATGGACCACACGAGAACAAAGCACGCGGACGAGATCATCCGGATTGGTTTCGCGGACACCGATACGCGTTGAACCGGCCCATGTGCCCTCTTCTGTGACCACCCCCGTCGTCCCGTAGCAATAGCAGCAGGCGGTTTCACTGTTATGCGGTCCCTTCAGGATTGCGATCTGCTTGGCAATCTTGCCCGGCAGTAGCAGATCATCCGAATCGAGAAACTGAACGTAAGCGCCCCGTGCGAGTTGAAGGCCCAGGTTGCGTGCGGCCGATGCTCCCCGATTGGGCTGCCGTACGTAACGAACCCGACCCTCTGGCCATGAACCTGCCATGCGTCCCGCCACTAGCTGTTCAGTATCGTCAGTTGATCCATCGTCGATCACGATGACTTCCACATCTGGCCATGTCTGCTTCAGGCAACTCTCAACCGCATCGCACAGCATATGCGCCCGATTGAACGTAGGAATAACGATGCTAACGAGCGGTACTTCCCCATCCCGTGCTTCCAGGTAGAACCGATCAGCCACAGTTTGCCCATACAGCAGATTCGTAAAATGGGCGTGTCATCGCTATAGCCACCATGCCGGCGAAACGACCGGCAATGTTTCTAGAAAGCGGGATTGTCTCAAATGGCCATTCATCGGAGAGCGTGAGTCCCGTGCCTATGCAGCGCTTCGAATAACTGCACATGCATCCTTTCGCTGGAAAAGTCGTTCAGGACTTTTTGACGGCACTGCACAGAGATTTCCGGATTGTCGATGCGCCAGTTGATCAGGCTCTGAATTCGTGCGGACAGTTCATCACATGATTCTCTTTCGAACAGCATGCCTTCGAACCCATCCTTCAAGATTTCCGGTATTCCCCCCACCCGGCTTGCCAAGCAGGGAACACCGCATGCCATGGATTCGATGACGACACGCCCGAACGGCTCGTCCCAGACGGCCGGCAAACCTGTCACATCGGCGTTTCGGTACAAATCAACAACGTTGGCTGTGGCCGGTCTGAACTCCACTGCCGCGCCAAGCTTTTTGTAAGCAAATTCGTGCAGACGTTCCTGATACGCAGCATTGGCCTCATGACCTCTGGGATTGCCGACCACCAGCAGGGTGAGCCGTGGGTCCGATTTTCGTGCTGCGGCCACGGCATTGATTAAAACTTCGATGCCTTTTTCAGGGGCAATCCGGCCAACGTAAAGTACTTGACGGGTTGCCCTCTGAGCCAGCATCGCCGCTTCAACCAGACTCACCGGGAAGAATTGCTCGGTATCAATGGCGTTCAGGACAACAGCAATTCTTTCAGCTGGAATGCCGGCATCAATGTAGGTTTTTGCTGTGTACTCGCTGTTGCAGATCAACAATTGGCAGCGGCCCAGTCCCCATCGAAACTGGCGTGACAGATAAGGTGGTGCAGCCAGGCGAAGATGGCAGACGACTGGTACCTTCAAAATAAGCCCACAAAGTGCAGCGAGGGTGATATCGAAATATTGATTGATATAGATCAGATCCCATTTGCCTTGTGCGGCCCGATACTGCTTCAGTACCCGCCATAGGGAAACCGCAAAATCGCGAATGCTCCAAGGGCTTTTAAGGGATTTGAGCAGCAGGTTGCGCGTGACGATTTTGAAAGTCTTGACCCCCAACGCCTGATACTTGGGCACCAGCTCGCCATCTTCCTCATAGGCCAGGGTAACCCCGGCCCCACGCGCCGTTAGTCCGCCAATGACTTCAAAAAGGCTTCTTTCCTGGCCCCCGGCCAGAAGTGTTGGCCATCCTTCGAGGACAAGTAAATGCATTGGGTGATCCATATGGTTTTCAGAAAAAGTCCTTGGATTTGAAGATGCTACTCAGCACCCAGGGGTTGTTGCTCAAAAAACTGAAAGTGATCGAGGTCTAACTTAGAGGCCCGTTTTGTGGTTGCATTACCAAACAGCAATCCATCTCACCGTGCCGCCCGCAAATTTAATTGCGGCGCCACCAGTGTCATCATTGAAAAAAACCACTCTCGATTGCCAAGATAGCTCATTGCTACATAAACAGGGATCGATAGCGCCACTGCCACCGCCATGCGCACATAGGCGTTATCGATCTGCCCAGTCAAAAAATATGCCGGGGCAATACTCATTACCGCAATAAGGAATGGGCGCAACGCTGCAACTGAATATTCCCAGAGCTTCGCTTGGCACAATGGTCGCACCAATACAAACCAGCCCGGTATAAATATCGCCACTGTAAAACCCAATAGAGACCAGGCTAGGCCCAAGGTGCCAAACTGCGAGCCCATCCACAGAACGGGTGGCACCACAAACAGCATGCCTGTGTTCCACTTAAGAGCGAGATTGGCTCGGCCCATGCCAAACAAGAGGCTGCCTACCGGGTTGCCCGTTGAGCGTAGAAATCCCCAGAGGGCTAATAGGCGCAACAAATCTGTTGCCGCCATCCACTTGTCTCCGAGCATGATTAGGACTACCTCTGGGGCGAAAAAAGCGATGCCCACATAAAGCGGGGCATTGGTCGAGGCGGTCATGTTCAGTGTTTTCAGGTATATCGAGCGAACCCTTGGGACGTCTGATTGCACCTGCGCGATAAGAGGGAAGCCGACCCGAGTGATGACCGGATTGACCATGAACTGAAGCTGCAAGACCAGATTGCGTGGCAAACTGTAAAGACCCAGTTGGGCTGCTGCGAGCATGCGTCCGCCGAGCAGCAGGTCAATGCTCATGTTGATTTGATTGACAATGCCGTTCGCAACCAGCGACCCGCCAAACGCCAGGTAGGAGCGCACATCCGCGACCCGAAATCGCCATAACGGACGCCAGCCACGGGCAAGAAATACCCAGGCCAGCACGGTGCTGCTCAGGGAACTGACAATGCCGCCAAGCACCAAAGAATAAACACCCCAGCCGGAAAACGCGGCAATAACTGCCGAACTGAAACCTAGCAAGGCTGATCCGACCTCTTGCAGCATCACAGGTCGAAAATCAAGCACCTTCTCTGCCGATATTCGCACTTGCTGTCCAAGAGCGCTGATCACAAAAGTGCTTGCGCTCAGCATCAAAAGAGGAGTCAAGCGCGCATCGCCAAAGAAGTTGGAAATGAGCGGGCTGATGGTGATCACCAGCATTGTCAGAGCGGCACTCATGCCGGCATTGAGCCAGAACAGGCTGGAGCGCTGCTCTTGGGTGACGTCCTGGCGCTGTACATAAGCGCTATTCACTCCGAGATCGGCAAATAGGGTGGCAAAGCCCAGCACCACTGCGACCATGGCCATCAGGCCGTAATCATCGGGCGCCAGCAACCGCGCAAGCACTGCCACCTGAGCAATTTGCAGGAGTACCCTTACTGTCGCGGCCGCGGATGTCCAGCGTACCGCAGAAAATGTTCTGTGCTTCAGTGTCAAGGCTTTCTAGCCGTCACAAAATAACCGGTAGTCTCTAGTGCCCAATCTTTGTCCAACTTGTCGAGGACAGGCGCGACCTTTTGGCTGAAGTACCACATTGGCACCAAGCAGGCCTTGATTACCCAGCGCAATGGTCTTGGACCACGTATGAAACGCATGCTGAAGTAGTTCATTTTGAGCACTATCGTGGTGAAGAATCCGGCCTGGGCTTGTATGTTTACATCCACGAAGCCCGCTTTCTCAAACAAATATTTGAGACCGTAGGGTGTATAGCGGAAAAAGTCGTATGGAGCCTCATGTATCCACCATTGCCAAGGTACTTGTAAAACAATTCCTCCCCCGCTTTTCAGGATGCGGAATGCCTCCTTCAGCATGCCAAGCGGTTCAAAGAGATGCTCAACGACTGAGAGCGATACAACTGTGTCGGCTACATCCGATTCAATTGGGAGTGGCAGGTTTAGGTCGGCAACTATATCTGCCCTAGTGTTATGAAAGCTTTCTGCCCAATCAACAGCAATGTATTTCTGTGCATACTGTAGAAAGAAACTTTTGTAGGGAGATTCGCCTGCGCCGAGGTCGTATAGGTCGCCACGCAATATTTCGACAAATGACCGCTGCAAAATTATGCGCTCATAGCTGTCGTAAATTAGCCAATTATGGGCTTTTCTGTTTTTATGATCTTTTGTAAAGCCAACCATTTTTATTTGTTCGCTATTAAATTTCTTGGGAAATGGTTGGACAATTTAAAAAAGCAATGGATTGCCATAGGTTTCAATCATTTTTATCAGCTGAACATCGTTGAATTCGTTGTCTACATTAGACGCGGCCAGTGAGGTTTCCTGACTACCGCGCCAACCATGAATCGAAAAATTATCCCCAACTTTTCGGCATTTGTAACCATTTTTTCTGAGCATAAAGTAAAACCAAATGTCGTCAGCTAATGGACATATATTAGAAAAGACGGACTCATTAAGTACCTCTGAATCAAAGCAGCTGGGCGGATAGAGTACACCACCAACACCTGTCAAAAATATGTTGGGATCGGCGTCGCAAAAGCTAGTGTCAAATTCCCAGCAAAGGTATGGCAAAGGCCTTCCGTTAGTGTCAACGGTAATGTAATGCGCTCTTTGGCATAAAACACTACGTTCATCTTCTGCATATTGGTCAACAAACGTATTCATCCAATTCCTCGAATAATAAACATCGTCGTCTGCAGTGGCAATATAATAATTGGAGTAATTTTTAATTGCGGGTATAAGTTTTTTATAGCTTTTCAAGTCTTTTTCGGTGACTTCTATCGTTAAGCCCTTCTTGCGTAAATTAAGCACAGTATGTGGCAATAGCGTTATGTCTTCTTTGTAAATCCACAATACAACCTCATCGGCTTTAATTCGCTGTGATAGCAGAGACATTAGAGTTAAATGGAGAGTCGAAAATCGTTGCGGATATGAAGTCAGAGAAATTACTAATTTGTTTTTTAGGCTGTGCTTTTTACACAACCATCTGAGATTGAAGAACAAGTATGTCTTGCCTCGAATCCAAGGCTCACCTAATCCTAGTTTGAAAGCAATGGCATCCAATTGTTTATTTATTGGTTTTTTTATAAATCTACTAATTTTTTCAATCATAAACGTTGTGAAAGTCTTATCGGATAAGGATGCGCGCTAGATTTCTGGAAAATTAGGCTAAACATGTCCCTGGTCTTCAAATTGGCAGGCTGTTTTTGTGCCCAACAATTCACTTTTCAGTGCCTCGATCTCACGCTGAATGGTTGTGAACTCCGCTTCCTTGCGCCTGAGAAAGGCGAGGGTGATGCGGGTTTTTTCCTCCAGCCCGGCAGGGGTGAGGATGTAGGCGTACTTGCCCTTGTTCGGGTTCTTGCTGAAGTTGCCGAGCTTGACCAGCCCCTTTTCGACCAGCGCGCGCAGGCAGTAGTTGGCCTTGCCGAGGCTGACGCCCAGCTCGGCCGCGAGCTGGCGCTGGCTGAGGCTGGGGTTGGCCTGCAAGAGCTTGAGGACTTGCAGGCGCCAGGCTTCGGGAGGGGTGCGGGGGTGGGTGTTCATTTTTGTGGGG
>Ga0105100_10001914_pt1 | contig 12166 bp, 6 predicted proteins | sample PPLLak12cMay2015_2_FD_87033 | JGI IMG/M metagenome (GOLD analysis project Ga0105100, IMG submission 87033) | Freshwater sediment microbial communities from Prairie Pothole Lake near Jamestown, North Dakota, USA - PPLs Lake P8 Core (1) Depth... | ecosystem: Environmental > Aquatic > Freshwater >... | reverse complement strand
TGCCGCAAGGGTACTGAAAACATGGGTCGAGGACTTTGTTGACGAGGATACAGGAGAGGTGGTCTCAATTGAAAGAAATGAGGTGATCCTCGACAGGGAAACAGTCATTGAAGCTGAACACGTCGATATGATAGTCGATTCCGGAGCAAAAGCAATACTCCTTCACAGGGAGGACTCTACCCTTTCGGATTTCGCCATTATATATAACACTCTTCAGAAAGATCCCTGTAACTCTGAAAAAGAAGCAGTTATCTATATTTACCGTCAGCTTCGCAATGCTGAACCGCCCGATGAGGCAACTGCCAGAGATGTTATTGACAAGCTGTTCTTCTCGGATAAAAGGTATGACCTCGGGGAAGTTGGCCGCTACAGGATCAACAAGAAGCTTGGTCTCAATACCGATATGGATGTTAAGATCCTTTCTAAGGAAGATATTATAAAGATCATTGGATACCTGATCGAGCTCATTAATTCCAAGACTGAAGTCGACGATATCGACCACCTGAGCAACAGGAGGGTACGCACGGTGGGAGAACAGCTCTTTGCTCAGTTCGGAGTCGGCCTTGCCCGCATGGCACGTACCATCAGGGAAAGGATGAATGTAAGGGATAACGAGGTATTCACACCGGTTGATCTTATTAATTCGAAAACACTTTCATCAGTAATAAATTCATTCTTTGGAACCAATCAGCTCTCTCAGTTTATGGATCAGACCAATCCTCTGGCTGAAATGACGCACAAGCGCCGTATGTCAGCTCTCGGCCCCGGAGGTCTGTCGCGCGAAAGAGCCGGATTTGAAGTCAGGGACGTTCATTACACTCACTATGGAAGGCTCTGTCCGATAGAGACCCCTGAGGGTCCGAATATTGGCCTTATCTCATCTCTCTGTGTATTTGCCAAGATCAACGACCTTGGATTCATCGAAACACCTTATCTCAGGGTAACTGATGCCAAAGTTGATTTCAGCCCCGAAGGAATAGTATGGCTCAGCGCTGAGGAGGAAGAAGAAAAAATGATTGCCCAGGCAAATGCACCGGTCATGAAGGACGGCCATTTTGAGAATTCAAGGGCAAAATGCAGGTATGAAGCCGACTATCCATTTGAGGAAGTGACAAAGGTCGACCTTATGGACGTTGCCCCGAACCAGATAGCTTCAATTGCTGCTTCACTCATCCCCTTCCTCGAGCACGACGATGCAAACAGGGCGCTTATGGGATCGAATATGATGCGCCAGGCTGTACCTCTTATCAATCCCGAAGCCCCGATTGTCGGAACGGGCCTCGAAGGACAGGTGATAAGGGACAGCAGGATACTTTATGCGGCTGAAGGTGATGGTATTGTTGAATTTGTTGATTCAAACGAAATAGTAATAAGGTATACCCGGACCGATGAAGAGAAATTTGTAAGCTTTGATGACGATATCAAACGGTATTCTCTTCCAAAATACAAGAAGACCAACCAGAATACCTGCATCAACCTGACACCGGTTGTAAAAAAAGGAGAGAAAGTTACGAAGGGACAGGTCCTTACGGAAGGTTACGGAACTAAGAACGGTGAACTTGCCCTCGGGCGAAACCTGAACGTGGCATTCATGCCCTGGAAGGGCTATAACTTTGAGGATGCAATAGTTATTTCAGAGAAAGTTGTCCAGGAAGACATGTTCACATCAGTGCATATCGATGAGTATCTTCTTGAAGTGCGTGATACCAAGCGTGGTCTTGAGGAACTCACATCAGATATCCCGAACGTCAGCGAAGAAGCCACCAAGAACCTCGATGAGAACGGTCTTATAAGGATCGGGGCTCATATAATTCCGGGCGATATCCTGATAGGAAAGATCACTCCGAAGGGGGAATCGGATCCCTCACCTGAGGAAAAGCTCCTGCGTGCCATTTTTGGCGACAAGGCAGGCGATGTAAAGGATGCTTCGCTTAAGGCAGGACCATCGCTCGAAGGAGTTGTTATTGACAAGAAGCTTTTCACCCGTGCAATAAAGGACAGGAAGGCAAAAACAGTTGAGAAGCCTCTTCTCGACAAGATCGAAGCCGATTTCAACAGAAGCACTGAGGACCTTAAAGCACGGCTTGTTGACAAGCTGTTCATCCTTGTAAACGGTAAAACATCACAGGGAGTCAAGGACTATCTGAACGTCGATATTATACCAAAAGGGAGCAAATTCACTCTGAAGCAGCTCCAGGAGATTGATTTTCTCAATATCAATCCCAATAAATGGACCACTGACAAGAAGAAGAACGACAGCATCAAGCAACTCCTTCATAATTACATAATTAAATACAAGGAAATTGACGGCGTCTTTAAGCGCAAGAAATACAATATAACAATAGGTGATGAACTTCCGGCAGGAATTGTTCGTCTTGCCAAAGTCTATATTGCCAAGAAACGCAAGGTAAAGGTTGGTGATAAAATGGCGGGCCGTCATGGAAACAAAGGTATCGTTGCAAGGATTGTACGACAGGAAGATATGCCATTCCTTGAAGATGGAACGCCTGTTGATATAGTTCTGAATCCCCTGGGTGTTCCCTCAAGGATGAACCTTGGCCAGATCTATGAAACGGTTCTCGGATGGGCCGGAAAGAAACTGGGACTCCAGTTCTCCACTCCGATCTTCGACGGGGCCACCATTGATCAGATCACGGAATATACCGAAAAGGCCAAATTGCCAAGATATGGCAAAACCTACCTTTATGACGGAGGTTCAGGTGAAAGATTTGACCAGCCTGCCACAGTTGGCGTGATTTACATGCTTAAGCTGGGGCACATGGTTGACGATAAGATGCATGCCCGTTCAATCGGACCTTACTCCCTCATAACACAGCAACCCCTGGGTGGGAAGGCACAGTTCGGCGGTCAGAGATTTGGAGAAATGGAAGTCTGGGCTCTTGAGGCATTTGGTGCCGCACATATACTCCAGGAGATCCTGACAATAAAATCGGATGATGTTATCGGCAGGGCAAAAGCTTACGAGTCAATAGTGAAGGGTGAGCCGATGCCGCAGCCGGGTATTCCGGAATCGTTGAATGTGCTGCTGCATGAGTTGAGAGGGCTGGGTTTGAGCGTCATACTTGACTGACCTGCCTTATTTGGTTATTTAATTACAGAATAAATAAAATTCAGTATATGTCATTCAGAAGAGATAACAAAGCAAAAACAAGTTACTCAAAGATCTCAATAGGTCTTGCTTCGCCGGAGGAGATCCTCGATCGTTCAAGCGGGGAAGTCCTGAAGCCTGAAACAATTAACTACAGGACCTATAAACCTGAGCGTGACGGATTATTCTGCGAAAGGATCTTCGGCCCCGTTAAGGATTATGAGTGTCATTGCGGGAAATACAAGAGGATCCGTTATAAGGGAATAGTCTGCGACCGTTGCGGAGTTGAGGTTACGGAAAAAAAGGTCCGCCGTGACAGGATGGGACATATTTCGCTTGTTGTCCCGATAGCACATATCTGGTATTTCCGCTCATTACCCAACAAGATTGGCTATCTGCTCGGACTTCCGACCAAGAAACTCGATTCCATTATTTATTACGAAAGATATGTGGTAATAAACCCGGGTATCAAAGCAGTCGATGGTGTCAAATATCTTGACTTCCTTACAGAAGAAGAGTACCTCGAAATAACCGAATCGCTTCCGAAGGAAAACCAGTACCTCGAAGAAACCCATCCCGACAAGTTTGTTGCAGATATGGGTGCCGAAGCCCTTTACAAACTGCTCGGCCGCATCGATCTTGATGAACTTTCATATTCACTCCGCCACAGGGCAAATACTGAGACTTCACAACAGCGCAAGAATGAAGCTCTCAAGCGTCTTCAGGTTGTTGAGGCTTTCAGGGATTCAAAGAATATCAACAAGCCGGAATGGATGATAATCAAGGTCGTTCCGGTCATCCCTCCGGAACTCAGGCCTCTTGTGCCTCTCGATGGAGGACGATTTGCCACCAGCGACCTTAATGACCTTTACAGAAGGGTAATAATAAGGAACAACCGCCTTAAGCGTCTTATCGAGATCAAGGCTCCGGAGGTTATTCTCAGGAATGAAAAAAGAATGCTCCAGGAAGCAGTCGATTCATTGTTCGACAATTCCAGGAAGGCAAATGCTGTCAAGACGGATGCCAACCGTCCTCTTAAGTCGCTTAGCGACAGTCTTAAGGGGAAGCAGGGAAGGTTTCGTCAGAACCTGCTCGGTAAAAGGGTTGACTATTCAGCACGATCGGTAATTGTTGTCGGTCCCGAACTGGATCTTCACGAATGCGGTCTGCCGAAGGATATGGCAGCCGAGCTTTATAAACCTTTCATTATCAGAAAACTTATTGAGCGCGGAATTGTAAAAACAGTTAAATCAGCCAAGAAGATTGTCGACAGGAAAGATCCAGTTGTCTGGGATATCCTAGAAAACGTTCTTAAAGGCCATCCCGTCCTTCTGAACCGTGCTCCCACACTTCACAGACTTGGGATCCAGGCTTTTCAGCCAAAATTAATTGAAGGGAAAGCAATCCAGTTGCACCCGCTTTGCTGCACAGCTTTCAACGCCGACTTCGACGGCGACCAGATGGCAGTCCATCTACCTCTGGGCAATGGCGCCATCCTTGAAGCGCAGATGCTTATGCTTGCCTCACACAATATCCTCAATCCAGCAAACGGAGCACCGATAACGGTACCTTCGCAGGACATGGTTCTTGGTCTTTACTACATTACCAAAGGAAGAAAAAGCACAGCCACAGATAAAGTAAGGGGAGAGGGGCTTGTTTTTTATTCTCCCGAAGAGGTGAATATTGCTTATAATGAAAATAAGATTGACCTCCATGCCATTATCAAGGTTAAAGTAAATGACAGGGTCGAGGGAGAGCTGGTTAATCACCTTGTTGAAACCACGGTCGGACGCGTGATATTTAATCAATTCGTACCTGAGGAGGTAGGATATATTAATGAGATCCTGACCAAAAAATCGCTCAGGGATATTATCGGCCGCGTCCTGAAACTCTCGGGAACAGCGAAAACTGCCGCTTTCCTTGATGCCATCAAGAATCTGGGATTCTATTCGGCATTCAAGGGAGGACTTTCATTCAACCTTGATGATGTGATAATACCCGAGGAAAAGACAAAATTTGTCACCGAAGGTTATGAGCAGGTTGAGGAAGTGCTGAGTAACTACAGCATGGGATTCATAACGAATAACGAAAGATATAACCAGATCATTGATATCTGGACACACGTCAATGCAAGGCTGACCCAATCGCTTATGAAACAGCTTTCAAATGACAAACAGGGTTTCAATTCGGTTTACATGATGCTCGATTCAGGCGCAAGAGGATCGAAGGAACAGATCCGTCAGCTTTCAGGCATGAGGGGCCTTATGGCTAAACCTCAGAAATCAGGTTCGGCAGGATCAGACATCATTGAAAACCCCATCCTATCGAACTTTAAGGAAGGTCTTTCGGTTCTGGAATACTTCATCTCAACACACGGTGCCCGTAAAGGTCTTGCTGATACCGCTCTTAAAACAGCTGATGCCGGTTACCTGACACGGCGATTGGTCGACGTTTCGCAGGATGTCATCATTAATGAGGAAGATTGCGGAACACTCAGGGGACTGGTTGCCACAGCCATCAAGAAAAATGAGGAAGTTGTTGAATCCCTTTACGAAAGGATCCTTGGGCGCACAACTGTTCATGATGTTTTCCACCCGCTTACCGGGGAACTTATTGTAGAGTCCGGACAGGAACTAACAGAGGAGTTGGCCGGTAAAATTGAGGATTCGCCGATAGAACAGGTTGAGATCCGTTCGGTTCTTACATGCGAATCCAAAAAGGGTGTGTGTGCTAAATGCTACGGACGTAATCTTGCCACCGGCCGGATGGTCCAGAAAGGTGAAGCAACCGGAGTTATTGCCGCACAGAGTATCGGTGAGCCCGGTACACAGCTTACCCTCCGTACATTCCACGTCGGAGGTACCGCTTCAAATATAACGACCGAATCGAGGCTGGTAGCAAGGTACAGCGGTATTGCCGAGATCGAGGAGATCAGATCGGTTCCGAAGAAGGATCCGGAAAAAGGAGATATTGATATTGTGATCGGACGGCTTGCAGAGCTCAGGATCATCGACAAGAAGACAGGAATTGCCCTCACTACCCATACCATCCCCTACGGTTCAAAATTATATGTGAAACCCGGACAGGAGGTTGAAAAGGGCAAACTTATATGCGAATGGGACCCGTTCAACGCTGTAATCATTGCCGAACTTGGTGGTAAAGTTGCGTACGATCATCTTATTGAAGGTATTACTTTCAGGGAGGAATCGGATGAACAGACAGGATTCAAGGAAAAGGTGATAATTGAGAGCAGGGACAAAACCAAAAACCCGGCCATTAAGATTATGGGCCCGTTAAATGAGGAACTAAGGCTGTACAACCTTCCGGTTGGAGCTCATCTTGTTATCGAAACCGACAGGATAGCCGAACCCGGTGAGGTACTTGCCAAGATCCCCAGGGCTGTTGGCAAGTCGGGGGACATCACCGGTGGACTGCCACGGGTTACTGAATTATTTGAAGCCCGTAATCCCTCAAATCCTGCAATTGTTTCTGAAATCGACGGAGAGGTCACTTTCGGCAAAATAAAGAGAGGCAACAGGGAAATCTCTATCAGGTCAAAAACGGAAGAGATAAAGAAATATCTTGTACCACTTTCGAAGCAGATACTTGTACAGGAAAATGATTATGTAAAAGCAGGCGTTCCCCTTTCCGACGGAGCAATAACACCGTCAGACATACTCGCGATCAAGGGCCCGACTAAAGTCCAGGAATATATCGTTAATGAGATTCAGGAAGTATACCGGTTACAGGGTGTTAAGATAAATGACAAGCATTTCGAGATAATTGTCCGCCAGATGATGAGGAAAGTTGAGATCGTTGACCCGGGGGACACTAAATTCCTTGAGCGTCAGGTTGTCGATAAACTTGAATTCATGGATGAGAACGACTGGATATACGGAAAGAAATACATTGTCGATTCAGGTGATTCGCAAACCCTGCGTCCCGGAATGATAGTGACAGCCAGGAAGCTCAGGGATGATAATTCTGTCCTGAAACGCCGCGACCTTAAAGTGGTTGAAGCAAGGGATGCTGTTCCCGCCACATCGAACCAGGTGCTCCAGGGGATTACAAGGGCAGCACTTCAGACAAACAGCTTCTTCTCGGCAGCATCCTTCCAGGAGACTACCAAGGTGCTCAATGAAGCAGCTATCCTTGGCAAGATCGACAAGCTTGAGGGACTGAAGGAGAACGTGATCGTGGGACATCTTATACCTGCAGGAACAGGTCAGCGCCAATACAACAGCATAATCGTGGGATCGCTCGAAGAGCTTGAAACCCTTACGGATTCTACTGTTGGAGCTGAATCGGAAAACAGAAGATAAAACATTAAAAAGTGGACGACATGTCAGATCCGAAAAATCCTAATCAGATCAGCATTGAACTGAATGAGGAGGTGGCTCAGGGGACCTATTCAAACCTGGCCGTTATTACCCATTCAGCTTCAGAATTTGTTATTGACTTTGTTCGCATCATGCCCGGAATTCCAAAGGCACAGGTGAAATCGAGGATAATCCTCACACCAGAACATGCCAAACGGCTGGTCGGGGCATTGCAGGATAATATTGCCAAATTTGAAACTGTCCATGGGAAGATAAAGGAAGTCAAGAGCTCTACTCCTATATTGCCCCTGACATTCGGTGGTCCGACAGCACAGGCCTGAAGAACCATATAACAATTGTTCTGTGAAGGAATACAGAATATCTTTTATAGGTGCAGGAAATGTATCAGGTGCTTTGTGCCGGCAATTGTACATGTCGGGCTGCAGGATACGAAAGATAGTATCATGGACCGCGAAAAGGGGAACCTCCCTTGCAATGTCGTGCAATGCTGAATGGTCGCCGGAATATAATTTTACAGACTTCGAGGACCTGATAATTGCAGCTGTTCCCGATGACAAATTAACTGAGATACTTGCCAGGATCAGATGCAGTGAGAATACCATTGTTGCTCATACTGCCGGAAGTCTCGGCCTTGATGTTTTCCCCTCTTTCCTTAAGCGTACCGGTGTTTTCTATCCTTTGCAGACCTTCTCTGAAAACCGTACAATATCATTCAGGAACCTACCATTCTTCATTGAAGCTTCAGATCCGCAGTCCATGCAAATCCTTGGGGATATTGCTGAAAAAGCCGGAGGCAGGGTCCATTTTACCGACACTGCCAGCAGGAAGCTGCTGCATATCGCTGCAGTGTTTGCCTGCAATTTCACAAACCACATGCTGACTGCCGGGAAGCAGATAACAGAAAAGGCCGGATTCTCCTTCGGAGTTCTTGAACCCCTGATAAATGAGACAGTTTTAAAGGCTCTTGAAAACGGTCCGGAGAATTCACAGACGGGTCCTGCATTCAGAACTGACAGAGGTACTATTAAAAGACATATTGATTTGTTATCTTTCTCACCTGAATTGCAGGGGGTTTATAAAGAGGTAACAAAATCGATAATGAAATTCCATAAAAACCGAATCTGATGACCAATTTTAAGGAAGATCTCACCAGAGTAAAGGCATTTGTCTTTGATATTGACGGGGTGATGTCACTCCAGACTATCAGCCTCAATGCATTCGGGGTACCTAACCGTACGGTGAACCTTCGCGACGGTTATGCAATCCAGCTGGCAGTGAAGAAAGGTTATCATGTGGCGATTATCTCGGGCAGCAATGCAAAGGAGTACCTTAAGAGGCTCAGGCTTCTGGGTGTCAGGGATGTCTATCTTAACAGCAGGTCGAAGGTTGAGCATTTTAATAATTTCATTAAAAAGCACAATCTTCCGAAATCGGATGTACTTTTCATGGGGGACGACATCCCCGACTATGGTGTGATGAAGCTGGCCGGAGTGCCTGTCTGTCCTTCTGATGCCGATAGTGAGATCCGGCAGGTCGCTTTGTACATCTCCGACAAGCGGGGCGGTGAAGGATGTGTAAGGGATGTCATTGAACAGGTTTTACGACTTCATAACAACTGGATGGATGATGATGCATTTGCCTGGTAACGGATGAAAACATTCCTGAAGCTTATCCGCTGGCCCAATCTTCTTATCGTGGCTCTTACAATGATCCTGATGAGATATGCAGTCATTGAACCGGTTATCAGCAAGATATCGGTTGCCCTCAGCAGCGGTTCGGGTGAATTGACTCCGCTGTCGCTTAAATTTCCATGGTACGATTTTCTGATACTTGTTATTGCAACAATTTTTATTACAGCCGGAGGTTATGTCATTAACGATTATTTTGACATAAAAACCGACCTGATAAACAGGGGAGAAGTTATTGTCGGATCGAAAGTCCCGAGGCGCAAGGCTATGCTCTGGCATAATGTTCTGAATGCCGCAGGTGTGATCATGGGATTTTATGTTTCCTGGAAAGCAGGCTATTTCTGGATGGGAATTATGTTCCTGATCGTTTCGGGATTGCTCTATTTCTATTCAGCAAGCTATAAAAGGCAGTTCCTTATCGGTAATCTTGTCGTAGCCGTACTTACAGCAATGGTCCCAATGCTTGTTGTCATTTTTGAATGGCCCGCGCTTTACAGGTATTATGCCTTAAACTCATCATCCCCGCCCCGGCTGGACATAATTTTTTACTGGGTTGGAGGATTTGCCCTTTTTGCATTTCTGACAACACTTACAAGGGAAATTATAAAGGATATTGAAGATTTTGAGGGCGATATAGCCTACGGACGGAATACTGTTCCCGTGGTTACCGGTATCGTGACTGCAAAAATTATCTCGATAACCCTGATAGCGGTAACTGTGGCGCTGCTTTTCATCATCTGGCATTCCTTCCTGAATGATAAAATAACCCTGATTTATATTACAGTAACTATTGCACTTCCAATGTTTTATGTCATATACAAGCTGTTTACCAGCTCGAATAAACATCAGGTGCACCGTGCAAGCCGGATCATGAAGATCCTCCAGTTTGCCGGGGTTCTTTACTCGGTAATCGTAAAGTTAATCCTCGACAACAATCTGATCTGATATGATCATCGATGAGCTTAATAAGCACCGTATTATAGTTGCTTCGAGTTCTCCAAGGCGACAGGAGCTTTTGAGGGATCTCGGGCTCAATTTTGAGGTTGTGGTCAGGGATTGGTCCGAAGAATTTCCACCTCACCTGAAATCAGAAGAGGTGGCCCTTCATGTGGCAATTAAAAAGGCTGAGACATTCGGATCAGAAATCAGGGAAAACGATATAGTCATCACTGCCGATACCGTTGTGTGGTGCAATAACAGGATCCTTGGCAAACCGATGGACAAAGAGGATGCCCGGAGGATACTCCGGGAGATATCGGGTAACACTCATTATGTGATTACCGCAGTTTGCCTTCTTTCATCTGCAAAGCAAACATCGTTCTTTTCATCAACAAAAGTGACCTTTTCTGATCTTTCTGACGAAGAAATTGAATACTATATTTGTAATTTCAGCCCTTATGACAAAGCAGGAGCTTATGGTATACAGGAATGGATCGGTCTGGCAGCCTGCACCAGCATTGAAGGATCATACTTTAATGTTATGGGTTTACCTGTCGAGCAGGTTTACCACGAATTACAGAAATTCATTGCCCCCAACCCCCTGAAGGGGGCTGAAATGACCCCCCAGGGGAGATGGGGGGTGGACCCTGGTAACAAATAAATAAACTATTCCCTTATGAGAAAAATACTTCTGACCTCCGCAATTTTATCACTTTGTTTACAAAGCTTTTCCTCCGGCCCTGATGAGGGTATATGGATACCTCTCCTTATTGAAAAATACAATATTAAACTGATGCAGGAGAAAGGATTCAGGCTGTCAGCCGAGGATATTTACAGTGTCAACCGCGCATGCATGAAGGACGCTGTTGTAAGCTTTAACGGCGGCTGCACCGCTGAACTTATTTCGGGCGAAGGGCTTTTGATAACAAACCATCATTGTGGTTATAACCTGATCCAGGAGCACTCCAGCCTGGAAAATGACTATCTCACAAACGGCTTTTGGGCAATGTCCCGGAAGGAAGAACTCCCCAATCCGGGCGTTACCATTACATTGCTCAAATGGATGGAAGATGTCACTGAAAAGGTACTGGCGGGAGTCACGGATGAAATGGCATCCGAAGAACGGGAAAAGCTTATATCATCAAATATCACGGGCATCCAGAAGAAAGCATCGGAAGGGACCGGATACAGGACCATGGTGCGTCCTTTTTTCATGGGGAACCAGTATTTCCTTTTTGTAAATGAAACTTTCAGGGATATACGGCTTGTCGGAGCGCCTCCGTCAGCCATAGGAAAGTTCGGGGGTGATACAGATAACTGGATCTGGCCCCGTCACACCGGCGACTTCTCCATTTTCAGAGTTTACGCTGACAGGAACAATCAACCGGCTGATTATTCTGCTGACAATGTACCCTATAAGCCTGCATATTATTTCCCAATCTCAATAAAAGGAGTAAAGGAGGGCGATTTCACAATGGTGTTTGGCTATCCCGGATCAACTTCGGAGTATGTTCCCTCATACCACATAGACATGATCAAAAACTATATCGATCCGGAAATGATCAGCATCAGGACGAAAAAAATTGAGATCATTGATGAGGCCATGAACTCGGAACCGCTCATCAGGCTTCAGTATTCAGCCAAGAAGGCAGGTATTTCAAATTCATGGAAGAAATGGATAGGGGAGATTCAGGGACTTGAAAGGATGAATACAATAGGTAAGAAACAGGCATTTGAGGAAGAACTGACCAAATGGATAAAAGCAGATGAAGCCCGAAGCTCAAAATACGGGGATATTCTTCCTTCATATAAGGTATTATACGGTAATCTGAAAGAGTATACCCTTATTAACAGCTTTACAAATGAAGTATTTAATGGCGTTGAGACTTTCAGTATTGCAAGAAATACAAGGGAACTTTCAGACTTGTTTGAGAGTGAACAGACAGCTGACAATGAAGCGGTTCAGAAGGCCAGGGAAAGACTGGTTGCATTTTCGGGACAGTTCTTTAAGGATTATGACAGGGAGACTGACAAAAAACTATTTGTTGAATTGATGAAGATGTACGGCGAATCGCTCGACTCAAAATGGC
>Ga0105100_10001913_pt1 | contig 12168 bp, 12 predicted proteins | sample PPLLak12cMay2015_2_FD_87033 | JGI IMG/M metagenome (GOLD analysis project Ga0105100, IMG submission 87033) | Freshwater sediment microbial communities from Prairie Pothole Lake near Jamestown, North Dakota, USA - PPLs Lake P8 Core (1) Depth... | ecosystem: Environmental > Aquatic > Freshwater >... | reverse complement strand
GAAAAAAATCCTTATCGGTGTGAACGGTAATACATGATAGGAACAGTCTGGTCTTCGCTTCATGAATACCGGGACCAGACCGGTGCCCTTGGATGAAATATTCCCCATCGTGAGTGTAGTCATGAGTCTGTCAGGCGGAGAGAAAGTCTTTATTACCGGCGCAACGGGATTCATCGGTTCCAACCTTGCCCGGAGATGTCTTGAACGGGGCGGCGAAGTTTTTATCAACACAAGAAAGACTTCAGACACGTGGAGAATCAGGGACATTCTGCCGGAAGTCAATGTGGTTCCTGCGGATATTTCTGAATATCAAAAGTTACGAGATGCACTCAGAAAAATCCATCCCGATGTTATCTTCCATACGGCGGTGTACGGGGGAAGTGCCGATCAGAAGATTACAGAAAAAATTATTGAAACAAACATTAACGGGACAGTGAACCTGGTACGGAGTTGCCGGGATGTCGGTGTCAGCCTGATCGTAAATACGGAGTCTTCTTCAGAATACAGAATTAAAAATTCGGCGATGAATGAATCTGCTCTCCTGGAACCTGTTACTGAATACGGAGTGTCAAAAGCAGCCGCGACATTATTCTGCCAGTCATTCGCGGCTGCATACAACCTGCCGATAGTCACCCTCCGCCTTTTTTCCCCCTATGGGCGGTACGAACAAAAATCACGGCTGGTCCCGTCCGTCATCCTTGCCGCGCTGCAACGGATCAATCCGAAGATCAGTTCACCCGGGTTCGTGAGGGATTTCGTCTACATCGATGACGTACTCGATGCATATGAATCAGCAATCAGTCTCAGGAACCCATCCGGGAAAATCTTCAACATCGGGTCCGGCCAGCAACATTCTGTCGGTGAGGTTGTCGATGGGATCATCAGGATCCTGGGGAATGAAGTAACCTGCGAAACCGGCACCCCCCAGGCGTGGAAGAACGAGCCTGCGGTCTGGCAGGCAGATATACACAAAGCAAAGTCAGAACTGGGCTGGAAACCTGAATATTCACTGGAACGCGGCCTTGCCGCGACCGTTGACTGGTTTAAGGTGCATAAAGGATTATACGGAGTATAACAGGAGCTCGCATGAAAATATCGGACTATATCATCGATACCCTCGCCGCTGAAGGAGTTACTCATGTCTTCGAGGTGTGCGGCGGAGCACTGGGTCACCTCCTCGATTCCCTCTACGGGAGGAGGGATATCCGGACGGTCTCCATGCACCACGAGATGGCTGCTGCGATTGCCGCGGAAGGGTATGCCCGTGCCGGCGAAAATATCGGGGTTGCAATGGCCACGAGCGGCCCGGGTGCAACCAACCTGATAACCGGTATCGGGAGCTGTTATTTTGATTCTATCCCCTGTCTTTTCATCACCGGTCAGGTAAACACGTACGAATACAAATTCGGCAAACCGGTGAGGCAGATCGGTTTTCAGGAAACGGATATCGTAAGCATCGTTAAACCGATTGTCAAGTGTGCAGTTCTCATCAGCGATCCTCAGGACACGCAGAAAATACTGGAGAAATCACTATCCATGGCAAAAACAGGAAGGCCCGGCCCCGTTCTCATCGACCTCCCGCTTAACATCCAGCGGTCCGATATAGAACCGTTACCGCACCTGATGGGTGCAGAGCTTTCACATGATTCTTTACTGCCTGACGAGAACCTCGTGAATAAGATCAAATCCCTGATCAAATCCTCATCACGCCCGTTACTCCTTGCCGGTGGAGGAGTACGATCTTCAAAAGCCTCACAGGATCTCCTTGATTTTGCTCATGCCACGGGTATTCCGGTTGTCGTGTCCCTGATGGGGCTTGATTCGTTTCCCCACGATGATCAGCTCTATGTCGGGATGATCGGAACCTATGGGAACCGGTATGCAAATTTAGCCGTTGCAAATGCAGATCTCATCATCGCCCTGGGAACACGGTTCGATACGCGCCAGACCGGTACCAGCCCGGAAACGTTTGCCCGGGCAGCAAAGATTATTCATGTCGATATCGATGCTCACGAACTGAATAACAAGATCAAAGCTCACCTTCCGTTGCAGATGGATATCAGGACATTCCTGAAGTCATTAAACCTGAATCCCAAAAATTTCAGTAAAAAAAATTACTCTCCCTGGCTTGCTTGGATAAACCATAACAAGACGAAATATTGTGAAGACTTCACCGGAGAAAAGGACGCTATCCCGCCATACCTTTTTTTACGGGAAGTATCAAAAGCCCTCCCTGAAAATGCAATCATCTGTGCCGATGTGGGTCAGAACCAGATGTGGGCGGCCCAAATAATTGAGGTTAAAAGGGACCAGAGGTTTTTAACCCAGGGGGGAATGGCTTCGATCGGGTCAGCATTGCCTATGGCGATCGGTGCCTCCTTCGCACAACCCGGCCGTATGATAGTAGTAATTACCGGGGACGGGGGTTTTCAATTAAATATTCAGGAACTGCAGACGGTGTACCATCACAACCTTCCGGTAAAAATTATCCTGCTCAACAACAGCGGGTATGGCATGATCCGCCAGTTCCAGGAGCAGTATTTCGGTGGGCGGTTGCAGTCATCAGTAATCGGGTATAGTAACCCGGATTTTCAGAAGGTGGTCAGTGCATATAATATTTCGGCCAGGAGAATATGTTCGATGGCCGGGATTGCACCTGCACTCGGATCGCTTTTTTCCGATTCAAATCCCGGGTTCCTTGAGGTAATTATTCACGAAAAATTCAGGGTGGTCCCAAAACTATCGGTACATAAACCCGTGGAGGATCAGGAACCGGAGTTATCGCGGGAAGAATTACGATCGGCCATGATCATCGACATCCTTCCGGAGTGTGATGATTCATGACCAGAGAAGAAGAAATCCGCCAGGAAATATTTGCGAGAATAGCAGAACTTCATACACTGCGAAAACAATCAGAGCGGGCTTTCATACCCGGCACTACTCCTGTTCCCTACGCCGGCCGTGTCTACGATGAGAAGGAGATGATCAGTCTCGTGGACGCCTCCCTTGATTTCTGGCTCACTTCCGGGCGCTATGCAGATCGGTTTGAAAAAGAACTGGCAGCATACATCGGGGTAAAATACTGCCTTCTGACCAATTCAGGGTCTTCAGCCAATCTCCTTGCTGTTTCTGCCCTCACGTCCCCAAAACTCGGGGAGAAACGACTGCGTGCCGGCGATGAAGTACTTACCACGGCCTGCGGTTTTCCCACGACACTCAACCCGATCCTCCAGAATAACCTGGTCCCGGTCTTTGTCGACGTAGAAAAGGAAACCTGGAATATCCAGGCGGATCTCATCGAGGACGCAATTTCTGATACAACAAAAGCGATTATCGTCCCGCATACGCTCGGGAACCCCGCAGATCTGGACGTCATTTCAAAGATTGTCAAAAAGTATGATCTCTGGTTTATCGAAGACAATTGCGATGCACTTGGATCGATATACAGGAAAAAACATACCGGCGCATTCGGGCATATTTCAACATGCAGTTTTTATCCTGCCCACCACATCACCATGGGTGAGGGGGGTGCAGTCCTGACGAGCGATCCACTCCTCAAAAAGATCATCGCTTCCTTTCGAGACTGGGGGCGGGACTGCTGGTGCGAACCGGGGTGCGATAATTCCTGCAAAAAGAGGTTCGACTGGAAACTGGGGGATCTCCCCCGGGGATACGATCACAAGTACATCTATTCCCATATCGGTTACAACCTAAAGGTGACCGATATGCAGGCGGCGATCGGGACCGGGCAGTTAAAAAAATTACCGGAATTTATACAAAGAAGAAAAGAGAATTTCGACGTTTTATATCAGGGATTAAAAAAATATAAGGACCATTTTGTCCTCCCCCGTCCGACACCGCATTCAGATCCAAGCTGGTTTGGTTTTCCCCTCCTTGTCAGGGATGAGGCCCGGTTTTCCCGGCATGATATCGTTCATTTTCTTGAGGCACACAAGATCGCAACCCGGATGTTATTCGGGGGGAACCTGACGAAACAACCTGCATATTCGGGTATGATCTCCCGGTCTTTGGGACCACTGGTCAACACCGATCTTGTCATGAATGATCTGTTCTGGATCGGGGTTTACCCGGGACTGAAACCTGAAATGTGTGCGTACATGGTTGCAACATTTGATGCATTTTTTTCACGGTACCTGTGAGGATAGTACGGGTCCGGGCTCGTTCAATCACTCAGGAAGAATATCAAAAGATATCATGAAGGCTTAGGAGAAACGGGCATGAACTGGAATGGGTCTCACCCAACCATGAAAAATTGAGGCATCCGTAACAGGACCTTGAGAAGCCGGGGGCAGAGTTTTCAGGTAATTGAAGCGCCGTGGGGGCGTCCCTTTTTGGTGCGGCGCAGGTCATCGCAATAGTGGGATTGGCTCTTCCCGAAATTACTGGAATTGTGCAATTTAATATGAAAATAGGTGATTTAACGTCTCTCCCCGCGAGGGTATTCAATTTTCATTCTGTATGCTTGTGGCCCCCGGCATCAGGTCCGTTTTCATAGGAAATCCTCAAAAATATTTTTCTTAACGCTTTTTGGGGGTTACGGCATGTAATGCCTCCGCCCCCGCCGCTGCGGCACCCCCCCTGGAACGATAACTCAGAGAAGGTAATACGACACAATCGCAAAGCGAAGGGGCGGCCCGGGGGGACAGGCACCGTCCCCTCCGTAAACAGGTGCGTTACAATTTGTTGAAAACTCAGAGTTTCTACAAAGCCATCATGAAAGTAAGTGAGAAAATATTCAGGCAGTGGAATGCTCATCGTACCGGAGGGTAAGGTAATAACCTATTTAGAAGATTGATAACAGAATTTACAGAGTCTATCATGCAGAATTCTCAGCATCAGGAACCGCTGGTGAGTATTTGTATCCCGGTATTCAATGGTGAGAAAACCATTGCGAAAACAATTGATTCGATACTGAATCAGACCTATAGAAATATTGAAATTTTTGTCGTGGACAACTGCTCAGCAGATTCCACCGTTAAGATCGTACGGGAATTCACGGATGCCAGAATACACCTGATTATCAACGATACCCACCTCCCCTGCGCGGAATATAACTGGAACAGGTGTTTTCAGCATGCAATGGGAGAATTTATGGCAATTTTCCATGCTGATGATATCTACCTGCCCCGGATGGTCTCGCGACAGGTGGAGACGTTCAGGAAATATCCCGACGTTGGATGCATTTTTACCCAGGGAAATATCATCGATGAAAACGATGAGATTATCGGAGAATTCAAACTCCCTCCGGAAATGAGAGACTCAGAACTGCATTCGTATGTGGAGATACTCGGTTCTGCCCTTGAATATGCGGATTTTTTTCCCTGTCCGACCGCGATGCTCCGGCGGGATCTCTATACAGAATTATCTCCCTTCAGGTACGATCAGTTTGGCTCTGCATCAGATTTTGATATGTGGCTGAGGGCGGCAGCACGTGCACCCGTCGTAATCCTGAATGAAAAGCTGATCAACTACCGCGTGAGTAAAACCCAGGGTTCTTTCGGGATTAATAAATTAAGAACCTGCGAATCTGATTTCTTTAAGGTGATGGACTATCATCTGGAGTATGCAACAGTGACAGGGAGGATTCCAGTACATTCAATCAACAGCTATGAAATTTCACGAATGGGTGATCAGATAATCCGGGCATGGAATTCGCTGAATAAAAAAGACTGGAAGCAATTCAGGGATCTGGTAAGGACTATTCCGTGTTTGAAATATGCTAAAATCCTGATCAGAAACCCGGGATTACTGCATTCAAAATATCAACTCTGGTCGTATTTCAGGATCTTCAAGATCTATAATTAGAAATTCATTCCTGCTTTGGTATCCAGCGACAGGCTGTAAATCCGGTGTTTAATCCGAAGCGATGCCCCTATACATGCACAAAGGATACCTAAATGATCCCCATCTCGCTCAGCCGCGCAGGTAAATACTTCTTTGTGACAAAGTCAAGGCCCCGTGCGGCAAACGCCTGCTGTTCTGACTTCAGGTTCATCTCGAGCTGCAGGTTGATCTCCTTTTTCCAGTAATCGGTGGCAAACCGGGGGTCCGTGAGTTCTGATTTGAGCGCCTCGACATCCTTTTCCGTGAGCTTGTCGGAGGGGAGGTTATAGTCCCGTATGTCACGGGGCTGCAGGCCGAGGAACTGGGACTTTGGCGTCGCGAGGATCTCGGACATGTGGGCACTCTTGATCGCACCGTACGCAACCGATGCATAGATGCGGTACGACCACGGGTCGCCGTCCGTAAAAACAAGGACGGGCAGGTCCCATGCCGTGCTGATCTTGTTCAGCATCCGCCGCGTCGACCGCGCCGGCTGGCCTTTCAGGTGGACGAGGATCGCATTATGTTCCTCGTCAAACCCGTTCTCGATAAGACGGTCGTACATACCACCGGTCTCGATGGCAATGACGAATTTTGCATCGTGGTCGACGAACTCGATATTCTCCACGTTATTGGGTATTGTATACCCTGCCTGCCCGACATCGTCCTGGCAGTGGATCGTCTTCATACCCCGCCGGGTCTCCTCCCGTATCCGCATCGGCCCATAGATGGATGCCCCGTTCTCCTCGGGATGGAGGTGGAACCCTTCACGGGGGACCTCGGAGAGGATCTCGAGGTCCTCGATCAGGAAATTGCTCTCGTCCTGTGCCCCGAACTTGGCCCGTTTCCAGCCCTCCGATATGTAGTACATCTCCCTGAGCGTTGAAGAGCGGTTTTCGATCAGCTGCTGTTTGATAAACCCGATCACGTAGGCCATCTTCAGGAGGTGGGTGGCACTCTTGGCCGATGCCGCCGTCCGCATGCTCTCCTTGTCGCCGTACTTCCAGACCTCACTTGCATCGTCAAACTCGATATTGTATTTCGTCCGCGTAGGAAGGGAGATGGAGGGGATCTCGCCAGCCTTCATCTGGTCATACCAGGCGCCGGCTATGGTGAGCAGCGCTGCCATCGACTTCTTCTCCAGCTCTTCTTTAGACATCCAGGTCCACCACCATCTTTTTATTGTCCTCTATCCCGCGGATTTCCAGTAAACCCCCGCCCTTTCCTGCATACGTGACACGCCAGGTCTGCCGGGGGGGTACGTGGATTTTCCAGACCTTGGTAAACTGCCCGTCCATCTCGCTGACAAAATCTGCTTTCGGGACAGCACCTGTGGCGTTATCGGCAGAGATTTCATAGACGGAGAGTTCGCCTTCGTGTCCGGTATAATTACTCAGCTCAATTGTCACGTTCCCGTCACGGGTCCACTTTTTCGCAATCAGCTTATGCATCAGCTTACCCTCGATGGGACTGGTGTCGACCACCGGTTTTTCCACAATTTCGCTCACTTTCAGGGCAATCTCCGGAATAATGGCACAGACTGCACGGGCCCGGTCTTCTGCCACCTTGCTCTTGTCCCGCCGGGACACAAAGAGCCTGAGGTCGCGACCAAGGTCCTGCAGGGCGAGGGTGATCTCCTTTTCTATTTCCGGGATGGCGGCAATGGCGTCCTTGCTCTCGCTCGTGAAGGGCACATTGGTCGACGCCACGTGCACGAGGATGAGTACCGGCCCGGTCGGGAAACCTCCCTGCTGGGGGATGTTGTACGCCTTCCAGTTTATGCCATTGACAGCACCGGTGATGGCACAGGCACCCTGCTGGTACATCAGGGGGACGCGGTTGGCGAACCGCAGGAGGATCGCGTTACCTTCTGCCGGCAGTTTCCCCCCGTACCCGATCGCCGCTTCCACCATGAACGAATGACCGGAAAAGACCGAGCTCTGCCGGGTGCGGGCAGCAACAAAATCCATCGGGAACTCCTTTTCAAGGCCCCTGCGTATGAGATCCTCTCCAATGGGGGAGAGGCACTGGGCGGCAGGCGGAGCGGGCACCGGGACTTCCTGCATCGCGGCGAGGAGTTTTTTCAGGTCCTCGGCGGAGAGCCCCTTTGCCTTCAGGCTGCCTTTGAGCCCTGACCGATCGCACATCTCCTGCGCACTCTTCTTTCCCACCCTGCTGAACGATTCCACGAGAAAATCGGCAAGGGTTAAGCTGCTTACCGCTGCCATCCGTTTCAGCTGGCCAAACTCGATCCCGTGCGGGTGAGGCTGGATCGCTACGGGACAGGCGATCACCTCCTGGCTCACGCGTTCGAAGGTAAAGGATTCATCATCGAGTTCCACCCGGAAACGGGCATGGGGGTTGACAACGGAGGTATACCGGAGATATTCCAGCAGCTTTTTCTTTGCCGTCATCGTGCTCCTGAACTCGATCTGGACCCGCGTCCCGTGGATACGGTCCCACTCGAACGGTTCCCGGGAGACAATATCGGGCTCGTTTGTCTCGATCTTTATCTGGATCCCGAACCGATACGCCGGCTCCTGTGCCCCGGTCCGTGAGATTATTATCGTCGGAACGCCACTGGTCAGCTGGGCGTAGAGGACGGCCGCCGAGATCCCGATCCCCTGCTGGCCGCGTGTCTGCCGAATCTGGTGAAACCGAGAACCGTACAGGAGCTTGCCAAAGACGAAGGGCACCTGGGCAGGGACAATCCCGGGACCATTGTCCTCGACGATGATCCGGAAGATCTCGTTTGACACTTTTTTAATGCTGATAAAAATATCCGGGAGTACCTGCGCTTCCTCGCAGGCATCCAGCGCGTTGTCTACTGCCTCCTTGATGGTGGTGATTACCCCGCGGGTGGGGGAATCAAAGCCAAGGAGGTGTTTGTTCTTCTCGAAGAATTCTGCTACACTGATGCTGCGCTGCTGCCGGGCCAGCTCGTCAGCGAGCACCATGAGATGACACCTCGGTGACTGCTGCCGTAAGATCCAGGGTCTTCTGCTCACCGCTCAGTAGGTTCTTGAGCGTAACATTCCCGGTTTCTGCCTCACGCCGCCCGATAACAACCGCAAAGTCTGCCGATCGGGAGGCATGGGCAAGCTGGGCCCCCAGTCCCCGTTCCATGAGATCCATCTCTGTGCGGATACCGGCTTCCCGGAAAATCCGGGCGACCTTCAGCGCGTGGCTGCGACCGTCGTCCGTGCAGACAATGGCAACGACGGTATCCTTTTTCCGCTGCAGTTCGCCCAGAGAAACCATAACGCGGTCAAATCCAATCGCATATCCGCAGGAAGCCACGTCATCGCCCCCGAACAGGTACGCAAGCCGGTAGGCCCCGCCGCCAAGGATCTGGTTCTCTGCACCCAGGTTCTGGGCAAACCCTTCAAAGACCATACCGGTATAATAATCGAGCCCGCGGGCGATCCCGAAATTCAACGAATAGTTCACGCCCGCCGCATCAAGGCACTCCAGAGTCCGGGTTATACGTTCTTTCTCCGGAATGGTCCCGGCAATTGCGAATGCTTCCGTGAGATCACTGCATTCCACCAGGGATATAAGGGACGTACCAAGATCGGGCCTTTTCATGGATTCAACCGCATTTTTCAGGCCGTCGAAATCCTTCTTGTCCAGGTACGCCATCAGCCGGCGCTGTGCAGGGGGCTCGAGATCCTTGAGCAGGTTTCTCATGAAGGAGAGGTGCCCGACTTTGAGGTCATACTCAACTCCCGTTGCGTTGAGCATGTCTGCTGCAAGCGTGATAACCTCTGCATCGGCCTGCGCCGTATCGGCCCCGATGAGCTCCACCCCGAACTGCCAGAACTGGCGGTACCGTCCTTTCTGGGGGCGTTCATACCGGAAGCAGTCGGCGAAGTAACACCAGCGCAGGGGTTTTGGCGCGACCTTTGCCTCATTGATGTACATCCGGATTACCGCGGCGGTGATCTCGGGCCGCAGGGCGAGCTTCCGGCCTCCTTTATCCTCAAAGACATACATCTCCCCGATGATCCCTTCCCCTGACCGCATGGTGAAAAGCTCGAGATCCTCGAATTCCGGCGTACAGACTTCACGGTAGCCCCAGCGGCGCGCAACTTCCCGCATGCGCCATTCGATTGTGCGCCGCGCTTCCATTTCATCGGGTAAAAAATCCCGTGTTCCTCTCGGTTTTTGCAGCATGTGAAAAGTCCCTTGCCCAATAGTGTTTGCGTTCGTGTTATTTCTTATTCGCCCTGCTGACAGGTGCGCTTCCCAGCAGCCGCTGGAGCGTCCCTTCACTTCCCCACACCTTCTCGCGTTCTATCCTCCCCTGCAGGTACAATGCACCAAGGATCAGGCCGAGGCCAAGGAGTTCCAGCATGTACACCGTCAGCATGACCCCGAGGGTCGCAATGGCACCATACACTACACCATGGTATGCTGCCTTCCGGTATCCGGGCAACCCGGTCCGGAAAAATATCCGGGCATCCCGCAGCCAGAGAAATACCGTGACTGCAGCACCGAACATCGCAATATAGGTTAGATAGGTCATGTCCGTGAACTAACTTATTATACGCTGTCCCATATCTGTATTATTACAACCATGCCTCCTAACCAGACGTTGAAGGAAGTCCTTGCCCGTTATAAGAAGGGTGAAATTACCCTGGATACTGCCGCAGAAGAGATAGAAGGGGTGCGACTGGATTATATCGGTTCCATCGCATGTATGGATACCGGGAGAGCTGTCCGGTGTGGAATGCCTGAAGTGGTACTCGCCGAAGGAAAGGATACCCGGGACCTTGCCACCATTGCCCTTCAGCATGTGGAAACCACGGGAAGGTGTATTATTACGCGCATACGACCGGACCAGGTTGCTGCCATCGAGGACCCGGCCGGAATACGGGGGATCCATGCCCGCTATCATGAAGCGGGACGCATCCTTGTGCTTTCGAAAGACACCACGCCGAAGAATACCGGAGGGATTATCGGCATAATCACCGCCGGAACTTCTGATATCGGAGTCGCGGAGGAGGCAAGGATCATTGCTGAAGAGATGGGATGCGAGGTCCGGACTGCGTACGACGTCGGGGCAGCCGGTATTCACCGCCTCTTTCCCGCCCTCAAACCTCTGATCGGTGCCCATGTAATAATTGTCTGCGCAGGTCGTGAAGGGACATTGCCCTCCGTGGTCGCCGGTCTTGTCGACAAACCGGTAATCGGGGTTCCGGTCAGTACTGGATACGGGTATATGGGAAAGGGAAGGGCAGCCCTTGCAAGCATGCTCCAGTCCTGTTCGGTGATTGCTGTCGTGAACATTGATGCCGGTTTTACTGCCGGGGCATTTGCCGCGCGTATCGCGAACCGGGGAGTAACACCATGAAACGCGGGTTTTATATCGGAAGATTCCAGCCTTACCATAACGGCCACCAGTCGGTACTTGAACACATTGCACATGAAGTTGACGAAATTGTTATCGGGATAGGGAGTGCCCAGCTCTCGCACATGACCGATAACCCGTTCATGGCCGGTGAGCGGGTCCTGATGATTACCCGGGCACTTGCATCCCTTGGCTGCCCGTTTTATGTTATCCCCATTGAAGATATCCAGCGTAACGCCCTCTGGGTTGCGCATGTCCGCTCGATGACGCCGCCATTTGACCTGTGCTATTCATCGAACCCGCTCGTTATGCAGCTCTTCAAAGAGGCAGGGATCAGGGTCCAGTCACCTGAAATGTACGAACGTGAAACCCTGAGTGGCACGGAGATCCGGAGGCGTATGCTCACGGATGAACCCTGGAAAAGCCTCGTACCCCCTGAGGTAATCCAGGTACTTGACGAGATCGATGGTGTGGGCAGGCTTCGCCAGATCTCCCGTGGTGATCAGTAATACGAAAATAACGCGTTGGCGAGAATCATCCACAACGGTAAAGGACCATGTATAAATTTCTCAAGGATATCCTGAAAAAAAAAGAGCCGGAGAACGTCACCCTTACGTTTAACGCCATCCCGGCCTGGCTCGACGATCATGAAGAAGGCTTACGCACGAAACTCCGGCAGGAAACCGATACCCCGGTACGGAATATCAGGAACGCAACCGCACGACTCCAGCATATTGTAAACGGGATCGCCGAGGCTGAACATGATCCGGCAATCCACCCGAAGCTCAAAACGATTGCCAAAAATTCACTTCCCCTGTTTGTAAAGGCGATGAAGGCCTCTCTGTCAAAAGACCTTCCGTAAGATATTGAAGAATTTTATCCTGCAGTGGTCGAAAGTGTGAAAGGCTGCCTGAACAGCACCCGCGGGCAGGGACGGTACCTGCAGGTAGTGTTTCCAAAAGAGATGGCGT
>Ga0105100_10001912_pt1 | contig 12168 bp, 9 predicted proteins | sample PPLLak12cMay2015_2_FD_87033 | JGI IMG/M metagenome (GOLD analysis project Ga0105100, IMG submission 87033) | Freshwater sediment microbial communities from Prairie Pothole Lake near Jamestown, North Dakota, USA - PPLs Lake P8 Core (1) Depth... | ecosystem: Environmental > Aquatic > Freshwater >... | reverse complement strand
GCCGTTGTCGGTCATGAGCGGAATTTCGCCCATGTACACTTCCTGCTCCTTGATGTCGCGTACGGTCTTGGTGCCGGTGGCCTCGTCCTTCTCGAACACCACCAGGCGCAGCAGCGCGCGCAGCGGCGCCGCGTAGATCAGTCCGCGCTGCTGGCATTCCTTGACGTCGAACGCCGGTATGCCGAGGCGGTAGCTGACGAACTCCAGCGCCGCGTTGCCGTTGTAGCTCTCGATCGGAAACACCGTCTTGAAGGCAGCCTGCAGACCCTGATCGATCCGCTGCTCCGGCGGCGTTTCCGCCTGCAGGTACTGACGGTAGGATTCCTTCTGGATTTCGAGCAGATAAGGAACCTTCAGAACGCCGGGGCGTTTGCCAAAGTTCTTGCGGATGAGTTTCTTCTCGGTGAATGAGTAGGTCATGTTTCCTCGATACCCTATAAGAGAAACAGCGTCACGGACCGGTACGACCAATGACATAAAAAAACAACACACGGGACAGCGCCGGCGGCATTACACCGCCGGCGCAACCCGCATGGACTGCGCACAGATTCACCCGCCGACAACGGATGAACCGCCAACCTGCACCAGGTTACTTGAGCTCAACCTTGGCGCCGGCGGCCTCGAGTTCCTTCTTCATCTTCTCGGCGTCGGCCTTGGGCACGGCTTCCTTCACGGTCTGCGGTGCGCCCTCGACCAGGTCCTTGGCTTCCTTCAGGCCCAAGGTGGTCACGGCACGAACGGCCTTGATCACGGCAACCTTGTTGTCGCCCGAGGCGGCCAGGATCACGTCGCACGCGTCCTTGACCTCGGCCGGGGCCGCGGCAGCGGCGGCGGCCGGTGCGGCCACGGCGACAGCGGCGGCGGAAACGCCGAACTTGGTTTCCATTTCCTTGATCAACTCGGACAGCTCCAGCACTGACATGCTGGAAATGGTATTAAGAATCTCTTCTTTCGAAACGGCCATGATGAAATCTCCTGAATAAAGTCTTGAAAATATATTGATCGGTCAGGCGGCGCTGGCCTTGGCATCGCGCACGGCGGCCAGGGCCCGTACGAACTTCGCCGGGACCTCGTTCAAGGTCTGGACGAACTTCTGGACCGGCGCCTGCATGGTGCCGAGGAGCTGTGCCAGCAATTGCTCGCGTCCGGGCAGAACCGCCAACGCCTGGATCTGCGCCAGGGACATGAGCTTGCCGCCCATGGCGCCGGCCTTGATCTTGAGCGCCGCGTTGTCTTTGGCGAACTCGCTCAGGATCTTGGCCACCGTCACGGGATCGGACGACACCGCGAACGCCAGCGGACCGACCATCTGGTCCTGGAGGCATTCAAAGCTCGTCCCTTCCACGGCGCGCCGGGCGAGCGTGTTCTTCACGACGCGCAGATAGACCTTGCCGTCGTGCGCCTTGCGGCGCAGCGTGGTCATCTGGGCGACGGACAGCCCACGGTACTCGGCCAGCACTGCCGCCTGCGCGTCCGTCAGCTTCCCGGACACCTCGGCGACCACCGCCTTTTTCTCGTCTAATGTCAGACTCATATGAGTCACCTCCATTGCTACATCACTAAAAGGCAACGGCGACCTTTATCAGGAGGTAAATCCTGTGTCGGGCACACCGTCTGCGCAGGCTGTTTCCATTAAGCCTCGGCGTCATACCACCCGCCTCGGCGCCTGCGGTCTTTGACTTCCGCCGGAAATGCGAATCCGACGGTCCCAAAGCCATTTACATCAGCACAGGGTTCAATGTTTAGGGTACAAAGTTGGTCGCGCACGGCGACCATCAGGCGATCACTTTGTACTTTGAACCCTGTACTTTTTTAACTGTTTCTACAGCCCCGACGTGTCCAGGCGGATGCCCGGGCCCATCGTGGTGGACAGCGTCACCTTCTTCAGGAACACGCCCTTGGCGGTCGCGGGCTTGACCTTGTTCAGCGCCGCCATCAGCGACAGGAAATTCTCCTTGAGCGCATCCGCCTCGAACGAGGCCTTGCCGATGGCGCAGTGCACCAGGCCGGCCTTGTCGGTGCGGAACTGGACCTGACCGGCCTTGGCGTTCTCGACCGCCTTGGCCACGTTGGGCGTCACCGTGCCGACCTTCGGGTTCGGCATCAGGCCGCGCGGGCCGAGAATCTGGCCCAGCTGACCGACGACGCGCATGGCCTCGGGCGTGGCGATGGCGAGGTCGAAATCGATCTTGCCCTGCTTGATGGTGTCCGCCAGGTCCTGGAAACCGACGATGTCGGCGCCGGCCTTCTTGGCGGCTTCGGCAGCAACGCCTTCGGCGAATACCGCCACGCGCACCTTCTTGCCGGTGCCGCGCGGCATCACCGCCGTGCCGCGCACGTTCTGTTCCGACTTCTTGGCGTCGACACCAAGATTGATGGCGACGTCGACCGATTCGTCGAACTTGGCGCTGGCCGTGTCCTTGATGATCTTCAGGGCCTCGTCGATCGGATAATTCTTCATCCGGTCCACTTTCGCGAGCTGTGCTTTCAGGCGTTTACCGGCCATGTCACACCCCCTCGCATTCCACGCCCATCTGGCGTGCGCTGCCCGCAATGATTTTCACCGCGGTATTGAGATCGTAACAATTGAGATCGGGCATCTTGATCTTGGCGATTTCCTCGACCTGCTTGCGCGAGAGCTTGCCGACCTTCTGCTTGAGCGCGTTGCCGCTGCCGGACTCGAGCCCGAGCGCCTTCTTGATCAGCACCGACGCCGGCGGCGTCTTGGTGATGAAGGTGAAACTCTTGTCGCTGAAGGCCGTGATGATGACCGGGATGGGCATGCCCTTTTCCATCTTCTGGGTCGCTGCATTGAACTGCTTGCAGAACTCCATGATGTTCAGGCCATGCTGACCGAGCGCCGGACCCACCGGCGGGGACGGATTGGCCGACCCGGCCGGCACCTGCAACTTGATGTACGCTGATACTTTCTTTGCCACTGTTTAACTCCTGTGGGTGCAAACGCCTCGCGGCTCCCCGACACATTTAAAAAAGTTCAGAGTTTAGAGTTCAAAGTACAGGGTTAAAAAAAACAAACTCTGTACTCTGCAACTCTGTACTCTTTGAGTTCCGAGTTTAGGGTTCAAAGTACAAAGTTAAAAAAAAAACCGAACCCTGTACTCTGTACTTTGCAACCCTGTACCCTCAAGTTCCGAGTTTAGAGTTCAAAGTACAAAGTCATAAAAAATCAACTTTGTACTCTGTACTCTGCAACTCTGTACTGTATTACGCCTTCTCCACCTGACTGAACTCCAGCTCCACCGGGGTCTGGCGTCCGAAAATCGACACCGACACCTTGAGCTTGTTCTTCTCGTAATTGACGTCCTCGACCGTGCCGTTGAAATCCTGGAACGGACCGTCGATGACGCGCACCTGCTCGCCGGCCATGAACGAGAACTTCGGGCGCGGTTTCTCCACGCCTTCCTGCACCTGCCGCAGGATCGCCTCGGCCTCCTTGTCGGTGATCGGCGTCGGCTTGCTGCCGGAACCGCCGATGAAACCGCTCACCTTGGGCACGTCCTTCACGAGGTGCCAGGTTTCGTCGTCCATTTCCATCTTCACCAGCACGTAGCCCGGGAAGAACTTGCGTTCGCTGGTGCGCTTCTGGCCGCTTTTCATTTCCACGACCTCTTCGGTCGGCACCAGGATTTCGCCGAACTTCTCTTCCATGCCGGCGTTGCGGATGTGCTCCTTGAGCGAGCGCACCACGGCCTTCTCGAAACCGGAATAGGTGTGCACGACATACCAGCGCATCGTCATCAATTCAGCTCCTATCCCGTAACCACTCGGACTATCTTGTGCAGACCCCAATCGATCGCCCACATGTAAACCGCCACCAGGATCACCATGACGAACACGATCAGCGTCACCTGCATGGTTTCCTTCCGCGCCGGCCACACGACCTTGCGCAATTCAAGGCGCGCGCCCTTGGCAAACTCCCAGGCGCTGCGTCCAAATTCCGTGGGCGCGACGACAATCACCGCCAGCACGGCCGCCGCCAGGATAATGGCGACCTGGACCAGGTCCGGTTTGTCGTCAAAGTAATAGAAACCCCCGATGCCGCCTGCCACGATCAGCACCGCGAGTATCAGTTTCAGTTTGTCCGCTGTCACTACTAAATTCCTTCGTTGCCAGTCAATTGGCAGGCCAGGAGGGTCTCGAACCCCCAACCTGCGGTTTTGGAGACCGCCGCTCTACCAATTGAGCTACTGGCCTATGTAACTCGTCAGTTCAGAGTACCGAGTACAGGGTACCGGGTTCGGTCTCTTGAACCCTGTACCTTGAACTTTGTACTTTGTACTTTGAACCCTGTACTCGTAACTATTCAATCACCTTCGCCACCACCCCCGCGCCCACGGTCCGGCCGCCTTCGCGAATGGCGAAGCGCAGGCCCTGTTCCATGGCGATGGGGTTGATCAGGGTGACGACCATCTTGATGTTGTCGCCCGGCATGACCATCTCGGTGCCGCTCGGCAGTTCGCAGGAGCCGGTCACGTCGGTGGTTCTGAAGTAGAACTGCGGGCGGTAGCCCTGGAAGAACGGGGTGTGCCGGCCGCCTTCTTCCTTGGTCAGCACGTACACCTCGGCCTCGAATTTGGTGTGGGGCGTGATGGAGCCGGGCTTGGCCAGGACCTGGCCGCGCTCGACTTCTTCGCGCTTGGTGCCGCGCAGGAGCACGCCGACGTTGTCGCCGGCCTCGCCCTGGTCGAGGAGCTTGCGGAACATTTCCACGCCGGTGACGGTGGTCTTGGTGGTGGGCTTGATGCCGACGATCTCGATTTCATCGCCCACTTTGACGATGCCGCGTTCGATTCTTCCGGTGACGACGGTGCCGCGGCCGGAGATGGAGAACACGTCTTCGATGGGCATGAGGAAGGGGCCGTCGATGGCGCGCTGGGGCTGCGGGATGTAGGCATCCAGGGCCTCGGCCAGCTTCACGATCGAGGGTTCGCCGAGTTCGGACTGGTCGCCTTCGAGGGCTTTGAGGGCGCTGCCGATGATGATCGGGGTCTTGTCGCCGGGGAAGCCGTATTTGGTGAGCAGGTCTTTGACTTCTTCCTGGACCAGTTCCAGCAGGTCCTTGTCGTCGACCATGTCGGCCTTGTTGAGGTAGACGACGATGTAGGGCACGCCGACCTGGCGGGCCAAAAGAATATGCTCGCGGGTCTGGGGCATGGGGCCGTCGGCGGCGGACACCACCAGGATGGCGCCGTCCATCTGGGCGGCGCCGGTGATCATGTTCTTGACGTAGTCGGCGTGTCCCGGGCAGTCGACGTGGGCGTAGTGGCGCTTGGCGCTCTGGTACTCCACGTGGGTGGTGGAGATGGTGATGCCGCGCTCGCGTTCTTCCGGGGCGTTGTCGATCTGGTCGTAGTTCCGGACCTCGCCGCCGTACTTGGCGGCCAGCACCTTGGTCATGGCCGCGGTGAGCGTGGTCTTGCCGTGGTCGACGTGGCCGATGGTGCCGACGTTGAGGTGCGGTTTGGTGCGGGAGAATTTTTCCTTGGACACGGGATGCCTCTATCTCTTGAATTAGTTAACTGGCCTTCTTCATGACGGACTCGGCGACGTTCGACGGCACCGGAGCGTATTTCTTGAATTCCATCGTGTAGGTCGCGCGACCCTGGGTCGCCGAGCGCAGGCTCGTCGAGTAACCGAACATGTTCGCCAGCGGAACCTCGGCGCGGATGACCTTCACGTTGCCGTGACCGTCTTCCTGACTCATGATGATGCCGCGGCGCGAATTCAGGTCGCCCATGACATTGCCCAGGTAATCCGCCGGGCTGGTCACTTCCACGTCCATGATCGGCTCGAGCAGCACGGGATCGCCCTTGGGGCCGGCTTCCTTCCAGCACAGAATGGCCGCCATCTTGAACGCATTTTCGTTCGAGTCCACTTCGTGATACGAGCCGTAGTGCAGCGTCGCCTTCACGTCGACCACGGGATACCCGAACTTGACGCCGCGCTGCATCGCCTCGTCCACGCCCTTGCGCACGGCCGGGATGAATTCCTTCGGGATCACGCCGCCCTTGATGGCGTCCACGAACTCGAAACCCTTGCCGGGTTCCTGCGGCTCGAATTTGATGACGACGTGGCCGTACTGGCCGCGGCCACCGGACTGCTTGACGAAGCGGTATTCCTGATCCACCGGCTTGCGGATGGTTTCGCGATACGCCACCTGCGGCTTGCCGACATTCGCCTCCACGCTGAATTCGCGCTTCATGCGGTCAACGATGATTTCCAGATGCAGCTCGCCCATGCCGGAGATGATGGTCTGGCTGGATTCCTCGTCGGTGTGCACGCGGAACGAGGGATCTTCCTGGGCCAGGCGATTCAGGGCAATGCCCATCTTTTCCTGGTCGGCCTTGGTCTTGGGTTCAACCGCCTGCGAAATGACCGGCTCGGGGAATTCCATGCGCTCCAGCGTGATCACCTTGTCCGGGTCGCACAGGGTTTCGCCCGTGGTGACGTCCTTCAGGCCCACGCACGCGGCGATGTCACCGGCGCGGACTTCCTTGATTTCCTTGCGTTCGTTGGCGTGCATCTGCAACAGCCGCCCGATGCGCTCGCGTTTGGACTTGACCGGGTTGTAAACGGTGTCGCCCGAGGTCAGAACGCCGGAATACACGCGGATATAGGTCAGCGCGCCGACAAACGGGTCGGTCGCGATCTTGAACGCCAGCGCGGAAAACGGTTCGTCATCGGTGGCATGACGCTCGCCCTCGCTACCTTCTTTATCATCCAGGTGGCCTTTAATCGCGGGGCGCTCCGACGGCGCCGGCAGAAAGTCGATGACCGCGTCCAGCGCGGCCTGCACGCCCTTGTTCTTGAACGCCGAACCGCACAATACCGGCACGATTTCCAGCTTCAGGTTGCGCTCACGCAAACCCGCCTTGATTTCGTCCTGGGTCAGCTCTTCGCCGGCAAGGTATTTTTCCATCAACTTCTCGTTGGCCTCGGCCGCCGCCTCGATCATGTGCTCGCGATACTTCTTGCACTGCTCGAGCATCTCGGCAGGAACATCCTTCTCCTCGAACTTCATGCCCTGGGTGGAATCGTCCCAGTAGATGGCCCGCATCTTGATGAGATCGACGACGCCTTTGTAGCCTTCCTCGGCACCGATGGCCAGTTGCAGCGGCACGGCGTTGGCGCCGAGGCGCTCCTTGAGCTGGGACACGACATTGAGGAAATTGGCGCCGGCGCGGTCCATCTTGTTGACGAACGCGATGCGCGGCACCTTGTATTTGTTGGCCTGGCGCCAGACGGTCTCGGACTGCGGCTGCACGCCGCCCACGGCGCACAGCACGAAGATCGCGCCGTCGAGCACGCGCAGCGAACGCTCGACCTCGATGGTGAAGTCGACGTGGCCCGGGGTATCAATGATGTTGAAGCGGTGCTCCGCGCGCGACTGATCCATGCCCTTCCAGAAGCAGGTGGTCGCCGCCGAGGTGATGGTGATGCCGCGTTCCTGTTCCTGCTCCATCCAGTCCATGATGGCGGCGCCGTCGTGCACTTCGCCGATCTTGTGCGAGACGCCGGTGTAGAACAGGATGCGCTCCGTGGCCGTGGTCTTGCCGGCATCGATATGCGCCATGATGCCGAAATTCCGGTAGCGTTCAATCGGTGTTGTACGGGCCACGACAGAAATCCTCTATATATAAAGAACGGTTAAACTACTACCAGCGGTAATGCGAAAAGGCCTTGTTGGCCTCGGCCATGCGATGCACGTCTTCGCGCTTCTTCACGGCATTGCCGCGCTTGTCGGCGGCATCCATCAATTCATCCGCCATGCGCGCCGCCATGGACTTGCCACTGCGGGTACGGGCGGCTTCCACCACCCAGCGCATCGCCAGGGCCGTCTGGCGTCCCGAGCGCACTTCCACCGGCACTTGGTACGTGGCACCGCCGACGCGCCGGCTCTTGACCTCGACCAGCGGGCGTACATTGCTGAGGGCCTGATTGAACATCTCGATCGGGTCCTTCTTGCTGCGCTCGGCCATGGTGTTCAGAGCGCCATAGACGATTTTCTCGGCCGCGGATTTCTTGCCGCTCTTCATCACCACGCTGATGAATTTCGCGACGGTCTCGCTGCGGTATTTCGGGTCCGGCGTGATTTCGCGCTTGGGGACCTCTCTGCGTCTCGGCATAAATTCCTCTTACGTCTTCGGGCGCTTGGCGCCGTACTTGGAACGACCCTGCTTGCGATCGGCCACCCCGGCGGTGTCGAGTGAGCCGCGCACCGTGTGGTAACGCACGCCGGGCAGGTCCTTCACGCGCCCGCCGCGGATCAGCACCACGGAATGTTCCTGCAGGTTGTGTCCTTCGCCGCCGATATAGGTGATGACCTCGTATCCGTTGGTGAGCCGCACCTTGGCCACCTTGCGGAGTGCCGAGTTCGGCTTCTTCGGCGTGGTGGTGTACACGCGCGTGCACACACCGCGACGCTGCGGACAGGCCTCGAGGGCCGGCACCTTGCTCTTGCTCTTGAGGCGCCTGCGCCCCTTGGCCACTAATTGATTAATCGTCGGCATTTATCCGTGCTCTGTCGATTCAAAAAACACGAACCTCCGCCATTGCGGAAATTCGTGGATTAATTCGCCACCTAAATACTTGCGCGGGCGGCGCCGAAGCCGCGGAGTCGCCCGGTCGGCGTACTCGCGACGGCGCTTACAGAAATTCCCCGGGGGCTTCAACAAAGACAGGCCGGCGGAAAACCGGCCTGTTCTTGAGGTGCGCGATTCTAGGGAGTCACCCCTTATGTGTCAAGCCATTACCGGTCTTTTGTGGCCATTTTCCGGGACATTCTGACGCATCCCCACGCCTTTGGCCCCCATAAAATCCCGGCCATGCCGGCCCGGCAGGGTTTACGTCCCCACCGCCTCTTCGCCGCTGCGCGCCGAGGGCTTGCCCGAAAGCGTGCCGCTCAGGGATTGCTTCAGTTCCTTGGCCTCCTGCCTGGCCTCGCCGCGCGTGCGCCGGCGTTCCAAGTGGTAGGCCAGCCCGGTGCCGGCCGGAATCAGACGGCCGACAATCACGTTCTCCTTGAGACCGCGCAACAGGTCTTTCTTGCCGGTGATGGCGGCCTCCGTCAGAACGCGCGTGGTCTCCTGGAACGAGGCCGCGGAGATGAACGACTCGGTCGACAGCGATGCCTTGGTGATGCCGAGCAGCAACGGTTCGAAGGTGGCCGGTTCCTTCTTCTGGCCCTCCATCGTTTCGTTGTCCTCGACCACGCGCGCGCGCTCGGCCTGTTCGCCCGGCAGGAAACGCGTATCGCCGGACTTGAGTATGCGCACCTTGCGCAGCATCTGGCGCACGATCACCTCGATGTGCTTGTCGTTGATCTTCACGCCCTGCAGGCGGTACACGTCCTGGATTTCGTTCACGATGTAATTCGTGAGCGGCTCCACGCCGAGCAGGCGCAGGATATCGGCCGCAACCGGCGCGCCTTCGACAATGGTGTCGCCCTGCTCCACCGTTTCGCCTTCGAACACCGTGATGTGACGACCCTTCGGGATCAGGTACTCGTGTTCCACGCCTTCCTTGTCATTGATGATGAGACGCTGCTTGCCCTTGGTGTCCTTACCGAAGGAGATCACGCCGCTGGTCTCGGCCAGGATCGCGTGATCCTTGGGCTTGCGCGCCTCGAACAGCTCGGCCACGCGCGGCAGACCGCCGGTGATGTCGCGGGTCTTCAGCGACTCCTGCGGGATGCGCGCGAGCACGTCGCCCACGCCCAGCTTGGCACCGTCTTCCGCGGTGATGATCGCGCCCGGCGGCAGCATGTACTTGGCCGGAATTTCCGTTCCCGGAATATTGACCGGCTTGCCCTTGCCGTCCACCAGCGTGATCACCGGGCGGATGTCCTTGGTGCCGGCGCGATGCTTCGCGTCGAGCACCACGTACGTGGACAGGCCGGTGATTTCGTCGGTCTGCTTGTTGACGGTGACGCCTTCGAAGAGATCGCTGAAGGTGACCTTGCCCGCCACCTCGGTGATGATCGGATGCGTATGCGGATCCCAGTTGGCGACCACGGCGCCGCTCTTCACCTTGGATCCGTCATGCACCGACAGCACGGCGCCGAACGGCAGCTTGTAACGCTCGCGGTTGCGACCCTGATCGTCCTGCACGATGAGTTCGCCCGAGCGCGACACCGCCACGTAATTGCCGCTCGTGTGCTTCACCACCTTGAGGTTCTTGAGTCGGACCACACCGGTGGTCTTGATTTCGATGCGCGACACCGCCGCGGCGCGCGAGGCGGCGCCGCCGATATGGAACGTGCGCATGGTGAGCTGGGTGCCCGGCTCGCCGATCGACTGCGCGGCAATGACACCGACGGATTCGCCCAGATTGACCAGGTGACCGCGGCCGAGATCGCGCCCGTAGCACTTGCGGCACACGCCATAACGGGTATGGCAGGTCACCGGCGAACGCACCAGTACCTGATCGATGTTGCGGTCCTCCAGCAGGGCCACGGCCTTTTCGTCCAGCACCGAGCCGTCCGCGATCAGCACCTTCTTTTCGTTGGACGGATCACGGATGTCGCCGATCACCACGCGCCCGAGAATGCGATCCCGCAACGGGATCACGATCTCGCCGCCTTCGACCAGCGCCGACTTGGCCACGCCTTCGGCGGTGCCGCAGTCGTCCTCGGTCACGACCAGGTCCTGGCACACGTCCACCAGGCGGCGCGTGAGGTAACCCGAGTTCGCGGTCTTGAGCGCGGTATCGGCCAGGCCCTTGCGCGCGCCGTGCGTGGAGATGAAGTACTGCAGCACGTTCAGGCCTTCGCGGAAGTTCGCGGTGATCGGGGTCTCGATGATCGACCCGTCCGGCTTGGCCATCAGGCCACGCATGCCGGCGAGCTGACGGATCTGCGCCGCGCTGCCGCGCGCGCCGGAATCCGCCATCATGAAGATGGAGTTGAACGACTCCTGCCGGGTCTTCTTGCCCTGGGCGTCGGTCACTTCCTCGCTGCCGAGCTGATCCATCATGGTCTTGGCGACGCGTTCCGAGGTATGGGTCCAGATGTCGACGACCTTGTTGTAGCGCTCGCCGTCGGTCAGCAGGCCGGAGGCGTACTGGTTCTGGATCGCCTTCACTTCGCCCTCGGCCTGGCCGATGATCTCGGCCTTCACTTCCGGAATGATCATGTCGTCCATGCCGAAAGAGACCGCCGCGCGCGTGGCGTAGGCGAAACCGGTGTACATCAGCTGGTCGGCAAAAATCACCGACTCCTTCAGACCCACGCGCCGGTAACAGGCGTTGATGAGCTCGGAGATCGTCTTCTTCTTGAGCACGCGGTTGATGATCTCGAACGGCAACCCGTCGGGCAGGATTTCCGACAGCAGCGCCCGGCCCACGGTAGTGTCATAGAGCTTGCGGCTCTCGACCGGCTTGCGCTTGTCGTCGAACTGCACTTCACGGATGCGCACCTTGACCTTCGCCTGCAGGTCCACCTGGCGGCTGTTGTAGGCGCGATGCACCTCGGCCACGTCGGCGAAGGCCTTGCCCTCGCCCGGGGCGTTGATGCGCTCGCGGGTCATGTAATAGAGACCGAGCACGATGTCCTGCGACGGCACGATGATCGGGTCGCCGTTGGCCGGCGAAAGAATGTTGTTGGTGGACATCATCAGCGCGCGCGCCTCGAGCTGCGCCTCCACCGACAGCGGGATGTGCACCGCCATCTGGTCGCCGTCGAAGTCGGCGTTGTACGGCGCGCACACCAGCGGATGCAGCTGGATGGCCTTGCCCTCGACCAGTTGCGGCTCGAAGGCCTGGATGCCCAGGCGGTGCAGTGTCGGCGCGCGGTTCAGCAGCACCGGATGCTCGCGGATGACCTCTTCCAGGATGTCCCAAACCTCGGGGCCGGCCTGTTCGACCATCTTCTTCGCCGCCTTGATGGTGGTGGCCAAGCCCTTGGATTCGAGCTTGCTGAAAATAAACGGCTTGAACAGTTCCAGCGCCATCTTCTTCGGCAGGCCGCACTGGTGCAGCTTCAGCGTCGGGCCGACCACGATCACGGAACGGCCGGAATAGTCCACGCGCTTGCCGAGCAGGTTCTGGCGGAAACGGCCCTGCTTGCCCTTGAGCGTATCGGAGAGGGACTTGAGGGGCCGGTTCCCGGGGCCGGTCACCGCCCTACCGCGCCGCCCGTTGTCGAAGAGG
>Ga0105100_10001910_pt1 | contig 12170 bp, 7 predicted proteins | sample PPLLak12cMay2015_2_FD_87033 | JGI IMG/M metagenome (GOLD analysis project Ga0105100, IMG submission 87033) | Freshwater sediment microbial communities from Prairie Pothole Lake near Jamestown, North Dakota, USA - PPLs Lake P8 Core (1) Depth... | ecosystem: Environmental > Aquatic > Freshwater >... | reverse complement strand
GCGTGGATCGGCTCCAAAGTCGTTCGACGGCACTGCCCGGCTTGCGAGCATGCCGTCGACTGGGACGTCGCCGACATGCTCGAGTTGAGCCTGGCGCCTTGCGATGAGGCCGGCGGCATCGCCGTCCCGGTCGTTCCACTCGTTTGTCCCAATTGCGGATACGTCACGCTCTTCTCGGCCAAGCGCATCGGCCTGTGCGACGAAGGCTGACCGGGCGGCGCACCGATTCGACGAAGGGCGACTCCGCCGGCCGTACCGCAGCGGCCAGAATTCACGGGGGCGCCCCAGCTGAAATGAGGAGCCACGCATGACGATCACCCTGGATGGCAGCGGCCTGACGGTCGAGAAGCTGGTACGCATCGCTCGCCACGGTGAGAAGGTCGAACTCTCGGCGCCGGCGCTGGAACGGATTCGCGCCTGCCGGGCCATGCTGGAGGCGAAACTCCAGGCGCGCGAGGTGATGTACGGGACGAACACCGGGATCGGGGAATTCTCCGAGGTGATCCTCAACGACGAACAGGTGCAGCAATTCCAGCGCTACCTGATCTACAACCACGCCGCCGGAATCGGCGACCCGACTTCGATCGAGAACGTGCGCGGTGCGATGGCCGGCCGCATCAATGTCCATGCCCACGGGATGTCCGGATGCCGGCCCGAGATCACCGCCACATTGGTCGAGATGCTCAATCGCGGCGTGACACCGGTCGTTTGCCAGAAGGGCTCGGTGGGCGCCTCAGGCGACCTGGCGCCGATGTCCCAGATCGCCTTGCTGCTGATGGGGGAGGGCGAGGCTTTCTACCAGGGGCAGCGGCTGCCCGGCGCCGAGGCCATGGCCCGCGCGGGGATCCCTGTCCCGGATCTGAAGGCCCGCGACGGCCTGGCGGCCATCAACGGTTCGAACCTGCTGACGGCCATGAGCGCCCTCCACCTGTACGACATGAACCGCTGGCTCAAGCAGGCCGAGATCGCCTGCGCCATGAGCCTCGAAGCGCTGATGGCCAACATGAAACCGTACGATGTGCGGTTGCACGAGGTGCGCGGCTTCCCCGGCGCTGTCCGCAGCGCCAAGGCCATCATGAAGTGCATCGCCGGCAGCGACCTGGTGACCGGCAAGCTCAAGACCAAGGTGCAAGACGCTTACTCGATGCGTTCGACCCCGCAGGTCATCGGCGCCGCACACGATGCGCTCGCCTTTGCCAAGCTCCAGGTCGAGACCGAGCTCAACGGCGTCGGGGACAACCCGATCTTCCTGCCGGAGTTCAAGTTGACGCTGACCGGCGCCAACTTCCAGGGCTCGCCCGTCAGCCTGCCGATGGACCTGGTCGGCGCGGCGATCACGATGGTGAGCGTGCTTTCGGAGAGGCGCCTCAACCGGTTGACCAATCCTGCTCTGAGCGTCGGCCTGCCGGCCTTCCTGACCAAGGGAGCGGGCATGTTCTCGGGCATGATGCTGAGCCAATACACTGCCGACAGCCTGATCGTCGAGCAGCGCATCCTGTCGATGCCGGCCAGCATCGGGTCGATCCCGGCCGCCGCCGACCAGGAAGACTTCGTGTCCATGGGCATGAACACGGCGATCAAGAACGGACAGATCCTGGCCAACGCGTATGGCATCCTGGGCATCGAGTTCATGGCGGCGGCGCAGGGTTTGGACTTCCGCGATTTCACACCCGGCGCCGGCGTCCAGACCGCACGCCAGGTGGTCCGCAAGCATGTCGCTCACCTGGACGAGGATCGGCCGCTCTATCCGGATCACACCCGGCTGATGGAAGTCGTGCGTTCGTGCGAGATCCTGGAGGCGGTCGAGTCCGCCGTCGGAAGCCTGGAGTAACGGCCGCCGTCCCCGATCCGCTAGAGAGCACGCGAATCGATAACGCCGGGGCAGGCCGCCCCGGCGTCTCTTCGTCCCTGTGAAGCTGCAACCCCAGCCCGGAGGCTTCAGGCTACGCGCCCACCCGGAAGCGGAGGGCCGCCGGCGTAGACCTCTTCCACCAGCAAGGAACCGGCTGACCCCTGGTCCGACCAGCGGCCCTTGGCTTGATACGAGACCGCGCTCAGCGTGAGCAGATTGGCGCAGGCGCGTGCTCCAGCAGGAGGGACCGCCAGGCCGCGCAGGGGCCGCCATCCCCCCAATGCCCCACGCCCGGAAGGCTGAAGCGAAAGGCAGGGGACAACGATCGGGTAGCCGTCCTCGCCGATCCAGGCCATGACTTTGACGGCGGTCATCCGACCGAACTCCCGCCGGGCGGCCAGCGGAACCTCGACTCCGGCGGGCCGATCCGGTGGCGCGCCCAGGCTCGCCATCCGACCGAGGAGATAGTCGACGAGCACCTTCAGCTTCGGGATGGCGAACTCGCCGCCGAACGAGCGCAGCCGAATGACGCCGGCGTTGCGGATGCCGGTGTATGCGTTGTAGCGCAGCAGTGATCCGCTCATCTGGCGCTCGACGTACGGGCCAGAGCGTTGAAACTCGAGGAACTCCCCGGTCAGGATCCAGCCCTGCAGGTCCGGCGTGATGACCAGGATGCCGACGCGCGCATCCCGCTCCAGATTGCGGATGCTCTTGCGCAGCAGGAAGTTGCCGAAGAAGACTATATCGGCTTCATCTTCCGCCGGCTGCAGCGAGACGACCGGCACGACGTTGGGTACGCCGTCCGGGTCGCGCGTGGCCAGGAACTTGGGGGTCATTTCCCCGCGCAGCGCCGCCAGGAGCGCCGGGTGTTCTGTCAGGATGGCCATGCAACGCCTCCGCGTTCAGGATTGTCCGACGCCGGCCGGCGCGTGCAGACGGGTAGCGCCGGACCAGCGCGCGCAAGGGACGATGGCGGCCGCTTCCTGGCACAGCCGCTCGACGGCCGATCGGTCCAGCAGCTGAGCGTCACCCAGCGGATAGGGCAGGTCGAGGCGATGGTACTTGGGCTTGCCCAGGTTGGTGTACGCCAGCAGATCCCAGCGCTCGACGGTCGCCAGGTGAGAGCGGATGAAATCGGCGATGGCGCGGACGTTGTCAACATCGTCGGTGAATCCGGGAATCAGCGGCGTTCGGATCCACATCGTCTTCCCGGCTGCCGCGATTCGGCGGGCGTTCTCGAGGATGGCCTCGTTCCCGGCGCCGGTCGCCTTCCGATGCCGCTGCGGGTCGATGAGCTTGATATCGAAAAGGACCAGGTCGACGGCTGGCAGGACGGCGGCATAGCGCGGCCAGGCGGACACGCCGCACGTGTCCAGGGCAGTGTGCAGCCCGGCCTTCTTGCACGCCGGCAGGAAGTCCTCCAGAAACTCAGATTGCATCATCGGCTCGCCGCCGCTGAATGTGAGGCCGCCCCCAGACGTCTCGAAGAAGACCTGGTCCTTGAGCAGCTCGGCCAGGAGCTCTTCCGCGGGCCAGCTCTTGCCAATCTGCTCGAATGCCGCCGAAGGGCAGGCCTCGACGCACTTGCCGCAGCCCGTGCAGAGACGGCGGTCGATGCGCATCCCCTCCGGCGTCAGGCTCAGCGCGCCCTCCGGGCAGGCGCGCAGGCAGTCCTGGATGCCGATGCAGCGGGTGTCGAACCACATCAGGTCCGCTTCAGGGCGCAGACCCTCGGGATTGTGGCACCAGGCGCAGCGAAGCGGGCAGCCCTTGAGGAAGACCGTGGTGCGGATCCCCGGCCCGTCCTCGGTGCTGAACTGCTGCAGGTTGAAGGTCCGCGCGCTGCGTCCGGTCATGCGGGTCCGGCGGCGGATCAGAGCGCGTGGCTCTCACGCGCAATGATCTCGTCCTGGATCTCTTTGCCCAGCCCGACGAAATAGGCGTTGTAGCCGGTAACGCGCACGAGCAGGTTGCGATAGTCCTCCGGCTTGCGCTGCGCCTCGCGCAATGTATCCGGATGGATGGCATTGATCTGCAGGCAGGTGCCGCCGGCTTTGCCGTAGGCGCGCAGCAGGCCGATGAGCTTCTGGCGCGTCTCCGGGCTGCTGAGCAGACTCGGGCTGAGGCTCATGGTATGGCTGGCGCCGTTGGGCGCCGATTCCAGCCCCAGGTGCCCGACACTCTTGATGACCGCGGTCGGGCCCTTGCGGTCGGCGCCGTTGACCGGGCAGACGGCGTTGGAGAGGTACTGGCCGCGTCGGCGGCCGTCGGGCGTGGCGGACGTCGTCGGCGCATAGGCGATCCAGTAGTTCCAGGAGAGGTAACCGGCGCGGTAGCGCTTGCCGGTCGGCGAGACGTGCCGAAAGACCTCTTCCGTCCAGAAGCGGCTGACGTCACGCGCCAGCTCGTCGACCGCGGGGTCGTCGTTGCCGTACTTGGGCGCTTTGTGCAGCAGGGTCTGTCGCAGCGCTTCGTGTCCTTCGAAGTTGGCTTTCAGGGCCTCGACCAACGTCGCCAACTCGATCTGGTGCGTGCCGAAGACCAGCTGCTTGAGCGCGGCCAGACTGTCGACGGCGGTAGCCAGGGCGATCCCTTCGACCGTCAGGAAGTTGAAGCGGGCCCCGCCGGCGTTGCTGTCGCGCCCGCTTTGCAGGCAGCCGTCGACCAATGCGCTCAGATATGGGACCGGCTCCCAACGGCCTCTCCCGGCATCGGCCAGATCGTTGACGCGCACGATCCACTCGATCAGGTGCTGCAATTGAGTCTTGTACGCCGTCAGGAGGTCGTCGAAGCTTCTGAAAGAGCCGGGGTCACCGGTCTTCGGGCCGATCTGCTTCCCGGTGGCCAGGTCGCGGCCGTTATTCAGCGCCAGCTCGACGGCTTTTGCCAGATTCAGATTCACGTCGACGGTGCCCGATCGGTCGCAGCCGACGAGCGTGTTCTCCAGACAACCGACCGGGGCGTAGTCCCACAGAAGATCCGCCGGCAGCCCCTGCCACTTCAGGCCGGCGATCGAGGCCTCGTCGAAGTTGAGCAGGAAAGGCGATCCCTGAGCTGTGGCGAGCATATCGACGATGCGCTGCAGCAGCCGGGGGGAGCTGCGGGCGTGCAGGCGCACGTTGGGTTTGGGCTCGAGCAGGTTGAGCTCTTCGATCACGTCCAGCATCAGGTAGGTCAGATCGTTGGCGGCGTCGTTGCCGTCGGCATCCATCCCGGCCAATGTGATCAGCTGGCCGAAGGAGGAGTTGATGCCCTGGTTCGTCCCGACCCAACCCTGGAAATCGTAGGCGTAGTTGTGCTTGATCCACCAGCATTCGAGCCACTCTTTGGCCTGTGCCGGGGTCAGCCGGCCGCTCTCCAGGTCGGCCTGGAAATAGGGGCGCAGGTACTGGTCGACACGCCCGGGCGAGAGACCAGGTCCCGGATAGCTCTCGGCCGCCATGGCCAGCATGTGCGTGGTCCACAGCGCCTGGAGCGCCTCGGGGAAGGTCTCAGCCGGGAGCCAGGGCACTTTGCGGCTGATGCGGGCGGTCTCGAGCAGCTCGGCCCGGCGCATTGGGTCGGCCGCCTGGCCCGCCTGGCGCTCGGCTTCGTCGGCGTAGCGATCCATGAGCAGCCGGACGGCCGTGGCGCAGATTCCGATCGCGCGTGCCTGATCGCGCTGCGCGGGAGTCGCCTGCGGCTGGCCGAGGACGGCGCCGGCTTCAGCGGCGATGCCTTTCCAGCCGATGCGCAGCGCCTTGGGATAGTTGGGCAGGAGGTGTCCGGGGACCGCCGCGCAGTTGCCGACCCCGACGTCGTTAAGGGCGTGCCACTCCTTGACGAAAGACGACTCCTGGCGGTCGCGGGCACGCGCCTCGTTCCGCTTCAGACAGCGCGAGAGCGCGGTGCTGAAGTGCGAGCCGACGATCAGCTCGCCCTCCAGGATCATGACCGGCAGATGGGTGCGTACCACCTCGCGGAAGAATATCGCCGGGCGCACGACCAGCGGCGCCTCCCAGAATCCGGGCGGGGTTTCGACCGTCGTGGCCGCGGCGCGCAGGTAGGAACGGTAGCCGGACTGGAACAGCGCCACCTCAGGGACGTTGGTCCAGTTCCAGATGGAATAGACCACGTCCCAGGGCGTCCCGGTCGAATAGGCGCGTACTTCGTTGGTGTAGGGGCGGTGATAGAACGACCAGAACTCGTCGCGCAGCCGGCGGATGCGGGGAGAAAGGCCGGGTCCGGGCGACCAGATCTCCTGGGGCGTCAAAGCCCGATCGGCTTCGAGGGACGTGGACATGCGTGCGCCTCCCGGGGAGTTGAGGAACGCCACTCGGCGTCACTCTAGCACAACTGAGTACGACGGCCAAGTGACTTTCGGCCGGCAGGCGCCCGGCGCTCAACCAGGACGGCCGAGCATCGCCGCCAGTTCGTGTAGCGCCGAGGCATGCACCAGCGCCAGCAACTCGTCGACCGGCTCTAGCACCGTGTCGCCGTGCGGTACGATCAGTTCCCCCTTGCGCAGAATGGCGACCAGGGTACACGCCTCGGGAAGCCTGAGCTCACGCACGGCCTTGCCGACCACCAGCGCCGCTGGATCGACCTTCTCTTCGACCAGCGAGTACTCTCCCCGGCGAAGCTTCAGCAGCGTCATCATGTCGCCGAGCGACATCTCTTCGGCAATGAGCTTGGCCATCAGGTCCGTCTGGTTGAGCGTCACGTCGTTGCCCATCTCGGGTGTGAACAGCCAGGCGTTCTTGCGATTGTTGATGCGGGCGATGATGCGGGGGACGTCATACTCGAAGCGGCTGATGGCGGCCACCACCAGATTGGTGTCGTCCTCGCCCGTGACCGCTGCCAGGACGGCGGCCCGCTCGACTTGCGCCTCTTCCAGCACCGCCGGCGAAGAGCCGTCGCCGAGCGCCACCGTGCCGGCAGGGAGTTCAGCTTTCAGGCGCTCGACCACGGTCGGCCGACCTTCGACCACCTTCACTTCATGCCCGGCTGCCAGGAGCTGCGCCGCCAGCTGCGATCCGGTCTTCCCGCCGCCCACCACGATGACATACATGATCAGCCTCCTGTCCCCAGCCCCAGCAGGGTCTCGAAGCGGCTCAGCGCGCGGGAGTGGACGGCGAAATGGATCAAGTCGCCGGCGCGGAATTCGCTGCCCAGCATGGGCAGCTGGGCGACGCCGTCGCGCGTGATGGCCACCACGCTGACCTCGCCCGGCACGGCTACATTGCTGACGGTGCGGCCGATCAGGTTGAGCGGGACATCCACCGGAATGAGCGTCACCTCCCCGTGACCGAAGGTCAGCTCGGCATCCAGCTCGGTGTGCGTCAGCATTTCGTAGATCCGTTCGGCGCCCCAGGTGGTGGTGGAGATGGTCACCAGGCCCAGGCGGCGGTACAGCTCCGCCCGGCGCGGATCGTACAGGCGGGCGATGACGCGCGGGACGCGGTAGATGTTGCGGGCGATCTGCGAGGCGACGATGTTGGCGTTGTCGGACGGACTGGTGGCCGCGAACGCGTCGGCTTGTTCGATCCCCGCCCGCAGCAGGACATCGCGATCGAAGCCGACGCCGATGACGATCTGGCCGTGGAAGCGCGGCCCCAGGCGCTCGATCACCTCGTCGTCGTCGTGGATCACCGCCACCTGGTGACCCTTCTCATCCAGCCGCCGGCTGACCTGCTCACCGACCCGTCCGCAACCCATGATGATCACTCTCATCGCGTCACTCCTCCTTCGGCCGCGCGCCGCGCAAGCGCGCGATCCGGCTGGAAAGCCAGCCGCGCAGGCGGTCCAGTCCGTACAGGATCGGTGCGTACGGGATGAGGACCAGCCAGTAGGCGGCCGGGAGCCGAGTCAGGCCGAACAGATCGGCCAGTGGGGCGTAGTAGACCAAGGCCAGGATCAGAACGAGCTCGAGCCCGATCGCCGCCAGCAGGGTCGGGTTGCGCAGCGGGCTCGACGCCGGACGGATACCTGCGCCGGAACGGCAGGCGAAGGCGTTCCCGACCTGCGCGGTGACTACGCCGGCCAGGAACACCGTCGTCGCCAACATGGGGACGTCTGCGGCAGGCACTCGGAGGGGGTTGAGCGCCTCCAGGGCCGGCATACGCGGCAGGCCCAGGAGCGCAGCCTGGCCGGTGGCCAGGTAGACCAAAGTGAAGCCGCTGAAACACAGCACCGCCTCGGCTAGCCCCAGGAACAAGAAGGCGCGCTGCATCAGTCGCGGCTCGATCAGCGGCTGGGTACGCCGACGCGGCGGCCGCTGCATCATGCCCGGGTCCGGGCGTTCCGCGCCGAGCGCCAGTGCGGGCAGCAGATCGGTGCCCAGGTCGATCGTCAGAATATGGTGAGCCCGCAGTGCCAGCGGGATCCCCAGCAGCGCCGTCAGGATGAAGGGCAGAATCTCCGGGACGTTCGAGGCGAAGATATATGTGACGAAGCGGCGCAGGTTGTCGTACACCGCCCGTCCCTCATGGACCGCCATGGCGATGTCTGTGAAGTCGTCATCGGTCAGGACGACGTCGGAAGCCTCCTTGGCGACATCCGTACCCACAATGCCCATGGCGATCCCGACATCCGCTTTGCGCAAGGCTGGTGCGTCGTTGACGCCGTCGCCGACGACCGCCACGACTTCGCCCAGCCGCTGCATGCAGTCGACCAGCCGCAACTTGTGGTCGGGGGCCATGCGGGCGAAGATCACTTCCTGCCGGCTGATGATGGCGGAGAGCTCGACATCCGACATGGCGTCGATCTCGGCCCCGGTCAGGATCGCCGGCCGCGCCGTGCGCAGCATCCCGATGCGCCGCGCGACCGACTCGGCCGTCAGGCCGTAGTCGCCGGTGATCATGACCATGCGGATGCCGGCGGCATGGAAGGATTCGATCGCCCCGGCAACATCCGCACGCGGCGGATCCATCATCGCCACCAGGCCCAGGAACGTCAACTCACGTTCGACCTGGTCGGGGGCCAGCCCGCTGATGCGCCCGGGCAGCTCACGCTGCGCCAGCGCCAGGACGCGCAGCGCCCGCCGGGCGAAGCCATCGTTCGCCTCAAGGATCGCCGCGCGGGTCGTCTCGTCGAGCGGGCGGTTCTCCCCGTCCAGCAAGATGTGATCGCAGAGCTGCAGCACTTCTCGCGGCGCGCCCTTGATACACGCCAGCCCCTTGCCTTCGGCGAGGTGGATGGTGCTCATGCGCTTGCGGCGGGCGTCGAACGGGAATTCATGGACTCGAGGGAAGCGTTGCCGGATCTTCTCCTGGTCCATACCGCCCTTGATGGCCAGGACGCGCAACGCGGCTTCGGTCTGGTCGCCCAGGCACGACCACTGCGGCCGGTCGGAAGAAGGAGGGATCAGGCGGGCATTGTTGCACAGCGAGGCGACGCGCAGCAAACCGGCCAGGTCGTCCGGATGCGCCTCCCGCTTTTCTCCGGGGATCAGCCGGCCGGCCGGGTCGTAGCCTGTCCCGCTGACCGCCAGGAGCCGGCCGCCGACCCAGACTTCGCGGATGGTCATCTGATTCTGGGTCAGGGTGCCGCTCTTGTCGGTGCAGACCATCGAGATCGTGCCAAGGGTCTCGATGACGGCCAGCTTCTTGACCAGGACGCCGTGACGCGCCAGGCGTTGTCCGGCGCTGGCCAGGGTGAGGGTGATGATGGGCGTCAGCCCCTCGGGTACCACGGCCACCAGGATGCCGATCGCCAGGAGGAATGATTCGAACACCGGCAGGCCAAGCTGGAGCAGGCTGACCGAGAACACGATCGCCCCGGCGGCCACAGCGATAACCGTGATGCGGCGTGTCAGACGGCGTGTCTCTTGCTGGAGCGGGCTGGGCGGCTCGCTGACCTGCTGTGTCAGGCGGGCGATGCGGCCGAACTGGGTCAGCATGCCCGTGGCGCATACCACGGCACGGCCGGTGCCGGACACGACCGAGGTGCCGGCGAAGACCAGGTTGGGCCGTTCGAGTTCTGACAGCCCATCGCTCAGCGAGGCGTCCTGCGATTTCTGCGCCGGCATGGCTTCGCCAGTGAGCACGGCATTGTTGGTCCGCAGCCCGAAGGCCTCGACCACGCGGGCGTCAGCCGGGATGCTGTCCCCCTCCGCCAGGACGAGCACGTCGCCGGGGACGGTCTCACTGGACAGGACTTCGACCTCGCCGCCGTCGCGCACGACCCGCGCATGCCCGGGCAGTAACCTCCCCAAGGCTTCCATGGCCCTTTGGGCCCGATACTCCTGCCAGAAGGAGAACAGCCCGTTGACCACGACGACAATCCAGACGGCGATGCCCAAGGCCGGTTGGCGGCTGACGAACGCCAGCAGCCCGGCCACCCACAGCAGTACCGCCAGCGGATGTGCAAGGTGCGACAGCAGGCTGCGCCAGATCGGTGGGGCGGGGATCTCCGTCAGGCGATTGGGGCCGAACAGCGATAGGCGTGAGGCGGCCTCGGCGGAGGCCAACCCGCTCGGGGCGGTCTCCAGCGCGGCGTAGACTTCCGAGGCGCGCAGGGCATGTAGCGGGGTGCGGTCCATGCGGTTGAGGGAGGCTGAGACCGCTCCAGGATGGCGCGAGTCAACGGCCGCCGTTGGTCAGCCCGGCGGCTCCGGACCAGGCTTGCCTGTTTCCTTCGGTTGGCCGCCGGCCCGCGGCGGCGGTTTCGGCTGGGACTGCAGGTATTGCTCCAGCAAGGAACGTTCGCCTCGTTCGGCAGAGTCGATCACTTCGTCAAACTCGCCGGCCGGAAGCAGCGGCTCAAAACGCATCGGCCGCCGGACACCGAACAGCTCCCAGAAGCGAGCGACCCCGATCAACAGGGCGTGACGGTACTCCTGGACTTTAAGGGACTGCCACTCGGCGATCGATCCGCTCGAACCCTGGACGTTCGACTTCACCCGGACGATGCGGCGAATCTGTTCAGGATCCCGGTAGCCGATCGGCGATATCAGGATCGCGTGCGCCATGATCACGAGTAGGCTGAGCGTGATCAGGACCAGCCAGCCACCCTCTTGCCATTTCCCGACGATCTGGCCGACGAAGACGACGGCGCCCAGGACGGCGGCGAGGGTTGCGCCCGCGGCGCCCCAGGTGCGGGCGCGCTCGGTCAACGTCGCCAGGATGTGCTTTCGGGTTGCCAGAGCCATCGCCGTCAAAGGCAGGAAGACGCCCACACCGTAGTAGGGCACCGCCAGCCCGGTTCGACCCCGGACCAGGAACTGAATGACGATGGCGGCGATGACCGCGGCCGTCACCGGGCGAGTGAAGGTCCCCTTCGGATTGCGGTAGACGACGAACTCGGGGATCTCGCCGATGGCGACATTGCGCCACGCCATCGATTGGATGCCCTGGAACGCCGTCAGAGAGGCGGCCACCAACATCATCACGGCCAGGATCTGGTATGCCCAGTACAGGAAGACGCCGCCCTGTATCTGGCTGAATCCGATGAAGGCCAGGTTGCCGACCAGGCTTCGCCCCAGCGTCCCGTCGAAGACGTTGAAGCGGATGGAGAAGCTCGTCAGGAACAGCGTAGTCAGGCCGCCGTAGAAGAGGAACGACGTCTGCACTACCCGGCCGATCCCCTCCTTGCCGCTGTAGAAACCCCACAGACCCCGCAGGCGGGGCAGGTGGGCCTTCCCCCAGCGGACGAAGCCCGAGTCTTCGTCCTTCACGAACTGAATCCCGTTCGACATCGCCTCCAGCCCGGACAACGCGACCATCCCTTTCATGGAGGCTGTCAGCAGATGGTAGAGGGACTGGCCGATGGAGGCGGCCTGGACCGGGATCTCGGGCGGCACCGGCGGCACGTGCCTGGTGGCGGCGAGGTACAGGCCGATCGCCATGATCACGGTCAGCCCGATGAACACGGTCAGCAGCGTGAACACGACCTGCGCCGATTCGCCCCGGCCGCGGATCGTAATGTACCAGGTGATCGAAGCCAAGGCCGCGCCGAGCGCGAAACGCCAGAACCAGTTGATCCCATACGAATCGGTGATCGACAGGAGCTGGTCGACCCCGGAAAGGGTCGAGACGACGATCGTCAGCACGTAATCCTGGATGAGCACGACGGCCACGATCAGGCTGGCGGTGGCGCCCAGGTAACGCATGGCGGCGGTGAAGGACCCGCCGCCTTCGTTGAAGACGCGCATGGCGTACATGTACAGCGCGCCGAAGACGAAGTTGGCCAGCGCGATCACAGCCACAGCGATGTAGCCCCAGCGCTGCAGACCGTAGGGATGAAGCGAGCTCATCAGCTCGCCGGTGGCGTAGAAGTAGGAGGTGAAGTAATCGACGCCGAACCGGGCCACCGCAGCGGCCCGGCAGACCTGCACGGC
>Ga0105100_10001909_pt1 | contig 12171 bp, 9 predicted proteins | sample PPLLak12cMay2015_2_FD_87033 | JGI IMG/M metagenome (GOLD analysis project Ga0105100, IMG submission 87033) | Freshwater sediment microbial communities from Prairie Pothole Lake near Jamestown, North Dakota, USA - PPLs Lake P8 Core (1) Depth... | ecosystem: Environmental > Aquatic > Freshwater >... | reverse complement strand
GCCCTGAGCTTGCCAGGGCATCCGCAATCCCACCCGTACCGCCTTTGGAGAAGCCCCAGGCGCGGACGACCCCATCGATCTCGCCCATGTAATGGTGCAGGAGCACGTATGCCGTGCCGGGCGAGCGGGGTCCCATGAATGTGCCGATAATCCCGCTGGCAGACAGCGTGCCGAGCAAAGGCTCCGATTCAAACCAGCGGCTCAAGAAATCTGCCGAGCTCATCGTCATCAGCCGCACAAGGGTGTAAAACTGGTCGCGCTCCAGACCCAGAAAATGGCGCGCCATCCCCAACAATGCATTCAGCTCTGCCGGGTTGAGGCTGGTCGGGTCAGGCGGCACGATACCCAGCACGTACTTGACCGCCTTCGCCATAAAATACATCATCCGGCTGTAATCTTCGTAGATGTCCGCATCCCGCTGAGAGAACCGGGCAACGTTGCGGTAAGTCTCGTAGTGGTCGGCTCCCCGGTAGAGATAATCGCCATTTGGCAGCGGAGTCAGGGTGCTTTCCAGCGGCAGGATCATCAATCCATGCCGGGTCAGGTCCAGGTCTCGGATGATCTCGGGGCGGAAAAGGCTGACGACATAAGAAAAAACAGTGAACTTGAAACCGGGGTAGATCTCCTCGGTGACGCTGGATCCACCCAGAATATGGCGCCGCTCCAGGAGCAGCGTTTTCTTGCCGGCGCGGGCCAGATAGGCTGCGGTGACCAGCCCATTATGGCCTCCACCGATCACAATCGCATCGTATTCACTTGGCATCTTCAAGCCCTCTTTCTGGGGGGATTGTAGAAAGGCGTCTTGACCAGGCGGGCATCCGCTTTCTGGCGGGTATATTCCACGGTTATTTCAACGCTTACCCGGTCTTCATACCCCGCGTACTGCTTTTCCACCGTTGCGATACCGATGTACTTTTTGAGCAGGGGTGAAAATGTGTGGCTGGTCATCTGCCCGACCTGCCGCCCATCCTTGTATATCGGCACAGCAGACCGCGAAGCCCGGCCTGCCACGCGCGGCGTCAGGGCATAGCGGGCATACTGGGCTTCCAGCGAGTTCCAATCCACCTCGACCCCGACCATCTCCCATTTCGAGCCGCCAGCTTTCTCTGCCTGTAAAGCCTTGCGCCCGATGAAACCTCCCTTGTCAAGATTGACCGTCCAACCCAGGCCGACTTCATAGGGGGACGATTTCTGGTCAGGGATCAAAGCATGGCGGGTGGAGATGTAATCGATCTGGATCATGATCAACCCGGCTTCGATGCGGGCGATATCCAGCGCCAGCATGCCGGCTGGTGCAATCCCATAGCCTGTGCCGTGCTCGATCAGCATATCCCATAAGGTGATGGCATGTTCGGGTGCTACCCACAGCTCGTATCCCAGATCGCCGGTATAGCCGGTGCGGCTGACTGTCAGGGGGATCGCTCCGGCTTGGGCGGACGCCAGATGATAGTACTTCAGCCCTTCCAGGTTTGTTCCCCGTAAAACCTGCTGCAAAATTTGGCGCGAGCTGGGTCCTTGCAATGCCAGGGCTGCCAGGTCTGAGGAGACATCACGAATATCAACGTCCAGCCCGTAAGCACAATCCTGGAACCAGGCCAGGTTCGGGTCCGCCGCAGTGATCCGGAAATGGTCATCCGCCAGCCGGGCAACGGTGCCATCATCGATCACCTTGCCTGCGTCATCGCACCAGGGCGTGTATATCACCTGCCCCACTGCGCAGCGGCTAAGGTCGCGGGTTATGACCCGGTTTACAAAGCGCAAGGCTTCCGGGCCGCGCGCCTCGTACTTGAACAGCGGCGAGACATCGATCAGCGCAGCCGCGTTGCGGATGGCGTAATACTCCCGGTCGTGGAGGTGCTCGTACAGCGAAGCAGCCAGATAGCCCGACCAGTCGCGCCATTCGTGGCTTTCACACAATGCAGAGGTGCGAGGGTAGAAAGGTGTTGGAATAGGCATAGGCGATCCCTTATACAATATACCTGTATGAACAATGGTGTGGCACTACACTCGAAACAGCCGCGGTGTAGTCTATCATTAGACCGGCTCAACCGGCAATGCTGAATTTTCTGCTCCAGCCAGGATCACCAGCCCCATCCCTACTAGGGCATCTACCCCGGAGCTGCTTCCCCAGCCGGCGAGAGAAGCTGCGCCTACCCCAGGATCGGATGCCTCGCTCAGCAAGCCGTCCAGCCCGATAATCAGCCGCTCGTCAGCCTGCCCCTGGCTGGCGCAGTCAATCAGATTTGCCGACAGCAGGGTGGTGCGCTCATACGCCCCCCGTACGATTACCTGGTTGAGCAGCATGAAATCCAGCCCGGGTGCCAGCTCATGTCCCCAGCGGTTCAGCGCCAGCAGAAACCCGATTGCCAGGTCGTCCCCGGAGGGGGTCAGTCCCGCGCCCATACCCAGCAAAGGCCCAATCGAAGCCGCGATCATGGCTACATCCCGGTTGAAACATGCCTGGCGCACGGCAGCCAGCTGCGCAAAGGTTTTCTTCTGGCGTTCACTTACCTGCCTGTCTGGGCTCAACATTGCTCCCAGAATACCGGCAAGCGGGCTGGTTTTCTGCATCCGGTCAAGCTCCAGGAGGACGCCCTCCAGCCGGTTACAGCGCTGGTCGGGAGTGATAAGCCTGCCCGGCAAGTCTGGCGGTTGCCAGTCTTTTGCTCCCCGACAATCCACCTCCAAACCCAAGGCCGGAAAAACCAGTCGCCCCGGATATATTTCCACCCTGGCGCCTTTTTCCAGCAGAGACAGGTCCCTCTGCCCTGCCTCAAGGTTGAGCGTCAGCGGTCCCCGGTATCGCTCGAAAGACAGGAACAGCATCCAGCCAGCCGCTATATGCAGGAATACACCCCGCGAGGAAACCCCAATCACGCTGGCGTATTCTGCACCAGCCAGGATTCGCCTGGCGACAGACCCAATATACGTAACCAGTATTTTCCTCAAGGGTATCTCTTGCAGGCGCCCCGCTCACATCTCGGTCTCGGTTGCCTGCCATGTCAATAAGCCCGGCATCTGGTCAGCTGGCACGTACTTCGCCGTCCCGGGTTGGAAGACAATATCCTCCCTGGCACAGTAATACAGCTTCATCCAGCGGCTGATGCGTTGCTCCGCTCGCCGTTTGGCTACCCGGCTGGCCTCAAGTTGGCTTTCGTAGCGGGCGACCATGGCTTTGCGTTTCCATAAGTACACCCCATAAAAGGCTGCCAGGAGAATCAGCGCGGGTACAAGGTTGCCCTTCTGGCTGGTATAGATGCCGTAGATGAATACCGGGAGGATCAGGCTGAAGGTAAGCACAACCAGATCGGGGTGCAGGGCGCGGAAAGGTGCTCCTTTTCCAGCCGAAGGCGGCTTCAACCTCCGGCTGAGCAGGCGCAATTCAGTTGCGCTCAATCCGAGCATCTCGACTCCCGGCGCAGAGGCGGCGTCCCCTTCTGGCTTGAGATTGCCTTTCCTGGCTGAGCGGTCCAAGCCTATCCCGCTGATATAAAGAGAACTGACCTTTGCTACCTGATCAGATTGCCCGCATGCCGGGCAGAGGATGGTTTTATTCATCGTAGCCGCTTATAGTTTGAATGCCCAGCTAAAAGCGACAATCCCGATCGCAGTCGGGACCCACCAGTAGGGCTGCGCGGCCGGGATGGGCAGGATGCTCAGGTAGAGCAGCACCCCCACCAGAATTGCCGCCACGCCAAACCCGGCGATCACCCGGTCGCGCGTATGCGGGCTGAGGATCGTGTACTGAGGAGATTTCTGACCAGCCTGGATCTCGGCATTCTTTTTCTTCTTCGCGGTCCCTTGCGGTGCGGTTGATAGCCGTTTCACCCGCTCGCGCTGCAAGCCGATCAGGCGCAAGTAGAAGATCAAGACTGCGATGATGACAACTGCCAGACCCGTATCAATATTCATGTTTCCTCTCTGAGCTCCAGATAATGGCCGTCAGTCACGGGTCAATCCACCTGTCCGGTTAGAAAACTGTGGCAGTTTCTAACCAGTCCAGTTCATTTACAAGCAGCATAAATATACCTCACTTAGACAAAAATCACATCAAGAAGATGACATCTACCATTTGTTATGGGGGTAAAACCCCACAATAATAATAGAGCAAATTGGCATCTGGTAAAAGAGTGTCTTTTTTACCACAATGGTGTTACAAAATGTAGCCACGCCTGTAATTCTCTGGCTTTTTCCTGTGGATCCTTAAGCTCGATCAGGTTTTTCTCTGGAAGTGGCAAGAAGGAGGTGTACATATCGTATTGACCTGGCAACCACCTCAACTCTAAACACCTGTCCTCTTTTGAATCACGATGGAGAATTGATTAGCTATGACAACCGCAACTCAACCCAAAGTTAAAGGTTACTTGCCAGCAGATAGACCGGATTGGGGAGCACTCCTCAGCCTGGGTTTCCAGCAGGTGCTAACCATGTTCCCTGCCACGGTGCTGGTTGCAATCCTGACCAAGTTTGATGTGGGTGTGACCCTGACAGCCAGTGGCATTGGTACGATCATCGCATTACTGGTTACAGGCAGGCGCATTCCGCTCTACTACGGATCCAGCTTCAGCTACATCACTGTCGTCGTAACCACGATGAGCCTGTATGCCACCGACTGCTTCAATGACCCCGCCACCTTCTATTGCCCGGATGGCGTGCGCATCGTCCAGGTCGGCATCATAGGGACTGGAATTTTGGAGATCCTGGTCGGTTTGCTGATCATGCGGATTGGTAAGGAGGCGCTGGATAAAATCTTGCCTCCAGTGATCACCGGCAGCGTGGCGATCGTGATCGGTATCGCCCTGGCTGGTTCAGCGCTTGGCATGGCCAGCGGGAATTGGACGGTAGCGTTAATTACCCTTATCATTACCATTCTCTTCTCTGTGTACTTGCAGGGAAAAGGGTTAATTGGTATGCTGCCCATCTTGCTGGGAGCCATTGTCGGCTATATCGTCTCGGCGATCTTCTTCCCGGCGATGATGAATTTTGCAATCATCGGTCAGGCAGCCTGGATCCAGATCCCCAATTTCACCTTCCCCGCCTTCAATGACCCCAACGCCTGGGCTGCGATCACCGGCATCGCCCTGATCGCCATCGCTACCATCCCGGAAAGCACTGCTCACCTGTACCAGATGAGCCTGTATATCGACCAGCTCGCCAAGGAGCTTGAACGCCCGGCGCTAGAGATCAAGCGCCTGATCGGTCTCAACCTGGTGGCGGACGGCAGCGATGATATCGTGGTCGGTTTCCTGGGCGGTTGCGCCGGGACCAACTACGGCGAGAACAACAGCCTGATGGCGATCACCCGCTGCTACTCCGTACCCGTATTGATGGCTGCTGGCGTGTTTGCCATCTTGCTTGGATTTGTCGGCAAGCTGGCGGCGGTGATCAACACGCTGCCTACGCCGGTGGTCGGCGGGCTATCCATCTATCTCTTCGGTGTGATCGGCATGCAAGGTATTGCGCTGATCCAGTCCGAGAGGGTTAACCTCTTCGAGCCTCGCCAGCTTGCAGTCGGCGCGATCATCTTGATCACCGGCATCGGCGGCAACCTGGCTCTTCCAAACGGCATGTTCCCGTTCCCAATCCCGGTTCTCTTTCCCAGCGGCATCCCGGCGATTGTCTTCTCAGCGATCCTTGGAATCGTAATGAACCTGATCTTCCTGATCTTGCCACCCAGCCGGTTTGGCGTACAGGATCGAGAAAACATCAATTTGTAATCCTGAATCCAGATGAGTTGGAAACGGAGTTTGGTCATTTTCCAAAAACAGGGTATGATTTACCTGATTGGAGAATAGACCAGGCTCCGTTCCAACATCTCCAATGCTTGTGAGGTTATGGAATATGGCAATCGATGCCCACCCAGAACTCCCCGAATTTGATTATTTCCGGCCTGCAACGTTGATGGATGCAAGCCGATTTCTGGCCCAGCACCCCGCTGAGGCGCGACCGCTATCGGGCGGAACGGATATTTTCGTCCGCATGCGGGATGGTTTCTGGCATGATAAATACCTGGTAGATGTAAAAAATATAGATGGCGTTTCTGAACTACGCTTTGACCCGACCTCCGGGCTAAGCCTGGGCGCCGGGGTGAATATGAACCGGGTGATCGCCTCTCCTCAGGTGCAGGAACACTACCCCTTGCTGGCAGAAGCCTGCCGGACGGTGGCCTCATACCAGCTTCGCACCCGAGCGACCGTGGTTGGAAATATCTGCAACGCCTCCCCCGCCGGGGACACGATTGGAGCCTGCCTGGCGTACGGGGGAATCCTGAACATTCACGGCGTGGACGGTTTCCGCCAGGCGCCCCTGGCGAGTTTCTTCTTAGGGCCGGGGAAAACCATCTTGCAGCCCGGAGATATCGCCACCACCGTCCATTTCCCGCTGCCGCCCGCCGGCAGCGCAGGCACCTATATCAAGCTGGGACGCAACACATGGAGCGATCTGTCCATTGTCGGCCTGACAGCGCTAGGTTACCCGGATCCCGCGGCTGTTTCAGGCTACCGTTTCCGGATTGTGCTGGCATCCGTAGCACCGACTCCGCTGGTCGCCGCCACCGCCCAGGACTACCTAGAGGACACCCCGCCCAGCCCCCAGGCTTTTAAACAAGCAGCTATCCTGGCGCAGGAGGCTTGCAACCCGATCGATGACGTGCGCGGCAGCGCCCGCTATCTCCGGGCAATTGTGCCCACCCTGACCGAGAAAGCCTTGAATAAGGTGTACAAGCTGATGGAGAATCGAGGGTAGCCGGTTGCCAGTCAGAACGTGACTGACAACCGCATTTGCATCCAGACTCTCTCAACCCGAAACGAGGTGGATTATGTCGAATCATCTCATTGCAGTGACTGTTAATGGTGAATATGAACAGGTGGAAGTACCTTCCCAAATGACCCTGCTGCAGATGCTGCGCGATAAGCTGGCGCTGACCGGCACCAAGAATGGCTGTAATGCCGGTGAGTGCGGCTCGTGCACCGTATTGCTAGACGGCGAGCCGGTCAACAGCTGCATGGTGCTGGCCGTTGAATGCCAGGGTGCCAGCATTGTGACCGTGGAAGGGCTGGCACAAGATGGCGTGCTCGACCCTGTACAGCAGACCATCCTGGAACATGGCGGCGTGCAGTGCGGCTTTTGCACACCCGGCATACTCATCTCTGCCCGGGCGCTGCTCGATCGCAACCCCAATCCATCCGAAGATGATATCCACGAGTCCCTGGTTGGCAACTTGTGCCGCTGCACCGGTTACCTGCGCATCGTGGATGCGGTAAAAGACGCAGCCTCACGCCAGGCTGAAGTGGCTGCCTGACCCGGAGGAACCTATGGCTACACCTACCCTTACAAAAAAAGTTCCCCATCCCGTCGGAGACAGCGTGCCGCGGGTCGATGCTTATGAGAAAGTCATCGGCGCGGCCCAGTTCGCCGATGACCTGCAGTTTGGACCGGGCTTGCTCTACGCCCGTATCAAGCGCAGTCACCTGCCCCACGCCCTGATCAAGAAGATCGATGCCAGCAAAGCCCTGGCTCTGCCCGGCGTCAAGGCGGTGGTCACCGGCAAGGATTTTTCCGGCTTTCTTGGGCTGTACCTGCAGGACCGTAATATCTTCTGCCGCGATCGCGTTCGCTACGTGGGCGACCCGGTGGCAGGGGTGGCGGCAATCAGTGAGCAAATCGCCGAACAGGCTCTCGACCTGATCGAGGTGGAATACGAGCCATTGCCGGGCGTCTTCGATCCCGAGTACGGCGCCAGCCCAGAAGCGCCACTGCTCCATCCAGACCTGGGCAAATACGAGGTAGCAAATTTCATCTTCCCCGAGCCGGGGACGAACATTGCCAATCACTTCCGCATTCGTAAGGGGGATATTGAAGCTGCCTGGTCGCAGTGCGCCGCGATTGTCGAGCGCACCTACCGCATCCCCCACGTGCAACATGTGCCAATCGAACCCCATGTGGCGACCGCCCAGGTGGATGATCAGGGCAAGGTCACCTTATGGGGCAGCTCCCAGTCGCCATTTGCCCAACGCTACCTGATCGCCAAGGCCCTGGGTATGTCGCAATCGGATGTGCGCGTGATCGCACCTTTCGTGGGAGGCGGTTTTGGCAGCAAGGCCGGCGTCAGTATGGAAGCTCTGGCAGTTGCGATCGCTACCAAAACCCGCGGCCGCCCGGTTAAGTTGCGCCTGACCCGCGAGGAAGAATTCTATACTGCCTTCGTCCGCCAGGGCGTTGTCACCCATTTCAAGATGGGCTGCGATCAAGACGGCAACCTGCTGGCGATGGAGAACCGCTTTTACTGGGACGGCGGTGCATACACGGAATACGGCGTTAACATGACCCGCGCCTCCGGCTATAGCAGCAGCGGTCCCTACGATGTGCCCAATGTCAAGACCGATAGCTACTGCGTCTATACCAACCACCCGGTGGGCGGACCCATGCGCGGTTTCGGCATGCCGGAGATGCACGTCGGGCTGGAGCAGTGTATTGACGAGCTGGCCCACGCCATCGAGATGGACCCCGTCCAGTTTCGCAAGATCAACTGCGTGCAGGGTGGTGACACTTTGGTGACCGGGATGACGATGCACCCCACCGGGCTGTCTGAGTGCCTGGCGAAGACTGCCGAAGCGATCGGCTGGGGCAGGAAAGACCCGCCCAGCGCCCCCAACAAACGCCGCGGCAAGGGTATCGCCCTGATGTGGAAAGCACCCGCCATGCCGCCCAATGCCGGATCGAGCGCCAAGGTCGCCATGAACGAGGATGGCACGGTCACGGTCAGCGTCGGCGGGCAAGAGATCGGGCAAGGCTCCTTCACAGTCGCTGCCCAACTGGCGGCGGGCGCCCTGGGCGTGCCGATCGAGTCGGTGCGGGTGATCAAAAGGCTCGACACCGATTCCAGCCCGTACGAATGGCAGACGGTCGCCAGCCGCCTGACCTGGAGCATGGGCAATGCGGTCGTCGCTGCCGCTCAAGATGCGCGCCAGCAGATCCTGGAGGTTGTTGCCAAAGCCTGGGATGAAAACCCGGATGACCTGGACATTATCGAAGGCAAGGTGATCTCCTATAAGACCGAAGAGTCCATCTCCCTGAAGAATATCGCCATCTACGGCATCCCCATGCCTGGCGACCAGGGCTGGGTGGGTGGTCCGATTTTGGGGCGCGGCAATTTCATGCCTACCTATGTCACCGGGCTGGACCCCGAAACCGGGCAGGGGCCGCGCGCCGTGGTGCATTACACCACGGGGGCGCAGGCGGTTGAGGTTGAAGTCGATATGGACACCGGCAAGGTGGAGATCATCCGCGGCGCAGCAGCTTTCGATGTCGGCAAAGCCATCAACCCGGATATGGTCAAGGCCCAGATCGAGGGAGGCTTTGTGCAGGGGTTAAGCACTGCCCTGTTTGAAGGCATGCAGCTCAAGGAAGGTGTATTGCAGAACCCTAGCTTCGTCGATTATCGCATCGCCACCAGCACCGACGTGCCACGTGACATTAAGGCGATCATCGTCGAAGTCGGTCAGGATGACGGCCCGTGGGGAGCGCGCGGCGTCGGCGAGCACTCGATGGTCCCTACCATTCCGGCGGTTGCCAACGCGATCTACGATGCTATCGGGATTCGCGTCGGCGCGCCACCCTACTCTTCTGAGAAGGTGTACCTGGCGATGCTTGATGCCGGATTGGTTGAGTAAAGACTCCCGACCGCTGATGGCTGACTGCAGTCAGCGGTCCGCTGTTCGCGATCATGGTGAGATCTGATATGCCTGTAAAAACTTTAATAAAACCCAGCGAGTATCACGACTCAGTGTCGCTAATGGTGGTCGCCAGGGAGTTGGCGCGCCTGCCGGGAGTGGCGGATGCTGCGGTGGTCATGGCAACAGAGGCCAACAAAGGCATCCTGCGGGATGCAGGCCTGCTAACGCCGGAATCCGAGGCCGCCACGCCCAACGACCTGGCCATCGCCGTCCGCGGTGAAGACGAAGCGCTATCTCTCGCCCTGGCTGAAGCCAATAAGCTTCTCCAGAAGAAAGCTACGGAAGCAGAGGGTGCCCAATATCGCCCCAAGACGCTGCGCAGCGCGGTCAAATCCAATTCTGCCGCTAATGTCGCCGTGATCTCCGTAGCCGGCAGGTATGCGGCAGATGAAGCCTGGCAGGCGTTGCGTAGAGGCCTGCACGTGCTCCTGTTCAGCGATAACGTCTCGCTGGCAGATGAGATCGCCCTCAAGCGCTATGCCAGCCAGTACGGGCTGCTGCTGATGGGTCCCGGCGCAGGCACGGCAATCTTGAATGGGGTCGCCCTCGGTTTTGCCAATGTGCTCCCATCTGGACCCGTTGGGATCGTATCAGCCGCCGGGACCGGCTTGCAGGAAGTCAGCACATTGCTGGCTAAGCAGGGGGTCGGCATCACTCAGGGTATCGGCACGGGCGGGCGAGACCTGCACGAAGAAGTTGGCGGGATCATGATGCTGGCAGGGCTGAAAGCCTTGCAAGACGACCCGGCTACCAGGGTGATCATCCTTATCAGCAAGCCGCCGGCTCCTGCGATCGCTCAGAAGGTGATGGAGCAAGTCGCCCTGAGCGACAAACCGAGCGTCGTGTGTTTCTTGGGTGCAAAAAGCTCGAGCATAGCTGGGTTTTCTGCCCGCACCCTAGAAGAAGCTGCTCTCTTAGCGATTGAGTTGGTGCAGACAGGCCGATCCTCCATACCCGGTGCTGCGACGCATCCTGACACTCGGGCTGCCGGTCTGGCCAAATTATTGTCACCCGGACAACACTACCTGCGCGGGCTTTTTTCTGGAGGGACGCTGTGCTATGAAACCCAGGTGATCTGGGGCGACTTGCTGCCAGAGCCTGTCCTCTCCAACGCTCCTCTGGAAAAGGCGAGACTGCTGCCCGATTCGAACCGCAGCCAGGGTCACAGCGTGGTCGACTTGGGTGAAGAGGAGTTCACCGTGGGCCGCCTGCACCCGATGATCGATAATGACCTGCGGATTCGCCGCCTGCTGCAAGAAGCGCGTGATCCCCAGGTAGGTGTCATCATGCTGGATGTGGTCATTGGCTATGGGGCACACCCCGACCCGGCTGCCGAGCTGGCAGATGCGGTACGCAAGGGAAGCGCCCTGGCTGCCGAGGCTGGCCGGAAGCTGGTCTTCGTCGCATCCGTCACCGGCACTGATGCGGACCCGCAAGATCTGTCTCGCCAGATACATGCGCTGGAGGCAGCAGGGGTTGCCATCTACCCCAGCAACGCGGCAGCTGCCCGGCTTTGCGCAAGGATCGTGGGTGGAAAACTATGATGACGAACAATCCAAAAATCAACGACCTGTTTGGCAAACCCCTGAGCGTGATCAACGTCGGGCTGGAGAGCATGGCCCAGGCGGTGCAGGCGCAGGGCGTCCCGGTAGTCGATGTCGACTGGCAACCGGCAGCAGAGGGCGTGCCCCACCTGCACACCACCCGTGATGGTTTGGATATCGATGCCGCCAATGCCGAGGTCTGCCAGCGAATCAAGCAAGGCCGACCGGTACTGGTTGGGATGGGCATCGCCAAGGACGTAATCCCCGGGATGCACGACCGCATGATCCTCCACGCAGGCCCTCCCATCACCTGGGAGCGGATGTGCGGCCCGCAGCGCGGGGCTGTGATGGGCGCCCTGATCTACGAAGGGATTGCCAAGGATGATGCCCAGGCGGCTGAAATTGCCGCTTTGGGAGACATTGAGTTCGCTCCTTGCCACCACCATCATGCCGTTGGACCAATGGCAGGAGTCGTCTCGCCCTCCATGCCGGTCTTCATCCTGGAGAATAAGGCTTTCGGCAACCTGGCATACTGCACCCAAAACGAGGGGCTGGGCAAGGTGCTGCGCTACGGCGGGATGGGTGCTGAGGTGTACGCCCGCCTGAAATGGATGGAGACCGACCTGTATCCGGCGCTGGATCGCGCCCTGCAAACCCTGCCGGACGGGATCGACCTGCGCTCATTGATCGCCCAGGCGATGCACATGGGCGACGAATGCCACAACCGCAACCGCGCCGCTACCTCACTCTTCCTGCGGGCAATCGGTCCCGCCCTGGCGCGCACCAACCGGGATAATGAGACCCTCGCCAAAGTGATCGAGTTCATTGACCGCAACGACCATTTCTTCCTCAACTTAAGCATGCCTGCGGGGAAAGCCATGTTAGATCCGGCG